>JAABUI010000162.1_pt1 | contig 92601 bp, 75 predicted proteins | sample 5559111 | NCBI WGS metagenome assembly JAABUI01 (sample SAMN10711870, study PRJNA513365) | rock metagenome | isolation source: Antarctica rocks | place: Antarctica: Victoria Land, Buttleship Promontory | reverse complement strand
CTTTTGCTAACTCTCGCTCAATCGTATATAATTGCTCGTCATCTGCGTTTTGTGACTTTTCATTATAAATATTGAACAATAAAATCTTATTCTGAATTTTATCGTTCGCTATCAATATCGCTTGCATGTCTTCGCTATTGACTGTGTCTGATCTTGATGTGCATGTAAATTTCTTTGCGCTTTTCGCTACAAATATCAGTACTCTGACTCGAGCGTTCTGAATATTTGATTTGATGCATATAAACTATGAGTGCGAAATTGTTATGTTTTCGTCTTTCATTCATGATTCTTGCAGTATGATAATATTCGCTCTGATTTTCGCAAATTTCATGCATGCGTGCATAATTTGCATTGATCTTGCGCAGTTGTGCTGTAGAATTCGAATATTCAACGTGTTTGCAAAGCTTTCGTCATTTGCGTTATTTTGTAAACTTTCGAGCGTAGTACTCATTACAATTTGATGACTAGATGATCTTTTTGAGAGCTAATGAACTGAGCTGTCTGATGTGTTTTGCACATTGAGCTATTTGCAAAGTGCGCGTCTTGACAATTGCAGCATCTAGAAATCATGTGATTGCATGATTGCTTTTCTTTGCACGTAGATAGTTGACATTTATGATCTCATGTCTGATGATTTCGCTCGCAGTACAAGCATCTTGATGATCTGTTACATTTGTTTCATAAATGTTCAAAGATTTGACATTTTTGACATTGATCATTTGATCGATAGTCTTTATATTCAACTGTTTGATATGTTGATTTTGCAGTTAAGAGTCATTTTTTCAAATATCTTTGTGCTTCTGTCTCGATTTTGAAAGCTAAAATCGTCGATGCGTGTTTATTTCGTGATCGGTTTTCGCTTTTAAATAATTATATAGAATTGATTATTAGTTTTAATTCGAGGTTGAAGAACTTTAATTCAGTTTTTAGATTTTTCATTTCAGTTTTCGTGTTGAAGATTTCGATTTTCAGACTGTGTATGACTATTTTGTGTCATTTCTCATCTTTCTTAATGCTTTTAACATCAAAAACATGCTTTCATATTGCTCTTTGCGCTAGTAAGACGTCTGCGATGTATTTTTCTAAGATCATCAAGACAATGTTGTTTCTCTTTTGCGTTTTGACTACTGTGACGACTATCAGATCGATTTTTGCGTTTTTCAATGTGTTATTTATCGAATCTCGCATTTTCATCGTCTTTAAAGTTCAGTTCTCATTTTTGAAATTGACAATGAGTCTTCTTTCGCAATATGATATCTCTTACGATTTTGGCAAAGGTTTTTTGATAATCAGGTTTCATTCGCCTGCATTTGCATTTGCATTTGCATCTGCGAGTTGAGCTGCTTTTTGCGCATATGTGAGCTTCTGCGTTAGTTTTTGCGAATTTTGCATCACTTGCAACGTTTGCGAAACCTGCGTCTTCTGCAAGATTTGCGAATTCTCTGTCATTTGCTTTGCATTGATTTTCTTTTTGATGTTTTCAGCATTTTGTTGAATCAATTGTAGAATGATCTTCAATTTGTTGTTTGTTTGACTTTGAAGTTGATCAATTTGCTTCTGAATCGAGTTTTCTATGCTTTCATTGCATGCTCTTCGAATGTAGATTAAGCTATGATTTATAGCCTCTTTCTGTTCTGATATTGCTTGTCTTAGCTGATTGACTGCGAATTCAATTCTTTCGCGCAGTCTCTTTATCTGCATCTCTTTAGAGATGACATCGTAGCACTTGCTAGTACTAACTTCGATGCTAGCTTCTTTTTGCGAACTTTTCATCGCTTTTCGCTTTTTTATTTCTTTGAATTTCACAATCACTCATGTTTGCTCTTTTTGCTGCGAATTCGCATTTCACAGATTGATTGTATTCTTGTCATTATGTGCATTTGCATGTGAATTTAGCATCAATGCATCGAGTGAACTAAACATGTATTGCGTTTTTCTATTTGCTGATGTGAGCGATTTTTGTTAACTGCGAAATAAATCAACAATGTCGTTCTGCAGTTGTTTGTCTATCGAAAATATGTTGTATACGTTGCATGCAACATACATAGAGCACGACTTCTATGCTGGTTTCTTTCTTAGACTCAAGAAATTACTCAGAGAGAATTTCTTGCGACAGATTCACAGTTCAAGAGAAATGAGATCTCTCACTGCTCAGATTTCGACAGTTTACTTCTTAAGCATGAGTCGCAGATGTTTCGTCTGTGATATGCATGTGTATCGCAGTCGATTTCTTCTTTAATCACATCGACATGTGCTACTGTTCTCTTGAACTATACAGATGATGTCTTCGACTAGAGATTGATTCTATCATCAAGACATTCAAGAGTCAGAGCTCAGTGAAGAAATGAGATTCTCAAGATCAACAGTCATCATCATTGTATATCATGTTTCGCAGACGCTCACTTCGCTTGTAAAGCGTGCAACTCATCTGTTTCACATTATCTGTAAAGATTTTTCTCATGCAGATCGATTGTGTCTTGCAAAGATGTTCATATGCTACACTTCTAATCAGACAGCGTAGTTTGATCATTCTTTACTAACTCGCTTGTGTTTCTCTTTTCTTAACGAAGTCTTCTCGTCAGCATATCATCTACATATAGAATGTCTGTGTCTGAACGTCTGTTAAACGATATTAATGAGACTCTTGAGTTTGCTCATGTTGAACTTAACGAGACTCGTGAGTTGCTCATGTTGTAGTAACAGACACGCAGTCTTAACAAGATCTATACGTAGTTAGCATGTAGATTTAAAGAATGTTCATGATTCAAGTTCTTTCTGCTAATCATCTTCAACAGATCAAACGCAAGAATGTTCTGTCTCAGTTCTTGCTGTCATGACGACAAGATACTGAATCGAATGATTTTCATAAGCAATTTTCCTCGTAGTTCTGCGTTTTATTTGACTTTCTCATCTGCGTGCAAATTGCTTGTAGCATGCGCATTGAGATTATCAAAGTCTGCGCGATCGCGAAAACTCTGCACACGATCAATGCACAGCGCTTCATCATCACGCAGCGCTTCAATGTCATTTAAACTTTTGATAATCTCTAGACTTTACTGTAGCTAGACAGTAGATTCGTAGTCAGCATTGCATACAGATGAGTTTCATCGCTGATCTCTATGTTATCAATAATGAATCTATAGCTTCTATTCAACGCGTGATGCTTAAGTAAATTCTTGGTGAAAGTGTCTGTGCTGTTTGATTATGATGCATCATCTTTGCTCTGCTCTTCATTGATGATATTTTATACAAATGATGTTTTAATTCAATTCTTGATTCAAAGATGAAAGATATTTTCTTTGCACTTGTGATGTTTATGATTATAATGTTGAAAACTATGTTTTCTTGCTCAATGATTGTCATTCATTAAGCAGAGAAATATGTGATGAAAGAAAGATGCATATAATGAGAAGATAAAGTGCAATTGTATTAAATAACTTTATTCTGCTTTTGATTTAACTTATATCATGTAAACATTGAATAGATTGTTAGTATAAATGTGCAATCACAATCATTTGATGCATGACTTTGATCAATAGTAGAGAATGCGTTCTGATCATTCTCATGAACTCTCAATTTTTCACGTAAACAGATACTTGACTTGACATCAAGTAAAGAAGATGAGTTCAAGCTCTCTCAATATATCAGCGTGATCAACGAGTCACTACTTCTTTAAACACTGTAATCACGACTCTCAGATTCATCATTTGAAATGAATATTTTATTTGATATCTTTTCATCAATTACTTGATGACATTGTCAATGTGATGAAAACGTTTTGATATTAATGCAGTCAACGAGTTGCAAATTCTTCAATCACTTGTAATCACAATTTGCAGACTCTTCATCTGAGTTGTTTTTTTCACTAGTAGTATCTTTTCATCTCTTACTGACATTAACATGTCATTAATCTTCTTCATAAATTGATTGTAACTGTTAGAAGAAATGTTGTCGTGTGAGTGAAAACTCTGCATAATAATTTTTCTGATCACGCAATGTTTTAACATCATTTAAACTGCGTTGAATTAAGATCTCTTGACTCTTCTGACTTCTATTCAAACACAGAATAAAATCAAAAGATTCGTATTGACATCATGTATAAATGAATCTCATTGTCAATCTCTAAAATTCATGATAAAATAAAGAAATATTCAGATGAAATAATCTTGTATTGATGCAATCACTAGTTAATCTGAGCTTGAGTCTGCAAAGAATATTTTCATATTCTTGAGATTTATAAAATTTTATTGATAATTTATAAGAAAGTTCTTTTAAATCATCATGCTCTTAACAGATTTAATCAAGAGTGCAAAGAAGAAAGTAATGCATTTATTCTTCATAATGACATTGAAAGCAAGAAAAGCTTTTAAAAGATTGAAAACAATCTTTATCAATGCTTTCATTTTGAAACACTATAATTAAAATGCAGATCTTTGCATGAAAATTAATGCATTTAATCATGAAGTTGAAGATGTGCTTAGTCAGAAGAGCAAGACTGATCAATGACATTTCATTGTATATTATAGTTACAAGTTAAAAGAAGCTGAAGTACAATGAGACATGCATGATAAAAAGTTGTATGCTATAGTTCTTGATTTTAAAAACTGACAACATTATCTTCAGAATAGTAAGTGATTCATATGTGTGATAACAGATCATAATAATCTTCATTACTTTATGATGATGAAGAAGTTCAATGCATGACAGATGTGCTAAGTTGAGAAATTAGCTGCGTTTGACTTTCATATAAAATATCACAGAGACAAATTAAATTCTGCAAATGCATCATTAAAAAGACTCAACATTATGAAATTAAATTATAGTAAGAAGAATAATGATTATTTTCTATCTATTTTGCAAAACAAACTTTGCAATCAAAAATGTCAATCTGAGCTGTTAAAGAATAAAGAAGTTTTAACAGTAATTAAACTCACAGTATTAATGATGCAATTGAATGACATAGTCATTGCAAATACTTAAATCACATGTTTGAATAAGAAAATTCTCATTAAATCTTGCAGAATTTTAAACACTGCGTTGTTTCAACTTCTGATTCATCAGATTATAAAGTTGAAGAGATTTTATTTAAAGATGAGTGAATCAATGATTGCATGATTGCTGAAGTTATAACAAAGAGACGTCTTTATCATGAATAAAAAATGATGTCAACGATTTGCATTTAAAAAGAATGAGCTTTCAAAATAAAGTATGAGAAATGATGAACTGCTATATCATGATCTTGCAGTTTATGTATTCAATAACTTTGCTACAAGAAATGAGATTTTGTGTCATGATGAATTGACACATAAAGATTAAATCAGAGACTAAAGTAAGAAGCTGAGTTGAAGATCAAATCTAGTTAGCTTTGAAACTTTATGACTTTGTCAAAGCATCATTTAGACTACGTCATATCTTCAACTTAATATGTCATAAGTTATGTTGTGCTCAACTTGACAATGCTTGACAAACTATTTATAGTCAATCAATTTTCTCAAGTTATTGAAAGCTTCTTGATAATTAGCTTTATCATAAATATACTCATTCTGTATCTGCTTAGAATATCACATTGTCATATCATTCTTATAGATCTTGTTTATTCATTTAGTAAACTCAATTATTACAGTTTTAATTATTTCAAATTCTTCTTAAAGATGATGATTTGATATTCAAGCATGATAATAGTAACATGATTGTAACAGAATTGCAACGATGACATTTTAATCTCATGAAACATCATATCAGAAAACAAACGTTGCATAATGAAATTAGAAAGTGAAGAAACAGAAGATGAATTCTTTCTTGATATTGATGAACAGCTGACATAAGTAATGCTTCAATGTAATGAACTGCAAAAGAAATAAAAGTTAGCAACTATTCAATCAAAGATTGAGATTCTGCAAGTCATTCAAATAACGAAGAAAAGTCATTGAGCTTTCACTTAAGCTCTCATGAAGAATTTGAATGATCTACACATCATTTTTATAATGTTGATGATGATGAAATGAAGTCATCATGAAATCATTTTGCAAAAGCAAAGACTCTCAATGTCTTTAAAGAAGTATCATGACAAAATCATAAAAGAACATAGAGAGTGAATTTGTGATGTTGAAATCTCATTTCAAAATATCTCTTGACATTTTAAAAGTGACGAGAAAAAGATTTTATATTGCATGATTTATCTGAAGAGTGAATCAAAGAAACTTTGATTCAATCATGAAGAGACTATGTTTGCAGCTCAGCAGATGTGATTTAATTTTATTAACTTTCTTCTGAATTTAATTAAGAACTCGATGAATCAAGACATAAATGTGACTCAGCAGTATGTGAATGCATTGCAATGTTCAGATCAGATGATATAAATGTTTGCAACTCATCTGAGCATTCTGAAACATCAACTTTCATTATATAATAATGAGCATAAGTGAACTCATTTATTCATCAAGTTGAGATCTGAGCTACATGTGATCATTACTAATGTGCAGTTAATTTCTATCACACAAAATGTGTTAATCAATTTTATTACTTAATTGAAAATAAATCTGCAAAAAGAACACATTTTGTCGTTGAAATGATCTTAAGATGAAGACTTGCATGATTGAGATAAAGTCAACAAAAAGACTTATTCAAAGTGAAAGAAATTTTATTGATCAACTAGACTTGATTCTTCATCAAAGACAAGCTCACACACTTTGTCACATTATAGTAAGAATTTGTTTAATATAACATGTTACACATGCAATTAAAAGAATCATTACTTTATTGATTGTAAAGATGAAAAGATCAAGAATAGATCAAAAAAACTTAATGTAAATTAAATATTTATTAATTTAATGTTGCATATAAGTTGTTTCAAGATTTCAAGAAAAGACAAGTTCTTAATGAATGCTTCAAATTATAAAGAGAAAAACAAGAAGTTCTCTTTGTAAAAACTCTTATATATAAAGAGCATGTAATTCAAGAAAATCAAAAGACAGAAATAAAGATTCATATAAATATTGATATTGAGATGAATGTGATTAGTCAATGTTTCATTATCAAACAAGATATGTTCTTGTTGAACATCAATCTTTCAAAATCTATCTGAATGAATGATCAGAATGTTTATTGTTATGACGTTTATAAGATGTGTTATCAACTGAGAGACAGCTGAAACATAGAGAAAAAAGATATAAGTATCTTCTATGCTATTGACAAGAAAGAATCTTTCTTGATTCTGAGTATATTAAGTATGCAATTCAAGCGTATTTGAATAAACATGATTGCAAAAGCATGATGTTTCAACATGAATGAGCATGCATTCAAGTTATTCATTGCAGAAGATTTTGCAAAAGCTTTACAAGATGAGTTTACTATATATGCTTTTATCATGATCAACATTGTTGAAGAGTCAATTGTTGAACATCAAGTGAAAGTAATGAATAATGCAGCGAGTTGTATCATAAATGCGCTTGAAATGCAGACTTTACTCATTGAATTAAAAGAATATGAAGATGTATTCTTGATAAAAAGTGTTGACAAATTGCTTTTGCATGAAGATTATGATTATGCAATTGAAATCACTGCAGAATCATCATATGAATCATTGTATAATTTGTCAAACACAGAGTTAATGACTCTGTGACAGTATTTAGATGATGTCTTAGCGAAAGAATAAATTAAGCACTTCGTCAGCTCAACTGACGCGTCTATTTTATTCATTCTCAAAAAGAATGATAGTCTTTATTTATACATAAACTATCGAGATCTGAATAAGATCACTGTCAAAAATCATCATTCACTGTCTTTAATTAATGAAACTTTAGACAGACTCAGTAAAATCAAGCAGTTCACTAGATTGATCATCAAGTTGAGTTTTCATATCTACATTCTGACTCAACTCAAGTACTTGAATTGAATCTTCTGACTCAACTCAAATACTTGAGTTGATTCAACTCAATATCAATCTCGAGCTGAGTCAGAACTCGCTGACTCGACTTGACTCGTCAAGCAATCGAATATGACATTCAGAGAGCTAAATATAGAAATTTTTCCGGTTTTTCGCCTTTGCATTACCTTTTTGCATTACCTTTTTGATAGAAAGTCATAAAGAGAAACATGAAGGGAAACATGAAGAGAAACATGAAGAAAAACATGAAGAGAAACATGAAGATCGTTTGATAGAAAGCTTTGATAGAAAACTATGATAGAAAACTATGATAGAGAGCTATGATAGAGAGTCATGACGAGAAACTATGAAGACTGTTTGATAGAGAGTCATGAAGAAGAGTTATGAAGAAGAGCTATGATAGAAAAACATGAAGGCTATTTGATAGAGAGTCATGATAGAAAGTCATAATAGAAAGTCATAATAGAATATCTATCTATCTATCTTCATGTCTTGACGAGTCGAGTTGAAAATTCCGAGTCGATACTTGATTTCAACTCTCTGACTCAACTCAAATACTTAAGTTGAACATCTCAACTCAACTTGAATACTTGAGTCAAGAACTTGACTCGATCTTGATGACTCAACTTGACGTGATCAGTCTAATCATGTAGCATTCTTGATCGCAGATGCGTTCAGTTTGAGCAGTGCATGAGTACATGCTTCGCTGTCTGATGACTTTGTTTGCAGTCGCATCACAAGCTATTTATGCTTGAAACATTTCTCAAGTGCAGATAAATGTTAAAATCTATGCGTTCAATTCTGATGTAAGTTGCAAGAATGCTTTCAATCTTCTGAAGATCATCATGCATCTTTATCATCTTGTTGAATAAATGAAATCTTCGTGCGAAGATTATATTAATGTTTGCAATGCATTTCTTGTATTTTTTTCATCATTGCTTTCATTGACTTTTATGATATAATGCTATTGCGATGCTATCACTTATTAAAATCATCATAAAAGAATTGAATCATCTGCATTTAGATTGCATTCTTGCGTCTTCTTGAATAAATGTGTTCAGAAGCATTATTTTCTTGATGACAGAAAAGTGAAAGATGAGATGATTAATTTTCATCAGTTGAACGTGTATGAATTTGCATGCTCATTTAATCTCTTGCGTTTTGTCATTGACTCAACTGCATAATGTAACTTTATTCTGCAGCATGTTCAGATAAACATGCAACGAACTTATGAACATTTTGATCTTTAATGTTTTGATGCTTACTCTTTTGAACACTTTTGCAACGTAATGTAAAGTCTGATTTTACAGAGTTTCTAATTTGCATTTCTTGTTTGACAATTCTTTCTCTTTGTCACGCTGATGTCAAACTGATGCTTCAAATGCAATTTCTGATCTCATTACAGCTGAGTACACTTGTTTCACTTTTGTGAAGATTGTCTCTCATGTGAAGACTTCTAGATGACTAAGCGCAAGCATTCTTGTGACGTGACTCACTTCTATCTGTCAAAGATGCGCATCTCATTGCAGTTTTGTGTTCAGTTGAATCTTTAGAACTCGCACATCTGACTTCAACTTAATCATTGAGCTTTCTATTTGTATGCTAATCATCATGTTGAATTTTCTCAATTTTCTAGTGAAATGTATCATGTATAAACTCATATTTTTCTGATGCAAACGTTGCATCATGAATTCAAGCTCACTTCGCGCAGATGTTGTATGTTTTGCTCAGTATTTTGCAAATTTCTTCAATGAATTTATCATAAATTAAAATGTTGATATCATTTATGAAGTTGAGCACTTTGATTTTGATTCTCAATGCTTCACATTTTTCAATTAAACTTACGTTGAAAAATAGAAAGAAAATTGATGAAATGAAATATTCTTGAGATATATCTGTATTAATCTCACACATAATGCTCATTTGCTCATTGAATATCAGTGATATCTCTCTGTTCTTTAGAAAGCTGCGTTCTCATTTAACTATATAGCTTAATGTTTTTCTCATTTTTAATGTATGCAACAGTCTGATGTGCAAGACTCAATTAAATGTCTCAACAACATTTAAGCTTAGCATGAAGATCACGTACTTGATCTTGCAGTCTCACATGATGTGAACTTGATTTACTAGTAAATCTAATGTCAAGATCATGAATCACTTACATCTCACTTTCATTTGAGCATTTAAAAGCATGTGATGAGTCTCAATTATGTCATTTAATCTTTTAATCATAATTGACTTTAAAGCTTTGCTCATAATATCAAGCAAAGCAATGAGTCAGTATATCTTTAAGTCAATATAATTACTTTTCTTTAATTTGCATAGCACTATTGTTTGAGTCTTTTTAAACTGCTTTAAGTGATATTTGTGTATCATGCATATGTTGAATAAACTCATCAGCACTGAGATCAGTTTGATGAAATCTGCTTGAAGTGCTCTGTTTAAGATTTCAGAGATATTTGATGCTTTGTTCACTTTTACTCATTTAATTACTCACTTCATCTCGTTCTTTGAAATGCGTGAATTTGATAATACTGTCAAAGATATGAATGAATTTGAAATGTTGTGAACGTCTGCTTATGAGAATGAAGAGAAGAACTTTTCTTGCAGCATCTTGATTTTTTCTTCAAACGTTGTTATCATGTGATCAGTATCATTTTGTTTCAACGATAAAAACTGAGAAAGCTTTTTAAATAGCTGACTTTTGATTCTGACTCATTTTGCAAAACATCATATTGATTTCAATGTGTCACTTAACTCATGCATCTGTGATCTGAAGTGTGCATATTTTGTTTGTCTGATGATCTTGTTTTTATGATCATTATGTTTCAAATATTCATTTTACGTCTTTAATATGTTTTGTGTTTTTCATATGATTCATAATCATCTTGATTTTATTACTACTTTGAAGCAACTTTGATTTCAGAAGTTTCTTGCTCAATTTAATGATTTTGCTCAAAGAGTAGACTTCTCAATGATTTCTTGTAATACTTTGATGATTTCTGTCACTCTGTCATTTATCTCAGCTTTGCTGTTCAGAAAGTGATCTGACGAAAGATGTATTCACAGATAAGCACTCAATGCTTCTGTGTTCATTTTTTTTCAAAGTCAACAAGTTGAAGACTACATTGAGATTGTTTGTAAATTTAACTCTGTGACAATTGAAAGATGATTTGATCTCTGATGTAAATTGATTCGTACTTTGCACTTACGTGTCATAAACTGTATTTTCTCGCTGCTAAAAATTAAATCTATCATCATAAACTAATTGTGAATCTTGCAAGTGATTATGCCTGATTTCAGCAGTAGTTTCAATCTTACATTTGTAATGATGTTTAGTAAAGTATCAGTTGTTGTATGTTGAGTGAAGTATCTTCATTTCTCTCAATATGAATAATGTAAATTGAAGTTTTCTACAACTAATTGTTTGCAATCATTCTTGAGTAGTTCATTCAAGCGAGAAATAGTTAAGAGTTTCTCTGTAAATGTGATGAATAGTGAGCTTGAGTTGTAGACGTTTAAAAGTCTTAACGTTGACATTTCATCATCTGTGTTGCAAGTTAATATTCTGATTAAGCAGATGTTTAACTCAATCATCTTTACTGTTCACTGATTGAGTCTTAAGTGTTTATTAATATATATGCATGTTCTTGATTGAGATGATGAGTTTTTCACTAGATGAAAGAAGTTGTGAGCTGAACTAAATGATTGCAAATCATTAATGTTGTGTTCTTGTTTCTGTATGATTACTATGTTGAATTTACGAACTTCTTTATTGATCAAGAATGATTCTTGAATCTTTAATAACTTTCTGATGTTGTACTGTAAAATTTATAGAAAGAATTGTTTTATCATAAAGTTATTTGCAACTGTTGTTGATTCTGCGCTGAAAAGACTCTTTGTATGTTTTCAATCATTGAGAGTCTTTTGCACTTTCTGATTAAGCATTTCTGAGTCTGCTCAGATGTTATTTCATTCAAGTTGCTAGTCACATGTAAGAAGAGATCAACTCATCTCTTCTTGACTTTTATCATCTGTCATGTTAATTCAACGTCTTGATTACGTGTTTTCAACATGATGATTGCTGAGTTTGAAGAGTTCGTTGAATCTATGAAGTTTGTTGAGCTCAACGAATTCATTGAGCTTAGAGAGTTCAGAAACAGCGAGAAAAATGCATAATTGTATTTCAACACTTTCAAATATTTGATTAATCTGTTTCTGTAGATTTCTGATGCTTGTTTCATCTGCTATCATCATTTGAGACAGATGAATTTTCAGAATTCATGATCTTCATTGCAATTGATGCAACATCTTTTATTTGAAGACATCACGCACTTTTTGATGTGATGTTTGTCTGCACATTTAGCACAGCGTTGTTTCTTCTTGCAGAATCTGATTATATGATCAAATTTAAAGCATCTGTAGCACTGAGTGATGTGACAGTTCTTTTTAAATAGTTTGCATGAGCATTCTTGATACAAGTTTAGCATACTCTTGTTTATTAGTTGATTCATCATCGCTTTGATTGCAATCTCTACGATGAGTGACAAGTGAATCTTCTCACTTTCAACTACTTTCTTGAGTCAGACTATTCTTAGAATCTTTAGATTCTTATGAAGTCTTGCATTATATTTTATCAGTCTTTTAATGATTATTTTCTGATTGCTTGTATCTATTGTGATGCATATTTCATGTGCTAGCACAGCAAAGATTTGACGCATTATACGCGTCAAGTTCATGATTTCTTTTGCTTATGTTTGATATCTTTTCAAATTTGCTTGAATCTCTGAACTTACTGCGTGAAGTGTGATGTCGTCACTTTCAAGCTTGCAAAGAGACATAATTAAATCTCTTTAAGCTGTTGACATGTTTGTGATTTCTTGAAAAATCTGTTCAATGAATTTCTTTTGTATCTTCTATATTTTCTTTCTTTCTGCTATCTTTATTATGATTTCTCATTTCTTGCGAAGCGATGACAATTCATCTTTGAAACATTACTTTCTCATTGTTACTTCTTTTCTTATCATGTTTGCTCATGACGTGATTTTCAATGAGAAGCGCATGCTATCTTATGTTTGTAGCTGCTTACTGAGCAGTTGTATGAATGTCTTCAGTTTCTGTACATTCTTCGTAATGAATGCATTTTGATTCTCATTGTTTTTTTCTTCTGAATCATTTCAAAAACGTTGCATCAGTTTTACTGCTACTTCTTTTCACAAATGATCTTTGCTCTTCTCTTTCTCTAATGTTGATGTCTGTATTAGAAGATCAATAATGTTAACAACATATTTCTTATCATTGTGTAAGCTTTTCGATCTTGCGTTGCTGTTTCTTTATGACAAGTCAACGTCACTCACAATCATTTCTGAATCAGCATTACTGCAGTTCATGCAATTCATCATCATTTATTCATCTTTTAGATTTGTTCTGTCTTGATTGTATTGCTCTTTTCAAAAATTTGCTTTACACATGTTGTGATTGTTTTATATTAAGACAAAGTCAATAAAAAAACTTATTTAAATAATAATAAATTTATACACTTTTGTGACATTGATTAAATCAACTCATGAGAAACTTTATGCTATATGTATTAAGTGAACAAAACTTTCTGAGATAGAAAATCACTCACTATTTATATGATTGCTTCACGCAGTTGAAATGACAAGATTAAAACTATGTATTAAATTTATTCATATTGATTGCATGTTAAAGATTGAGTATTCTAGTCACTTTAAATTGCTTCAGAAGCTTCATTTTTATTATCATTCTCACTGCTACTTTAAGATCTTTTATGATCGCAATGATTATTTGATAGTTTAAAAAGTCAACGTCACGTAGCATTCTTAATTGCAGATGCGTTCAGTTTAAGCAGTGCATGAGTACATGCTTCACTGTCTGATGACTTCCTTCGCAGTTGCATCGTGAACTATTCATGCTTGAAACGTTTCTCAAGTGCAAATAAATGTTAAAATCTATGCATTTGATTCTGATGTAAATTGCAAGAGTGCTTTCAATCTTCTGAAAATCATCATGCATCTTTACTGTTTTGTTGAATAGATGAAATCTTTGTGCTGAGATTGCATTAACATCTGCAATACATATCTTTTATTTTTCTCATCATTGCTTTCATTGATCTTTGTGATATAATGCTATTACAATGCTATTACTTATTGAAATCATCATAGAAGAGTTGAATCATTTATGTTTAAATTGCATTCTTACATTTTCTTGAATAAATGTGTTCAGAAGTACTATTTTCTTGATGACAGAAAAGATCAGCGATGAAACTCATTTGTACGTGATGCTGACTACGAATCTACTGTTTAACTACAGTAAAGTCTAAAGATTATCAAAAGTTTGAATGACATTGATGCGCTGCTTGATTGCAAAGCGCTGTGCGTTGATTGCATGCAGAATTTTCATGATTTCGCAAACATTAATAATCTCAATACGCATGTTACAAGCAATTTATACACAGATGAGAAAGTTAAATAGAACGCAGAACTACGAGAAAAATCGCTTATGAAAATTATTCAATTCAATATCTTGTTGCTGCATTTATGATGATGAGAACTAAAACAGAACATTCTCACGTTTGATTTGTTGAGAATGATTAGTAGACAGAACTTGAATCATAAACATTCTTTAAATCTTTATGCTAACTATGTATAAATCTTGTTAAGACTGCATGTCTGTTACTATGACATAAGCAATTCAAACTTGTGAATCTCATTAATATCATTTAACAGATGTTCAAACATGAGCATTTTATACATAGATGATACATTGATGAAAAGACTTTGTTAAGAGAAAAGAAACATAAGTGAGTTAGTAAAGAATGATTGAACTACGCTGTCTGATTAAAGATGTAACATATGAACATCTCTGCAAGACATAATTGATCTGCATGAGAAAGATCTTTACAGATAACATGAAATAAATGAATTGTACATTTTACAAGTGAAGCGAGCATCTGCGAAGCATGATATACAATGACGATGATTGTTGACTTCAAGAATCTCATCTTTTCATTGAGTTTTGACTCTCAAATGTCTTGATGATAAAATTAATTTTTAATTAAAGACATTGTCTGTATAACTCAAGAGAACAGTAATGTGTATCAATGTGATTAAAGAAGAAATCGACTGCAATATGCATGTGTATTGTTGATGAAACATCTGCAACTCATGCTTAAGAAGTAAATCGTTGAAATTTGAGCAGCAAGAAATCTTGTTCATCTTAAACTGTAAATCTGCTGCAAGAAAAACTCTCTGAGTGATCTCTTGAGTCTAAGAGAAAAATCAGCATAGAAGTTGTGTTTTATGTATGTTGCATGCAACGTATGCAACATATTTTTGATAAACAGTATCAAAAAGAAAAATCAGTATTAAAAGAACATATTGAATGTGAATTTAAGTCATAAATCACTAAAAGAGCTGAGAAAAATCGATAGACTAACGTTTTCAATCTTTATTCAGCTGAAAATGAAACATGATTATTTCAAAAGTTATTTGCATCGATTATTAGAAAATAATTCGAACAAATGCTATGAAATATACAATGCAAGACAAACGTTGAAGCATTTACTGCTGAACTGCAGACATTATAAAGTAAAGCAGAGAAAGTTTAAGAAAAAAGCTCAGCTCAAAAACACAGATACTATATTGACATTGTTCATCATTAAGATTGAAAGAATTGCAACATTAAAGTATTTGAAAAATACTTGAATTGCAACGAGAAAATGACTATTAGAAATGAAAGAGTAGAACGCGAAGAGTGCAAAGAAATGAAGAAAAATGAGAGTACAATTGTGAGAGTTTAAGCGAAAGCGCTTATATGTGCAAACTATCGATGTGATTGATCAACAAGAAAATATAAAGCAGCAACTTTGATCAGATTACATGTAACGTAGCACATACACAGCGTCTAGACAGTATCATAGTCATAGACTGCATGCATTTAATGAAGAAATAAAAAAAATTTAAAAAATTGATGATAGAAAAGCAAAAAATGAGATGATTAATTCTTGTCAATCAAGTGCATATGAGCTTGCATGCTCATTTAGTTTCTTGCATTCTGTCGTTGATTTGACTGCGTAATGTGACTTTATTCTGCAGCATGTTCAAATGAATATGCAGTGAACTTATATACATTTTTATCTTTAATGTTTCAATGCTTATTCTTTTGAACATTTCTACAACGTGATGTAAAATTTGATTTTACAAAGTTTCTAATCTGCATTTCTTGTTTAACAGTTCTTTCTCTTTGTTATGCTGATGTTAAATTAATGCTTTAAATGTGATTTTTAATTTCATTATAGTTGAGTACACTTGTTTCGCTTTTGTGAAGATTGCTTCTCATATAAAGACTTTTAAATGATTAAGCGTAAGCATTCTTGTGACGTGACTCACTTTTATTTATTGAAGATGCGCGTCTCATTGCAGTTTCATGTTCAGTTAAATCTTTAAAACTCACACATCTGACTTTGACTTAATTACTGAGCTTTTTATTTGCATGTTAATCATCATGTTAAATTTTCTTAATTTTCTGGTGAAATGTGTAAGCTCATATTTTTCTGATGCAAACGTTGCATCATGAGTTCAAACTCACTTCGCGCAAACATCATATATTTTGCTCAATATTTTGCAGATTTCTTCAATGAATTTATTATAAACTAGAATGTTGACATCATTTACAAAGTCAAGTACTTCAATTTTGATTCTCAGTGTTTTGCATTTTTTAATTAAATTTACATTGAAAAATAGAAAAAAAATCAATGAAATGAGAAATTTTTAAGATATTTCTGCATTAATCTCATGCATAGTGCTCATTTGCTCATTAAATATCAACAACATCTTTCTGTTCTTTAGAAAGCTGTATGCTCATTTAACTATGTAACTTGATGTTCTTCTCATTTTCAGCATATGCAGCAGTTTGATGTGCAAAACTTGATTAAACACTTTGATGATATTTAAACTTAACATGAAAATCACGTACTTAATGTTGCAGTTTTACACAGTATAAACTTAATTTATTAGTAAATTTAATGTTAAAATCATGAATTGCTTACATCTCACTTTCATTTGAGCATTTGAAAGCATGTGATGAATTTCAGTTATATTACTCAGTTTTTTTTTTTAATGAGATTTATCTGTACAAGATGCTGACTACGAATCTTCTGCAAGCTATACTTGTCAGAAGAGCTAAACAATCTCATTGACAGAGCAGTAATAGCGCGATATGCGCATGTTATGCTCACATACACAGATTGAGCATTGCATTGTGATGCTCACAAACAACAAGATCACATGATTAAATGATCATGTGATCAAACAGCAAATGAAAGCTTACGTCAAAGTGATCAGCTTTCACAATACACAAATCAAGCATTGCATCATGATGCTCATAAACAATTCAAAACTCATTTAGTCTGCTTAACTAAATGATCAAACAGTGAATGAAAGCTCATGTTGAAGTGATCAACTTTCACAATACATCAATCACTCATTTAACTCGCTCAGCTAGATGATCAAACAGCAAATTCAAAAGCTTACGTTGAAGTGATCAGCTTTCACAATACACAGATTGAGCATTGCATCGCGATGCTTATAAACAATTCAAAGCTCATTTAGTCTGCTCAACTAGATGATTAAACAGCGAACGAAAACTTATGTTGAAGTGATCAACTTTTACGATACATCGATTGCTCATTTAGTTCGCTCAGCTAAATAATCAAACAGCAAATTCAAAAGCTCACGTCGAAGTGATCAGCTTTCACAATACACAGATTGAGCATTGCATCATGATGCTTATAAACAATTCAAAACTCATTTAGTCTGTTTAACTAAATGATCAAACAGTGAATGAAAGCTCACGTTGAAGTGATCAACTTTCACAACACATCAATTATTCATTTAACTTGCTCAGCTAGATGATCAAATAGCAAATTTGAAAGTTCATGTCAAAGTGATCAGCTTTCACAATTTCGATTTGTCTATATGATCATTTGATTATATAAACATGTTACGCGCTTGTATGCACATTCTAACAATCTGACTGCTCAATGAGAAGATATACAGCAGCGATTATGACTAGATTACATGTAATTTAGCATATACACAGCGCTTCAGTGCTACTATTTAGATAAATAGCATCGTGTTTCATAGTTTTAGACTGCATAAGCACGTAAAACTTGAAGAAATAAAAAAAAAACTCAGTTTTTTGATCATAATCAACTTTAAAACTTTGCTCATGATATCAAGCAAAGCAATGAATCAATATGATTTCAAGTTAATATAATTACTTTTCTTTGATTTATATAACACTATTGTTTGAGTCTTTTTGAACTGCTTTGAATGATATTTATGTATCATGCATATGTTGAATAAACTCATCAACACTGAGATCAGTTTTGTGAAATCTGCTTGAAGTACTTTGTTTGAGATTTCAGAAACATCTGATGCTTTGTTTATTTTTACTCATTTAATTACTCACTTCATCTCATTTTCTGAAATGCGTGAATTTAATGATACTGTCAAAGATATGAATGAATTTAAAATTTCATTGACATCTATTCATAAAAATGAAGAAAAGAATTTTTCTTGCAACATCTCGATTTTTTCTTCAAATGTTGTTATCATGTGATCAGTATCATCTTGTTTCAATGATAAGAACTGAAAAAGCTTTTTAAATAACTGACTTTCGATTCTGACTCATTTTGCAAAGCATCATATCAATTTCAATGCGTTGCTTAACTCATGCATTTGTGATCTGAAGTATGCATATTTTGTTTGTCTGATGATCTTGTTTTTGTGATCATTATGTTTCAAATATTTATTTCATGCTTTTAATATATCTTGCATTTTTCATATGATTTACAATCATCTTGATTTTATTACTACTTTGAAGCAGCTTTGATTTTAAAAGTTTCTTGCTTGATTTGATGATTTTGCTCAAAGAGTAAACTTTTCAATGATTTTTCATAATACTTTGATGATTTTCATCACTCTGTCATTCATTTCAGCTTTGCTGTTCAAAGAATGATCTGATGAAAGATGTATTTGCAGATAAGCACTTAATGCTTCTGTGTTCATTTTTTTTCAGAGTTGATGAGTCAAAAGCTGCACTAAGATTGTTTGTAAATTTAACTTTGTAACAATCAAAAAATGATTTGTACTTTGCATTTGCATGTCATAAACTGTATTTTCTCGCTGCTAAAGATTAAATTTATCGTTGTAAACTGATTGTAAGTCTCATGAGTGATTGTATTTGATTTCAGCAGTAGTTTCAATCTTGCATTTGTAATAATGTTTTAATAAAGTATTAATCATCATATGTTGAGTGAAGCATCTTCATCTTTTTCAGTATGAATAATGTAGATTGAAGTCTTCTACAACTAGTTGTTTGCAATCATTCTTAAGTAGTTCATTCAAGCAAGAAATAGTTAAGAATCTTTTTGTGAATGTGATGAATAGTGAACTTAAGTTGTAAACATTTAAAAGTTTTAGCATCTGTATTTTATCATCTGTGTTGCAAGTTAATATTCTGATTGAGCAAATGTTTGACTCAGTCATCTTTATTATTCACTGATCAAGTTTTAAGCATTTGTTAACATATATACATGTTCTTGACTGAGATGATGAGTTTTTCACTAGATGAAAGAAGTTGTGAGCTGAGTTAAATGATTATAAGTCATTAATGTTGCATTTTTACTTCTGTATGATTACTGTGTTGAATTTACAAATTTCTTTATTGATCAAGAATGATTCTTGAATTTTTAATAACTTTCTGATGTTGTATTGTAAAATTCATAGAAAGATTTATTTTATCATAAAATTATTTGTAACTGTTGTTGACTCTGTGCTGAAAAGACTCTTTGTATGCTTTCAATCATTGAAAGTTCTTTGCACTTTCTGATTGAACATTTCTGAGTTTGCTCAAATGTCATCTCATTCAACTCACTAATCATGCATGAGAAGAAATTAACTTTTCTCTTCTTAACTTTTATCATTTATCATGTTGATTTGACGTCTTAATTACGTGTTTTCAACATGATGATTGCTGAGCTTGAAAAGTTCATTGAATTTATGAAATCTGTTGAGTTCAATGAATTCATTGAGCTTAAAGAGTTCAGAAACAGCAAGAGAGATGCATGATTATATTTCAACATTTTCAAATATCTGATCAATTTGTTTCTGTAAATTTCTGATGTTTATTTCATCTGCTGTCATTATTTGAGACAGATGCATCTTCAGAGTTCATGATCTTCATTGCAGTTGATGCAACGTCTTTTATTTGAAAACATCATGCACTTTTTGTTTAGCTACAGTAAAGTTTAAAGATTATCAAAAGTTTGAATGACATCAATGCGCTGCTTGATTGCGAAGCGCTGTGCGTTAATTGCATGCAGAGTTTTCATGATCTCGCAGACATCAATAATCTCAATATGCATGTTACAAGTAATTTATATGCATATGAGAAAGTTAAATAGAACGCAGAACTACGAGAAAAATCGCTTATGAAAATCATTCGATTCAATATCTTGTTGCTGCGTTCATGATGACAAGAACTGAGACAGAATACTTTCATGTTTAATCTGTTGAGAATGATTAGCAGAAAGAACTTGAATCATGAACATTCTTTAGATCTTCATGCTAACTATGTATAGATCTCATTAAAACTGCGTGTTTGTTACTACAACATAAGCAATTCATGAGTTTTGTTAAATTCAACATAAGCAAACTCATGAATTTCATTAATATCATTTAACAGATGTTTAAACATGAGCATTCTATACACAAATAAAATGTTGATGAAAAGACTTTGTTAAAAGAAAAGAAACATAAGCAAGTTAGTAAAGAACAATTGAACTACGCTGTCTGATTAAAAGTGTAACATATAAACATTTTTGCAAAACATAATCAATCTGCATGAGAAAGATCTTTACAAATAACATGAAATAAATGAGTTACACGTCTTACAAGCGAAGTGAGCATCTGCAAAGCATGATATATAATGATGATGATTGTTAATTTCAAGAATCTTATTTCTTCACTGAGCTCTGATTCTTAAATGTCTTGATGATAGAATCAATCTCTAGTTGAAGACATCATCTGTATAGTTCAAGAAAACAGTAATGTTTTTTTTTTCTTCTTCATTAAATGCATGCAGTCTATGACTATGACACTGTCTAAACGCTGTGTGTGTGCTACGTTACACGTAATCTGGTCAAAGTCGCTGCTTTATATCTTCTCGTTGATTAATCACATCGATAGTTTGCGCATACAAGCGCTCAAAACAGTAGTGTATGTTAATGTGATTAAAGAAGAAATCGACTGTGATATGCATGCGTATCGCTAACGAAACGTCTGCGATTTATGCTTAAGAAGTAAACTGTCAAAATTTGAGCAGCAAAAGATTTTATTCATCTTGAACTATGAATTTGCTGTAAGAAAAACTCTTTGAGTGATCTCTCAAGTCTAAGAATAAAATCAGCATAAAAATCATGTCTTATGTATGTTGCATGCAACGTATGCAACATATTTTCGATAGACATATTGAAAATCTTCAATTTAGTGTACTCAGATTTGATTGAAAATGACTATCATTCAAGAATATGACGCGAAGGCACGAGAATTATTCTGAAAAAATCAGACAAGTTGAATTATTCAATTTCGAAGACATACAGAATTATTACGCTGCTAAACTGTTTAGGCAAAGTAGCAGAAAAAATAATAGCAGTGCAACTGTCTTACACAGCTGAAATTAACGACAAGCTGCTGAATTTTGATCAAATGAAAGACAGAAAACAAAGATCAGCTATAAACGCAGTACTAAATTTAGTACATGATGCGCAAATGACAAAAAGTCACGAAAACACGCTTATCTGCTTACATCTAGATGTCAAAGAAGCTTTTGATCATGTTGCGTTGAAACAGCTGATCAAAATATTGATTAAATTGAAAATATCAATAAATTTAATCAATTAAGTAAAATGCTTCTTACAAAATCGAGTTATTGACTTAGTATTTGATGACGAACGTCAGAAATCAAAGAAAATAAGCACAGAAATATCGTAAGATTCATCTATTTCGCTCATTTTATTTCTAATTTATATTCAATACTTATTTTCAAAGATTCGCGCAAAGATCAAAAATCTACAGTCACTCAGTTACATTGATGACGTAACACTATACGTGAAGAGAAAGAATATTGATAAGAATGTAAAAACGCTGAAAAATGCAGCAAAAATCGCTTTTACATGAGCAAAGAAAAATGCAATGCAATTCAATGACTCAAAATCTGAATTGATACACTTTGAAAGTCACAAGACGACACTCAATCAAATGATTATTCTACTCAATAACATGATCATAAAATCAAAGACATGTGTACAATGATTAAAAGTCTGACTGAATCGAAAGCTCAACTTCAAAGTTCATGTGCAAATGAAAATCATGACAGTCACAAGAATGCTACACTCGTTGTTTAAATTAATGAATAGTGAGTGAAAACTAAATGTCAAATCAGAAAAGCAGTTATATTTGACATGCATCACATTTATTAGCGATTATGAAGTCGAAATATGATGAAATAATCAAAAAAGCTACTTAGTCAAATTTCGCAAACTGCAAAATGCTGCATTACGAAAAATTCTGAATGCATTTCGAACATCATTGATAAATGCTATGCAAATAAAAGTTGAAATCTCGTCAATGAAGATACGATTAAATCAAAAGTGCAAGAACTATGCAATTTGAATAGTTAAGTTATTGAAAAAACACTTTATCAGAAAAAGAACATTTATTACATACTCATTTTAATACTCTATTGAATTGAATCTAGATCTGAACACATCGAAATATCTGAACTGAAACAAGATGAAGACGAATGTATCTTGAAAAGCTAAGAAGTGCAAAGACAGACTTATGCAGATATATCAAATATTGAACAAAGTGCAAAAAACATTGAATTCAATAAAAGAAATCAAAATTTCTCACTTCAAGAAATCATAAGAGCAAGAAATCAAGCATTTAGCAAAACTTCAAATCAAATTTGCAAAAGACGAAACTTGCAATATGATCAATACACACTATAGAGAATTAGAAAGAATTATCAAAAAGGCGAAAAACATAGTGATGTACACAAATGTATCGCAAATTCAAAAAAAGATAGCAGAAGTTGAAACAGAAATCGAAACAACAGTGATATTTACATATGAACTCGTTGAATGCAGCAAAGCGACAAACGTTTCAAACAAAATCATCATAATGAAAGCCAAACTGCAAGCTATTAACGATGCAATCGCAATGTGCAGCGAAAAAGCACTCAAAAACAGCGAAATTTGAGTGTACATGAACAGTCAAATGACTTTGCAAAGACTACATGCAAAGAGCAACATCAATGTGAGATTATTTAATGATATACGACAAAATTTGATCAATTTACGTCAGAAACAGTGTCAAATTTGCATACAGTGAATATTAAGTTGTAAAAGCATTATTGAGAATGAAAAAGCAGATCAATTGATCAAAATTACTGCTCAAGAAGTATCAGTTATTGACAACATGAAAGCAATCATCATAAGCTTCATCAAAAAGCAAATTTGCAAAAAGATGAAATTACAATGATTAAAGATCTGAAAAAGCAGTATCAAAAAGAAAAATCAGTATCAAAAGAACATATTGAATGTGAATTTAAGTCATAAATCATCAAAAAAGTTGAGAAAAATCAATAGATTAACATTTTCAATATTTATTCAGCTGAAAATGAAACATGATTATTTCAAGAGTTATTTACATCGATTATCAGAGAATAATTTGAACAAATGCTATGAAATATGCAATGCAAGACAAACGTTGAAGCATTTACTGCTGAACTGCAGACATTATAAAGCAGAGTAGAGAAAGTTCAAGAAAAAAGCTCAGCTCAAAAACACAGATATTATATTAACACTGTTCATCATCAAGATTGAAAGAATTGCAACACTAAAATATTTGAAAAATACTTGAATTATGATGAGAAAATGACTATTAGAAACGAAAGAGTAGAATGCGAAGAGTGCGAAGAGATGAAGAAAAACAAAAGTATGATTGCGAGAGTTTAAGCGAAAGCGCTTGTATATGCAAACTATTGATGTGATTGATCAATGAAAAGATATAAAGCAACAACTTTGATCAGATTACATGTAATGTAGCACACACACAGCGTCTAGACAGTGTCATAGTCATAGATTGCATGCACTTAATGAAGAAGAAAAAACATGCAATAAATTTTAATTTAAATGATTTCATCATAGTAGAAAATGATGATGCAGAAATGTGTTATAAAGCAAAAAAGAATGAAAAAAACTACAACATGATGAATATGAAATTATTAATAATGAGAAGAAAGAGAATAATGAAAGTGAAAAGAAAATAATAAAGTTGTTTAACTAATGATTTTTTTTATTTCTTCAAGTTTTACGTGCTTATGCAGTTTAAGACTATAAAACACGATGCTATTTACTTAAATAGTAGCATTGAAGTGTTGTATGTATGCTAAATTACATGTAATCTAGTCATAATTACTGCTGTACATCTTTTCATTGAGCAGTCAGATCGTTAATGTGTGTATATGAGTATGTGATCTGTTTATATAATCAAGTAATCATATAGACAAATTGAAATTATGAAAGCTGATCACTTCAATGTGAGCTTTTGAATTTGCTGTTTGATCATTTAGCTGAGCGAGTTAAATAAGTAATCGATGTGTTGTGAAAGTTGATCACTTCGACGTGAGCTTTCATTTGCTGTTTGATCATCTAGTTGAACAGACTAGATGAGCTTTAAGTTGTTTGTGAGCATCGCGATGCAATGCTCAATCTGTGTATTGTGAAAGCTGATCACTTCAACGTAAGCTTTCAAATTTGCTGCTTGATCATTTAGCTGAGTGAGCTAAATGAGCGATCAATGTATTGTGAAAGTTGATCACTTCAACGTGAGCTTTCGTTTGCTGTTTGATCATTTAGTTAGACAGACTAGATGAGCTTTGAATTGTTTGTGAGCATCGCGATGCAATGCTCAATCTGTGTATTGTGAAAGCTGATCACTTCAATGTGAGCTTTCAAATTTGCTGTTTGATCATTTAGCTAAGCGAGTTAAATGAGTGATTGATGTATTGTGAAAGTTGATCACTTCAATGTGAGCTTTCATTCGCTGTTTGATCATCTAGTTGAGCAGACTAAATGAGCTTTAAGTTGTTTGTGAGCATTGCAATGCAATGCTCAATCTGTATATTGTGAAAGCTGATCACTTTGACATAAGCTTTTGAATTTGCTGTTTGATCATTTAGCTGAGCAAGCTAAATGAGTGATCAATGTATTGTGAAAGTTGATCACTTTGACGTGAGCTTTCGTTCGCTGTTTAATCATCTAGTTGAGCAGACTAGATGAGCTTTGAGTTGTTTGTGAGCATCGCGATGCAATGTTTAACTAATGAGTAACACTTATCTTACTTTCTAAGTTTTAATCATAACTCATAATCTTTTAAATTCATAGTGCATTATCTTTTTGCATTATCATAAAAAGTGTTTGATAAAAAGTCATGATGAAAATTATAAAGTTTTCATGATAAAGATTGTTTGATCAAGTTATTTACATTTATTTAATATCTTGTTGAATTGAATTAAGTTATTGAGTTAAATTGTTGAGTCAAGCTTTCTAATTCAACTTGAGTTTTCAGATTCAACTTCTCAACTCAACTTAACACTTTTTTCAAAAAATTTCAACTTGATTTAACACTTTTTGATTCGAGTACTTGACTTGAACTTAAGTACTTAATTTAACATGATCAGTTTAAATCTACTTCTGAAGCTACATCTGAAACATTTAATGCAATCATGAACTACGATATTTCTACATTCTTCTTGTCAAGCTTATCAGATTCACTTTTACAAGTTTAAAACTTTGTTGTTGTTTAATCAAAGAATAAATTTGTAGAAGCAAGAGAATGATGAGATGTTAAACATCAGCAAGAGTTCAAGATTTCTACACAAAGATAGTTCTTACAATATGAACATGTATTAATGAAGATAAAACAACAAGAGTTACAGCAGAGAGTGAAGCAAAGGCGAAATCGAGATCAAGATCTCACATAAGCAAGAGATGAAAAGCAGTGAGATGAAGAACAGCGAGATGAAGAACAGTGAGATTGAGATCTCACACAAGCAAGAAATGAAGAGCAGCGAGATGAACGTACTATCACATTTTCTTTCGTTCAAACGAATGCAGATCTGTTTGCAGCATTTCATATGTAGCGAAGAAGATGCTGAAACAGCGATATTGAAGCTTTTTTAAACAGTGCAAAATTACTGTGAAAAGATTGATCAGAATCATATGTAAACTCTTGAATTGTCTACTAAATTTGATGTGTAACTGAGTGATGTGCAATGAAAATTTCAGGTTTTCTCAAGAGAATGTACATGTAAGCAAAGAAAAGTGTACATGTAAGTCAGAGAGATGTACAAGTATTGACTTTCTTAAATTAGAAAGCAGCTACTCATACATCTCTCTGACTTAAATGTACACTCTTCTTTGCTTACATGTACACTCTCTCGAGAAAACCTGAAATTTTCATTGTGCATCACTCAGTTACACACCAAATTTAGTAGGCAATTCAAGTGTTTACATATGATTCTGAGCAATCTCTTCATAATCTTTCCCACAGTCTCAAATTCGATTAATCTAGTCTAGTAAACTCACACATCAGACTTTTGTAAATCTTTCTTCTGATACTCATCATCATCATCATTGTCATGATTATTCTCATCGATGCTTCATCTGTCAGCATCGTCTTCATTAATCTCATGTCTTTGACTTCATCTCTCGTTTCGAGAAAAATCTATGACGATGTGAAACTTCTGATTGAAAAGCTCAATAAACACGCTGAGTCAGAGAGCTATGCTGTCATCACTGCATGCTTCAAGAAGTTCAAGAAAGATGTTGATTGAATTGTTTATATACGATGCAATCATGAAGAAAAAGCAAGTCTAAACTCAGAAGATTTTGAAAAACATCTTCACAGTGACACACGACTCATGAAGTGTTCTTTCAACGTCATCAACAAATGAAACAAGAAGAATGATTGATATCTTGAAGTCATATGAAACAAGAATCACAATCATACTTCTACACTCGTCTCAGCTCATTCAGCTCTTTGAAGACTAGTCATGACAAAGAAGATTCGAGAATCAATAAGTTCTCTTAGCAAAGTCGAGATCAGATCAACGCAGATTCTCACTCATCTTCGACTTAATGCTAATCAGAAAAACTCTTTCTTCACACGACATGACGTCTACAATGTAAAGAATCAGCAGAGAAGACAAGCTCTTGATGTTTTAAGTTCTGTTCAGACTCTTCTTCAAAATCTGAAATGCAAATTCTGATTCTGACAGTACAAAAAGAACGAGCTCGATAGAATCATCAAACTCTTCTTTAGTCAATCAAGCTGTCATGATATGCTGACATGCAACAGCGAGATACTCATCATGAACTGCATCTACAAGATCAATTGTTACAAAATGTCACTGCTGATTATCATCGAAGTCATTGCTCTGAATATCTTCTTCTTCGTTGAATTCTGTTTCATGACAGTCAAAAAGACAGCAAACTATGTGTGAGTTCTGAAGCAGCTGAAGCTTCTATATACTGAGCTTGATCTATCTGATTTGACAATAATCTTGACTGACTGTGAGCGAGATCTGATCAACGCTCTACGAAGTGTTTTTCGTGAGAGTTCACATCTGCTGTGTATTTGACACATTGACAAGAATGTTTTAGTCAACTGCAGAAAGCATTTTGATACTGAAAAAGTTTGACAAACATTCTACAAGACATGACATCTGATCATGTATGCTAAGATCGAGGCGAAGTATCAATTTTAGTGAATCGATCTTCAGAAAGTTTACAACACAAGTCATGAATGAGCAATTTTCTATCTAAAGAACGATTTACTGCTGATCTACAAGAAGAAGTTTGTTAGATGCTGAATTGATTGCAAACTACACTTCAACAATCACACTACTTCTCATGATGAAGAAAGCAATGCAACTCTGAAGTGTAAGCTTGAATTTTTCATCAACGATCTGAAGAGCGTTGTAGATAGTCTGAAGCTGTTGCTTATGAATCAACGTCATGACTACATTGTGATCATTCAGATGACGAAAACTAGACTTTCTTTTCGTCTACGAGCTTCGATACTACGCGATCTCGTTGCTCATGTAACTTCATTTGCTTTACACAAGATCATTGAACAGTACAATTTGATCACGATCATCGAAGAATTTTTGTCACGATGCATCAACGTTTTCACTACGACTCTGAGCTTGTCATGCGCTCATAGAATTCAACGACGCATGTATAATACAGCAGAAGATGAAGTTTTGAAGATAGAAGATATACACTCGCACTGATGCTTTGAAGACTCAGCTGTGAATTTGTTGATTGATTCTTCTGAAGCTACTTCTGAAGCTACTTCTGAAGCGTTCAATGTGAAAATGAACTACGATATTTCTACATTCTTCTTGTCGAACTTGTCAGATTCACTTTTACAAGTTCAAAATCTCGCTGTTATTCAATCAAAGAATAGATTCGTAGAAGCAAGAGAACGACGAGGCGTTAGACGTCAGCAAGAGTTCGAGAATTCTACACAAAGAGAGTTCTCACAGTATGAACATGTACTGGTGAAGGCGGAACAACAAGGGCAAGAGCTACAGCAGAGGGTGAATCAGAGGCGGGGGCGAGATCGGGGGCGAGGTCGGGGTCGAGGTCTCACACGGGCAAGGGGTGGAGGGCAGCGAGGTGGAGGGCAGCGAGATGAACGTGCTGTCACACCCCCTTCCATCCAAACGGATGCAGGCCTGTTTGCAGCGTTTCATATGTAGCGAAAAAGGTGCTGAAACAGCGATATTGAAGCTCTTTGAACACGAAATTGAAGCTCTTTAAACAGTGCAAAATTACTGTGAAGAGGTTGCTCAGAATCATATGTAAACACTTGAATTGCCTACTAAATTTGGTGTGTAACTGAGTGATGCACAATGGAAATTTCAGGTTTCCCCGAGGGGGTGTACATGTAAGCAAAGGGGGGTGTACATTTAAGCCAGGGGGGTGTACGGGTAGCTGCTCCTTAAATTAAGTTGATGTATAAAAAGGTCTAAACGATTTGAACTATATGACGTACTATGATAATTAATTATTTGACGCTTACGACGTGTTTCAAATTTCTTCGCCTAAAGGCGAGAGAATTGGGTAACATCGTTACAAAATCTTTATCGTAACTTAATTGTAGATTCATCGTAAAAAGAATCCTGCATGAGTCGCTAAGGTACTGAGGCAACGAGTTAGCATTGTATTAAGTATTCTTAGTGTAATATTAGCGTGGGCCAGATTATACAGCGTCACCCTCCGTCCTGTAATCTTTATATGAGCAGTCAAGAAAGTCGGGTATAATGAGCGCATGAATCATAGCTGTCAGGGACAACTCGTTGCACAGCGCACTAAGGAAGAATTGCATGCCTCTCTTGAAATCACCTTAGCATACGTTGCTGAAATTCCTGCAAAGTCTGCTAATTCAGTCTTACAGTACGCTGGCTCTCTTGCATCACTGGTGGACTAACTGATCTGTATCTAGAGCTGTTGAACGTGCCATCCGGGACCGCGATGCTGTAAATTTGCGGCATCTTCGCCGATTTGTAAAGTCTGAACACGTACCAGCTTCTCTTACTCCAGTGACCAAGATTTCGACTTGCGAGAGCTATGAGACTACTGTAGAGTCCCGCAGCAGTGTTGGTGTGCCGGGAGATCTAGTTACCTCCCAACAATCCACCTTGCATCTTCTCATTTGCGCAGTCTCCATATTACCGTTTGAAAGAGTCCTCGAGTCGCTTTCCTCGCTCGATGTGTTCAAAACTAGCGGCACTCAACCTAAAGTCCGCACAATACCGGTTCCCTTACTTCCTCCGACGTCTGAAGAGCAAGCACAGCAATGGAGCAAGGATTACTGGCCTACTGTCTACAAGAAAAACAATCCGTTCGGTCCACATCCGAGCATCATTTCTAGGACAGAAGAAGAGATACGAAGCAGCGTGGGGGTATGGATGGAACTTGCGCGAATTGCGGGCAGCGAGGTGTCAGTGGCACGGAAAGGGGAACCGGTTGGCGCAGTTATAGTGCATCGAAACGCCTCCGCTGGTGCCAGCCCGATCGTGGTTGCTGGTGATGCGCGATGGAAGGGTGCTGGTCAGCCTGCTCTGGGTGGAGGGGGCAACGCTATGGGCCACGCGGTAATGAGAGCTATTGGTTTGGTGGCTCGGAAAAGACGAGGTTTAAATGTTACCGAGCCTCATGACGCAAATGAGCCGGACTGCTCAGACGTCTTTGCAGACAACCCGCGGGCAGAGCTGGAAAATACTATATACTCAGATGACAATCTGGCACCCGGTGGGTATCTTTGCCTCGATCTTGAGCTGTATGTCACTCATGAGCCATGTGTCATGTGTTCGATGGCCGTTCTGCACTCAAGATTTGGAAAGGTAATATTTGGGAAGCGCTTGCCACGTACTGGAGGTATGTCTGCAGTCGTGGACTCCGTTGATGGCAATAGCAAGAGCGAGAGACCAGGACTGGCCTATGGCCTCTTTTGGCGCCCTGAGCTGAATTGGAAGCTTTTGGCATGGCAATGGGTCGATGATGAATTTCCACCTAAACAGCTGAGCGACATGAATACACACGCGTAAGATAGACTTTAGATTCATTTTCACGACGTTCTTTCGGCCACTTGTCGCCTCTCTGTTTCTACGGGCTATTTATAGCGCCGACAGTACAGCGAGACGTTTTTTTGATTTCTTAACAGTGACAAGCCTACTCTTCATTCCCAAGCTGGGGCCTACTCAAACCATGCGACAACAGTAATTCTCTTGAGTCCATTGACTGTGCAGCGCCTAAGAGACACGCGCTACCTGTTCAGTCAGTGGCGGTAGTCTCTGCGATCGCACCCGTATTCTCACTTCTGCTAGATTCAAAAGGCTTTGAGCGAAGCGGTGGACGCAGTTAACGTGTCACAGAGAGCTGCTATGTTGTCCGCTAGAACAAGAGACGTCATCGAAACTTAAATTACTACATTAGGGAGTACTTGCGGATGTCCAGTCCTCGCTGTTTAACTGTTTTACTTAAAGGGACGTGTGCTCGTGACTGACTCAGGGGCTGTGCTGTTGGCTTCAGGGGTTTACAGTAGTCCGCTTTCAAGGCACTGTTTGTCTGGTGGTGCCAAGCGAAGTCACCTTCGCTCAATCGTGCGAAAGAGGCTGACCATGGATGACTTGAGTGCAAGGCAGAGGTGGTGGGCACGATGTAAAGTGTCGCTGCGTTCATGATCTATATCACTACAATACTGTTGAACTATTAACGACCTGTCGCATTCATAATTTTTCTTGAAGATCTGGGGACGCTTAGAGCTACAAAGACAAGAGTACTACCGAGCAGCTGCTGAGGGCTCCTTAATAAGCATAGATCAGCCTTTGGCCTCGACATCTTCGTTACCAGCACTTATTTCGTCTCGGAGAAACGTCCGTGGGTTTCAAGATATCACGAAGAAAAAAATCATCTCTGCATTTTGATCACTTTGTTTGTCTCGTTAATGGCGGTATCTTTGGCCTTGTTCTGCATCTCACTCGTTCTTATAGGCAATGGTTGACTGTGGTTCCTATCTCTAATTCATGTACTGAGGTAATCGTTATGGCACAGTTTATTACGCTTACGTCCGAGATGGCATATCTCTCATAGCAATCACTTATACCGAAACCGGTAACCCAGCGGACTAGATAAATGGAATGTCTATAGATTAAACTTTGACGCCAAAAGCACCGGACTGAGTGCCATGATAACAGCATATTCGTACGCTCGGTCAGCCACCAATGCAAATTTCGGGTTGTTTTTTCTTATATTGACAAGAACTCATGAGCTCAAGTCTGAGATCATAAATAATTCAATCGGCTAGGCGAGGCTCCCTGGACGCTCCTGGCTTCAAGGCATCGTCCGATTATCCGTACCTTGAGTCAGGCTATGATGACCTGACGCAAACAAATCCTAACTACACGCCCATATGCCCAAACGTAAATAAAGCGGGGTGGCTCATGTATCGGCCGGATGGTGATGATACCGTCCAGGAGCTGTTCTGGGGTGCTAGCACAGATTCGTGGCATCAAGTGGCCAGATTCGACGGTCTGAAATTTGGTAGTGACTTTGTGCCAATGGGGACGCCTTTATGCCCACAATCAAGACCATTGCCGATTGCTTGGTGGTTGTATGGGATCGGAACTGATTTGCAGCGTCAGGAATGGCATTGCGAGAACTGCTGTGTAAGCACCACTGGAAGAGAGGGAATGCGACAGATTTTCCGTCCCTACGAGTATACGATAATCCCACCCTCTCTCTAGCTGGCCAGACCAAAAGAATTATCCCGCTTCCTCTACTCCCAGTCCATCAACGGCACTATTTTTTCTATGATAGACAACCGCAACGCCAGCCACCCCTCCGATTCGAGCTTAAACATGACTCCCATCCTGGATCCGGAAATGACAGGACCTGCGATGCCGGGATCGAAGATTGCAGTTGCCCGAGGCCCAGCAGGTACTCGGCTGGATATGCTCGTGTATAAGACAGTTGGGACTGACGTTACTACGATGTATCTGAAACTTTGGGACCGGCGGCCACTGACTATTCCAGTTGGTACGCTGTGACCAGCAAGGCGTTCTTTAGAAGGCGTTTTGCAGCTATAGGGTCTCGTCGTGAGAGGTATCTTTAGGTATATGGCTGACGAAGGTTATGTCGAGCGTACCGACTGTATATCTGTTCGAGTTGTTTGGGTACGGCTGAATCTAGGATCGTGGTGGTTGAGGTCGAATTATGAGCATAATTCCATTTCCCCAAACATCCAGCGAGGCTATTTAGTAGGAACCTTAGTAGAACCTATGTAGTTTAGGCTCGTCATAAGAGATGCGTAACTGATTCGATTTTCTCACACAGTAAATTCATATTGAGCTCTTTAAGGATTGACGGTCATGTTTTGACAGCGATTTTGAAAGGACTCATGGTGCCGATTGGTGTCTCTTGTACGAACGGCCTAATAATTCTGTACAATATTGGCCAGAATATTAACGAGAAACCAAAGCGTCCCGTAGATCCCCACTTAAGGTGCTGCAGTTGACATTAAAGTTTCGATGACAGCCACAAGTTAGATTTCTCTAAACCTGGAGGACCGTCGTAAATCTGCTGCTCCACGGCGCGGGTGTTTACCTACAGTGTGCACAATCTCAGCGACTGATCATGGCTGGAGCCAATTACTGCACTTACGTGGTTTATGCCTAGTTCCTGAACGTTGTGAGCTCCCAAAAGGCGCATGGCCGTTTTGAGCTCTTCTTCAAGGACTGTAATTAAAGCATCAGCAAATCAATCCTCTAAACAGGCCCCCTACGGCGTACTTTCAAAGGTCCTCTCAACACCAGCAACTCCTCCAGCACCAAGCCCGAACAGGGCGGCTCGACCAATGCCAACCCCTCTTGCTCCTAGACACAGGGCCTTGACTACATCTGTGCCTCTTTTGATGCCTCCATCTACGAGCACGTCGACTTTCTGGAAGACCTCAGGGCAGTACTTGCGGAGTTCCAGAAGGGTATGAACTGCTGGGGGCGCAGTATCTAATTCTCTCCCACCATGGTTTGATAGGATAATCCCTTTGACTTGAGGAGCGTACAAAGATGCCAGATAAGCGTCTTCGTGTGTCTGTATGCCTTTCAGGACGATTGGCAACGGCGTCTGCTTAGCTAGCCAAGCTAATGTCTCCTTCCAGGTCAGGTTGGGTGAAGTTCCCATAAACAACTGTTTTCCGATACCACTATCGGTGGGTTTACTGGCAGAGCTTGCCTGCAACGCCGACGTTACAGGTAGACTGGAGGCGACATTTTGAGACCTTTCGTCTTCCTCTCTTTTCCCAGGTACGGGCGCATCGAGCGTAAGGACTATAAATTTGACTCTATCAGAGAGCTTATTGATTCGAGCGAGCATATCTTCGCTTTTCTTGCGCTCCACCTGGACGTAGAGCTGCCAGCCAAACACTTGACCATGCTTCGCGTCTGCAACGATTAGCTCCGGCGTCATGGAGGCGTTGTTGGAGATCATTTGCATCGCTCCGAAGCGGGCGCAGGCTTTCGCTATGCCAGCTTCACCATCGGGGTTTGCCAATCGGGCCATCGCAGCCGGTGAGACGTAGATGGGAAGTCCCACTTTACAGCCTAGTAGGGTGGTGGAAATATCGCATTTCTCACAATCAATGAAAATGCGCGGCCTGAGCAAGATGGCCCGATACGCTTCTGTGTTTAACCGCTTAGAGTGCAAGTCATCACTACCCGAATAGTAGTACGCCCATGCTTTCCGACTGAGCTGCTGTGTGGCGAATTTCTCAATTTCATCTAGGTTAAGAAGACTGTTAATTGGTGCAGGTCTTTCCTCCAGGCGTTCTTCCTCTTGAGAGGCTTCTTCTTTAGGTAGGCTATCTGGGTTGATTGTGCCCAGCTTATCTTCCACTCTGAGGTTCTCTTCTAGTGTCCCTGGTGGATGTACGGGGCCATACTCTTCAGTAGCATTTTTACCGGCCAGCCGTAGGATCTATACTTCGCCAAAGCCATGTCAGACTGAGGTTGGAACATTACTTTGAACCCATGTTTGATTGCGTACTGTTTTGCTACCACCTGGATGTTTTGGTAGGAAACTTGTGACCTAAGCTCTGTCTCAGCTAGCTCTGGAAACGCACTGCAGGAAATCTAACATCATACACATTGCCGTATAATATAACCCAACAACTCTCGGGACTGTTATGTGTTGCCACTATTCGAAAAGTGGTATAAGTAAAACTTTATAGTATTTCTTACCGGAATGTCGCTTCTAATATTGGGCATCGAGGACATATACTGGAAAAGTTCGAGAGGAGGAAGGAAATATCAACTGTGTGACTTTTTGAGTATGTTTCTCTTCTAACTTACCCTCCGCTGCATTGTACACCTTCGTCATACTCGTTTTTGAAGGAAAATAACAGTCTTCAAAGCTTTGGAACCTGCTGATAGGAAAGTATGCCCTCCGATTTTATATTTGCAAAGGGTATCTCGAAGGAGCCCTCATGCAGAGCTGCTTCACCCATTCCCTCTATTTTTTGCCCCTCGGTCGGTCTTCGGGGGATTTGCCCCCGCTCGCGGCTCACGTGACTGAGTTCACTGAACATAAAGATAGCCGCCTTCTTTGCTACAAGACTCTTCTCTATTATCATCAGTTCAGCCCAGCACAGGATGTTCGAGGTAACGAGCTTATTCAAATACTCTACATATAATGTGCTCATACTCAATAGTCCCATGCCGGAGATCGGTATCGCTTGCGCCTCCACCGAGCACGATCGGTCGTCCTCACCAACGATGAGCTTGTGGAGGTTCGCGCCGCGCAGCGAACTTTCGAGGGCGCCTATATTCGGACCGCACTCGGCCAATTCTCCTTTGCTTTGGTAATACTCAAGATTTTCACTTCAGAGTTTTACAGCATCGGCGCGCTTTTCGCCATTTATGGTGCGGGAATCCTCCTTACCAGCCTGCTTCGGAGGCAGCAAGGGAACCAACAGTTCTTTTCAGAGATAGGTGAAGATGGGTTGAATCAAAAGAAGTTTCGGACAAGTGGTAACGTCGTTGTGGTCCTAACGGCGTTATCGGTCGCGGCATATGGATGTTTGTTGGGCTTGACGCTCAAGCTAGGCGATTGATACTGGGTGATGATCCGTACGCAAGGGGTTCCTTTTGAATTACAAGTACCAGCATACGTTACATATTACGTTTCGCTGACCGTCGGTGATTGACTGCCATGCAAACAACAGCCCGGCGAAACAAGCGTCGTCCAGTCTGAATCTGTAAATTAAAACGAAGAGCCGCCTGTAAATGCAATAATACCAGACCGCGACGGAAGCGGACCGCTTGACGTGTACATCGGTAAGGCAGTGGTAGGATGCTGTTTTTTAGGAGCGCTGCAGCTATTGGTTAGGTTGGATCAGCCATGGCCCACCTGCAAATCAGACACGTTTTTGATGACTGTTTGACTATTCCACGAGGGCTACTATTATAATAATAATACATCAAATACTCTCCGCTGGCAACAGGCATATATCTCTATTGGAAGGGTATAATCCTAAAGGGTTTTGGGCCCTAATCTGGAACACTACACGATTGTACTAGCGCCATTAGGAATCGAACCTAAGTACGGAGTACGTGACTAAGGTACGTACCAGCTGCCGCCCTTGCGTCATAAGGGTATTCTATAAGGCTGAGCAACTTGCAAGGATCTTCCGGCGTTGACTTTTCCGAATACCGCGTTTGCTCAACCCAACTCCCTTACCTCAAGTGCTTACCTTATCATTAATCCACCTAATCCACATCTCCGGCGCTTTATTACGATAGTATCAGGAGCTGCCCGCATCTCGAAATTGATCCTCCTCATTCCTTCCTTGATTGCACTAATCTTCACGGGTAGCTGGGAAGCTCCCGTCAAGGAGATCTGTCTTTTCTCACCAGTCTGCCCGCCGCCAGCGTTTGCCCTCCAGCATCCAGCAAGAGAGCTATGCCCCTCTTGGGGCATGAACACCCAGATGTACCTCTCCCGACCCACCCGGAAACAAGACAAGAGAAACCACCACTCTCGAATAGGATAGCTCCTACCCGTAGACAGAGTCAACATTCCATGGTCGCCAAAACCGCCATAATGAGCCACTTCACTCTCCCCGATGGTGCAATCATCCCAGACGAGCGTGGGACAGTCTGGCCAGACAAGTCACCATCCGCGAAGACTTCAGAAGCCAATCTCTCAGCGCCCCAGCCAGTGCATAAGCAGAGCACAGGTATTGGTGCTTGCTTGACAGATACACCTGCGACGACGGCACCAAACAGTCCTAAATTTAGCCCTAGAATGTAAGCATCTTTCCTTCAAGTCACGGTCTCGTGCTAGCTCTGACCATTTGAAGTCCCCCGCTTCGAAGGGACTCCGGCGCTTCAACCCCTTCCGGCCGTAGCCGACCTACGACCCTCGATATCCCAGGCCTAACCAGGTCAAAAGAGTCCCCTGATGGACGAATATCTCAGCGTGATGTTGGGTCGAAGCTGGTAATAGTAATGGTGGGTCTGCCGGCCAGGGGAAAAAGCTATGTTACGAAAAAGATCGCGAGGTATTTGAACTGGCTCCAACATGATACGAGGATCTTCAATGTGGGCGAGCGAAGACGAGTCGTTGCTGGCGGCTCAAATCGAAGCGCCCCGCTTATACAAACGCAAAACGGATGGTCTATGGATGCTACTCCTGGATCAAGCTTGAGTACCGCGTCATTGAACGGCATTTTGAACCAAAAAGACTTTCTAGGACCACCTGCGTTACCTACCAAGATTCTCGTCAATGGCGAACCTCCACCCATTTCTACGGTAGACCAGAGTCTTCCTCCACCTGCACTCGGTGTTTCCAGTTCGTATAGCCATCATAAGCAACCTTACGCGAGTGAAACCTCTAGCATGTTATCCGTCGAGAGCGACGGCTCAGATGAGAAAGCTTATGGTTCCTTACCTGAAGCTCTCCCAAATACTTCCGAAACCATGGAACAATCAGCGGATTTCTTTGACCCAAACAACGCAAGAGCTGCGCAGATCCGCGAGCAAGTTGCAATTGAAACCTTGGATGAACTCCTAGACTACATCCTTGACCAGGGTGGGTCGGTGGGCATCTTTGACGCTACAAACAGTACTCTTGAGAGGCGAAAAATAATTATGAAGAGAGTTCGAGAAAGGGCTGGACCAGAGCTTGGTGTCCTCTTTCTCGAGTCTCTTTGTATTGATGAGAATGTACGTTTGTACAAAGGATACTCGAGAAATCCTGACTAATTTTACGGCTAGCTTTTGGAGTCGAACATGCGCCTAAAACTCTCTGGCCCTGACTATCGTGATCAGGATCCAGTAACAGCTTTGGCAGATTTCAAGAAACGTGTGAGTCTGTATGAGCAGAAGTATGTTCCACTTGGTGATTACGAGGAACGGAATAATATGCCTTATATCCAGGTACCAAAACCCGCTTACGTTCAATATAGCGAAAATGTTCGTTAATCAATATCTAGATGATTGATGTTGGACGAAAGGTCGTTTCCCACCAGATTCGAGGTTTCTTATCCGCCCAGACGGTTTACTATTTGCTGAACTTCAATCTCTCGCCTAGGCAAATCTGGATTACTAGACATGGCGAGTCGCTTGATAACGTAAATGGCAAAATTGGAGGCGATTCAGATCTAAGCGAAAACGGCCGCCGATACGCGAAAGCATTAACGAGGTTCATGAGACATGAGCGCCAGGCTTGGGACATTCGCCAGCAGGATAAGGCTAAGTCGACTCATTTCCCTCCGTTACCTGGCGATACGACACCGCCGAATCCCGAGTATTCGTACCACGGTGGCCAAAGTAGAGATGATTCACCCAAGAGCTTCTGCGTGTGGACTTCGATGCTTAAAAGAAGCGTTCAGACGGCTCAGTACTTTGATGAGGAAGACTTTGACATAAAGCAGATGAAGATGCTGGATGAGCTTAACGCTGGTACAATGGAAGGTCTTACCTACGAGGAGATTAGGACGAAATATAACGCCGAGTATGAGATGCGCAAACAAGATAAGCTTCATTACCGCTATCCAGGAGCCGGTGGGGAAGGTTATCTCGACATCATCAACCGTCTACGAGCTGTTATTGTCGAGGTGGAAAGAATGACTGACCATGTCCTCCTTGTTGGACATCGTTCTGTCGCCCGCGTGCTTCTAGCTTACTTTAAAGGCTTGAAGCGGGAGGATGTCGCTGACCTTGACGGTAATGTTTCTTGGAGCGTGTTATGCAGAATCAGCGCTAATTCACACTTGCTTTGATGTAGTCCCATTGGGTATGTTGTACATGCTCGAACCCGTAAGTGTGCCTCCCTGTAACCCAATTCCCACATCTAACCTTTTCCTTAGAAACCGTACGGAGTGGACTTCAAGGCTTACCGTTATAATCCGGAGACTGACTGGTTTGACTTCGTCCCGAATTATCAACTCCGTCGGGCTGCTTCCCAGTCGTCAAATTAGGCTTGGCCGTTGTTTCACGTCGTTATAAGGTGTTGAGGCGTTGCAAGGCGTTACATATACCCCCCTGTTTACGTATATTTGAGGGTCGTTGGGGATTGGCTTCGGAGCGAGCTCTGGTGTTGGTATTTGGATAGCTTTCTCAAATGGCGGCTGGCTCTCATGTATCCTAGGCGCTCCGCTACTCGCAAATTCTTCCTTCACTCGAGTACACTGAAGGCAAAGTATGAGACCGAGCTATCAACGATAACGTAGTGACGAACAAGATCGAGAGGCGTCTGTTTTTGTGACGGTTTTTGAGGTTTGCCGATACCCCCCTAGCACCCGTCCCATCCCCTCTTCAAGCCACTTTAGGGTCAACAACACAACAATGGGTGGACTTCTGCAGGGACCCGTCAGTAATCATTGATTGTCCCATCGGACACCCGTGTTTCATGAAGTTCTACCAAGCTTTGTCACAGTATCTCTGACAGAAGTATTCGCAAACGGCGCCGATCTTTCTAGGTCATTCTTTCTCCGATGCTTTCTGTACAGCTGAATCACCAGGAACAGTCGGTCTTGGACCAGACAGTATTGTCTGAACTGTGAATCGTTTTATGCTGTTGTGGAGTGGTAGGCTTATCGATCACTTTAACTACCTAGATAGAGCTCATCTTAGCCCGAAGAAGATCTTCTCACGGAGCGCCCACGAGATTATGGATGACACTGCTTCTGTGAAATCGGCGTCGCCTGCTGGAACCACAGCCTCTGCTGGCACAAAGAGGAAAAGAGCTGCTGAGCCCAAGTTCTATGCCGTTCGAGTTGGTAACCATCCTGGGATCTACCATACCTGGGCCGATTGCTTGGAGCAAGTCAAAGGCTTCAAAAAAGCGACCTGTACGCTGTAGCGAATCTGGTACAATTCATGATGGCTAACAAACAATTTTAGTCAAGTCCTTCTCGACCTTGACTGACGCTGAGCGGTTCCTGGCTGGAGAAAATCCGTCTCAGAATGGTGGCTCGAGTTCATCACCGACATCCAAATTCTACGCTGTCAAAAATGGGAGAGTTCCTGGAATATATACCGACTGGCCTTCCGCTCAAGATCAGATTACTGGATGGACTAAACCAAAGCACAAATGCTTCTCTACTCGTGTGGAAGCACAACGCTTTCTTGACAGCGATGACCAAAAGGCATTCGAGTCTTCCGCTACAATCGAGGCAGACCCTGTGACCTCAGCACTTTATTATGCATCTGAGCCTCCCTATCCAACCATACCGAAGCCACCCGAATCGAAGAAGGCGAAGAAAGGCGTGAATGGCACCTCTAAGGTGGTTAGACCGGTGGAGGCTGAGTACAATGAGACAGAATATGAACCAGGCACCGGACCCCTTCCACCAGGTGCTGAGGACGGGTTTGACCCTAACATTGTCTTGGATGCCGAAACTGGCCAGATCTTCTATAAGACACAAGAGCAACGGCTAGCTACCAAACCGCAAGGAGCTGGAGATGCACAGACTGGCATGATACGTATACATACCGACGGAAGCTCTCTTGGTAATGGACATGCAGGAGCTTTCGCAGGTGTGGGCGTTTATTTTGGCCCTGGTGATTTAAGGTAATACATGAGCGCAACCTAGAAAGCCGAAACCAAAAACTAACTCTCAATATGTAGAAATGTTTCGGAGACCTTGCCTGGAGCGCGACAAACCAACCAACGGGCGGAGCTTACTGCGATACTGAGAGCGCTTGAGATAGTGCCCAGACATCGGGATATTAGCATCATCACCGATAGTCGGTATGCCATTGACTGCGTCACGTCGTGGTACGTCAATTGGCGCAAGAATGGGTGGAGGACTTCGGCAGGGAAGGCGGTCGAAAATAAAGATCTTGTGGAGAATATTCTTGCAAAAATCGAGGAACGTAATTCATTGATGGTTCAGACGCTTTTCGAATGGATCAAAGGGCACTCTAATCAGCTGGGGAATGTTGAAGCTGATAAGCTTGCTGTGGAGGGCGCTCGAAAGGGAGCAACTTCCTGACAAACTTAGGTCAGTTGAAACGTAGGATCAAGATGGCATTTCTACGCGTAGCAATTTAATTTTCATGTGACTATCAACCAGCTTTCTAAAAGTTTCTTTCTTCTTCTTATCCTCTCACCCTCAGTCTGGTTACTTTTCTCTCGCCAGTTCAATCTTACTCCATGCGTTGAGAGTTGAGCTTTGGATTCCCCATATCATCTTCGTCCAAAGCACTATCCAACGTGCGCTGAATATTCTATCTACCAGTGGCGTAGCCGCTCCTTCACATATCTTGAAAGGGCGTTCAAATACCGCGCTATTTGAGTGGCCCCAGGATGTTCAAAGGAGGATGACAATGGGCCGCTTACATTACTAATTACTATCATTGAGCGCAAATTCAATGCTCTCGTCCATTATGACGGAAGGTTTGTGCAGGATGTTGAAAAGGATTAGAAACTAAGAGAGAGTTCAAGTGGGCACAAGATGGAAAATCCACCAATACCCTTAACGTTATCAGCAAATTGCTCTCATCAGTTTATAATCTCGCCATACGCTAATATGTTGCTTTACCCTAATGATACCACACGAGCTTCGCATGTGTTAGATAACGATTGTCATGCGGTTGGCAGAAATATCCTCATATCTCTTGATAGAAGAGAAATCTTTGGGATCTCCAGATGTCCCACCTTCAGCCGTTACCGTCTCTGATAGACGTTCAGTCTCTGATTTGGTAGAGGGCAAATTGCCGCCTTTCTTATTACGTAGCTTGTATAACCATCGACTATCGGCCTGTGGTCTATCTCTACAAGGTCCACGGAGTTGCTGTGAGCTGCTTCTTCTCTCTAAGACCCCGATACATGACTGGTTCAATGCGAAGGACTCCTTCCTTTCAGGGAGATCAACTCACAAGCTGTTCTGGGTTGGCTTGGCTGTTGAATCTTAAACACCAGTGGCCGTGACCGGTGACAGGACATAACAATCTAGGAGAACTGGAACGTTCAGTTTCGTCAGGACCTGGCTTGAATATGGAAAAACTAGATAAAGGTTGCTCAGTCGTCATTGATATGAGATATCATTATCGAAATCACACGCGTTTTTGCGCGAACTTAGAGTACTACGTCAACCGTACCACACATACCCACAATACTTTACCCTTACCACCCTATCGTAGTATCTACACCGTACAGGGCATTACTCCGTATTGTAAGGTACGCACAACCCATCGTCAAATCAATCTTATCTCTTCTCAACACGGCTTTATGTTTCGTCAACCTCTAGACAGTTTGGCGGACTTCAGTATCTTTCCACTGCCTCACTATTTGCAAGCACATATGATTCAATAACATCAGGATTACGGCCTACTTTCGGTGGCCATCATTGAGTACGAGTGACAAGCGATACGACCTATCCGAAATCAGGAATTGAATTATATAGTTAGAACTACTCTTGATACCACGTAGGGTTGCCAAAAAATGCCTACTCTCGCTATAACCAATTTCAATATTGTTTGCGCCACCCTCGGAGGCTTCATCACCCTCTTCGGCCTTGTTTCTTATCTCTGTAAAGAGCGCTTCTATCTTTCCGAAGCTTGTACGTTTCTGATTGCCTTGTGAGAAATCTACTTGGCCTTCCGCTCCACAGCTAACCTGGACAGTGATATCTCTATTGGCTGGTATAACCTTCTCCCCGCATGCTGCCAATTTTCTCAGGCCCCTAGACTATGCTGGTGGCTCGCAAGAGAGTCTTGACTCAATCACTCTCTATTTTACACGTCTCGTTTTGGGCGTGCAGTTGGTCCTCGCCGGGGTGCAGCTACCCAGTAAGTACCTGCAGCGGGAATGGAAAAGTCTAGCGCTGCTGCTTGGACCGGGTATGGTCGGCATGTGGGTGTGTAGCAGCTTGCTTGTCTGGGCTTTGGTCCCAAATCTCAGCTTCCTGCACTCACTGGCGGTCGGTGCTTGTGTGACGCCTACAGACCCAGTGTTATCCAACTCGATTGTCAAAGGTAAATTTGCGGATAAGAACATTCCGAAAGACCTGCAAAAAATCATCATCGCCGAATCCGGTGCCAATGATGGCTTAGGATACCCATTTCTATTCCTCCCGCTATATCTGCTGAAGTACGTCGAGAGCCATGGTGCAGGTCAACCCGGTGGCGCCAGACTGGCTATGGGGTACTGGTTCGGGGAAATATGGGGCTATACTATCCTTCTCAGTGTGATATATGGGGCGGTTGTGGGTTGGATTGCTAAGGAGTTGCTTCACTGGGCTGAGGAAAGAAAGTTTGTTGATCGCGAGAGCTTTCTGGTTTTTGCTATCACACTGGCGGTAAGGATCACTTAAGTGCTAGAGGGGAATTTACTAACTCTGTTCACTTCAGCTTTTTATTACCGGCACATGTGGGATGATAGGCAGCGACGATGTACTAGCATGTTTCATCGCCGGGAACGCATTTACCGTCGAGTACAGTCTACATTCATCACTTATACAAATTAAACAACGCTGACCCTCTTCATAGTGACTGGTTCCGTCTAGAGACTCTCGACGACTCCTTACAGCCGACGATTGACATGCTACTGAACCTGTCAATATTCGTATACTTTGGCTGTGTCTGCCCATGGGCCATGTTCCGTGATAACAACGTCATTCCTATCTACCGACTCATTTTTCTTGGGATTTTGATCCTTCTACTTCGCCGAATACCTGTCGTCTACGCCATGCACTGGCATATTAGCCAAATTGAAGAAAAGCAGCAGGCTCTCTTTGTGGGCTTTTTTGGCCCCATTGGCGTAAGTGCGGTGTTTTACCTCTATGTTAGCCTTGAATTCCTCAGGCAAGTCACTGTGGATGGGGTGACACGTGGAGACGCTGCGAGGTTGTCCGAAATTATGACGGTAGTGATCTGGTTTTTGGCTATTTGTAGTATTGTTGGTACCCTATGGAAGATTCACCTCCTCCGTATATTCTTAGCTGACCAATTCGCGGTTTAGGTCGTACATGGTCTGAGCGTCCCTATCGGCAAATTAGGCTACCATCTACCTCGAACGCTCTCTACCGCAATCAGCTCAAACTCGAGAGGTGAGCCAGCTTCGTTCCAAGCCGGAGATCTGCAAACGGAGCCCCAAATTCTCCGTCAAAGAACCATCAAGCGTAATGATCAACGTAATACTCAGCGAAGTAGAGATGGACCTCCACGTACTGTCTTTGGGATTAGCGGCGCGGTTATCCACACTGGGTTATCTGGCCCTGTGGTGAGCGCTGGCAGCTCAACATATAACAGTCCGACTATAATGCTCAGTTCGGGGGATGACTTGGAGAGTAACATAATAAACCGGAGTAAAGATTCTCCCGTCAGTAAGGATACTCCGAGCATTTAATATTTACCCTTCACGAAGAATTAAACCAGAGAAAGTATTGAAGAATTGGGTGCCGGTTTTGAACAAACAATTCAAGGTAGACTTGGCTATGGAGTTAGTTGGTGACGATATGGAGACGTCTTGGAACCTTCTAATCTTGATACACATCTGCAATCACTAGAACCGGCTCGCAAGGCTCAAGGCTGAGGTCCCTGGCGTTTCTTACACCAAACTGAAAATCTGTCGAACAGCAGAATTCATCGCTAGGATGGCCTAAAATCTTTTGGTTAAGCATCATAATTGGAGTCAAAATGGCGCTCACTTTTGTATTTGCATGCATCTATGCAAGCTACCTTAACGTACGATAGTAGTCTGCCATCAAACATGTACGGTTTAGCTCCAGACCGATTCACCTTTGCCATTCGTTTGCTTCCCACTCTCTACATCTATGACCCTCCATTCAAAGGGATATCATAATTCAACGCTGGGGTGGGAGGCAGCATAAACCATACCATCAAACACTTCAGCACTTCAGGCGCTCAGATAGCGGTCGAATATTTGCTGCAACATATTTACTTTGGAACAACGATCCTATATAAGCATGAACGTAGGTTTTGAATTCCAACGACATTGACTCTCACACATCATCAAGTTCCACTTTCCATTGATCGCCCGCTTGCCTGCTTTCGCGAACCGTATCCCGACATCCGGCCCCATAAGAGAGGTCGCTTGCTTCCATCATCGCCGTTACTCGATCGCTTCCCCTGAAGGACTTCACTCACATCGGTCGCCATTTTTATCCAGCTCCGTTCTAATGCTCTACATCCCCTGAACACATCCCAGCAAAGCAATCGTTCTACATTGTCCCTTTTCCGATGTTTTTTTTTGCCTACTTGATACCTTTCTATACCATCGCAATTGCCTCATCTAGATGTATGAGTAGTTATCATGCAACATACTGTCCGAATTGGGACTCCCACAAAGAAGCCACTTGCTCGGATCAATCGCCCAAGGTTTCTTGTTGTAGGTCTCTGTCAGAATTTTCGAGTGGTGGGGAGGGCATAAGAAGGCTTAGAATCATTGGGAGGCGGAGTGGTTCCGGACTGCGCTCCATGGCCCAGAAAACAACTCATGAAGAGGAGGTTACAATGTGGCAGAGCTTGCCGTTATCTTGCAAGTAGTAAATAATATTCTTGGAAAAACCCCAGCGGTGGATACTGAAGGGAAAAAAGCGCCTTGGGATGCACAAAGTCACTGAAGACAGCATGACCGGATTCCATGTTGTTTAACCCGATTCCTCTTATCGCTTAAGCTGTGCATTTAGACCCGAGTTAACGGATTTTTTTTATAAAAGACTTCTATTGGATCGTTAAAATATCTCCTCTTGGAGATTGGTTCTTGTTCGCTGATTGCTGCATTCCTCTAGCGTTCTGCGATCCTCTAGTGGAGAAAACGAAGAGAAGAGAAATATATGGAGGGCGTGTTGAAGGTGTGTGGGTGTACTGCGTGGACAGGTTAATAGCACTTAGTGCGTCTGAAGGTCTGAAGCGAGATGTGGGTCCTAGTGGTAGTGGGGAGGAAGGAACTGGGCAATGTGAAAGGGGAAAAAGGAGTGAAGCGGGAAAAGTAGCGGTTGAGATAACGGGGTTCCAAATTTAGAAGAAGAGGAGTGCAGTGGTCTCATATTTACACATTGATCGTGTTTCCAACATCTCATAATTGCGTCCTCGATACCATCCACAAAGGCTATGTGTCCTGATAGCAGCGAAGCGGAGGTCCAAACCCAGGACCCGGATACGGCTGTGCCCATGTTGACTGGAGACGTCGTAGGGTTTTTCTGCTCACCTGGGCTGGTAAAGGCGATTATGCGGATTCAGAGTCTGGCTTCGGTGAGGCCTTCCAGCCAGTAACCAGCCCTTTTGAGGACTACGGTTCGAGTAGCTAAGAAAGTAAGTCCAACGACCGTGTTCATGATAATTTTCTCTCAGCCGCCACGAACGCGCGAACAACATTTGTGGAAATATTCGTCAGATCTCTCCCAGGTTGCTTCGTGGGCATTGAAAGATAGCAGGAAGTGAAAGCGGAGAGGTGGTGAGTGCGAGCTGGTGTTTCCAGTTCCTAGACCGTGGCTCTGGTAGCTAAGGAAGGTTGGACTGCGAAAGGTGGGCGGGTGAGGGGTGTTGTGAAGTAGTTGGAAGTATAAGGGAAGTATAAGGGAAGTAGGAGAAAGTAGGAATCAAATCACCCTCATACCTATGCCCCATCCCTCCTCACCACCCGTCTCGGTAGGCTTTACTGAATCTCGTAATGCGCGAAGTAGCAAGGAGTGTCAGAGATGCTAGCTAACGAAAGATCCACCGGCAACAGCGATGGTTTTTGTTTAGGTAGTGAATGTTTTGTGCCAATGTGGCGAGGGTTCAGTTGTCATTGGGGTGGCGGGGTGGATGTGTGAGTGTGATTGATGGTTGGAGTATGTAATGGGGACTCCTGCGGAGTGAGTGAGTGATTCTCAAGGGGGACAAGAGAGAAAGAGGACGCGGCAGGTTTCAGTGTGGCTGGTCTAAAACATTTTGCAAGTCGAGCTTCTTAGAGTAGGTTGCTATCAGAGCGAGATTTCTAGTAGGCTTTGTTCGCGCGTGATGCAATGGAGATGGTAATTGGTAGGGGTGTGTGTTCTGGATTGAAAGAACGTTGTGTCCGCAAAGAAACGGGAAAGATTCAGGCCGGCTTCGACTTTGTCTTAGCCGACTGATGGAATTGAAATCGGTGGTAAAGCTCAAGGGCTATGAGCTGGTTAGGTGACCCACAAATGCAAGTTGGGTTTTTAGCAGACCTTTTGGCCGGTTATTTCCTGAGCTTCCAGGGTGGTAAAGGATGAAAAGGTTGGCATCCGTTAGACCCTTGATTAGTCTCCTGTATTGGATTTCAAGTATGGCAAAAACGTCAGAGATCGATTTCCGATGCTAATCTGAACAGAATGCCAGCAGTGCCTGCTGGACTAATGCCGCCATGTGATGCAAACGCCTGCTTGACAACAATGCGAGAAGACATCAATACGCGTACAAATGCTTTGAAAGACTCGCTTGAACAACTCAGACTTGGTGCATATCCATTATCCTCACAGCCAATATCATTATCACGTCTCCCAACCAGCTCCCGCTATTACACCGGATGCAGATCTCCATTAATAGGCGGCAACTGTCCCGGGCTCCACATTGGATCACAAGTACCCTTGCAATCAATGGCACTCATGGCTGGCAACTTGACTTCAAAGTCTTGCATGCCGCGCGTAAAGTAGCCGTCGTCGCGAATGGCGGTATCGGGCATGTTTACGCCTGCGCTGCCAGAGGGTGTTTTGCATGTTCGGCGCTTGTAGCCGTGAACGGTGGTGATTTGTTGAGCGGCCCAGATTGAGCTGGTCGATCATGTTAGCTTTTGCTCCTTAGTTGTAACTGTGTAACGAGTTGTCTTACTGGCAAGATTGGTCGGTCCATCTGCAAGATGCAATGTCCAATTTGGTATTGCAGGTCGTCCTCGCCTGTCCGACTGTCAATGTAGTCGTACTTCCAAGTTGGATGCCCGCCAAGTCGAATCCAGTACTAATATCTTTAGAAACCGCCCATTCCGTAGTTGTACAGCTCTGGGCCAAGGCGCCGACATCCTCGTGGCAATCTCCATTGCATCCAATGTTGCCGATTGCTTGGTACCAGTCATTGTACGAGTTTGTGGTGCCAACAAGAAAGTAATCCGTCCTATATATAGTACTATACTTTAGCGTCGTTCCGTGGGGTGAATTGCCAGAAGAATTACCAGCAGTGTGAACCTCCTCCTTGGTCATTGTCACAGTCATTTCCTATAGAACGACCCTCGCCATCTTGCCATTTGCTTGCACCTACAGCCCACGTGGGGTCTGTGTCTTTGGAGTCGCAGGCGGGAAGACCTGTAACAGCTGATTGGATAGCACGAGGAGTGAGATCCTGTACCGAAGCAGGGAGGGCGTAGGCTAGAGGAATGTTGAAAAGGGCAGCTGCCATGGAACCGGCTTGCACAGCGTTGAGATGCATTGTTGAAAAGTTTGACGAGCGCGACGTTCAAGACGTGATGAGTCAAAGATGAGGTTAACTGGGACAAATTAAGAGATAAGGTAACGAGAATGTCAAGACCAGCTTAAACGTTGCATCGATTTAGAGATATGTGAGCAGGGGTAAAGGTGGAGTGCAAGCTGGGATGACTGATGGTGTGAGGGTGGAAGAAAGGACGTTTTATATATCATAGCCTCAGACGCGGGATGGAACGAGATATTAGACTTCGAATTGGATAGGGACGGCGTTGCTGATGTAGGAACCATAGCCATGTGTCTAAGGCCCATTAAGCTAATCGTCCGGGACAGACCAGTGGAAAAAGAGCGGCATAGGCCACATGGTCTGGTGGAACGAGAGCGGCTCGGAGGATAAACAATACCAAAGTGAGCCGTGATAGAAGAAGAAGCCATTTTAGGCCAGAAGCGGGCTGGATGTTTCACGTTTCGAGGGGGGCGGGAAGGTCAAGCAAGTAAAGGAGACACGGGCGGGATCTAGTTCTACACATGGGGGGCCAGGGGGAGCGGAACACGGGACGGAAACAAAATACAGTTTTACAAGCAGATCGGGTTGTGAGTTGCGAGATTTTGCAAGGCAGATTTTGCAAGGCATTAATGGCGGTCGCCTGGGCGAGGTGGTCTTAATGTCTTGCTCGGCGTTGATGTGGCTTCATGCCGCGGTTTCAGCGCCACCTTAGGTAAGGTACTAACAACGATGATCTGTCTTACTATCCGTACCCCGCACTTTCGCTCATTCTTCATCGGCCATGTAATGAATGATGTAACCAAATCGGCCACCTAACCAAAATTCCAACCATATTCAACCAACAACCTTCAAAAATCGATCAATATTCAACGCAATGACTTCTACCTACATAGCTATTGAGCATCGAATCAAGAAGGCTATCAACGCCTTAAACCCCCGTCAAAACCCGAGTCAACCCGAAATTGCACGCGGATTCGATGTACCTTTGCAGAGGCTACGATCCAGGCTAGCGAGTGGATCCTGATCAGGACTTACCTCTGCATACATATAGGGAGCCAATACCCGTACACCCCCCTGGCTTACATGTACACCCCCCTTTGCTTACACGTACACCCCCTCAGGGAAACCTGAAATTTCCATTGCGCATCACTCAGTTACACACCAAATTTAGTAGGCAATTCAAGGGTTTACATATGATTCTGAGCAACCTAAAGAGCTTCAATTTCGTGTTCAAAGAGCTTGCTACATATGAAACGCTGCAAACAGGCCTGCATCCGTTTGGATGGAAGGGGGTGTGGCAGCACGTTCACCTCGCTGCCCTCCACCTCGCTGCCCTCCACCTCGCTGCCCTCCACCTTGCTGCCCTTCACCTCTTGCCCGTGTGAGACCTCGATCCCGACTTCGACCCCGATTTCGCCCCTGCTTCATCCTCTGCTGTAGCCCTTGTTGTTCCGTCTCCATCAGTATCTGTTCATATTGTGAGAACTCTCTTTGTGTAGAATCCTTGAACTCTTGCTGACGTCTAACGTCTCGTCGTTCTCTTGCTTCTACGAGTCTATTCTTTGATCGAACAACAGCGAGATTTTGAACTTGTAAAAGTGAATCTGACAGAGTTTCACATCATCATAGATCTCCCCCGAAACGGGAGGTGAGGCCAAAGACATGAGGTCGACGAAGGCGGTGCTGACAGGTGGGGCGCCGGTGAGGATGATCATGACAATGACGATGGCGATGGCGATGAGTGTCAGAAGGAAGTCTGATGTGTGGGTTTACTAGGCTAGATTAACCGAATTTAAGGCTGTGGGGAAGATCATGAAGAGGTTACTCAGAATCATATGTAAACCCTTGAATTGCCTACTAAATTTGGTGTGTAACTGAGTGATGCGCAATGGAAATTTCAGGTTTCCCCGAGGGTGTACGTGTAAGCAAAGGGGGGTGTACATGTAAGCCAGGGGGGTGTACGGGTATTGGCTCCCTACATATATGCGACGAAACCTTAACCAAAATCGAATTTCTAGCTGCTTTTAACGGGTTCAAGGAAACTACTATATGTTCGGCTTGAAAGAAAACTGGTCTAATTCCCTTCGATCCTAATGTGGTTTTGAATAAGGTGCGAGAAACTCGACCCTCAGCTCGTCCTATTACATCTTTCACGGTGACGGAATCACCCGATATCTGAAAGATTACCTTTACTACTAGAAAACAGCTGAAAAGACAACAAGTCAGTTACTTTGCTTCGGCTATGAACCCGAGCTTCATCAGAAGTTAGTCAAATTTATCAAAGAGATCAATGCAATGGCCCGTACTACGGGATTGAGCTATTGAACGTCAAAATAGCAGCCACGGAAGCCGCTACCAACGCTCGAAATATACGTAAAGATCAATCTCTTAAGGTCTTACAAACGGGAGGCATTCTATACGCCAAAGAAGCTCGATCTATGACCTGTGATAGGCTAGGTTTAGAGAATTTGAGGCAAAAGGCCCGCGATGAGCATATCGAAAAGCAGTATATTAACGAGCTAATAAAGGTTTATAAGCGTTGTAAGATCCATATTAAGGTATGACAGAAGGAAGAGAAGGTCTGAAAGGTTTTATATAAGGCTGTTTTGAAGAGATTGCTTGTAATACAGCTTTTTCAGAAGTACTATGGTTGAATTTTGGTTAGGTGGCCGATTTGGTTACATGGCCGATGAGTACTGGGAGGCTGGCAGCTGTGGGGGCAAGTTGCTAAAGTACCAAGTACCACCAAGCCACCACACCACGGCCAGCACAGCCTGCTTTAGGTGATTAAAGGTAGGTACGGAGCACGGAGCACGGGAGTTTGCACCTTTGGTACGGAGTACCCTTGGTGATGATGAAGCACGTAGGGTTTGGCTAAGGTAAGGTACCTTAGATCTGGTATCTTGTTACTTGTTAGGTACGATGTAAGGTACTTGATCAAACTATGTTGTTATAGGGAGCTCGTACGCTAATGTTTGCTGAGATCCAGGACGATGCTTCAAATACCTACTTTAACTTTGTACTGTAGCTAAGGTATGACGATCCTCTTGCTATGCCCTGTACTCGAACACAAGTAGTACTAGTAGCACAGTAAGTATGAATCGTGCTTGATTCAGGGGAAATACGGAATTGATGAGCCGCAATGCGTCAAGTATCTGGTGGCTCCCGAGAAGAGGTGGAAAAGGTGGAAACCAACGTCAGCACCGTTCCACCACCGGCTGCATAGCCTCGTCCAGGGTCCCCGAAAGTAGCACATCACGGTAGACGTCTACTTACATCCTGCCATACGGCCGTCAGCATGCCTCCTCCAGATGCTGGTCTTCATCCCAAAGCTACGGGACTCGCATAGACACTCGCAAATAGACACAGCGCTCCTCAGCCATTGAAACTGTGCGCCGGATGGGTTTTGTCCGTTTGGTATGGTTTTTGGCGTGGAAGGAGCTGCCAACGTTTAACACTAATCCCTACACAGTCCAGCGTGTTTGGACAGTTCTGGAAGAGAAGAACATTCCATACCAGTATATCGAGGTTAATCCCTATCATAAACCTGATTCTCTCCTCAAATCGAATCCCAGGGGCTTGGTCCTAACTCTCTAGTATGACAACAAGCCATTGTATGAAAGCACAGTTATTTGCTAGTTCCTAGAGGATGCATATCCGGACCATGGACTCAAGTTACTCCCCCCGGACCCTTACATTAGGGCTAGAATGAGGATCTGGACCGACTTCGTTGGCACGCGCATCATCCCAGCTTTTCACCGCTTTCTGCATTTTCAGCCTGGGCAGTCGTCATCCACCATTGACAACATACGCTCGGAGTTCCTAGAGACCTTGAGACAGTTCGCGGAAGCAATGGAGGAGGAATGTCCGTTCTTCTGGGGCAAGGAGCCATTCCTGGTTGCTTTTGTCATGGCGCCATGGGCCGTTCGACTTTGGATCTTTGATCGCTGGAAAGGTGAACTAGGCATCTCCAATCATAGCAAATCTGGAGATGAGGACGCCTGGTACAAGTGGAGAAGATGGGTGGCTGCAATTCAGTACCGCAAGAGTATTAAAGAGACCACTAGTGACAAAGAACATTACATACCAATTTACAAAAGATAGTAGGTCATCCGTTGGTTGCGTACTGAGCCAACAATTGATCATGCCAACAGTGCGGACAACACGGCCCGAAGCGAGTTGGCCAAGGCCACGAGAGAAGGTAAATGTGTCCCCTGAGTAGCGCCAGTTGTGTGACAATAAACCTCATAAAGAGGAAACTGTGTGTGATTTAATTTTAGATTACAAGCACTCCAGGACCACTACTATGTTGATGAGTGAGCCATCTCTTGCTGCTCTCAAGAGTCTCAGTTTCCGTGGCTGTACAACGCGTCATCTCCTCCGAGTATTTCCTCCGTGTCTCACCGTTAGCACCTGGGCTCTAGATGGATAATTCTTTTGTCGACACCAGGGGTTCTATGAACATATTGATTGTCCAGTACAGATATTGCAGTCTCTCCCACCGTAGAATTATTCGAGGTTTGGGGCGGTAGTAAGTAAACAAATTGTTTAAGCCTCAAACGTAGCGCGCCGAAATTTGACTGGATGCGTTGATCATGCAGAAAATCGTTGGGGCCGTGGGGTCTCGTAGGTTTCTCCGTCCGTACTTCGTAGTGCAGCTCTTCGAGGAGATCTTCCGATGACTTGCATTACATTGATAGAGCTAATCTTCATGAGGAAAGACTAACGGAAGAAAAATTGAGCGCCTAATTGGCTATCAGAGTATGTGGACCCTAGAACTGGCACTGGTCGCTTGAACCCGGGTGCCATAGTTCTGTCTGTGTGCTCAAGCTTCTGGGTTTAATATCGACTGTGTAACCCAATGTACCGGTACGATATTTTCGCTCCTTGGATTTCTCATGATTTTTCAAGGTCTATCATCAGCCTAAAAGGAATAGTACCGGTAAGGAGGTCTGTTGATCCAAGAAGATGAAAAGCGGATCAAACAAAAAGAGAATGTTCCATCTCCGTCTTGCTATTGCCGTTTGCTTTCCCATCTCGAGGATAGACTTCAACTCACAAAAACAACTATCTCTGAAGGTACTAAAAGCCCTTAAACGACTCCAGCCGCGATCCCTGTTGGTATTCCGCATAAAAATCGAAACGGTGGTTCAATGAGGATTTCAGAGCTTGGTACCAAGGATAGGATGCTGCGAGCATTAGCCCCTGGAAAATATCTACTAGAGACTTGTAATAGTATTCATTCATCCGAGCTTAACGCACTCCATATGGTAAACATTCTGTCTATAAGCGGTAAATGGTTTTCAGGATCGTGGGTGCCGCCATACTCTCATTGTTGCTAGTCGTTCGCAAAATTAGAAGAGCCTGCTTCAAGGGTTAGTATCGGAATCGGAACCGCAACAATAAGACAATTTAGGAGAGGTTGCAATGAAACGCTCCTCGCATTCTGGTAATGGCTCAAAGCACAAACGAAACGGCTATGAGCAACATTCTAGTTGTATCTGCATCACGACCATTATAATATAGATATTCATACTGTTTCATAAGATGACGCTGTAGGGAAATTGAGGGCGGGTCGTCAAGGAGAAGGGAAAAGAAGATTATGGGTGGCCACACCCGCTCATGCCTGATTGTAAAGAAGGGTACTTGCGTATCAAATAGGACAGTCCTTTACAGAAGAAAGTCAAGGCGATGGAGGAAGGCTTGAGGTCTTCTCAATGAATTGGCAACCTTAGGTATAGTTCTGTTAATAAATAGACAAAGATGAGTCTGATACCATACTCGTAGAAGGAGCTTGTGGTGATGGGGGGAGCGGTAAATGACTATGTGAGGTTCGGCAAAGAATCTGTCAAACATTTGGATTCGTGGTAAGAGTAAGGTACCTTGTGATAAACACGTCCTCAACGGTCCTTTGCTTAGTAATATTAGCGATTATTAGAGGGGATGAAATCGAAGTTCCTCGCCACGAACTTCACCCTGACTCCGCACCGAAAGCTATTGCTCGACTTGCTCAACCTAATACTTACAGTGTTTGAAAAATTAGTCACTGATTAACGATATCATGCTCTAGAGGCTTCACAGGGACAGCTCACCCATCACTATCATAGGGAAGGTAATATTGGAGGAGACTGTTCACTTGGCTGCCTTCTTGGACGTGAGGGGAATCCTTCACAGATACGTCGGTTTTGGAACTGACTGGTGCCGTCGCTCCAGCCTCGCCATGGCTATCCAGTAGCCCAGACGCTCTCAGCCTCGTCCAAAAGACTCCCCAAGCTTGAAATTCTGCGGCGGCAACGCACTGCCGCACCCGCCCGACGGGCAAGTGCGATAAGCTGAGAGCTTCGACGGCGGCAGCACCACCACCATTTTGTACGGCACACTACGTTCATACCATGGCAGTCAATGACGATCCTTTTCATCTATTTCTACCGAGTTTCAACTCTCCCGAGCCACTGGACCCGACTCTGGCTGGTACTATAGAGGAAAGCGATACCGATTTTTTCAACTCAGCGTACAACACGGCGTTCAACTCGCCGGGAGAGATATTTCCGGATGATGCTCTGTCGAACTCTCCGAGCCAAGCATTACTGGACAATCGCCGGCCAAATGCCATGAACCCGGCAGATTCTCATTCTCCGGAAAGCTCCCCACCGGATTCTTCATCTGACACGTCCACCAGACTTAAGCGCAACGACTCCTCTAATTCTTCTCAGTCTGGGCTATTAGCAGGCGATCTCTCCATGACAGACGATGCATTTCCGGTTGCATGGAGAGGCGGTCTCAAAACGGTTGAAGACAAATTCGCGGAGGGCCTCAAGGGCGAAATGCCTTCTGCTGACGCGGATGTTGATATGAGCAATCGAGCAATGGAGGACGATTTTGACTTCGAAAGCGCTGCAAGTAGCCCGAGTCCCCCATTGGACCTGGAAGCCCTTTCTAGCAGCGACATCAGAGGCTTGAAGATGCCCATACGATCTCCTCGACCTGGACCTGCCTCTAGCCTCAACCACCAGTATGGAGTGCCAAAAGTAAGGAAGTTTTTCTTGTTTTCCGAGTCCCTTCTCATCGAGTCCGTAAATTTTGCAACTGACTGTGTACATTTCTGTAGGGGTCTTACGAGACATATCCGTCAACAATGATGATGAAGGGTCAGGACGCTTGGGCATCTGGCTCGATTCATACACTTCCCACATCAGCAAACTTCCCGCAACATAACCCCGATACCTACTCACAAAATGGCCTCCCTCAGATCATACCATTGCAGCTTACCAATCCCCCAGCCAATTACGATGGATCTGGCAGCGTATCTCCAGCCATGACGTTTTATGCGACATCAGGCATGCCTTTTGCATCTCACCTTGCCACGCGTGGCTCCCCGTACGCGTCCGCCGCTTCCACCAAGCTCTTCGTTCACCCAGTCCGTGAAAAGTCGCGAGTAGAAACCCAAATAGCCATCAAGCTGACCCTATTTCCAATGCCGCCAGGAATTACCAAACTTCATTTGCAGCCACATGCGATCTCCAAGCCAAAGCTAATAGCAAAGCCAACCCTTTCCAAGTCACCTGAAATGCTAGAAATGTACACTATGCTGGTGTGTACCAGTGCCATGCAGGATCCGGCAAAGGTCCAACGGGCTTTAGCACGAGCTGCCGGATCCCCAACAACCCACAAGGTGGAAGGCCGGCGATCCTCCTCTGAAAGTTCCCCTTCGCCGAACGATGACGAGAACAAGCCGCTCAATGGCGGCCCTGTGAATATCTGCGCGGGATGTATTACGCGGGAGCGAAAGCGTGCAGGTAGGAAAAAGAGTAAAAATAAGGAGGAGGAAGAAATGTGGCAGGAGGATGAAGCTAAAAGGATCATTGTCTTCAATACACACGAAGTCAAAGACTGGCAATCACCCCTGAAATCTAAATCTGGCTTGCAGACCGTGGATGCTAGTACTTCGGGTTCGGAATACTCTTCTCCACCTCCTGTTTTTCCAGAAGACGCTATGCAGGTCGACCTTCCGATGCGGATAGCTTGCTATTGTCGACACCAGGAAGAGAAGCTTGGATTCCAGTGGGTTCTATTTCTGGTTTCCATTCAGCTAGCTAATCTTGGCTCAGGGTGATATTTACGCTTAAAGACCATCAAGATAAGGTTGTTGCGCAAGCGATGTCAAACTCGATCGTTGTCACTGACGATCATAAAAATCCCTCCGACAAAGCTAAGGATGCTGCAGCTGCGATACCTGCGAAACTATCTAAATCCGCAGAGATTGTCCAGTTTCCCAGCGCTGGAGTTTTCCCTAGAGAATGTTTCGGGCCTCTACAATATACGCATGCGCATTCATCGTCAGACCTTCAGGGGCTACCGCATAATTCTAACCCCTATTTCACACAGCATGTTACCCACTTCAATAATCCGCAGATCACCTCGCAGCCCGGTTCTGCTTCTACAACACCCTTCAACCTCTCACGTCCACCTTCGCCATCTCTTCACACAGGACCACAGTCCAAAAGAAGAAAAACCAGCGGCGTTGGAAAGCTTCCAGATGGCCTGACCATGACAAGGTTACCAAACACACACGTACCCAATATCTCAGCGTCAGGCCGGGCACCTACCGACTTGCTAAGTGCATCTCGATCTCATGCACAAAGTCAGGGAAATTTCCCTGTCACTATGGATCACTCCCTGCATCACTCAACGCATAGCCGGTTCCCTCGGTCAATGAACGCGGGACCCACTACCTCTTTGGCATTCCAACCGAATGCCAATCCCCCCCTGCCTTCCTTTCATAAATCTAACTTTCTTTTGTCTCCCGCTGACCCAAGTCCATCAGCCCCGAACAACAATATCTATAGCGTCTACCCCTCCGCGTCTAGTACAAACCCGCCAACGCCAAACAACAATGATTACAACTTCTTTGCGAATGCCCAGCGATCTCAAAGCATGGATGACCTTTCCGTGTTACACGGAACGCCGTCTGCTTCGGGTGTTGCTCTTCAAAACCCCATGTCGAATTCGACGTTCGGTCACCAAAACGCCAATTTTGACATGTCTCGAACTCAGGCACAAGCTACTGTCCACACAACTGCCGGCATCCAGAATACTTCTGTGCCATTACGAAATCATGCACAAGCTCTCGCGAATTCGCTCAACGGGCTACCAGGCGCGATTGTCGCACCTTACCAACCGACTATCCTAGAAGTGTTCCCTGCGTCAGGCCCCAAGTCTGGAGGTATCAAGATTATACTACTAGGTAGCGGGTTTCGTGAAGGCCTCGAGGTCGTTTTTGGAACAGCACTCGCTCCTACTACCACTCATTGGGGCGAGAAATGTCTTGTGTGCACTTTGCCCCCGTCTACCGAGGAAATGACTGTCAGAGTTACATTACTTGACCGCTTGCAACAGGCTCAACTAGATCATCAACAAGCAGTGCAGTTTAGATATGTCGATGATAACAAGCAGCAACTTATGGAACTAGCGCTGGCGTTTCTGAATCACAAATATACCGGAAGGGATGAACATGCGGAAGACGTCGCTCGTAATATTCTAAATAGTTTATCCTCGTCAAATGCTAGCGCAGGCCGCGCTGGTGTCAACCTACCACAAGTGCCTACCTCGAATGCCGAAATGCTTGGGTCCATGGATTTGGAAGCATCGTTAATGAGGTGTCTTGACCTTGTTGACCTTGCTGACAGCTCCTTCAAGGCTCAGCTCAACGCCCAAAGACCAAATGGGCAGAGCATGTTACACTTTAGTGCATCCATTGGATATCTCCGTCTGGTCGCGGGACTGCTGGCACGAGGAGCCGACCCCGATCTGCGAGATAATGGTGGCTTTACACCAATGCACATGGCAGCACTCAACGGTCACCTGCAAATAGTCCGGAAACTCCGCTCCTCCGGAGGTGATCCGACGCTCCGAAGTTTGCGTGGAGCTACTCCGGCCGATATGGCAACGTTAAGAGAGATTCATGACATAGCTAGCACCCCAGACCACCATACTCGGTCGAGAAGTGCCGGAGCAACCATGGTCTCGCGCCAGAGCCGAGTGAGCGATGCGACCACACCGAGATCATCGTGGAAAGTGCGTTCGATCTCTGATTTGATGGATCTCGAGGATAGCTTTGGTGGTAAGAATGATGAAGGCATGCCTGAAGATAACGGTGCAATGGAGTCTCATGCGGATATACCTTCGAAGCCCCCGGCCTATGAGGAGATCTATCCCCTACCGGCAAAGCAAGATCACGACGTGAAGAAAGCGTCTGGTATCCGTGCCTTGGGAGAGGCCCTGCTTGATCAGAAATGTATTGAAACATTTGATGGAGTCGAAGCTGGGAGCTCTTCTGTTGCAAATGCAGGCAAGACACGAGAGGGCGAGAATGTGACCACTTTGGAAGTTGTTCCTAAGGAGGTGAAGAGATTACGAAGCGATAGGAAGTTATGGTGCATTTGGGTAATCCTTTCCCTCGCTAACAGCTAAACTCTAAACGGACACTAATACGAATGTCTAGATTCCACTCCTAATACTTGTAGGTTTAGCAATGCTGAAGGATTGGGTTCCGCAATTACGACTCCTCGTTCACCAGCCGTTGAGATATCTCCAAGAGCGTTTCATGGTATAGGCGGCGACTTGAGTTTGGTCGACGTAAGCAGCACGACGAATGAGGTTTCAGAAATATGGGAGCGCGGGTATTTGGAGTTTTGGCTGTATATACTTTCTGGGGTTTACCAGATGTTTGTCAGGGGTGGCGCATCTGGCTCAGTATAGTTTCATTCTACACACTGTCTTATCTGTTCATGGGTGGGGTACGGGATTTTGAAATTCTTGCCTCTGTCTTCACTGCAGACACCTGATGTGGGATGTTCCCAGATAATTATCTACTCGATAGATGCCACTTTGAGAGAAGTCCAGAACCTGATTCCAATTCACTTTTTCATTGTATCAATACTATCATAAGCTGGTAACATCGTTCGTCATTCATTCTGAAAAGCCTCACGTATTTCATAAGGAGCTCCCGAACTTGAACCATCACCAATTGAAATAACATACGTTCAGTTTTGTCCTTGCTATTCGAAGTAGCCAACACAACGAACTAAGCACTCCTCACACTACTATCAGTCCACTTGCACGAGTCTACTACTTCGTATATCCATGTATTGAAGTCGGCACATGAGTAGTATGTTCATGCCTGCCATATGTACAAATAGGCATCCGATCAGTTGCCGCTGCGTATGTCATAGCCATGAGAAAACGTAGAAAAAGGCCTTTCGAGCAGCCTCTTTAGCAAGCAATGTTTAGGAATGAAGCTAGATGCCATACATACATACAAAATACATGTAATTAATGCTTCGGTACGTAATTATCGCAAATAAAGTTACTTCATCTACCTTATGCTTCTGACCTCGTGTGCTTGATAACTCAATCGATGAATGTTTGCAGCCCAATGAGCATATGCTCACACCCTCACAGATGATGGCACAAGCAAGCAACCATACGAGGCAGCATTGTTATGGAGAAGCCGGTGGTTTCAGGCTCGAGCAAAGTCACAGGTACTGCTAAAGCGCAAACGGGCTTCCATGACATGCTAATGTTTTTGGACGCACAGTCGAGTACACTGATCCCTCAGGAGTATTTCCTTTGATCGTCAATGACTTGAGTCAACGGCTTCCACTACGCAACCTACATTGGAACTCGTCCTCGCGACCGTTGCGATCTATAAGTTTCCTTCATATTGAGCTAGTCCCGGACGGCGAATCAATCTCACAGGATACCTCTGCTTCGTTGACACTGGGGACCTCAAATCAGGCCAAGGACGATGAACTGGCTTCAGATAACGCGAGCGCTTCCAATAGCCAAGCTTCGGCGAGCGAAGGACCAAGAAAAGAAAGAAGACACCAAATCCCTGGGCTTCGGCAGACCCCATACCTAAAGATCTATCTCCTCCATTGCGGGGACACAGAATCATACAAAGCAACATCGAGGAAGTTACTCCGCGAATGGATCAAAAACCATACCCCTGATTCTCAAAACAGTGCCTCAACCAGCAAGCACGAGAATCACGACGCATTCGAATGGCTTATAGTTCATGTAGTACTACCTGGAGACGATACAAGCGTGTCTCGGCTGTCTGGAAACCCGAAAAGTGATTCTCGTTGGCCTACACGAACATCTTCCAGTGTAATTGAAAAGATACGGGCGGATTTCAACGGGACTTCGAAGAGTGCTATAGATCGTGTTGCCCAAGTCAAAGCTACCGAGAATTCTGATACTGGCAAAGTTTCCTCGCGCCCAAGCCCTGTTGTTGATCAATCGCCCGAAGAGGATCATAGAGGTTGGGATGATTTGATCACTAAAGTGAAATTTCTCATCCTGGGGTCCTTGGACCTGCGAGTGAGCCAATACGAAGAGGATATCAGGGAGAAAGAGTCACAGCGAAAACTTCCGGGATGGAATTTTAATACTTTCTTCGTTCTCAAGGAGGGTCTGGCAAGAGGCTTTGAGAGTGTTGGCCTAATTCAGGATGCATTGACTGGTTATCATGAGCTTGCAGCAGGCCTGAACGCTGTCATTGGTGAAGGGGAGGCGAACGAGTCTTTAGAGCAACACACGGATCTCTTTCGTGACCACACTAAAGATGTACTCGAAGAGTTCAAGCAAGCGGCATTGTCCGAAGTTATAAGCCTGAAGGCGAATCATAAATCAAATCTTGCTACTGCCGAATTGGCCCAAGTTCCCAGCAGGTCTCACGATTTTGGGTCATCGATCCTAAACACAGATAGGAAACCGTTTCGAGAATTGATACTTGCAAATAACATTTCAGCCTTTGAATTCCAATGCTACGTATTTGCCAGGCAAGTTTCTCTTCTCTTGCGACTGGCCAACGTGGTTTCGGAACATCCATCTGTTACTGTTCCAGCTATGAATGGTACCGTTCAGCTTGGTCATATGGCATCGGCAGCCGAGTCGGTGCCCAGTAACAGCGAGCCATCAAATCTTCTCATTCTGGCAGAAATCTGCCAACGGGCGTTAGAATTCGTCACTTCCACTGCTTGTGCTCTTCGAGATGATTTTAGGAATTCTGTCAAACATGATTCCCGGAACCAAGACGACTATGGTAGCCTATCCAAAGCACAAATTGACGACATCATTGAGAACCTCGTTACTTCTTGGACATTTTCTGCAAGCCAATGTGTTCTGAAGAAAACCTTGGTCCAGTCCCTTTTTGATCGGTTACAACCTCTTCTATGTCAATTGAAGCCAATTCGCCACGGTGGCGAAGACTCTTACGAAAACCCTGTCTTATCTACAAATATCATTCAACGGGAGAACCTCCCTAGTCGGACAAGCTCTTTGCCATCTCGTACCGGTACCGCCAGTCGTTCATCCAGTCCAGAAAAAAACCCATCCGTTACGTCTCTAAATGCTTTAAGGTTGCTGCCATCTACTTCTTCGCAGACTGGGTTTCAAGAACTAGCAGCCCAACGTGCAGATCTTTCTTCATTAAGTAGACGCGCCCTTAGTAGCTTAGGGCTTCGAGTAGGTGGCTGGAGCAGCGGCTGGGCTGACCTTGCTTCTGAGCTATCTCTGAATGATGGAGTTATGGACGACGTGTCCCTAGATAACGATTCAAAGAGAGATGTAGCGAACTCTGCGATGCAGGTTAAATACCATAATGCTTCAACCATTACTGGTACACGAAACGAAGCTTTATTCTCGGCCGTGTATTCTAAACGCGCATTTTACGAAGCTTATGAGGTAACATTTGCGAGAATAGCTTCTTATAGAGTAGAAATGCTGATAGAAACATTAGGACCTCACAGCATCAGCACTGGGACACTATGTTCTAGGTGAAAGGCACAAGTCAGTAGAAGGAATAATTGCCGACATCGCGGCGGTTCGATTGTATGTTTGAATGCTCTGCTGTAATGCGAGAAGCTAACAGGCCATAGCTATCTAGAAGATTACGCTGCCGCGGCATCATATTTCCATCAACTTGCGCGTTTCTACGCCACGAATGATTGGAGCTATCTTGAGATGAGTGTACTTGAGATGTATGCACAGTGTTTGAGACGCCTAGACAGAAGCGGAGAATATATTAACATTGCACTGCAAATTCTTGCGAAGATAGTGCAACATGATATCACAGTACCACAGCATCAAAAACGGGGGGATGTCAGTGGTCACCTAGGTGGCTTGATATCTGCTTCCAAATCACTAGATCACAACATCTCAATCCCAATGGACCGCTATTTTGGTGATATCCGCCTGGATCCGTTCCTTCGCCATTACGAAAGCCATGATGGCTTTCAGCTGTTACTGTGTTTCCAGTATCTCATGCCCGAAAGCTTGCAGGCTGAAAAGGTCCGTGTAAGGATTGTTACTGTCGGGAAGGAGCAACGCTATGAGATCTGGCTTGCTGCTGAAGGTTTGCAGAGAATGGAACCTGGTACAGTCGAGGTACACTTAGGATCAAATGTGCGTTGGTTGAGTTCCCTCTTTTGCATACTGTTTCTGACTTGGTAGGTTATTCTACCGGGTTGGTATATCCTTGACCAGATCACGATCCAATCGGAAAAGATTTTGTTCACCCATGATCTTTCACTACCGTCTGAAGGACCTTTCTTTGCAGGCAATCGCGACATAGCGCCATTCCAGACAGCCCATGGTTCTTATCCATCTCATATCCTTATCTGGGCGCATTCTCGGGCTCTCGAGGCTCGTCTGTCGCACAGCAGATCTATCAACCTCGAGCATACGCGTTCGCTTGTGGTCGACGTGGCTAGTGGCTGGAAAGATATCTCCGAGGGCAGACTTCAGCTTCGGCCTGCTACTGCTGGGCTTCGTCTTCACACAGCGGAAGCAGAAGTAGAAGCCAGCGATACGAATATTCTCGACCGATCTCAGCCAGGCAGCCTCAAATTTGGTGAGGTATCCGCAGATACCACCGTCAAAATCAGGATACCTTATAGCCTTGAGAGCGATCTCAAAGAGATAGTGGTCAAAGTTGAAATTCATTATATCACTGCAGAGGGCAGCTTCACTTTTGCTTGTAACACTAAGATATCTATACTCTTGCCTGTTGGCGTCAATGTACAAGATGTCTTCAAAGAGACAGCGCTCTTCTCCAAGTTCACTATCAGCACCGCAGACTCAACCCCGTTGCTCATCTCAAAATGCTTACTAGAGTCGACTGAAGATTTCGAAGTAGCTATGGCCCCTCTGGCGGATAGTGAGCTTATTGTTTTTGCTCGACAACCGCTTTCTTTGGTCACCAAGATATGCAGGTCTGTACGAAGTCAGAATAAAGGTGACAAGGTCAACCAGCTACAGAGAAAACTGTTACTGCAGATTGAGTATAGTCGCCTGGACCAAGAAATCGAAATCGCAGTTGAGCACTCATTCTCGGCTGCTTTGGCCGACTCTCCTTTTCAGACATTCTCGCGCATCTTGATTCCTGCGCTTTCTGCGGGACTGAGGTCGAAAATATCTTCGCAAGATTTTGAAATGATTGGCATAATGCGAAAGATCCAGGTTGGTGTTTTTCAGGATTACAGCTGGGACGGCGCTCTGTCTGGTATTTTGCCCGGGTCCCGACCTGAACTTGCGGATTGGCTGCAGAGCTGGCATAAGGTTGGTAGCTGTTCAAGATCATACCCCAAATAATGCTGACTATCATGCAGGAGCACAAAATCATCCCAATCTCTGGCGACTTGAAGGCTTCTACAATAAATTACCTCACCGTTCCGGTAGAAATACCTCAGATGCAGGTTGTCCACACAGCTCATCTGCGGCTAGTAAGCGCTATTACAGAAAACCAAGCCGAATCGAGCCTTGTGGCAATCAGCCACGCTGTCCCAGCAGAGCTGAAAATCAAGCATACGCGAAGATGGGGTACGCTAGCGAAGTTCCAAGACGCAAACGAAGCGCTTGATTTTTGCTATGAGATACAGGCAAGCCCAGACTTGTGGCTTGTTGCAGGCCAGAGAAAGGCACACTTTAGCGCCAGGGTTAGTTACAGTGCACGAGCCGACCCCAGTTGTTGCTAAGCATCGATACAGGAAGATGAGTCCTTGAGCTTTCCGATTATACTCCTACCTCAGAGAACGGGCCACCTGCTACTCCCATCGGTTGAAGTTCGACCATCTCGTCCACACGGGAGCAATGAGCCAAGTGAAAACAGACGGTCATGGGCTGTTCCACTGTCCAGCTGTGAAACGGACTACCGCAATCAAGGCGAGACGATCTTGATTGTCCCAAACTTAAGCAGCACTACCGTCAGCCTTGACCCGCATGGATCGACCAGCGGCGCATGGTTGGTGGAGTCGAAAAGCAGGCATGGCCAAGAACTGATTCGCGATAGATCTTAAACGCCGAAGCATTCTCCTGCGGTACCGCATGGCCAAGTAGTAATACGACCCTCTTCCTAGAAGCTGATGCGCAAAAGTAGGAAGGAGCATTGCGGTTGCAGATTCCCTTCGCTATCAATGGTTCGATGGGTCAGGACGGACAGCCATGCGAAATTGCGTGGTAGATGTGCAGAGAAGGAAGAGGGCGATTCGAGTGGGAACGAAGCACCAATGCAGTAAGTGGAAAGAATGAAGTTTTCACCAGTCGATCAAAAACCCGGCTCAGTGCATTCAGCCAGGTGGTGAAGACATTGTGCTGAGTTGGACCAGATGATAGCACTGCGATACCAGATACCCTGTTGAGAAGAGAAGAGTTGGCAACGACAGTCTGACAGGGTCAAATGTCGGTTGACGGCATAAGAAGCGATGGTGGGAGTCAATAGTGGCCTCTGCAGGCTTTGGGAATTGTCCCCTAGCCCAGAGATGCCTTTCAAGATCATACCCCCTCAATCTTTGAATTGTAGATGGATCCTCCCGAGGGTGGAAGTACAGTCTCCGTAGCTATAGATGCGATCGACACCTTCCTCATTGTCTACCTACCTTACCTTCGCTTAGACATTGACGATTTGCGAGCCCGAGCCCTAACCCTACAAGGGTCACGGATTTCAACGCACGGATATCCCCGTCTTTTTGTTGACCGCCCTTGCATGCCCTAGCACGACCTTAATTGTTGAGCTACTCCCAACAAAAACTGCGGCTGCTCGCTCCACACCGTCACACACATACAACATACCTTAGTATCAACACATGCGAGCACATGCCCAAGGTACCTACCTTTCCTTATGGTGAGCTGCTCCCATCCCCCCGAGCAGGACCGAGGCATTCGTGGCACTTTAGGTGCATCATGGAATATGTAACTCCGTACCTTCGGGTCCAGATGTCTGTCTCTGCAGAGTATTCTAGTAGAGAAATGTGGAGTAGGTAAGGTAGACTTGGAGTGCTTGATGCATTTCACCTACCTTAGAACACCTTGGGTTACCTGGATTGCTTGAGAGATCTTCACGTGGTCGTGAATGGCTTTTGGAGATCTCTGGTGCTTGTCGTGCTACCGTACTCCTTCCTGTAGGGTAACTATCTAAGGTATCGTGCTTTGTTGGGCTTGGAGAACACGAACATACTACGTATATAACAATTGAATCGCTTTGTATCCTGCGACCCAGTCAACATCGTAACAACACCTTGGGTTTATCCTCACAAGCCACGGATACCACTGCATGCATGCGAAGGTGTATGCCGACTACGTACTGACGTAGAAGAGTTTCAGCTCGCCGCATCAGGGTCAGGTTCCAGCCCCCGGTCTGAGGTGATCTGCATAGAGTAAGAGTCGGTCCCTGAAAGCTAAAAAGTTCTCGCCAAGGAACAACATTTTAGCTCAATTTCCGCTCTCCCGCCGATAAAGACTCCTAACATTTTTCATTCACCATATCCTGCACTTGCGAAGTGTTCTTAACCACTCTGAAGTGTTCGAGTACCAGAACAACCGGTACGAAGAGTCGAGAGTTAATTGGCGTGGTAGGATGATTCCTAAGGCTATCGTGTAAACGGCAATTGCTGACTCTGGGCAGTCTAGAGCACCAGCACATACATCCCCATCCTCGTGCCACGTCCCAACTTGCAGAAGCTTCCGGGCATCAGAGTCTTCAGGAACGCTTCCCCTCTCCAGTCTCAAACCCCGATCGGATCATACACCAATCTCTCCTGGGACCATGTCTACCACCGCAACGCCTCGTAAGGTGACGGCGATGAGGCAAGCTACCCTCAGCTCCGAAGCTTCCTCGTCCGCCAACTCATTATCTGGATCCCCAGAGGATACTCCGCGGCAATCTCCTTCCTCGACGTCACTATCGTCTCTCGGCTCGGACACCCTGGACCTGAAGAACGGAAATGGCAAGATGCTTGACGGCTATGGCAATGATTTCCAGATCCCCGACTTCACCATCAAGCAAATTCGCGATGCCATTCCCGCCCACTGCTTTGAGCGGTCGGCGGCAAAGGGCCTGTACTATGTTGCGAGAGATTTCACTTCTCTGGCGGTCACTTTCTATCTCTTCAACCGATTCCTAACACCGGAGAATGTCCCTTCCACTGCCGCTCGAGCAGCGTTGTGGGGCGTTTACACTTTCGTGCAGGGCCTTTTCGGTACTGGTATGTGGGTTTTGGCGCACGAGTGTGGCCACCAGTCCTTTTCCCCGTCCAAGACCCTCAACGACACGGTAGGGTGGATCTGCCACTCGGCATTGTTGGTCCCATACTTTTCGTGGAAGATCTCTCATGGCAAACACCACAAAGCCACTGGCCATCTGGAGCGCGACATGGTCTTTGTGCCCAAGACCCGAGAGCAATACGCTTCCAAGATGGGCTATTATGCTAACGAGCTGTCCGAGCTTATGGAGGAAACACCGATTCTTACTGCCGCTACCATGATCGGCCAGCAGCTCATTGGGTGGCCGATGTATATTTCTACCAACGCTACCGGTCACAACTATCATGAGCGCGCGAGCGAAGGTCGAGGCAAGGGGAAGAAGAACGGTTTCGGCAATGGCGTCAACCACTTCAACCCGTCGAGTCCTCTGTACGATTCCAAGGATGCCAAGCTGATCTTATTGAGTGACCTGGGACTGGCTATCACCGCGAGTGTATTGTTTCTGGTTGGAAAGAACCTTGGATGGGCCAATCTGGCTGTGTGGTATATTCTTCCGTATCTATGGGTGAATCACTGGCTTGGTAAGCTTTCCTTTGCTTCGAAGACGTGGGACTAGACTAACAATGGCTGCAGTGGCAATCACATACCTTCAGCACACTGACCCGTCGCTTCCCCACTACGAGCCCAACTCCTGGACCTATGCTCGTGGCGCTGCTGCAACCATCGATCGCGAATTCGGTTTCATTGGCCGCCAGCTTCTGCACGGCATCATTGAGACCCATGTTCTCCACCACTACGTATCCACCATCCCATTTTATAACGCAGACGAAGCGACGGAAGCCATCAAACCCATCATGGGCCGACACTACCGCTCTGATGTCACAGATGGACCAATTGGGTTCCTCAAGAGCATGTGGAAGAGCGCCCGATGGTGCCAATGGATAGAGCCATCCGAAGAGGCGGAAGGCGAGGGCAAGGGCGTAATGTTCTATAGGAACAGGAACGGTCTTGGTGTGCCACCAGCGAAGCTCGCCCCTCCTGCCGGTGTGGCAGCAAAAAGCGTCTTAGAGCGGTGACTGCCGAACGGGTGATTGTTGCATACGATGATGTAAATGCATCATCCTTGGCCGCTTGAGACCAGGCAAGGGCCTCCTTTCCGCATCAGCATTGGAGTTGTGGAGCTACAAAACGTGTATTCTTAGAAAACCGGGCGGGGGGGCGCCCATCCTTCGTTAGATTCGATTCTCAGCAGCTGCGACACTCGTCTCTTGGGCTGTCATGGACAAGATAGAGTGAACGTTAGATGGATATCCTATAGACTATATCCTATAAAGTTCAATTAGAGGATTGTTGCGTCACTGGTGCGCGTGATGCGATTATGTGAGCGGTTATACTCGGGTAAGGCACTAACGCATTCGCGGGTGAGTTGAATAGGTATGGAGTACTGTAGATACTGTTAGGTTCTTGATGGGATTCTGGCTTTGGCTTTGCATGACTACTAGCAATAACATTTTCTTCTGGTTGATAGAAAAGGTCAAGGTAGGAATAGGGAGGTAGATGGGTCGATAGGGTATAACTGCGGACCGATCTGCTACTTGTCTAACCCGACATCTTATCATCTCTACTAACCTCCCCTCTCGCTCTCCAAGGTCTTTTTTCCTTCTCTTTGAAGATCCAAATCATCATGCTTCTGGACATACCTATATATTTTGGTAACCACTATATGAACACCACCCGCCTTTGCAGAGACACTACCTGAACTTTGCAAAAACACCACCCCCTCTCACTAAGTCTAATCAGATAATTTCAGAGTTCACCGCGTTGTTTATCTTTGCGTTCGCTTCACTTTTTACCTTCATTGCTACTCACTCACGCCGTCGCCATGTCTATGCAATTACTTCCTCCTTTAGAAGATCTTCACTGCTCAATTGAGCTTCTTATCAAGTCAGTCAATGAACACGCTGACTTTCAAGGCTACGTCGTCAGGAAGAAGCGCTTCAAGAAGTTCAAGAAAGACGTGATCATGAAAGTCTGACTCTGTTGCAATCGTGTCAACGTGACAATTGAGTGACTCAGAAAGAGATGAATCACACAATGAAAGAGAAAAAGATGATAGATGTGCTAATCACATCTTCATTCATCATCATCATTGCTTCTATTGCTACGACGACTTCGAAAAACATACTACACATTCAGAAATTCATCATTGTCAGAGTGAAAGAATGATCATGAGACTCATTTAATCATGTACGATCAAAGATCTCTCAGCGACGACAGCGAGTCTTTGAAGAGTTTATACAGCGAGAGTCATCTGACTTCGAACTTGTGAAAGAGCTTTCGTCACATGAAGCTATTCAGATGATTCAGATATCTGAGACTCAGTCTCAAAAAGTCTCTCAGAATCATGAAGAACGAGAACGAGATGAAGCAAGAGATGAAGCAAAAGATGATCAAATTGTAGATGTTTTAAATGACATGATGATCTCTTTTTAGATGTAAATAAATGTTAATTTGAAATTTTGAATGTGATTTGAAGAGATATGTTTCAGATTTTGATTATGTTCTTGAAAGCGAAGAGAACAATAGTGCTTTTCGCATCAAGAATTGACTGTTTATGTGATCTTTCAAGCGTTCTTCTTCAAATCTCTTTCAGAGATAAAACAATTATCTGATTAGACTTAGTGAGGAAGAGTGGTGTTTTTGCAAAGTTCAGGTGGTGTCTCTGCAAAGGCGGGTGGTGTTCATATAGTGGTTACCTATATTTTTGGTTGATGGGCTTCTGATTTTGCCGGGTGTTTCTGGTGGTTGATGGGGGTGGAAGATTGGGGGATGAGGGAGTTCAACTAGCAGCCAAGTAAGGTAGGAGGGTATGATGGAGGGATGGAGAGGCTGGAGTGGTATCTATGTGAATAGCGTCGCGCTTTGCCTCGAGTCCGTCTCTTCTATCCCACTCCCCTCTTTCTATCCTCTTTCCTAGCCTCTCTTCCCCCCCCCTCTTTCTTTACCTGTCATGGTGCAGATGAATCTTGCCCTTAGTGTTTGGTGCGGGAGATTCTGGGGTTGTAAGATGCGTTGCATGGTAGATGGTATGTATGGGTGGAGGAGGTGATGGGATGGGCGGTTTCGAGAATCTCGGGGGGAGTTTGGGGTTTGAGTGGAGTCTAGAGCTTGAAGTGGGACGGCTGAGGCGAGGCTGGGCAGGGGAATAGGCGGGGGAGGTATGGTATGGTATGGTACGAGGGAGAGATGAAGATGGTTGGTTAGTATAGGAGTATGGTTTTCCGGGTATCCCTCTTCTATTCTCCCATTCTTCTTCACGTTCTCGATCCTCTTCTGTCAGATTGATCGTTTTTTCTTCCTCTTCTTTGCGAGGGGGTTTCGAGTCATCTCATTCTCAGAACGTCTGGTTTCTACACATGTAGTGTGCGGGTTGACGGTTGGACCGAGAACTCGATGGGTGCTTGTTTTGCGGACGTCTGTCTGATAGTGAGGACGGCTTTGTTCTTTGGCTTTTGATGTTTGATGGTCTGAAGGGCCGAGTGATAGGAGACGATATTTATGAACCCTTTAGCACTAGGTCATCGTAATGACTAGGTTTTAATCCGAGCAGCATCCCGACACGATTGATTCCATGTCTGTTCTTCCTCCTCTCCTTCCTCTCCCTTCCCTAAAGTTCCTCTCCTTCCTCTTCTTCCACCCCATCATTACCCAAAACAGGTTATCTATCGGTCTGGGAATCCCAAACCATTCTATGCAAATCGTCTGTTTTATGAACCCTTTAGCACTAGGTCGTCGTAATGACTGGGTTCTGATCCGAGCAGCATCCCAACACGATTTGATTCCATGTCTGTTCTTCCTCCTCTCCTCCCTCTCTCTTCCCCAAAGTTCCTCTCCTTCCTCCCCTTCCACCCCATCACCCCCCCAAAATTCCCCCATCCCAATGCGTTTCCTCGCCCAACCACCACCGTCTCAAAACCCCAAAACCTCACCCCTTCAAATCTTACACGCATCCTATCTTCTCCACCCTCAAACCATCGTAGCGGTTGAAAACTTTCTTTGAGGTAATAATGACGTTTGGTTGGTGAACGAGATGCGATAAAATATGTTCACTTGAGGGTTTGAACTGAGGAAAGTGGGTTGGGTGATGGATGAGGTCATGAGCGAAAGAAAAAAAAATAGAGTCGGAGGATTTTTTAAAATTGGGGAAATAGAAGTTGGGCGGTTGATGCTGGCTACAGTAGCTTGTTTGATTTCTGAAGCTCACATTTTCTAACCCCGTTTCTTTCCAACCAGAAATTCCCCTCCAACTCTCGGCTTTTGCATCCACAGCTCCATTTTCCTTCCCTTCGTCATCTTCATAAACTAACTAGATTCCGCACCTATGTAGCTATGTCGCTGCTCTCGAAGAAAGAAAAAAACTCAAACCCCCATTTCATCTTACCTGTTTCCATCCAAACCCCACTTCTTTTAAAATAATAACCCTTAGATCGCTCTTCCTTGCCTCCCCGTTTCTTTTCTTAAACTTCTCATTCAATTTATCGCACCCCCCCCCCCCCCCCCATTCTCCTAATAGCTTAAGCCCCCCCCGGTTCGTGAATTTCCTTGCCGTCCTTGACGCATTCGCTATTGTGGTCTCACAACCTCTTGATTAGGGAAGTGAGGGTTCGTTCGTTCGTTGCTCGCGGCTGCGGTTTTCGTGCCTCCTCCAGAAAGTTATAGTGATGGCGTTCAAGCTTATCTACATATCGTGAGAGCTTCGGTTTTGATGGGTTGAGATACCGTTTTCTGGTCGTTGGACTTGGATCTACATATCTTCAGAAGTGCAGGAGGAGAAGATTTGACTGGATGCAATTAAACCGCCTGTACAACAAATAAGCCCTGCCGGTTTGGAGTACGTTTTGCGCTGAGAATGTTTTTTTGGACGGACTTGGGGATAAGACAGGGGGAATGTGAGGTTGAGAGGGGGGGTTTTGATGTAGTGGTGTGGAAAGGTTTGGTGTTGTGGTGTGGTGGTGGAGGAGGGTTTGAGACTGAAAACGCTGGGTGGTGTAGCAGGGGGGGGATTGGTGGGAGATACAGTATACGTTTCGATGTCCCTTCCACCACACACCCCCCAGCTCATCTACAGTATCTCCACCAACCCTTCGCTTTTGAAATTCGCCCCTCTAGCCTCACTAACCCTTTCATCCCCCCCGTCTTACGCACCGCCCTCGGCCCCCATGCATCCCCCATGCATCTTCCATCCACCCTTTTGCCGGAAATAAGAAACAATTGTACTCAACACATACTTTCTACTACATTCTCCGCTGGCGAAGAGGAAGAGGGGTGAATGAAGAAAGTTGGTGTTTGGTTATGAGAGATGGGTGAGGAATGCAGGGTGGCTTTGGAAGACGAGAATGTCGATGCGCTCGCTAAGACGAGGTTACCAAAAAAGCCGAACAGGACTCATCCTCTCGCCTCAGCAATCCTTCCCACCCACCTTCCGCCTTCCGCCATCCTCACCCTCATGCCTCGCTCACCCACCCGTACCCTCAAAATCCGTTCAATAAACTCGAACAAAAGAAGCTACTCCTCTGCGTCGAAAGAGATAAGGCGAAGAAGGATCAGTTGGGTTTACAGCAGGGGGCCGGGTGGATGGCGGGGAGGTAGTTTGTTTGAGGGGGTAGATGGTTAAGTTTGTAGAAAGGTCGTTGTCGAGAGACGAGGGTGTTCTCAATATATTCTTTCTTCTTCGAACCTGCGTGGAATTATACACGTCCTTCTTCTTCCAGCGTAAATGTTGCAAATAAGGTTTTCTGCGGATCCTTGTGTTCAAAGCGGCAAGGGGAGATGCTGGATATATTTCATGATGGGTGAGGTTTGGAATGAGAGATTTGAGGTGATGCTGGGGTTCTGAAAGGAGATGGGTGACGGCAGGGTGGATGGTGGGGGGTCAGGGTTGGGTGAAATTATTGGTGCAACACCTTTTCTTACATGTACGTCCCGTACGACCTGGTTGCAGGCCCAACTTTCGGTTATCATGAGGCGAATTCGGACGTGTGGCAGAATTTGATAATCGAATGGACATCACCAACATGTATCTCGCTACACCTTCATGTAGAATATCAAAAACCATGACAGAGGTTAAATGTCCCGTCTCAAAGATCCTTGGGATACCTGAAGAATATAAGATCTTTGGAAAGGTCTATTACTCGTAGATAGGTCGATATCCAAGTACTGGAGTGGCGTCGTATGCAGCCTTGAATGTATTTGAGAACACCTTGTGGCTTTAAGCCTCTGAAACGTGTTTTCTCTCTTAATTCTCCAAAAATTTCTGTAGTAGTAGAATGAACTATATCATGTATAGAGGCGGAAAGTTTTGTTTGTTTTGGCCGCTGTATCCCACCTCCTGGCTGCAATTTGCCATTGTCACACATGGGCTAGAGCAAACAAAACTTTCCGCCTCTATGCATAACTTATGACACCATTCTCTTACTTGTAGAGCGGTTTCTTGGAATCAAAAGTCTTCATTCTAAGTAAGGATGCCTAGAAACACAGGTGTGGGCCAATTTCCCTTTCTGGTCATGATGTACAGCAGATCGAACCATATAATCAACATTTGTTTTAGAGATTGTTGATGCAACGTTACCGTAGAGGTGTTTCGTCTTATATGGAAAGGTCATATCGAGCGCAACGCTCCACATAATTCTTATGTGTTTCCATAACCTTATGCTCTTCTAAACAAACCTATGAGAGATTCCATGTGGTTCATCACCGCGTGATTTGTTGTTAGATCTGTAAGATTTCTTAGCTCTCCTAACTTATACAGGAGGTTCGTGGTCGTCATAAAATCCAGGGTGTTCTAGGTTGACTTGATCATTCTGCTCTAGCTCGGGATCTCCTTCTGGCGAATTCAAGTCAGAGTTAATTTGGGCGGGCCGAACTCTCTGCTTCGGCGGCTGTAATGATAGTGCATTGAGCCTGGAGTTCGAACCACGAGTCAGTGTAGGATCCGTTGTCTGACCTTAGATTCGACCTCTGAGCGGTCGTTGATGGGCATCTAGAGGTGATAGCTTAAAATACAGACCATGTACGAGGGCCTTAGGTTATTGCTCGCAAACTCCTATCACCTGGGCTAATTAAAGCATGGTTGGAGCTGGACAGAGACTTGGGTGATCTGCGAGCTCATACAGGAGACTTCTGCTTTGACCCCAAACGGGGCCCCATGAGCCATTCCCCTAACTGGTGGGTCTTGAAGCATGGCGAAGTCTGACTCTGGTCTAGGTTCTAGATTAGACAGCTCACCGTCTTTTACTCGGACTAAAATCCATACTGTAATTTCTTTGAGCTGGCGAACCCCAAAGGTTGGCCATGGGACCACTTTTTCTCAAATTATATTGTATCAAGCGGCCTAGGTGTCTGATGGAGGCTCTGCCTGAGGCATGCAAGCTAATGTATATGACGGCTAAGTCGGTTTGAGGTCAGACGAATGGCAGTCGAAAAGACCTATCTAGATAGAATGTGCATACATTCTAGTAGCATGTTGAACTCCATAGGACCCTACAGGGGCCCCAGATTAAATGTTGCGGGATAAAGAGATGGGCAAGGTGCAGGTGGCCAAACGAAGAAATCTGTCTTTATAGAAGGGTCTTGCCCAATAGGATATCAATTCCCCCAGATTCTTACCATGGACCAGGTCTGCGGCGCCTACGAGACGACTCTGCGTTGATTTTGAGTCTGACCAACAGACGCTACAGGGGAAGGAGGTAAAGCCACATGGATGACGATGGTCACCAGACCACCACGACAGGCAAGACGTTTGCAATGCTCGAGCCACTACTGGGTGCCTCTGCAGAAGACAATGGGAAAAGAAAGGGGTGGATACGGAAATCGGGGCTGGTAAGGGAACCAAGCAGCAAAAGTTTCTTATCAGACATTCAAGACCAGGCGAAAAGGCGAAGGCCTATCGAATAGCGTACCATCAGTGCACCTTCTAAGGTTTGTGACTCTGGGTGAAGCTTCGCCTCCACTTTGATGAGTGCCAAGGTCACTCAGAACCCCGATCTCCGACTTAGGCTCATCATCAACAACAACTCCTGACCGCAGTCGCTGCGGTTGTAGACCGACCACTAAAAACGATGCGTGACCTGAACGGCTTTCTGAGTGGTCAGTGCATCTTACGGCGCTATGAGGGCGATCGCTCAAACGGAGAAGAGGTGGGCCTGAAGATCGACGCCAGCATGGTGTTCATTGTATGGTACAAGCATTTTTCCAACAGCCGAAAGTCCAGCAAGGAGAACATCGCCAGCATGACCAGAGAAGGGTGTATCCGAGGATGCTGAAAGCAATGACTAGTGGTCATTCACGCTCCCTAGGACACCATGAAGGATCTTGATATCAAAGATCGGCTCCAACCGACAACAAGAGCACCGAGCGATCGAGGGGATGGACAAGGCAAGACATATCTACCGCAACGGCTCCTCGCGTCGGTAGAACAATCCGAAGACATGAACTGTCCAGTAGTAGTAGTAGTACTACTACTACTACTACTCAAAGCAAGCATGTTTCCCAGAGCGCATATCAAAGTCTTGAAACAGATCGTTTTGATTGGTTCTCGCAGCGATTCATGATCTCTGTAGGCTGTAGGCGGTAGGTTATCGTCGGTGCATGGCGGGTATACCGGGTCATAGAGATGCAAGTGGTGACCAGCATGTCACACCGTACAGGCTGCTGACGATGAATGTGCAACGGGCTATCATCCATACTATACTACGGAGCACAGTACATAGGTAGTACTCCGTACTATCTCATTGATGGTGCCTATCAAGAAGGTCAGAGAGTAAAGATGTTAGTGCCACTAGTACTTGTCACCCTCGACCAGAGATGAACATGGATCATCCCCACAACCGGGGTCTATCTAATCATCACGGTATTCCCACGGTTGTGCACGGATATAAAAAGGTTCAGCATCCGAAAAGCCCCAATTCGAATGATCTGCAAGTATTTGACTTTCCTGCAAGCGATCGATCGAGGAGATCAGCCAAGCGAGCTTGAAGGGATTTGGTGCGCCGAACGGTTAGCCGCAAAGTTTAAAGAACGAGCCACCGAGCTTGGCGGATGGGAAGGACAACGCGAGTCATGTCCAGTGCTTCGAAAATTACAGATACTACTATGTACAGCTCGGTACTAGTATCGTTGGTGTTGGGGATGCCGGATGTGGGGCTTGAAGTCTACGATGAAACGTCCAGCGTACGGGAAAGGAGCACCGTATACGGCATGCACACAGCGGAATTGTCTGCGCGGGGGGAAGCTTCGAGTACGTTACGGAATACTATACGTAGCGCTACCTACCTAAGGTATTCGTATCCGTTCCGTTCGGGGCTGATTGCGCACCCAACTTTGAGAAGCATTCAAGAAGCCTTGGCATGCTCGATCTTTGGCCACCAATCATACCGCGTAACTGGGGGTGGGGGTTGATCAATGAAGAAACTGACTTGCAAAGCCATCATGACCGTCCATCTCCTCAAATAGTGTAGTAGGGATTACTCTTTGCCAACGTCGTACGATACAGTACCGATGAACTCTGGTTGAAGACTGCTGCCAAAGGAGGTCTCAAACTTGAGAAGCGCGCTAGAACCGGAATAGTGTCTGGGCTTTGCCTAGTGAGACATTTTGTTTGCATGAACTTCTTTTAGAGCTTCTCTCGGTCCGCCCAAGCCTAACTTACCTCAAGATTCGAACCAGAACGTGTGAATCTTGGTTGCGATGAGACACGGAACGTCGTGACGAAAGGGCTTTTGCTCGAGCAGCAACACTGGAGTCTGGGAAGATAAGGTAGAAGAATGAATTGGGCATGTACGGAGTACTCCGTCCCTACCTTATCCCATTGAATTTCGACTGATGCACGCCGAGATGGTGGCTTGTCTTTCTGCGGCATCTGGTATCCATCAGTACGGTAAGGTATCAGTGGCACACCATCGTTCATGAAGGTGGCGTGGGTGGTGGGGCGACTGTATTATTCTATTCGCTTGGCTTCGAGATACCTAGCGAATCAGAGATGTAACGTAAGAAACCCGCCACCGGTGTCTGTGTAACCATCCCAATCAATCCGTTCGTGGATTACCTAAGGTACAGTAGCCCCCCAGCCTCTTGGTGAGCCCATTCTCGCGGTCCAGGGTGAAGGTGGAGCGCTTGGGACGGGTGTGATTGGTCCCTCAAGTAGGGGAGCGACTCCCTAGTCCCTAGCTTTCGTCGTCCCGCATCCTTTGACCCCACTAAGGCAGGTAAATCCCCAGCTAAGGAATAGGCGGTGACTTTTGCTCGGCCGCCTATGGATCGCCCCGAAAATGCTCCCCCTCTGGAGTCGAGGGTACTGGACTTCCGTAACGGTTCAATCAATCATTGATTGATGGCTTAGACGGGGAACGCCTTGGGGAGTTTGGTTCTTGTTACGGAGTAGGTAGCTGTTTGTTACCTTGGCGGCGAGCGTACTATACAGTACTGTAGTAATCGTACACCATAAGAATCTCAGTGACGCTTGCCCTAGCTTGTGGTTTCCATACGGATTACCATAGAATACCTACTGCTGCTGTGTGTCTTCCACCTCAGCCGTGCTCACCCTCCTCCTCCTTTCTATTCGCCCCATACTTTGTGGTCAATGGTTCTTGCAAAAGACCTCGACTGATTTGCTTCCTTCTCAGACTTGAGTCTATCAACTCGTCCGGAGAGCGAACGTTCTTCAACCTGCGATAATCAAAATTCCCCCACGATTGGGCTCGCGGGAATCGAAATTCGGCATCCCGACAACCACTCAGCCAGTCGTCGCACCCTTCATCTTCTCCCTTCTCACCCCATATATTTTAGCACTCTTGGAACTCGACATCTATATCGTCCTCGATTGCATTCTTATATTCCTATCGTTATATTCTGCAACCACAAGCCGTCTGTTAATCATCGATCGCATCGCACCGTAAGTTGGGTTTCTGTCGCTTGTCCCACCATCTTGGTCCTTCGTTTCCGACAAGCAAATACAAATGTCTTGGGAACCCAGCGGCTTGGTATCTTACAGTTCACCAGGAATCATCGCTCGAGTCCATCAGCCGTTGACGTGAAGATATTATCGCTCTATCGCTCGCTGCAATTGTTCGTAACGTATATTTGTTCAAGGAGTCACGCCGAAGATAGGCATTGATTCATACACCATCGCAATTACTCGGCTGGCGAAAGGCATAAGCGACACACCGTACCGTTCGGAATCTTCAGCGTTACTTCCAGGGTACTCGGTAGTTGGATCCGATCGTTGGATATAATTTGGAAGAGCTTCCAGCATGGCGAGTGTTCTCGCGGTTAGCAATGAGACGAAGAGCTCAATGAGTCGGGTGACGAAGGAGGGAAGGCAGTTGACGTACGAAATGGAGGTTATCCAACAGCCGGAACGAGCCCGAGCATGTGGTTCGGGAGCAAAGTGTCCGTGCTGTTCGTCCTATACGTGAATTGATCTCCCGACTGACAATCATGTAGCCTCCGCAGATCGCCGTCCGGTGGATCCTCCGCCGGTTGTTCAGCTTCGTATATTTGAAGGAGAAGCGAAAACCGACATTACTTTCTCATACAATGCCAACTTCTTCCTCTACACTACACTTGAATCTGCACGCCAAATCGCGCAAGGACGTGTCCCCCAAGCACCGACTCCATTTCCAGTCTTGACCGGCATGCCCGTTGCTGGTATGGCATACCTTGACCGACCCGATCCTGCTGGCTATTTCATCTTTCCGGACTTGTCCGTCCGCCACGAGGGTAAATACCGGCTGAGCTTCAACCTGTTCGAGGAACTCAAAGAGACCAGGGACGCGGATAACGAGTCTGCAACACCGAGCCCGAATATCGAGGACCGAAAACCTTCGCAAATGACTCCAATGTCGGCAAGAGATCATGTCCACTTCCGTCTCGAAGTCAAGTCGGTGCCCTTTAATGTCTTTAGTGCCAAGAAGTTCCCTGGTCTCGCAGAGAGCACCCAGCTTAGCCGTGTGGTTGCAGAGCAGGGCTGTCGCGTACGGATCAGGCGGGATGTCCGCATGAGGAGACGGGACACTAAGGCTAACCAAGGTTATGACGAGTTCGACGAAGAGAATGCCTATGCACGGTCTGATCGATATGTCACACCAGACATGTATGCAAAGTCCCAAATGCCAGATCGTCCACGGTCATCGAGTCATGGAAGTGTGGATGTTCCAACGCCGTACAGTGTGGAGCCACGCCGGCTCTCGGCGCAAGACTTGAATTTCTTCAATCAACCCAACTACCAACAGCCTCCTCCGCCGGTACAGCCAGCTCAGCCAGCGAACACCAACTACACATCTCATCTTTCATTTGGTGTCCCCAACAACAATCAATATGCCGCGCCTACATTTCAGCCACCTCCTGCGCCAGCACCTCAACCAGTACAGAACTACATGCCGAATGGCAATGGCTTTCAATACCCCGCCACCCACATTCGCCAGATGTCTGTTCCGAGAAACAACTATGGGATTCAACAGCCCCAGGCACCTCAACAGCCACAGTTTCCGCAAGCTCAACCATACGTCGACACCAAGGATTATCGTCCCCACAATGATTACCACCGTGCTACAGGTCTCATGAACAACCCGATCTACCCATCGCAAGTAAACTCTTATCCTCCTGTGGAGAATCGTGCACCTCCCGTGCAGCAAACATGGTACCCACAGCCTGCCCCGGCTCCTGTGCCGAGAGCCGCAACGCCCGTCAGCGGACAAGTGCTCCCACCATTGAAGACCCTCCATCCACCGCTCGAGAGAAAGCACGAGCCAGCTCTACCCGCATCCGCAGTGCCGGTATCAAGCATTGCACCTTCGACTCCCAGCTACGACAGCCTGCAGAGTAAGTTCACTCCGTACTCGGCGACTCCACAATCTGCCACCAGCACATCACACCTCGGCAAACGTTCGTTCGGCACAGTCTTTGATTCGGCTCACCTGAACCAGCCCATGCACAGCGGGATGCGGCCAAGTAACCAAGGCCAAGACGTTGTTCAGGTCGAGACGGATGAGGGTCTAGTAGAGGAGGATTATGATCAGGATTTCAAGAAGCTTCTGTCGTACAAGCGCGCGGATGGCACCCAGCAGTTGAAGAAATGTCCTTCCCCTATATCCGAATGACTGCCTGGAGCCACCTTTTTTCACTTTCGTTCAGCCAGTAAGCTTTGAGCAACGATTATCACACACCGCTTGAATGGACGAATACGCCTGGTCGGATATAATATTGGGTGTTGCAGCGCAAATGGTTCCGTTTTACTTGATTCCCAGCGCTGGCGGTAACGATTCAACCATGTCTTCAACGGGGTATCCTTGCGCCATTTGAGCGTATATCGTTCTTGATGTCCTTTTCCATGTACTTTCCCCACACACATCTAAGTTTCCAGCATCATCGATACCTTTGCGTATACCACCAACATCTAACATGCTCGTTCTTGCATTCGGCGGATACCCCTTCTCGCCTGTCTTTTGCATTTGGGCGGGCCGTTTGTTCAAGAAAAGATACAGTCGCTATTGTGGGAGGAGGATTGTAAATCAAAAGTATAGTTCCTTTGGAGAGGAAGGGTTATTGGATTTTTGTACTGAGGCGGGGCTTTGGTGGGGATCGGGATAGGTTGGATAATGAGAATGGGGGTCTCTTATACAGGGTTAATTTCAGGGATTGGGTTTTTGGAGTTGGGCAAGGAATCTCTGTCAAATCAGCTATTCGGGCTTCTCAATGCTTGGTGACTAGATCTTGCTGCATCTCCTTGTTCGCACCTTCTGTCCATATCGCCCCTTCCCAATAGCCCTCTCTCTATGTTATTGGAAATGCTTTCCAGAACAACCAAATAGCCCTTTGATCTTAACCCCTCCCTCGTTCCTCGTCCCCCGTCCCCGTCCTTCCAAAAGCAAAAACCACCAATCCCCCAGCATCTCAACACTCCCTCCCCACCTCTGAAATCTCCATCAAACCCCAAACCCCCATCCTCTTATCCCCAACTCGCGAGGCGTTGTTGTTGTTATTGTTGGTGGTGGGGGCGCCGGTTTTTTTTTTCTCGTCGGCGAGGGGGGACGTTTGTTGTGAGATGGTCGGTGAGTGGGTTAGGTAGATAGGGGGTTCTCTGCGGGATGGGGAGGAAGGGATATTACAGAGGATTGTTTTTGGGGGGGTTTGGGGTTTGAGCTTTTGGTGTTGTGGTGGTGGTGATGATGACGGAGGAGCGGGTGGTGGTGATGGTAGATGGTGGTGGTGGTGATGGTGGTGGTGGTGAGGATGATGGAGGAGTGGTGGTGATGGATGGTGGTGGTGGTGGTGGTGGTGGTGATGGTGATGATGATGGAGGAGCGGGTGGTGGTGATGGGGTAAAGATGGCCAAGGGGGTTTCAAGCAAGGGGGGTTGGTTGAGGGATTTTCGAAAGGTCGTGGGTTTTGGGTTGTTGGAGAAGGGGTGGGAGGGTGGTGGTGGTTTTTGAGGGTTAGGGGATGATGGTTCAGGGGTAAGGGGATATTTCCTGGTTGTGTATTAGTGGATAGATATAGGTGGAAAGGAGAGGAGGAAGGAGGAGGGGGGGGAGGAGGAGGAGGAGGAGAAGGGGGAGAAGGGGGAAGTGGATAATGGGAAGGCGGCTGGTAGCTGGTAGCTGAGTAGGGGAGAAGGGTGAAGGAGATGTTGGATCTCTTCGAAAATGAGGATCGGTGAAGCTGGAAGAACGAACGGTAGGCAAAACGCATCGAGCCATTCGTTACACACCATCCACCCAGCCAAACCAGCCGACATGAACCGAGGTAAAGAGCATAGCTAGGTAATATGGGATGCGGATACGGGGGGAAAAAATCTCTTTTTTTGGGGGGGATGGGAAGAGGAGGGAGGGAGTGGGATGCGAGGTTTGGAATATATATATATATAAAAGGGAAGATTTGAGGGAGAGGGGAGATGGGAGATGGGAGATGTTGAGTGAGTTGCGGTAGAAAGTTTTGAGAGCGAGTGAGCTTACATGTAAAGAAGAAGATGAAGGGAAAAAGGGGAGTAGAATACTATATTTGAAAAAAAAGGGGCAAATTTCCGAGGAAAGGGGGAGGTGTGTGATGAAATGTATACAAGGATCCAATGAATACCGAGCTGCCTCAGGCATATTCAATCCCTTTCCATCGTCACTCATCATGGGAAAACGTGTTTGAAGTACAGTATGTAACCAGACCACCCCTTGTTTCGTAAATACAAAACCTATCCTCGGATCATTGAACAGTATCAACCCGACGACATATCGACTTCCACCATCTCATAAATCATCAACCCCTTTCCAACCTGGCCTGAACACAAATACGCCTGCTGCTATGCCGAAAAATGGCAACGCTCAAAAACCTCAAAGTGGCTCGCTAGAATCGCAGGATCACTGGCAATTTGGTGTGCTATGTTCATAAAGACGGCCGAATCTTTCCATCGTCAATCGTCAAAGGTTGTATGTTCCGAGGTGAGTCGAGATATCTGAACGTTTGTGTTTGGCCTCATGCCATGGAAAACCCGAGAAATATCGACGCTCGGTCGCTAGAAGTGTAAGAAATTTGTCAATTTGTGCTTGTACTGGATGTACTGTACTGCTGGCCGACTGGAAGAGTGAGCAAGGCAGTGCTGGTCAAGGCATTCGTCTAGTCGGACAGTAGGCTATGCTAGCAACGTGCCACTACTCCGAGTAAATATGCAGGGAAGACGGCAATTCTAAAAGACGTCTTCGGGCCACTCGAAATCTTCTTTTTGAATACCCGGCAGTGGCTTGTCTGCATGTTTTGCTGTAGCATTGGCCTTACTATTTAACAGGGACTCCGGCAGCGGAGCCACTGTGTCGTGTCCCTCGGAGTCTACCGTCGCCGCATCTTCCTCTTCTTTTGGCTCGACCTCGATCGCACGTCTCTTAGGCGAGATCAAACTAGGTGGCGGCGGAGATATTCCACGCTTTGCCTTTCGAGCCCGTGTCTTTTTTGGAGACGCAGAAAGTGGAGGCGCGAGGAAAGGAGAGGCTGGACGGTCATGGTGGGAAAGCGATGTATGGTCTGTCTTTTTCTTATTCGCGGGAAGGTTGGCAATGTAATCGTCCAATTGAGATTCACTCATAGAAGGGTAAAGGGTACGTAGGTTGATGATGTCGTCTGAGAGTTTGCCAAAGGGGAGCTTGCTGTCAGAGACTGGGCGCATGGAAAGTATTTTGGCTTGATCAATCTCCATCAGATCGAAGACCTTCGGGTTCGTAGGAAGCGGTGGCACAGGATCGAGTGTTCTTCGAGAAGAGATCCTACGTGGACCATTTGGTGTCACGTTTGTCTCATTGCGAGACTTGACAAAATCGATAGCAGTGGGGTTTTCGATCTTCTGCGACTTCCGAGAGCGTACAGATGCTTTCCTGGTAACGTCCTTTCCGGCAGGGTCAAAGTCAGAGCCGCATGTATCTTCATAGTTACGACCAGGATTGAACAGAGCGTCGTCACTCTTACGCTTCCTTGAAAGCGAGCTTCTCGAGACTGAAAACTTGAGTTCACTTTGAAGCTGAGCATTGACTTGAGGTGTCACATCACGCCCGTAATTTGGGCCTAAGTCTCTCGTAGAGTTGCTCTTATCATAGATTTTGACTTCATTTCCCCCCTCTAAGTCCTTACTGCCACCAAGACTGTTGAGAATACGCTGAGACGGCAGAGAAGGTAGAGCACCAGGCTTAAAAGGCTTCGAACCTCGCTTGGATGGCTCCTGAAGCCCATCAAGCTCTCTCCGAGCTCTCTCCAGCTTCGTTTCCAGGTCACTCACTCTCTTGGTCAGCTTCTGCTGTTTGACAAGCTCCTGTTTTGACGGGTGGTTCCGCAATGGTTGAGCAGTCACTGCTGTACTCGCTGTAGCGTCAATCTCAATGGACGGCAGGGGAAGCGAGATTTCAGATTGCGCTCTCTTCGTTGGCGACAAGTGAAAATGCGACTTAATCTTTTTTAGATCCTGAAAAGAGGGCTTGTGAAGATTTAATGACGACCTACGACCCGTACTTATACCACCCATAGGACTTGGGGATCGACCAGGTCCTGGTATAAGCGGAGGTGGCATTAATGCTTCGGCAGGAATAGTTACCAGATTGTCTTTGCTTCGTTCTGTTGATGACGGGTATCCATCCATGTCGACGCCAGAGTCACGAAACGGAGCCTCTCGAGGAACGACATCCTCGTACCTGATTGTTGGTAAGTCTTTGCTCGCTCTGCCTGCCGGAGGAGCTTTTGTCCCTTTGAATCCACTCTTCTTCAGCTCTGCGTATGCCTTTTCTGCTTTGGCTTGGCGTTCCTGCAGAACGGTCTTTTCGGGAGATTTCGAATCTTCTGTCTCTTTCCAGATGCCATTGATCCCCTGCCACACATTGGCTGGGTTGAAAGCGTTGACAATGGCTTTACCAAAACGAAACATGCCTGAGTGCTTTGATGAGATGATCCCAGCGTCATAGAATGTATCCGTCTCTTGCTTGTCGGTAATTTGTTCCCGTGTTTGAAATGTAGCTCCAGCAGGTGTCATATACCGATCCATTGCCTCCTCTTCGTGCATGTACGCACCCGGAGGTTTCTGACTGACACGATCATTCATGCTACCCTCAAGAAATCTCGAATCTCGAGCTGTGGTGGATGGTTTGCGTTTCTGGTGAGGCGATAGTGATTTCTTTGCTGGTTTGGAGCTACCACTGCGGGCCTTGGCCTGCTCAGCAGGGTCCTTAAGCGGCCACTCAGAGGCTCGACTTCTCTTGGAGACGTGTAGTAGCTTGTCATGATTTGTTTCCTGTAAGATCTGATCACGGATCGGTTCAGAAGTACTCGAAGGGTTATAGCTATGCGGTCTCTTTCGAGGGTTCGTCCACGAAATAGAAGACTGTCGGTTCTGTTGGGTTACGGGTTCCAACTCTTTTAAAGAAGAATGCCCTTTCGTCTGATGGATATCATTACTAGCCTATGAACGTCACTAGGTTGTCAATGATCGTTGCTACGTGGGAGGCTCGCTGCAGCGGGAATCTGCATGGTAAAGAGACCCACCTTCGGCCCGGTTGACCTCTTCGCCCCTGAACCGTCTTTATTCGAAGCCATACTGTCGACAACCTTGAAGTCGCTCCCATAAAGCAGGCACGGAATGGTTGAAAGCCCGTGCCTGCAATGGTAAGGACGTTATGTGAGGAACCGAAACATCAAACAGTTGTGGGGTTTGTTTGTCGAAGATTGAAATAAACACAACGGTCGCCTCCACAGCCTCGCGTAAATAAAGATTAGCTCCGGGTTGCCTACCCCTGAGTTACCGGCTGCTCATGTGACGAATACCTTACTCGTTCAAGCAACGCCATCATATAAAATTGGATCTCCTCTTTGAATATTTTCATTCCCACATTTAGGTGTCACCAAGTAAAGAGTTTGCTTTACATCCTCGCTATCCATTTTCTGTTTGCGGAGACCTCTTTTCTTTCTTTATTGTATCTGGTACCTTATCAGCTGCCGTGCCATTTGGGGATATCTTATCGTATCATCTTACTTTTAGCCCAGGGTCATTATTGAACACTACAATGCTGTCCAGGATCTTCGTGTACAGCTACCAACTTTACGAGCAGCCCGTAGATGAGCTTGCTGGATGGTTTCTCGAAATTGCTGATATGTGTGGATGTGACATCATGTTATGCAAGGAGTCGCATGATAGCAATCCAGGCGTCCCAAATTCTTTTTATTATCTGTGCGGTCCACTACGTTGACTCAAGCCACTCTCAGTCTCCCAGAGATGAGTTCAATTACGAAATGGCCGATATTGCTCAGGGGCGTATGCCCTCCGTGATATGCTACAGCCTCGCGTACTACCGCAGCTCAATAAGGAGACTTTCGGCGTTTCCCATACTAAAGGTCCTAGGAATAGACTATTATTCTGGAAAACCTGCAGAAGAGAAATTATCATCGTGCCATTGCCTGAATCATTTCTTCTACTACAAGCGCAGTCGCTGATGTTTGGCCTAGAAGAGCTGACTAGGGGTCTAAGGAACCTGTACCGCACGGAGAAGTCTACCATTTGGCTTTGATTTGCTATGAAGATATTCTTCGACATCAACCACTTTCATCGTGCGGAGAGTGGAAAAGCATTTGACAAGCTAAAGGCTTTTGTGCACGCTGCTAAAATCCGCTTACATCAAATGATTTCCGTAACTGCACGGCTCAGCAGAGCCCCAAATGGAATGATGATCCGATTCGAAACACCACACTTTCGTCGAAGAATGGATTATCAGCGACGCAATTGATAGGACGAGACGACACCACTGCAAGCCCGCTCACGATTGTATAGGGAATGTTGACCCTTCCGTCTGAAGCTACAGCATCCGATTCTATGCGGTGTCACATAGTTCTCACTTACGATAATGATGCACGACGTTGATATTGCGGTATCGAAGGCTTTGCGGTCCATTTTGCATGTGTCAGATCTCTACAACGCAGTTCAGCAGATGTCTATCTTGAAAGTCGATTGGCCGGTTCTTGATATTTTAATATTCTTAAACAATCCTGAAACTTTTTGCGCAAGAGGTCTTCCAACGACTCTAGAGGATTGCATAAAGAAACATTAATTAATGGCGAAAGAAGCGCCGGAAAACTTCGCCCAAAGATGGATATGCTAGGAAAGATATGAGAGCAACGTTGGAGGAAAACAACCGCCTTTTTCTGAGAGCGGCCTACGAGACTATGCTTATCATATTCCCACTATCACGGTCTTCTGATAGCACTATACCACTAAAGACCCCATAAATTAGACAATCGAAAACAGCGAGTCTCTGTTTCGCTGGACTGATAAAATTAACATTTGGCTGCAAGCCACCCGGAGGCATTGGTAGAAACCTCATCAATTCACTTGGTTCCAGCTCTTATTTTCTCTTCAGTACACCATGGCAAACGAAGTCGTAGACCTCGTTTCTACGTACCCCGACGTGCATCATCATTGCAAGGATCTCCTGCATACAATGAAAACGCAATTACATGAAAACTTGTCGAGTAATCTGGGCTGGAGTATACCACTCGCCAAGACGACGTTTCGAGCATAGTCGGGCATATCCTCACGACAGCTTCAATAAGCCATGGATCAGCTCCGCCAATGTCTGAAGCTAGGATCGAGGCGTTGAGGGATCAGATCCTCTCGGTAGCGAGTGCGGCGGTGAAGAAGCCTGCCACAGGTTACATGAAGGAGATTATCATGGAGGAAGCGGAGAGTCGACTCGCATGCTCCGATTGTGATGGTTGCGCGTTGTATGGAGTAGTAGTAAGGTAGGTATAGAATGTTCCTAGACATCCTTAAGAGAGATGAGCACTTTAGCGCTGACAGTAACCGTTCTGTCAAACAATTGGCATGCAATACGTCCATCTTTACTAGGCACATCTCACGGCTACCGTTCCGTTGCCGTTTCAAATCATAGTTATATTCATCCTAGGAGGTCACATAAGTTCCTGTATCCTAAGTCGTAGACCCGAAAAAGACCTGATTTCCTAGGCGCTCATGTGGTGAACAGAAACACAATCTCTCCTGAAGGAAAACCTTCTTTTCCAGGTGCCTCTCTCACCCGTGGAAATTCCACTTCTCTTGTAGAAGGTTTCTCTCCTAAGTGGTTAGTTCTTCACTCGGATTTCCGCCCTTGATGTCCAAGTGGAAATTTCTTGCTCTTCCAGGGACTCTATTCTTGGGTGGGAAGTTGACGGTTCGAATGGGTGTTGATGAGTTTTTATGTTGCTGTAGATAGGGGGCAGATGATGCGGAGATGTAGATAGAATGAGCCTCTGGTAGGTTGGAAGGACGAATATGGGGACTTCAGTTGTAGAGGTGAAGATGGACTGTTAAGTGGAATGCAGAAGCCAGCGAATTGTATGTTTAGAATCATTAGCGAAATAATGTCCTTGCCTTTTATACCTCCAGCGTGACAGATCTCGACACAGTAAAGTGAGTTCATGATATGCTCTTTACGCTATTCCTTCAATACTGACTTCCTCCCCCAATCCAATCGCCGATTCCTCCTCCCACCAACCCCTAAACTCCCTCAACCTTCTCGTTCTCTCTTTTGCCATCCTCTTCCCCTCCTCCGTCTTCATCATCCCCTCCAATTTCTCCAACTTCTCCGTAAAATGCTCTATTGTCTCCTCCATGCCTCGGCTACCTTTCGCCCCACCAAAGGTAAACGACCTACCTATTCCAATAGCACCAATTGCATCCAGCCTATCCGCGTCTTGTACGATAGCCAGCTCCGGGTGAGTGAGCAGGGTGCGTTGGGTTAACAAGGGATTTTTTCTTTCCGTGCTGTAAGATACGCCCGAAACAACGGCCTGCACGGCTCCCGCGAGCTCGGTCTCCGCACCAAAGGAAAGCAGTTTCCTTTGCACTAAAGTGTTCAGATCCTCACTGCTTGTACGAGAAGGGGAGATGTATTTGCGGTCTCCAACGTCATGCAGTAGTGCCGCAAGCGTGATAATGGTAGGATCATAAGTTACGGAGGGGTGGGTAGCTTGCTCGACGCGTAAGAGGTGATGGGAGAGGCCGAGGACGCGCTGGATGTGGGCGTAATCGTGGGAGGCGTCGAAATGGGGTTGGGACATGTAAGTGCGTACGAAGGAGGTTGTGGAGGTAATCAGGGGTGTCGATATGGGATTAGAAAGAGGAGAGGGGAGGGTGCTGGAGGAGGGCAGTGAGGGAGCATGTTGGGTCGTGGAAGGCTGGGAAGCAGGGTAGGTGGAAGTGGTTTGGTCGGGGGAGGAGTCCATATTGGTAAGGGTCGATTGAGTTGGAAACAGTAAATGTCCAATGGGTCACCAGACTGTTTGAACGTAGGTTAGGGACCTGGATGAGATTTATCAGTATGCATTCAAAATGAGAGGTTTTGGCAAGATAGCAATTGATTCCTTCCTGTATTCTATCGAATTTGCCGAGAGCCCCATCAAAATTAGCGAATCTTCAAAAAGTGCAAAATAAGAACCAGATTTGTAGAATCAACCCCACTGCCCCACCAGTGCTTCATATGTAGTATATTCTGTTGGAAATGTTGGAAACAGGGAACGGTACTGTTACCCCTGTGGTTAGTAATCTCCGCATTTATCCGGCGCTAGTGGATGGGTATTTACCCTTCGCCCACTTCTTTCCTTCCTTCTTCATCCCGTATGCTCTACCTACTAGATAGTTCAGTCAAATATATCTATATGCCTTTCTATCCTTGTGCCCTCGTATACCAAGAGGTTATGAGCCCGGGTTAGCTATTCCGCTACCGGAAAAATAACAAAGGACAGAAGCATCGAACTCGCTGTCACCAAAAGGCGAAATTTTCCCTTTCGACCAAATTCCTAGAACTACTCTCATACTTCAACCATCATACAACAATGAAAGGTTCGAAGATCTATCGGATCCCTAAGCTAAAGAGAAGCGAGAACTATGAGTCATGAAAGAAGAATATAATCAATGCCTTGAAAGTCAAAGATCTCTGAATGATCACCTCGAGAAAGCTGAAGAAATCGGCATCACTGTCATTCGACGCCTCGACAGCAGATAAAAAGAAGCATATCACTGATGTTCAACATTGAGAAGATAGAAACGACAGAGTCAGCGATATAATTGACTTCAGCTGCGAAAAGAAACTCAGAATACATATATTCAAAGCAGATAACGTTACTAAAATGTGATCTATTCTGAAGACTTAATATGAGCAGTCGAATTTGATCACTCTATTTCTGACAATCAAAGAACTGACTCAATCAAAGCAATTAAATTTCAAATTCATTCAGAACTATGCAGACTCGCTCAAGCAAATCACTATCAAGTGTGCAGACATCAAAAAAACAGTAGAATCGTGAATGCTGAGCAATCTTTTTCTTCTAGATCTCAACGAAAGTCTAGAATCGTACATCTTCGACCTGATACAAAGCATCAAGATCAATAAATTTGAACTATTAATCGATGATATGACTATCGCTCTAGTCAATCATGACAAATGTTACGATCCTAGCTACGCACCTTCGTTGATAGCTATGTTGGTGGCTATGTTGATGACTATGTTGATGGCTATCCTGAGGGCTATCGCCGATCGCTCGCCGCTAGAGCATAGACTTGTTCCGAAGCCAATCCTATTCAGGGTTAGCTTATGTTCTTCTGAGTCATATAGATAGCCGGCCCTTCCCTTCTAGATACTTTCCTTCCTTAGCATTTATATACTCGTTACATTACACTCATATGACTCGCTCTATGCTGGCCCCTAACAACAAACGATCAAATCAAGAGAAGAACTTCAGCTTCAAAAGTATGATAGCTCAGTTTGATGACAAGAAGTCGAAGTTTTTTCGAAAGAGATTGAAGAAATGCGCTCATTGCGAGCAAGAAGATCACAGCGAACAGAACTGCTGACATCTACATTCGAATCTTCGTTCAGATGAATGAAAGTCTTATCAGAATAGAAAGAATCTGATCAAAGAAGATGACTTCAAAACAAGCTTCAAAGTCAAAATAGTCAGAACAATGAAGATCGTCTGTCGAGCTGACAGTCACACAGATGTCTGATGAATAGACAGCGAAGCTGAGAATCATGTCTGCTATGATATAGACTTGTTTGATGAACAGTCATATCAAAAGATCATCGATAACAGCATTGTTACTGCAAATAATGAGACAGTACTCATCGTCGAGAAAGATTCAATTATAATCGACGTTTTGCTGAATGATCAATCAATCAAAATTCGACTAATCAATGTTTATCACTGTTCAGAACTACACTATAATTTGATGTCAGTCGATCAGATGAAAGTCAAAGAATATACGTGTAGTATAAAGAACGACAAATTTCGATTCATGAATTCAAAGAATGTCATCGCTCTCATCGACTCAAGAAACGATGCAAGAGCATATTTCGTGAATACATCAATCAATCTCTCAAATTCTCGATCAGTTATTCTGACAAGCAGAACAGAATCAGTCAAGACGTTATGACATCAATGACATAAACGATTAGCTAATCTGAATATGACAGACGTCAAACGTCTTGTCAACATGAGCATCGACATCGATGTGAATTCGACTGATAGTCTGAAAAAAGAAGAATTCTCAGAATCAATATGTGAAATCTGTGTCATAGACAAGCAAAATAGAACGTCAAGTCGAAAATCTCACATCAGAGTCATCAAAGTAGATGAGCTAGTACATTCGAATCTCGTTGATGATGATAAGATATCTAAGATCGATGAAGAATTCAGATATGTAGTTATTATGATTGATGACTACAGTCAATATACGATCATTTATCTACTGAAACGAAAATTCGATCTAAAAGACGTACTTCGAAAATACCTGAAATTCATGAAGATTCAGAGCACTTCGATTCAGCGACTGCATTCAGATAATGAAAATGAGTATGCTGATCATCAAATCATTGAATTGCTTGAAGAGCATGAGATCAAATGAGAGTCGACAACATCATATAACTTGAGTCAAAATGAAGTTGCAGAGCGATGTTTTTGCACTCTTTTTGAACGAACTCGCGCTATGCTGACTAGCATCAAATTGTCGATACGATTATAAGATGAAGCAATAATGACTGTCATCTATCTGAAGAACAGAAGTTCTATCACTGCGTTGAACAATATAACTCTCTATGAGATCTGACATGACAAGAAGTCTGATCTTAGCTATCTACATACGTTTTGTTAGAGACCTGTCTAGAGCGAGTCAGATAGAGATGTCATTTAACTAGAAGATAAATGCTAAGAAAGAAAGATAGCTACGGGAAAGAAGTTGGCTACATATGTGTGTTCCTCAGTCGACGCTAGACTCAATAGAGACTAGTCAAGGTGACGAAGCGAGAATAGATCTGATAAGGCTAGAAGACTGAGTCTGGCAAGGCTAGAATCGTGACATTATTCTCTTTCTTCGACGATTCATGTTCGCATGAATGTATTTTCTGCTCGGCTCAATTGATTGTTCAATCATGATTTCACAGACTCAGATCTGTTAAATCGTGATTGATTGAATTGTTGATTAGCGCGATTTGTTCGAATATTGAATATGAAAATCGTCAACGATCTTCTGAGCGTTCATAAATTCATCGTCATCAGCGTTGTATCAATTGAGATCATTGTCATAGTCATTTCATTTGACTCTATACTGAAGTCGTCTTCGATATCGACGAAAATTCAATATATCATCGATTTCTCACTCGTCTTCGTCGTTTATCACTATTGAATCTGAGAATTCGTTCTTTTGATCAGACAAGAGATCGTCGACGACAGAGCGAAGCAGATCAGAATGAAATACATCATGAACACGCATAGACTCTGATAATTTCAGTTTATATGAAGAGTCGACGAGATCTAGATTGATGAAAGAATCGAGCATTTTGTCATCTAGCTTCTTGAAAGATCTCGCTGTAATGATGTTTCTTTCATTCAGAAACATCTTTGATTCGATCTTGTAATCAACTTCTTTTCTATGCTTATTGACTTGTTTCATCATTTGTTCTCGTGTTTTGACTAGCGACTCGCGAGCAAACTTCAGTGTT
>JAABUI010000161.1_pt1 | contig 92697 bp, 97 predicted proteins | sample 5559111 | NCBI WGS metagenome assembly JAABUI01 (sample SAMN10711870, study PRJNA513365) | rock metagenome | isolation source: Antarctica rocks | place: Antarctica: Victoria Land, Buttleship Promontory | reverse complement strand
GGGCGGGTTCGGCTTTAGTTGTGTGGTGTGTGGTGTGTGGTGTGTGCATCAGTTCAATTAATCAGTGTTGTTGGACTTGAGTGTGGGAAGAAAAAGGGGGAAAAAAAGAAAAGGAAAAAGAAGGATGGATAACGGATAACGGAAAGAAGCATGATGGATGAGAAATACTTTGGGGTTGGGGGTTGTTTTGTAGTGACAAGGAAGAATCGACTGAGAATCGGCTTTTACTGGATTTTTTCTGAAACCATTGGTAAGGGAAGGGCTTGCACCCCTATTTGTCTTGATACCGCGGGTTCTTTGAAAGGAATTTGCGACCGGCTCGCTCGTAATCGAAGTTTTTGGGGGTCGGAACCATTGCTTCCACTTTCTTGGAGTTGGAAAGAAAAAAAAAAGTATGCCCTCGCGTTTCGGAAGAATTGCTTATGATACCTTTTCGTAAACCACCCTCCTCTCAGAACCACTGCTTCCCTATTTGAATTTACATGCCATCGCTGCCCAAAACTACTGCCCGTGCCTCCTTTCGCAAAGACCACTACCCAACCTTACTCACTCCCTTCGCTCTTAATCCCACTCACACCCCCATCTGCCCCTCTTCCGCCTTCTCAGCTCCCCTCTTCACTCCGGCCACCTTCGCCTTGCCTCCCTTCGCCGCCATTTTCTGCTCGATAAACTCTTTCACCCCCTCCTGATGCGCTACGAGCATGTTTCCTAGGTTGTTCTCCTCGGATTTCACGAGCGTGCCGAAGCGCTTTGAGGGTTTCTTGGGAGCGGTGAGGTGGAAGACGCCGTGTGTGGGGGGGATGATGAGGAGGGAGTTCTGTTGAGGGGAGAGGTCAGTTTGGTGGTTCGATTGATGGGGTGAGGGTGGAAAGAAGGGGGACAGGGGGGGGGACATACAGCTTTATACCATTTGCTCAAGTAATAGACGTTCTGATCCGAAACGGGGATGAGCGGATTTCCGCCGACGAAGTTTACGATTCCGGCGACACGTTGGAAGAAGGCCTCTTGTCCAGGGGTTAGAGATTTTTGTCCTTTTTGGGGGGGGCAGCTTTTGGGTAGCGCCTTACCACGGGTGTTTAGGAGGTTTATGATCCCTTCGTATGCGCTACCGATGCCGATGAAAATGATCGGGTTTGCCGGGTTGGGCCTGCGATGTTTCAAAGAGGTTAGGCTTTTGGAGAGGAGGAGGTGTGGGGAAGGGAGGAGGTGTGGGGAAGGGAGGGGTTAGATACTCGATGTAATTCTCCCAGATGTATATTAAGAGCTCATTGAGAGCGACAATGCGCTTTGGCTTTTCTTCTGTTTTCTCATCTTGCTTGTCTTCTGACTTTTCTTCAGGTTTGTCTTCGTGAGTGTCCTCGGGCTACCGCTGCCATTAGTCACCGTGTCACGTAGATCCGAAAGGTGGAATTCGCACATCGATGCCAGTAAGAAATTTGGGGACGTTGATGTCAATGACGCTATAACCTTGCTTGATAGCCCAGTCGGTGTAGTTCTTTATCCCATTAGCCTTTCGAACCCGTCAGTATTTCTTGTTTTCAGTATGGGTATAGCAGAGGAAGCGTACCAGGAAGGCTTCATGGGCTTCCATTAAATCGGTATCCTTTTTCTTGGAGCGCTTGAACATCTCGGGTCTACCAAAAGGATTAGTTGAAAGCAAAGCTGTAAAGTCGTGGAAAGGAGAATATCTCTTACGGGTCATGAATGATAACTACCAGAGGCAATGCTTGATGATAATCGGGCCTATCTGAAGGGTTCACTTGGATTCTCAAGGCAGGGACCATTGTGGCTTACGTTGCAAGGACCTGGTTCTCGAAAGATTGAGAGATTTCATTTCGGAATATCTTTAAAGTATTCATCTTATGCTCTTTGTATAGCTGCTCGCCCTGGTGTTCTCGAACGACATCTAGCTAGGGTCAGAAGGTATAACGAAAGTATGGAGCATCGAGGTAGCTACCATGCGTGCGGACGTAACCAGCCGGAGCCAGTGAAGCTATCAACGTCAGTACTGCTCTCGGTGGGCATTGATTTGCCATCTAACCTTCCGTTGCACTTGAGTTGAGAAAAGGCCAGAATCTGGATTGGTAATCCGCGACCTTCCGTACAGTAGCAGCTCCAGATGCGGTAGGTTTTGTTTGCAGCATTCGATCTGGTGCTGCGCCCATCAACGTTCGAGTGACAGCCAAGGCAGATTTCGAGATTGACTTGAGATTATAGCCGCCCTTCGTCTATTTAGTAACGACAAATGAGTGGATTCAGAACTAGGGTACAAACTTCGAGACATACGACTAGCCTCCCATCAGCTAGAGGCATGAGCATATGCGTCATATGAGCGTAGCATGTTGGAGTGACGAAGCAACCCCCAAGCTGATCTCCAGCAGCAGCATCGAAGCCAGCAGCAACTAGAAAAAGTAAGCGTTGAATCTGCATCTAACTAAGAGGAACTGACTGATGACCAGATCCGGATTGAAGTCATACGCGATTGGCATGACAATTTGCTGAAAAGCATAGAGGTAATCGGCATCACCCATTCCCCTCGTAGGCCATGGGATGTTTACGTTCCTAGGACCAACTTCAGCTGAGTACAAGAAGAACTCTTTTGGTTTTCTGACTTTCCCAATCCGGGTCCTGCACCACAATGATAATGATCACCGAACGGTCCTGAAGGATAGAATTCACCATTTTCATGTACATGAACCGAAATGTATAAGACGTTAGGGTCTTGGTAAAAGGCTTGCTGAATGCCATTGCCTGGAGCATGTCAGTTCAGGTAGCATTGAATTTTCTAATAGATTCGTACCATGATGTACGTCCCTATGATACACTTGATCTTAGTATAATGTCCATGACACACAAGCCTATAAGCACGTACCAGTCGATGATCAGGATCTTCCTGCAGGTGTCTGCAAAATCTAGCTGGCACACTTTTGCCGCGATTGATACATTGTCAAACATGCAGAATCCCATTGGCCTATTGCATTCGGCGTGGTGTCCCGGAGGCCTAATGACAGCAATAGCATTCTTCAGCTGACGGCCAGCAACGGCTTTGCAAGTGTCTATGGCCCCTCCGGTAGATAGCAAGGCGGACTGGAAAGTGAGCTTGTTGAAATATACCGAATCGAATTGTTTCTCGAGGTGGACGAGCGTTTCTTCGGTCATATCTAGTTGTAAAACTGTCAGCCAAGCTCAACACGCAAAATAAACGGTGAGCAGAGAGCGAACCTTTGGTACTCTCTATGAAATCATAGTGCTTCTTGTCATGAACTAGGCATATCTCGGCTTGCGTAGCAGGCCGGGCAAAAACGCGCATGAGTGGGTTAGGTACCAGGATCTTTGCACCCTCTTCATCTTTTAGAGTATCTCTGTCATCAACAAGGCCAGCTTTGCAGAGCACATCATAGATGACGAAGATCCTTCGGGGGTCTTCAGGATGAAAATCAACCCGCTGCTTCGGTGGATCCAGCTCGCAGTGATACCTCATACGCACGTCGTAACATAGCCCTGTACGTAACATGGCTAATCCTCTTCGCAGTTGAGCTTCAGCTACTGCGTCTGTACCTCGAGCGTCATCTGATGGTGTTGTCGAACCTCTAGAAGAGCTTGTGCTAGGCTGCTCGTTTACATCTTTTGCAAAGACAGAAGAGTCGCGTGAGGGGTGGTCGAATCCCCGGAAAGATGACGCTTGGGGGGCAACACCAAGTCTTGACGTTAAGTTCTCCGAGAAATTTAGAAAACCGTTGGGAACGTCTGAGGACTTCAGAGCCGGGGGCGCTGAAATCAGTGCCCCATTCATCGACCTGCGGACCTCTCGCATGGCGCGCGATTGGTCATTTCTTGACGCTATTTCAGAGGCATCTGGCATAGGAGAATCATCGTCCATCGAATCCATGTCTGCTATTCAGAACACTGCTAATTTGAAACGTTCAAGAGCATAACATGACAGAACTACATCAAGATTGACGTCGCAGCGGTCAACCTTAAACATCATCTACACATGTTTATCACGAATGCCAGACTGCTCGTGAACGAAAAAGATTGAGATGAAAGAATTGGCCGCACAAAGCAGGCTGCTCGAAAGTTTCAGGGCTATGATTGCTTAGAATATTCAAAAGAGGGTCGACTTGCATGCAACACTCCAGAGCCTAGTCCGCCTATTTGTGAAGCCAGTCAGTCCATACAGTTCACATACGGAGACAATTTATCACATCGCGTACCATGAAAAGAGAGCCGGCTCGAGAAGTATGAGGCCGGAAACCAATTGCTAAGCACCAGAGGATACCTACTGAACGTGGAATTGAGCGGAGAGTCAAGATTGTAGAGTAGACGATCAGGAGTGGGAGCGCATCTAGATTCAATGTTTCTTCAATCTTCATGATTTGGGGATTATCGTATTAGTCAGCAAAACTGGCTTGGCACCGAAAATGCCCACACTGCCCCTAGCTGCACCCTCTGACGAATGACCATTCCGCCCCACCCCTTTACTCGCCCTACGTATGAGCAGTTCAGAGGACCAAATTGGCTCTTTGAGACTGTGAAGTGATCTCTTCTTTAGATCGTCTCATACCATGTCCTTGACGCATGAAGAACCAACGAGGCTGGTCGTTCTTTTGTCCGGCCACGGAAGTAATCTGCAGGCGATAATTGATGCCTGTTTAAACGAGAGTTTACCTTCGACTAAAATTGTCCGTGTAATATGTGAGCACTGTCATCTTCCGATACCATAGTTGTTCGGTCTTTGATGCCTTTCAGGTAATCGCAAGAATGCTTTTGGTATCGAACGGGCCAAGAAGGCGCAAATTCCATGGACATATCATAACATTATTTCTTTCCGTGGAAAATTTCCTGGAGATGAGAAGGCTGCTAAATATGCCTTTGACGACGAGTATGTTTGATCTTGTTTGTAAGAATATCTTTGACCTCCGTCAATTGAACTTGCGCTCTGCGTACTATATCTTTGCTCTCCAAGTTTTCTTAAGCTTGTGCTCAAAGTCAGTCCGAATCCGACTTCGGTGGTAAACCGAAACACCTATAGCCCTATAATCTGATACTTTCAATTGACTACTCTAATCAACATTTTGGGAAATCCCCATCTAGCCATTACTGACAGACACTCTGCCTAGACTAGCTACCCTAATCCTCCATGAAAATCCCCACCTCGTGGTATGCGCAGGCTGGATGCTCGTCCTCTCGGCCTCTTTCATCGATAAAATGGCAAAAGCCACTGTCCCCGTAATCGTGCGTCGCCCTCCCCTATCCCCGTTGCCTCACGCTGACCCAACTTTTAAAGAACCTCCATCCTAGTCTCCCCGCCCCCAACGCGATCAAAGGTGCCAACGCAATCTCTAGAGCGTACGAAGCTTTCCAGAAAGGAGAAATAGAGAAGACGGTGAGCTTCCTGGGCACCTCAATCGAGCGCACTTGCGTACCATGAGAATTAGACTGACCCTGAAAGGGCTGTATGATACATTATGTAGTCGAAGAAGTCGATTCTGGAGAGTGTCTAGTTTTCCAAGAAATACCTATGCAAAAAGGGGAGTCGCTGGAAGATTTAGAAGCGAGGATCCATCAAGAAGAATGGGTGCTCATTGTTGAGGGGATCAGGAAAGCGATAAGGAGGCTTGGAAGGGAATGTTAGATTTCCCTAGACTACGCAAACTCATCCCAAAGGCGCATTAATCTCCTGCAGCTAGAGAGTTGAGTCACTTCGTCAGCGGAGCGCGTTTTGACACAATCAGCTAGGATGGTATCAGAAGAACTCAGCTCAGACTCGAGCGAAGTCCAGTTTCACATGCCTGGTATGCACATATTCTTCGCCTTCATGCTTGTATAAGGAGGTTGAGTTCTTTCGGAAGGGTCGAGTGACCTTTGACTGATCGAGCGCGGGAAGAGATGATGGTTTAGTAGACATCTGGAATTGTTGAAATGATCAGGAGGCCAGGTGAGCTCAGGTCAGGACTTGGGGACGTATGGGTGAGTTGGAAGAACAGCAATTTTACGGAGTGCCTTAAGTAAGGAAAATTATGATGCACCCGAACGGTGGATCAACCCATCCATGGATGAACCCACTCATGGATACCTTTAAGGGCGGCTGAGGGGTTTTTGCAAGGATGTACGGAGGCTATGGGCATACTAGATATCTCGTGAAAAATAAGCCTTCAGGCATATGATCAGGATCGTCAAGGTGAAGAAATATTTCCAGTAGAAGATCTCTCAGGAGCATTTTGAAAGATCTAGATATCCTCACAGAAAATATCTTACATACTTACCTAGACTAAGTAAGTTGTATATTACAGTACATTCCACTAGTGATACACAGGCGTACAGCATACGGTACAGCTCAAGGAACCGAGTGTAATAATACAGTATCTGATCATTATCAACATCGACAGCAATGACGCTCGCATTGCTCGTGCATGACCTTCACGAGGAAATTGTCTAAACCGATCGAACCTTTTGTGCAAGATTTCTGCGAAGAAGCGAAGTGTAGAACTGTACTACTAGCGAACATCTCAGCCTGTTGGTTGTTAGCGGAGGCTGAGTGCCTGACGAAGGGAGTGGCATGCGACTAAAAGACGTTACGAGAAGGTGCCACATAGTTTCCTACGTAGTAGATAGATGCCTTGGATTCTGGCTGTTCTACACTAGTTGTCTTCCTGCCAAGTCCACCGTGATTGGCCAGTCTGTCTAATATATCTTGCTTGAGCTCTCCTATGCATCGTTTTGTTTGTTGCTATTCATCCACTACTCGGCCAACGTCTGACGTATTGCAGGAGGCTCTGGAGGAAACCGTCTCTTGCTTGCGTATGTTTCTGCAGTATGAGCCACGGCTAGAGCAGACTCTTTGCTTACGCGGAAGGGAGGCGTTTATGATTCATGTATTCTGGACTGGGCTAAATACAACAGGAGTCCCTAAGGAGCAATTGGCAGTCTTACGCCTTTTCTTCTTCTTCTTCTTCTTCTCCAATTGTGACTTTAGTTCCTTGTCTGCACTATGCGCGCTCTTTTAACCCTCGTCTGCGTTGCCTTCTGGTCTCTTTATGCTGCAGCCCAGTGCCCATCCACGCCAGTTGGGACTACCAAGCTTCAATCGGAGTTGCAGCCAAGCGTCGATATCTCGTTCAAAGAAGTAGAACATAGCATCTCCCATTCAGTTTCACCCACTAGCCACTATTAGACCCATCTCTGCGAAACCACACCGGGTGTCAAGTCGTATAGTGGATACGTATATCTTCCCTCTGGTGTCCTAGGAAATGTCGGCGACTACAATATCAGTACATTTTTCTGGTACTTCGAAGCACGTCATAATGCAAAGACAGCTCTGCTTGTAATCCACCTAGCAGGTGGGCCTGGCGAGCCATCTACATACGCTGTACTTTCGAGCGAGAGCGGTCCTTGTTATGCCAATCTTGATGTCAATAGCACCACCATCAATCCGTGGTCTTCCAACTATTCTGTCAACACGCTTTACATAGATCAGCCGGTTCAGGCAGGTTTCTCTTACAACAGCCTGACCAACGGTACTTTCGGTCTCGCCACAAGCAACGTAATCTCAGCAGATCCGTTGAAGGAAGCTCCGGAGCAGAACGCAACTGTTCTGGGGGGAACTTTCGCGAGTCAGGACCCTTTAAGCACAATAAATAACTCGATCACCAGCGCCAAAGCCTTCGGCCACTTTGCGGAGAATTGGTTTGCGGAGTAAGTCAACCATCCAAGAGCTTCACTGTTGCTGACTAGTCTAAATTCCCGCAGTATACGCCCAAGGACAAGCGTATCAGCGTGTGGGGATACTCTGTGAGTCGTTTGATGATACCAGGTCACCACTTGGCCCAGTACGATGGCTATTGGGGCCCAGCAGTAGTCGTCTACTTTGCCCAAAAGCTTAAAGGCATCCAGAGTGACCGCGAGCTTTGTGGCTTCGAAATGGACATACTCGATATCACGAACGGTTGCGTCCAACCAGTTTGCAATCTGAATCATAATATCATCAAATCGATCTGCTACTCTCTCAGATTCTATTTTCTCGAATTCGAATTCGAATTCAAATATTTGAAAAACTTCTACAATTCTCAAATAAACACGAGATTTGAGAGTACATCTAATCACTTCAGATCTTGAAGAGAATGTGTGGTTCGCTTACTTCATGGGTCACTCTTTCTCGCTTATGGTCTACTTGTGGTCTATTCCGTACCTGTTAAGTTATTGGGAGCAATCTCGATCGGCAAGGACATTACGTAATTCCGTAAGCTAGCGAAAATAGTCAAATAGCCCACCTAAAGTAGCTAGATGGCACGGATGGACACTTACCACCCACGAGACATCACAAGGTACTTCGTGCTTGTGGGCTTTTCAGAGGAAGAGCTTTTGACACTGGTAGCTCTACTCGCGCCAGATGCTATATCTCGAGATTCACGATCGAAGGTCCATACCATCCAAAGATAAAAGATGTTAGATCCTCTCACTGCCATTAGCTTGGCCAGTGCCATTGTTCAATTCGTCGACTTTGGTAGCAAAGTAATAGGAGGGGCATCCGAAATCTACAAATCCGCGGATGGTGCCCTAAAAGAAAATGCCGAGTTGGAGGATTCTACGACCAAGATCAATCAATTGAACGATAGAATACTTTTGCCCCCAATAGTTACAGCTTCAGGCGAAGCAATTTCTGAAGATGAAACGGTATTGACTGAGCTTGCCTCGACTAGTAAAGTCGTAGCTGGCGAACTCTTGAGTCTCTTGCAAGATTTCAGAAGCGTACGCCGCTCTGGCTCACATAAGAAATGGGAAAGCTTCCGCAAGGCTGTCTCGGCTCAGACCCCTTGGAACAAGGATAAAATCCAACGTCTTGAGAGCAAGCTCAAAGTGCTTCAGGAAAACATCAGTCGCCATCTTGTTGTCATAATGAGGCATGTCCTACGAAGTTTCAATATGTCCTCAATAGGTACTGATTGGCAACGGACAGCGCGAGACAGTCTCAAATTTTGTCACTCCTGAATCGGCTAGCCGATCAACAAATCAACAACTGGAGCAACGAGATTTGCAAGCCGTCAAGCAACAAAACAAAGTAATAGACTTCGGAGTCGTTACTAGCAAATTGACCGCTCTTGTCGAAAAGGTTTATGAGGATGAGATACATAATCTTCTTATGACCTTAGATTTTGCCACCAGAACTGGCAGGGAGGCCAGCATCGAAGAAGCCTATGGGAGAACGTTCGAATGGATCTTCTCGGAAACCAAATTATTTGGAGCTTCACCTCATCGATTGAGTTTTAGGGAATGGCTGAAGGTGGGGAAAGGAGTCTTCTGGATATCTGGCAAAGCCGGATCTGGAAAATCTACATTGATGCGGTACATCTCGAACGAATCCCGTACGCTACGGATTCTTCGAACTTGGGGTAGCAATCAGAAGCTCATCATTGCATCTTATTTCTTTTTTAATGCAGAACTCACTCCAGAAGTCTCAGCAGGGTCTGATTAGATCCATTCTGTTTGACATCCTCAGCCAGTGTCCAGATTTGGTTCCTACGGTGGCCCCTGCTCGGCTGTACGACTATTATCTCAGATCTAGGCCGTGGAAGACAAGTGGATTACGAGATATCTGCAGGGGATTGACCCAACAATCAGTCGATATGAAATTCTGTTTCTTTGTGGATGGCCTAGATGAGTATGAAGGTGAGCACGGAGACGTTATTAACATCCTCCATGATCTGGCCACGTTGCCGAACATCAAGCTCTGTATTTCAAGTCGGCCGTGGAACGTGTTCCAGAATAGCTTTGGACCAATGCAACAGCATTTAGTGCTTGAAAACCATACCGAAAATGATATCGTACTCTACGTCAAAGAAAGACTTGGGAAAGATCAATCATTCGCAAGCTCGGCAAGAGAAGACCCCCGTTTGAAGCACCTTATCGAGAAGATCATCGAGAAAGCGCAAGGAGTGTTCCTCTGGGTGCGACTGATGGTCAGCGATCTGCTGCGCGGGTCTGCTAATCAAGACAACATAAGCGATTTACAGCAGAGACTTCAATACTTGCCCCCTAATCTCGAGACATACTACCAGTGTGCTTTTGATAACATAGACAAATTCTATCGTGAAACCACTGCAGAGATCCTTCTCTTAGCCCAAGAAGCCACACAGCCCCTGTCTCTTCTTACAATTGCATTCTACGAAATCGAGAAACAGCATCACAGCGACTCGATGAGGGCGTACCGTGCTACGGCCAGCAAGGCTAAAGTAGATGCTCTCGTCGAAGCCTGCGGAACACGTTTGAATTCTCGATGCCAGGATTTTCTCGTGGTTAGATCAAGTCAAGATAGCGAAATCAGCCTCAGGCACACCGTCGAGTTTCTGCATGCCACAGCTGCGGAATTCCTGAGAAGGCCGGAGATGAAGAGGAAGCTAGAGAGTCGGATTTCAGACGGTTTCAACCCTCGACTTACGCTATTGAGAGCAACGCTTGCTCAAGTCAGGCTTGAACCCTCGTATCGGCAATTCAAGCCTAGAGCTTCCACGCTCGGAGCTGGTTCTTTTCGCATTCTGGTGTCTCAATTCCTAGATTACGCCTACCGTTTAGAGAAGCACGACCGTTCATGTGATGTCGCGTTGCTGGATGATTTTGACCGCGCAGCTCAGCGGTGTTACTCTCCTGACTTTCCATCAGCGCACGGAAGAACATACAGCCATTGGACGGCGTATTTTGGGGCAACTCAAGTCCCGAATTCCATCTTGCCGCATTTTTGGAACGATTTCTTGACCGTTGCGATCCAACATGATCTGCAACTGTACGTGACTGAGAAGTTGGAAAAACAACATGAACTGCTGCACCGATTCTCCGCGCCACCGCTGCTATACTATGCTTTAGCAATGCTGACTTTCAAAGGAGCTCGACCTTACCTCAGACCAAGGGACTCTGTTGGGATGGTTCAGATACTTCTAAAGCGGGGTGCACAGCCGCACGAACACTTTTGCCTTCCTCCCAGAACTCAAGACATGACTGTCTTCGGGGTGTTTTTGAGCCAGCTTTATAAAGAACGGCGGCAAGACTCCTTTGCAACCCGCGAAATATTCGAAACATGCAAGACCTTGATTGAACATGGTTCGGATCCACGACTGATTACCTGGGATATACCCTTACTTGCATGGAACGGCTCAGGCGTTGTTGAATTCCGACGTCCGACTAGTGCCGTTCTCAAAAGTCTCTTCTCCCCAAGTCAGCTTGCTTTGTTGAACAAGGCCTCTCACAAGGGGAGACTTGCAATAGTGCTGTCTTGGCTCTATTGGCTCAAGCATAATATTCACCCGATCTTGATGTATCTCGTGGTTCTCTGGTGGTTGTGGGTTATTATCTCGGAACTAGGAAAGCTCCTTAAATACGGCGCGACCCTCGTGTGGATGTATAGTCGGAAATAGCAACAGACGGAGATGATTCCTTACCAGGCAGGAGTTGTCGTAACAAAAATCGCTATTAATTTACAAACTTGATCAAGTCGACGTCCATCGCCCGGCTCGCACTTGCAATTCCTAGCAATTCAGGGAAGATTAAAAGTTACCCAAGTCCACTTAAATACCGTGTCAGTCTCAATATTGGAAACACGAGGCGCCAAAGCAGTGACCCACTTGAAGAGGACAGCATCTAGCGCTTACAGACTTCTTCATATTTCGCTCAAAATCCCACACGACGACTCACGCCCTACGAAAGCACAAGTCTCCCATGATCACTAAACCTCCTCTCCGCCACCGTCTCCACCAAACTCTCCCTAAAATCTCACACCGATGCCTGACACAACACTCATTCACCATCGCAGCCACATTCTCCCCCTCCCCACTCAAGTACCGATATTAGATCGTCGTGTCCCCATGACACATAGTCCTCTGGCATGTATGGTCGAGACAGTGGTCGATGAGTGCGTGCGGCCTTAATGCTGCGGGGTGAGTAAGTGGCCGCAAGCGAAGAGGGTGTCTCGGAGGACTGCCTCTGGGGGGGGGGGGGGGGTGGGGGGGAAGGGGACGTACTAGGAATTGATGTTGAACGAAGACGGAGAGACTATAGATCTCCGTGATTAAGTCCCTAGTAGGCGCTCTGGGTAGTGGGTGGAAGGTCGTTTTAAGATAAGTAGGTGATGCCGATATTGCTAAGGTGTAGCTCTCTATAGCCAGCTACTTGGTGGTCCAGGGGGTTAATCCATAACGCAACGCTAGTCTCTCCATGCCGCCTTAACAATTTACTATGACAGCTTTGAAGATAATCTAGTATTTTGTTTGCTTTCCGTCTGCTGCTGCGATGACTGCTTTACATCTATCAGACATTAAATTTCGTATCAAACGAATTCAGTTGATTCTTTCCAAGTAATTGCAACAACTGTCAGTTGCAGTTCGGCATCCCTCTCATTGAATCATGTTGCAGCAAATCTCAGATCCGACGAATTCATCTCTATCGACGATCCTCATCAAAGATTGAATACTTCGAATCAACGTCACGACAACCTCAGAGATCAATCAGCTGGGTCCGAGATCTAACAAGCGCGACGAAACCGAGAGATCAGAGAACACGTTCTCAAAACAAGGTAGAGGCAAGTTCAGTTTCTCTGTCAAAAGGAATCGTGCGTGTCTACACATCGATCTCGAGCGGCGAATGAAAAAAGTGGGGCGTTTAGCTCGGGATATAGAGCAGAAAGTTTGGGGGGGGGGGGGGGGGGGGGGTGAAGACGTGCAAAAATGAGGCAAAAAAGAGAGGACAAAGAAAAAATAAAATGTTTCATGAAAGGAGCGGATCAGTCGGTTGGGACGACGGACGAATGAGGGTGATGGAGAGAACGGCATTGCAAGGCCGCGCCAAACCCGAAGCCGAAAAGGGCGAGCATTTCACCGGGACGCATACGAGTATCATTTTTTAGAATAACCCAGCTTGTTCGCTTTTCCCAAACCTACAATATGTACCCCTAAGACTGTAGCGAGCACGCGTGAGGGGGTATCTATGTCTCGAGAGGAAGAAAAAGAAAAGGAAAAGAAAGAAGCACGACGTGCTTCTGAAGCGCCAGATAGCCGGATAGCGAGATATCTACACCACCCACCTCCTTCACCAAGCCACCCTTTCCCCTTACCCCTTCCTCCCACCACCTCACCTCCACCCAATCAGTCTCCCCCAATTCGACTGACCTTCCTCCCCGGATGCCAATCGTTCTCACTCCCCTCACTCCCCCTCTCCCTCTCCCTCTTCCTCCTCGACTTTCTCGTCGGCGTCGCGGTCCCATTACTCGTCACACTCGCCAACTTGACCTTTGCGTTGCTAGCCGCAGAGCGGATAGATCCAGCCCTTTGGCAGGAGGGCGAGAAGGAGTCGGAGTCATCGGCGGCGAGGAGGTGGGATTTGGGCCGGTGCTTGCGGGAGGTAGGAGGGGAGGAGGCGTCGGTGTCGTAGGGCGGGGGGTTTCTGGTGGTTTGCTCGATGGCCTTGCTGAGGGCGGCGATTTCGCCGGTGACGTTGGAGCATTCTTTGATGGTGGTGGCTTCGATGTCTCTGATGTCGGTGCGCATGGCATCGAGTTCGGTAATGGAAGTTTCGACGGCTGAGAGTTGTTGTTCTTTGATGGCGGTGATATCCGTGGCAAAGGATTCAATCTTGATGGACTGATCTTGAATTGCGTTTTTCACCTCTTTGATTGCGGAGTTGGAATTCTGTTCCGTCTGGGCCAGACTGTCAAATATTTTCTTCACGTCCGTCTGGAGGTTTGGTATGGTGTGTAATTGAACCTGGATCAGATGAGTGGGAGCCAGGAAATTGCTGAGTCTCTCTAGCCGACCCTGGAATGCACGAAAGAGCTCTTCGATTGCTTGTTGACAACCTTTGACTTGATTGATTTCACCTATTACGTTTGCTGGGTGTGGCGGATACAACCTCTGCATCTGGTTAATTATTGACCTCGCCATATGCTCCGTCGTCAGATTGTTGAATCTCTGTTCCTGGCTAACTACGAACACCTCGGTAGTTGCCATTTTCTCCCAGGAAAACTCTTTGAATTGCTTCAAGTTCGTTTCCAATTCTTCAATCTTCTGACGAAGGACTGGCTCCTCGGGCGGTCGAACGCCGTTGACCTGTGGGGATGGGGTTATTGATTTTCGAGGTATTGCCGCAACTGGGTGCGAACGCAAATTCGAAATCTGATCGTTCATGTTCTTAATGGAGACGTCTTGGTTATCGGATAGCTTGCTCAGCCGCTCAACCTCCTTTGCTGCAACTGATTGCGAATTCAGGTTCGAAATCTGATCGTTCATGTTCTTAATGGAGACTTCTTGGTTATCCAATAGCTTGCTCAGCCGCTCCACTTCCTCATTCTTCTGGTTCAGAAGATTGCCCATTCGATCGACCTCCTCTGCCACGATATCGTCCTTTTCTTGTTGCTCCCTTGTGATCCTGGCAACTTCTGCTTTAAGTATCGCTACTTCCGTATTGAGACCGCTAGATAATCTTGGCTGATCTGAAGGGGTTGACGGCTGCATTGAAGGGCGTGCTTCCATTTTGGTCATGCGTGCACCGAGACTTTTGAACTCTTCCTTTAGATCATTGAGTTCGCCCAGCTCATCGTTAAGATTTCGTAGAGCGTCAGCATGCTTAGTGATCTTGCTGTCACCTTCCTTCACAATGTCGGTCAAGCTCTTCTCCTCGGAATTCTCATCGCCAGTGACGAAATCGTTGAGCTCCTTGAACTTTTCGATTTGCTCAGTGACATCATCCTTTAGGTTCTGAAAGTCTTTAATGTGTGACTCAAGATTCGTCTTCAGATTTCGAGTGTCTGTTTCCTTCGTGCTAGCGTTTTCAGACATTCTGAAAATGTCTTCTTTTGCTTTGCTGACATCGAATGCAAGACTGTTCAGACTATTAACTTGGTCTTCCATCTTAGCAACCTTGTCATCAAGCTTATCGTGCTTCTTTGATGGTGAAGCTTTGAGTTGTTCACGCAGCTTCAAGATGTGATCACTAAGCTCGTCATGTTTCACCTGTAACTTTCTCATATTCACGGTGGATTCAGCAATCTTGGATTCGGTCGCAGTTAATGTCTGTTTTGTGACATGGTCTTGACACATGGCTTGTATTTGTTCTTCCAGCCGACTACGCTGAAATGACACCTTATCATTAACACGTGATATGTCTTGATTGGTACGTGTAGAGTCCTGATTGATGCGTGCAACATCCTGCACCGTATTGTCGAGTCTCCTCATGGTGCCATAAATTTCATCTTTTAGGACCCCCACCTCCTTCTCCAAGTGCCTGGAGCGAGTATCTTCCTCGAGTAAGGGCGGTGATTTGCCATGACTAGCAGCCACCATACACGATGCCATTCCTTCAATCGCTTTCTCTTGAATCTCTTCCAATTTCCTAATTGCCTCTTCTGAACGCTCTGATGAGACTTGAGACTTTCTCAACTGCCTGGACTGTTCTTCAGCCATGGTCACAAAGCCATGGTAGTGTTTTTGCCATCGATCTTTCTCAAGACTTTGCCTCTCGAGTCTCGCCTTGACTGTATCACGATGAACCGTTCGAGTCGCGTTTTTCACGACGGCGTGAGTGTATAGGCTAAAGTTTTTGGCAATTGCCTTGGAGCGGCTCGAACTAACAGACGATTGCGGTACAGGAGTCATCGGTGCGGCAAGGCTCTTAGGTGTCGAGGTACCTGAACGCTCACCAAGCATTGGGTTGGTTGTGATACTGCGACGACCTTCAGCTGGGGGAGCCATGTTCCGATCAGGACTATTTTCCATTCTGATCTGTCTCCGCTCGGGCTCGGGCTCGGGTCTGGTGTTGATACGATCGAGCTTCGGACGATTGGAACCGACTGGATCGGTGAAGTGAGGGCGAGGCCGAGAACCTATGCTGGTCGTCAACATTCAAAAGCATGACGATGTGGATCGCAACTGCTGTGTGAGAGGTCGAAAGGAAGAATTGACAGCAATTGGGAATCTTACCCCTGGTGTCGTCTGAAATCCACGTAGGATTTTTCATGAAGGGGGGAGAGCTGCTGCTTGGGCTCAATTGCACGTCTCTGATCTGTCCGTTACTCTCCATGCTCCGGTAATCGGCACGGAAGCGGTTGGGACGAATGTTGAAGGGTTCTTCGTTTACCGCGGGGTTTTCACTGACGTCAGGTTGAATCCAGGTCTGCAAAAACCGTGGCTCTAGTTTAGTGAATGTGTTGATATCAGGTTCGGGCTGATTATTTACATTTGCCGCCAACGAAGGAGAAGACTGGCCCCGATCGTCAGTCACTAGAGGATCGGATGATGTAAATGTTCCAGGTTGGTCGTTCACCCTCGAAGTCTCTGAGCGACAGTCCACTCTCTTTCTATCATCTTCGTCAAAGTAGTCTTCGGCGGCAGGTCTCTTGCGCCATGGGGCTGGCCGGGGTTGAGTAGGCGTATCAGCGCGAAGGGGGTCGCTCTCTTCTATTGAGTCGTGCCTGCCAGACATTGGAGCTTTCCAAGCGGAGACGCAGTCACAAAGAAAAACGAAAAAGGAAAGAGCGAATCATGTGACAGGGCACGCGTCAAGATGAGGTGTGACAGAGAATCCCCGTCCATGCAGCGCCCTAACTCTATCGTCCAATGGGAGTAAAAGACGCACAAATGCCGACATCATGGCGGGGGATCGACACGGCTTTACAGGTTGCGCTAAACGCCGGCTGGGATCCCTGCTCGCGTTGTCTGGCAGTAATTGCTGACAGGACTTTCTTTTTTCCTAAGAGATATTATATATTTGGAATGAAATCTTTGAGGAGACGGATCCATCGAAAGAATAATGTAAGCTACGAACAACAACAAGTCCTGATTGTACTCTCTGAATACCAAATTCATTCGGAGATTCGAGTCACAACATCTCAATGGGAGCAATGAAGTAAACAAAATGCGTGAATCTGCTACTAAACGAAACACCGGCGCGGATCCATGAGCCTGCAGTCCATCAATAGATTGATATCTTCCATGTGGAGTCAACCAAGAAAGAATTTTAGCAACGTACTCTTCGGAGATAGCGAGGACCCCGCGAAACCGACATTGAACAGCTATTTTCCCACAACGTATTCCCAAAGCTTCCTGTATCGTATAGACACGCACAATTCATTACATGGATTGCCGCAGTGAAATATGATACAAATGCTTCATGCCTATGCTTGATACATACCTATTCTGTTCACTGGTCAAGTGATCCAAAGCTTCGCCCTCCTTGACTTGGCCTCCCCTTACAATACCAGTCACCTCTGGAATGAATCTAGAAGCCTCCACAGTCAATAGTATCGTCGGACAAGGCGGGTTGATGTAAGGTATAGATAGTTACACGCTAGATATAAAGAAGCGAGTAGGAAACTGTACCTTACCTACCTTAAGCGCAACAGCGACTAGGTTGGTGATCTAGCGCGCGTCAGAAAAACCCTTGTATTATTACAAGTACCGTTTTGTAATTTTCCCGCATATGAGCTTCAACCGCGTTCGAAAAGTTAAAAACCAAACACCGCTCTTATAATTTCAGTATGGCGGCGGTAAGTGATAGACGTTAAATGTCATCGATGTTCGCTAACAGCGCTTTAGGCTATCTCCACCGTCTCCGAGAGCAGGGACTTCCGGGGCCTCAACCTGGTTGCGGCCCACTCTCATATTCGCGGGTTGGGAGTCGATGAAGACACGCTGGAGCCCAGAACCTCCTCGCAAGGACTTGTCGGTCAGGAGAAAGCTCGGAAAGCGGCCGCGGTCATACTCAAAATGGTCCAAGAAGGCAAAATTGCTGGAAGAGCTGTTCTGATCGCTGGTCCCCCCAGTACTGGGAAAACCGCAATTGCAATGGGGATGGCTCAGTCGTTGGGGTCAGATACGCCGTTTACGATGCTCGCAGCTTCAGAAATATTCTCGCTGGAAATGTCAAAGACGGAAGGCTTGACACAGGCTTTTCGCAAATCGATAGGGGTGCGCATTAAAGAGGAGAGTGAAATGATTGAGGGAGAAGTAGTGGAGATACAGATAGATCGAAGCGTCACCGGGGTTTGTTTTTCCTCTTCATTGCTCCTCGCAGTTCAGACTGACCATGCTATTATCGCCAGGGCAACAAACAAGGCAAATTAACCATCAAAACCACCGACATGGAAACCATCTACGACATGGGCACTAAAATGATCGACTCCATGTCCCGCGAACGCGTCATGGCCGGCGACATCATCTCCATCGACAAATCCTCCGGTAAAATCACCAAACTGGGCCGCTCGTTTGCTCGCTCACGGGACTACGACGCCATGGGCGCCGATACCAAATTCGTCCAATGCCCCGACGGCGAATTGCAAAAACGCAAGGAAGTCATCCACACCGTCAGCCTGCACGAAATCGACGTCATCAATTCTCGCACCCAAGGCTTTCTCGCTCTTTTCTCCGGCGACACCGGCGAGATCAGAAGCGAAGTCCGCGACCAGATCAACACCAAAGTCGGCGAATGGAAAGAAGAAGGCAAGGCCGAAATCGTCCCCGGCGTGCTCTTCATCGACGAGGTCCACATGCTCGACATCGAGTGCTTCTCCTACATCAACCGCGCCCTCGAGGACGAACTCGCCCCCATAGTCATCATGGCCTCCAACCGCGGCCACACCCGCATTCGCGGAACCTCCTACCGCTCCCCGCACGGTCTCCCCCTCGACTTCCTCGACCGCGTCGTCATTGTCTCCACGCACGCTTACGACAGCGACGAAATTCGTCAGATCCTAGCCATCAGAGCCGCCGAGGAGGAGGTCGATGTCTCGCCCAACGCCCTTGCGCTTTTGACGAAAATCGGCAAGGAAGCGGGACTTAGATATGCGAGCAACCTCATCACCACCAGCGCGTTGCTGTCGCAGAAACGAAGAGGCAAAGGCGTGGATGTGGAGGATGTGGAGAGGAGTTTCAAGCTGTTTTTTGATCCGGCGAGGAGTGTCAAGTTTGTGGCGGAGTTTGAGAAGAGGTTTATTGGGGACGAAGGGGGGGTGATGCTTTCGGTGACAAACGGGCACGGGGATGCGATGGAGATGTAGCGTTGTTTGCGTGTGATACTAGGGCGTGAAGGGGGGTGTTTGGAGTTTGGAAGCGAGGAAAAAAGCGAATAGGGCGATAGATGAGTGTGTATCATAGATTTGTAAGAGAATCTTTCTATACGAGGGTATATACTGTACTACGCCCATACCACCCCCCACTGACACATACAGTACATAGAACCCAATCCAAAACCCCCCCACCCCACCCCAAACCCACACCAATTTGAAAAACCCCATTCAATCCCACCCACCCCAACAGCTCAACAACCAAAAAAAAACTTCCAACCTCGCCGGTTTATCCTCGAACTCGTAAACCGAGAAACCGCCTAAAGGATAGGATTCTCTGCTGCAGTGAAGTGGGTGTGTTGAGCTTTTTCCCCCTCTGATTATTAAGTCTCGTTGGTGGTGGTGTGGGGGGGGGGAGGTACATGGTTTGTTGAATGTATAAGTTGGGGTTTTAGAAAGAAAGAAAAAAAGGGGGCGGGAATGGATTTGTTAGAAAAGAGGGGGGGGGACTAGAACTATATATACGAGTTGTGGAAGCTTTGAAAGGTTACGATACGCAAGAGGTAGGGTGGAGCAATGTGTTATAGATAGAGATGGGTGGTCTGTGCAGCCGGGTTGATGGCCCTCGCTGTCTTCGTCCATGTGCGCTGCACGGCTTCCTCTCATCAGGCTTTCCAACTCATCGCCTCATGCCTAGCCCCTTTCGTAACCCCAGCGCCCTGGCATCACGAAGCGTTCCCCTCTCCTTCCCTCTCTTCATCCCCCTCGCCATCGCCCTCTCCATCCCTTTCCTTTCGCTCTCGATGCCCTTCCCCCCCCCGGGGCCCAAAGCACCTCGAACCATCAAGTGAAAATAAGATTTTCAAGAACTGCGAAGCCCTATCATACCTAATATCGCACTGGCACGTTCCTTTCCAAGAAATGTAGGAAGCTTCATACGAAGCCCACGTCCGCCATCCATGGTCCCTCACTTCCAACCCTCCGGAACTCCACGCCCTCCCCAAAATAGCCCGCCGCATCCCACTGCGCCATCGTAATGCCATCATATGGGCCGTGAGGTTCGCCGCCGTCACGCGCGTCGGACCAGCGATACTCCCACGTTTTCTTCGTTGCTTCGCTTTCATGCTGTTGCTCCAGGGTGTAAGTATCATTGTTGAATGGGGGATCGACCCAGTCTTCGCCTGTTTCACGTGCGTATTGCCGCATCAGCAATTCTCGCTCCGCGTCGTAAATTTCCACCTGCCCGCGTGTAAGAAGCTGGTCTGCGGCGCCGGTAATGGCTTCGACGGCTTCTCTGCGGCGGGTTTCGGCGTGGTCTTCGGCCGGGTTTTGGGGGTCGAAGTCCATGGCGTCGTCTGCTGCTGTGCGTTTGTTCTTCGTTTTGTTCTGCCATTTGGGTTTTTTCTTCTCCTTGCCCTTTCCCAAGCGTGCGAGGGCTTCCAGCACCGTTTCGCCGCGCTCGAGGTAGGGTATTAGAGTTTTGAGTATGTCGGCTGTGAGTACGGCATCGTCTTCGATAGCCTTCTGTCGCCGATCCTCGTCCCGCTTGTCTGCGGCCTCTTTGGCCTTTTTCATGTCTTTTTTTGAGACACCTTCGAGCCATGAATCGTGCTGCGCGTCGGGGTCTGTGGCTTTGCGGACGAAGTTTCCTTGGGCGTCAAAGCGGCCTTCTTCTTGCTCGGATTTCATGTTGAACGCGTCGAGTTTAGGGGCGTGGGCTTTCTTGCCGCCGGCGCCGACTTCTTCGTCTACCTGTCCGTTGGTATCCGCTCGTTCTTCTTCGGCAACATCAGACTCGCTGCTACTGTCTACCTCGTCGTCCTTTCTCCGACCATTTCCCACGCCACTCAAGCCTGTGCCGTCGCCATTAAGTGAGAAATCCGCAGAGACATGTCCGCCGCTTTTACTGGAAGGAATCTGCCCCTCGATCTCCTCGACCTCAAGAAATCTGACAATCTTGTCCTTTTTCTTCCCTTCTCCCACAACCTCCTCATCCTCATCCCCGTCCCCCATGCCCGCATCCAAATCCGCGAACATGTCATCCTCCTCTTCCCCCTTGCTTCCCGGGCCCTTTCCCCCTTGCTTCCTCGCTTCCTTGGCTTTAACGTCGGCTCTGGCACCAAAGCCTTCGTTGGAGCTATCAGATTCGTAGCCGTCGATATTGACTGCATTGCGTTTTGCTTGTTGGCCGCGCTTGCCAATCTCATCGGCCTCTAAGATTGCATCCTCCTCCGGGGCATCGGGTACGAGAGCAGAAGGATTCCGTACGTCGAAGCGGGGCTTCTTATTAGGTCCTTCATGGTCGAGATGGTGGGTACGAGAGAATTCTTCGTCGCCGCGTTTAGGGCGCGGAGCGGGGCGGCGGGCGGACATGGTGGGGGAGGATGCAGTGGGGGAAAGACAAATTGATGGGGTTCTGAGGTGACTAGAGACTGGAGACAGACAGCTGCTTGTTACTTCGATCTGACATTAACAAGGGGGAGGGGGGTGGTCGGTTGCGGATAGTGGGGCGGCTAACGAGAAATCTATGTTCATACAGTATACTCCGTAGTGACACTACCTCAAGGTAGTACAAAGATCGCTGATGCAAATGATCTTTGGTTATGATGACAGTCTCGTTGGTCCAGATCTAAAGATTATCATACCACCACAGTGTTCTTCATACAAAGAGCCCTATGGTCAATGCTCAGGACCCCCCACCTTAAAGTAATTGTTTGAGCTCAAGCCTGACCTTCCGCATACAATCTAAAAGCATCTTGACTATCTTCCTCCTTAATCCTCAGACCGTGAGACAGTTTCTAAACATCTAAAAACCCTTGTTCTCCTTCAACATGGTCAGTACACGATATCCGAAACCTATACCGCAGCTCAAACTAACGTCTTGCAGTTCAACCCGGGCTATTACGAGGACGACGAGATGACCGGGGGGATTTTCCCATCAGCCATGATGAGACGAGCAGCAGGAGGAGCACCCCGCCGCTTCGATGAGTACTACCGCTGCTATCCTGTCGTCATGCTTCCCGGCCCAGAGCGAGACAACGTCAATCATGGAGGAAAAGTCATCATGCCGCCCAGTGCTCTCGACAAGCTCACAAGATTACATATCACATATCCCATGCTCTTTGAGTTGATAAATGGAGCTAAAGAGCGTATGACACACGCGGGTGTCTTGGAGTTCATCGCAGAAGAAGGAAAAATCTATCTCCCGTTTTGGATGATGCAGACCCTAGACCTTGAGCCGGGCGATCTCCTTCAAATAAAGTCCACAGATCTTCCCTCCGGCCAGTTTGTAAAACTCCAAGCGCAGTCAACCTCCTTCCTAGACATCTCAGACCCCAAAGCCGTCCTCGAAAACGCTTTTCGCAATTTCTCCTGCCTAACCAAAGGCGACATCTTTACCTTTTCCTACAACAACCAAATATACGAAATGGCTGTTCTAGAAACGAAACCCGAAACACAGAAAAACGCCATCGGCGTGCTAGAAACAGATCTCGAAGTCGATTTCGCGCCACCCGTAGGCTACGAGGAGCCGAAACGGCCAAGTGGCACAAGTACACCCAGGAGCATGACGGGCGGGTTGCCTGCTGGAGGCACACTGCATAACACAGGCACCATGGCCCAAAAAATCAACTATGCCGCCATAGCCCCATCTTCCAACTCCGCAGCCGCAGGCGCTAAAGCCGTATCATCCAACTTTCTCCTCGGCGGACAAAAGCTTAGAGGAGGAAAGGCAGTCACCCCTAAAGCCACGACACCTGTTGCTGGTGCTTCTACGAATCCTCCTCCTACGACTGTGAGACAAACAAACGGCCCGCAGCCGCTGAGATTGCCGCCTGGCCAATTGTTCTTTGGCTATGAGATCAAGCCTGTGAAGAAGAGTGGAGAGCAGAAGGTGGTCGATGAATCGAAGCCGAAATTTCCGGGCCAGGGCCAGACGCTGAGGAGTGGGCCTAAGAAAATTGTGGGCAACGGGGACACTGGAGCGGAAGCGAAAGGAAAGGGGAAGGAAGAGAAGAACGATGACGGGGGGCAGAGATTGAGAGGTGGGAGGACACTGAGGGATGCACCGAAGTAAGGAGTGTATCTGTGTCGTTTGTAGCATAGCCTATGGCGTATGGGGTGTGGCGCTATAGCGTCATGAAGTAAGTAGACATCTTATCATGTGGAGCGAATGTATCAAATTCAGATCTCCGAAACGCGTACTTTTCTCTTTTTAATTTCGTATCCATGTAGGAATCTCCCTTAGCCGAGCGTTTCTGTCTGTGCTTTACTAGAATGATCTCTCCTGCATCAACCACTTCTCTACCATCCCAATTGCACCAACCTCAACCCCCTAATCCAACTTAACAACCCCACCACCTCCCTCAACCTCAACCTTCTCCCCTACCTCCTCATCTCCACCCCATTTCCCAACCGCCCCCACTTTCCCCTCCTCCTCAACCTCATCCTCCACACTGGCCTTCCTATACTTGCTCTCCTTCTTTGCAACAACCTCGACCTCAGCACTCGCATCCCTCTTCCTTTTCCTACCCATATACACCAAAGACGCACCGAAGCTGGGGGCTGGTGTTGCGGATTTGGTGGTCCGTTTCTTCTCTTGGCCCTGCGGCGCCGCGGTTTCGTCGTCGTCGTCCTCGATTTCTATCGTGACGATTTCTTTTTTGGTAGGGTTGGGTTTGACAGTGGGTTTGGGGTTGGTGTCTTTGGTGGTGGTTGTGGTGGATTTGTTGGTTGTGGAAGAAGGGGTGCTGGAAGGAAGGGAAGAGTTCTTTTTCTCGCGGCGGAGCTTGGAGATGCGTTCGTGGATGGCTTTGGGGGTTGCGCCTGCGGGGGCAGGGGGTGTTAGGGTTCGTGTGGGAGGAGATGGGAAGAATTAGGGGGGGGGGGGGGGGAAGGGTGGGAAAGGGGAGAGGAGTAGGGTTAAAAGGGACTGGTGGGAGTAAAACAGGGGGACGTGGTGAAACGAGGTAAGAAATTCAAAGCAAGGCAAGACTCGCCCTCAAACATCCCGGCCAACCCATCAACATCAATCTCGTTGGCATTTGTTTTCATAAGCTGCAATAGCAACTAAGGTAAACGAAGAAAAATATTAGTGATCTTGCCGTATCAGAAGTTTGGTACAAGACCTTGCGGGCAGGGATGGAGAGATAGAGGAGCTACTTACCTTGCGGTCGTTGTCGGGCGTCCATTGCTAGTGGTAACGTTAGTGGTATTTCTAACAGGGACTGGGAGAGGAGGTTGGAAGGAACAGGGAAAGGAGGTGGTGGGTGAGGGCGTGAACGGAAGGCAAGATTTGATAAGAAGCATCAATAACAATGTGATATGGGTAAGAAAGGAGCAATAACGTACAATTCTCCCCATCTTGCCTTTTGAAGTTGAACGCCGACGTTTGTTAATAGCTGATATTCAGGTATGGAAGTGAGAGCTCTCATACTCTCTCCGTATTGAGACGGGACGAATGTGCCACGAAGCAAGATTGTGTTGGACGATGAGGTATGCGTGCGTGAGGGGTGAAGAGCGGATTGCGATGGAGTGTTGAAGGTTAGGGTGGGTGGATGCGTGTGTGTTGAGGTGTAGGTGCGTGTGTTGTGAGTTGTGGCTGTGAACGAGTGAATTAGGGGTTTGGGTGAATGATACAGATTATTGGAACCGGGGTAAGGGCTGGAGGGTGGATGGGAGATGGGGCTCAGGGGGCGTGCATAGGGGATTAGTGCGCGGAGTATGTGGGGGAGCTTTGCTGTTGGATGGATAGGTAGATTGACAGGGAATTCTCATTATATTGATAACTCAAAAGAGTCTATACGATTATACTCCCTACCCGCAAACCGATCCCTCTAAACCAACCACAACGCCCCTCTCAAGAAAATTCGCTATCCCTCACCCCCTTCTCCTCTTCCGCCATCCTAATCAACCGATTCCACGCATACTGCTCCGCCTGATACGACGCCTTCACCAGTTCCATAATCCCCATCAAATCAATCTCCTCCTCCAAATCAAACACATCCCCCTCGTCCGTCAGCTCCTGACACAGCCCCAACATCGCCGCCGTAAACCCGATCCAGAACAGCACATCCCTGGCATCCAGCGTGCCCGTATGTTCTCGGAACTCGACGGCGTGGCAGTGCGTGGCTAGGGGCGAGAATGCGGGGCGGGATTTGTAGCTGATTTTTGAGAAGTTGGCTTCCTCGCGGTCGAATTCGAATATGTCTTGCAGGTCGGGAAGCGTGGTGGGGGTGTAGACTTCGTGCCGAAATTGGGAGCCGGTGGTGCCTTTTTGCATGTTGTTCCATAGGCTGAGGGGCCCTTGGGTTTGGGAGCGGTGGTGGAGGGGTTGGATTTTTTGGATTTCGGATTCGAAGGAGCCCCAGATGGCGATGAGGTTTTGGAGGGTACGGAGTTGGAAATGGTCCTCGTCTTCTAAGGGCGCGTATTGTAGGCGGAAGCTACAGCGCTCGTTGGTCCATGCTGTGTGTTTTGGAGAGCGGGCTGCATGGTGCGTGGAACCGGAAATAGTTGGAAACGTGATGGGAGTGAGTCTGGCTAGTATTCTTGTTATGGTTTTCTGCGCATGCTGCCATTGTGTGAAGGTGAAATAGGGGCTGAGAAGCTCTACCCCAATGACATGGCGGTTAGCAGTTGCAAGACTGCCTCGTCGTTTTCGAAGAACGCCACCCGGGGACAGGAGCTGCGGCGCCTCCAGGGCATTCCACTTGGACTCGTGCAGGTCATTTCTGTCTCTAGGGACATGGGTGTCGAGTAATCGCGGATCCGGATTTCGTGTCACTTTCGGCTGGTTGCAGCCTAGGATTGCTGCAAGATGCGCCAATGAAGCACGAGAGCGTGTAGCTTCGGTATGAGGGCGGCTTCTTGGAGACAGAGAATGGTCGCGAGAGAGCCGTCTATCGAGTATTCTATCATCCACAGCGAAGATAAATTCGAGGCTGAACCGAAAGCGGATATTCTCCATGCTAGCTGACATTTCGATGATTTGAGATTGGTATCAGAGGTCGAGGCTGAGAATTGAAGGATTTGAAGTCTGGCATGCGATCATTTTTGAAGCAATGAGATGTGTGTGATGATTTACTGATCCATTGTCCGAAGCAAAGCCAGAGTGACAGACTAAGCGTTCTTTGTTAGGAAACAATAAGTGTTGTATTGCTTTGTCCCGGCAGCAAATATCGGACAACAAGAATAACACAAACACTGAAGAGATGACGGCTTACTGGCTAAATCGCTCATAGTGAAATTATGCATTGAATATCTTACAAAGCAAACCATGGTGTCCTGTTATCCATGGATGGAGGGCCTTCATTGGTCGTTCGTCTCGTGAATAGACTATCCACATATGAGAACTTGCACTCATGGATCAAACAGCATATCCAAGGATCTGATGCTACCTTGCCTTCTGCTTCATGAAGATCTGACAAACCAGTCATATGTTTCGCTTAAGATAACTTATTTTGCAGAAAGATATCAAAAGCAGTAGATCAACAATCTTATCGCGAAATAATCGAGAAAGAATGAGCGCAGTGACAGCAAGATAGCGACCTAGCTATCTCGCTATATAGAAGAACATGAAGCCAAAAGCTTCGATGATATGCTCGTTTTTGCATGAATGGCCCAATTGGTCCATGAATGCGAGCCCTCAGTTGTGAATAATCTATCCACAACGCGTATGAGGTTCTCTGCCAATACCCATAGGGTTCATATTCAGGAAAGCCATTTCAAATTAGGAACATGGCATCCGATCTATGGATGGTGATTAGCAACGCAGTTGCTTCTACTGACTGATTTTGACGCCACATCACTAGCCTGCGAAAACCTTATTTCGATTCTTTGTAAAACGGTTGGCTCTTTTTCCAAGGTCACGGAAGCTACCGTGAAGCTAAACCTGTTACAGTTAGAGATCACGGAAGCTAAACCTATTACAGTTAGAGATCAATTTTCAATGAAGTTCGGCTCACCTACTCGCTCACCTACTCGTTCATCTACTCGTTCATCTACTCGCTCACCTACTCGCCCATCTACTCGCTCACCTACTCGCTCACCTACTCGTTCATCTACTCGCTCACCTACTCGTTCATCTACTCGCTCATCTACTCGCCCTACCAATCTCTCTACCAAACGCCCTACCAAATTCCCTACCAAACGCCCTACCAAATTCCCTACCAAACGCCCTACCGAATTCCCTGCCAAATTCCCTATCAAACGCCCTGCCAAATTCCCTACCAAACGCCCTACCAAACGCCCTACCAAACGCCCTACCAAACTCCCTACCAAACTCCCTACCAAACGCTCTACCAAACTTCCTACCAAACGCCCTATCAAACTCCCTACCAAACGCTCTATCAAACGCGTCGATCGAACGCATAAAACACATCAAACAGTGCTTCAAACAATGCTTTCTACATGACTTGGGAACAGTACTGTTACCTCTGTGGTTAGTAATCTTCGCTTTCAGTCGAAGGTCGACGCTAGGAAATTCAGAGGATTCAGAGTATTTACTTCTTCTCACTTCTTTCTTCCTTCGTAGAACAGTTTCTACTTTCTATTTCGTACGAAATAATGCTAACTGACTCAATAGAACGCACTCTTCATGACTCGATATCGAACTTTCTACTGATCTTTCTGCTGAGCTTTCTACTGAGCTTTCTACTGAGCTTTCTACTGATCTTTCTACTGACCTTCCTACTGACCTTTCGATCGAGCTTCCCATCGAGCTTTTCACTGACCTTTCGACCGAGCTTTCTACTGACCTTTCTACTGACCTTCCGACCGACCTTTCGACTGACCACCCTACTGACCACCCTACTCACCACCCTACTCGCCATTCTACTCGCCATTCTACTCGCCACCCTACTCACCATCCTACTCGCCACCCTACATGCTCACCATCTACTCGCTCACCTACTCGCTACCTACTCGCCCACTCAAATTCCCTACCAAACGCCCTACCAAACTCCCTATCAAATGCTCTACCAAACTCCCTACCAAACGCCCTACCAAACTCTCTATCAAACGCTCTATCAAATTCCCTACCAAACGCTCTATCAAACGCCCTACCAAACGCCCTACCAAACGCCCTACCAAACTCCCTACCAAACGCTCTACCAAATTCTCTACCAAACGCCCTACCAAATTCCCTACCAAACTCACTATCAAATTCCCTATCAGACTCTCAACCAAACGCTCTATCAAACTTTCTACCAAATTCCCTACCGAACTCTCTATCAAACGCTCTATCAAACTCTCTACCAAACTGAGCTTTCTACTGAGCTTTCTACTGAGCTATCGACTGAGCTACCGACTGAGCTTTCTACTGAGCTTCCTACTGAGCTATCTACTGATCTTTCTACTGACCTTTCTACTGACCTTTCTACTGACCTTCCGATCGAGCTTTCTACTGACCTATCTACTGACCTTTCTATCGACCTTTCGACTGACCATCCTACTGACCACCCTACTGACCACCCTACTCGCCACCCTACTGACCATTCTACTCGCCACCCTACTCACCACCCTACTCACCACCCTACTCACCATTCTACTCACCATTCAAGGATCAAATTTGTTCCCTATCGAGCATCAAATATGACTCTATCGAACAGCCTTCATGATTTCTACATGACTTTCTACATGACTCTCTACCAAGCTTCGAATTGCTTCACAATCAAGGATCAAATATGAGCCCTACCGAGCATCAAATATGAGCCCTACCGTACATCCTACGTGACTCCCTATCGAACATTCTACATGACTTCCTATTGAACATTCTACATGGCTCCCTACCGAACATTCTACATGACTCTCTACCGAACATCCTACATGGCTCCCTATCGAACAGCCTCCATGGTTCCTTTCATGGCTCCCTTCATGACTTCCTACCTCATTAGTTTACCCATTAACTTCCCCATTAACTTCCCCGTTGACTTCCCCATTGACTTTCCCAGCGCATATATTAAATTGTGTAAATAGCTATTATTTAGTTAGTCAAATTAATTAGTAATTAACCTATTATACGATCGCAATAACCAATAAGTTCAGAGTCAGCAATAGCTGAAAACTGCGTTGCTTTCCATTGGTAACAGACTTGCTCGGGCAGCCAACGAACCTAGTATCTACCAACCGCGTGCATCATGTACACAATATGGCGAGCATAGCGGATTACAATTTAGTCAATGTGGTGACCCAAGCTTCCGGTGAGCTGATGAGGATCTTGAGCATATAAAATTGAGCGTAGAGAGCAGTGAAGCGTAAACGAGCGCGACCAATTTGGCAGGACAGTATCAAACTGGAAATCGAGAGAAGACAATAACAAGGCAGAGATGGCTCGACTGACGCTAACCACTTTGGGATTAAGCGTCATCTGGGACAGCATCCCGTTTCTGTTCGTGATCATCTTTCTGAAATATCTTAATTGTCGATGTTGCTCGCATGGCGGTCCACAAGACCTCTATCTGTCATCAACGAGGCTGGTTCCCTGTTTCAAGACTCACAGGACGCCCAAAGTACTTCTGGACTGCAAAAGTTGTTGCATTTCATACAGCAAGGCAAGTACTTACCATGGCTGCAGGGATTTATGACATTCAGATAAGAGCAGAAGCTCTCGCACTTTAATAGGAGAAAACTCGAAGAGACATTATGATAGATCCAATACTGCGATCATTACAGGCTACCGACGATCCCCTTCATCACATTCAACAGTGAGAAAAGCATTTGCTAGCTTTTGTACCAAGGCAATTGATAATATGGTTGGCACCGCGTTCGTTTATAAAGCTGATCGAGTTCCTAGGAGGATTCAAGAATACTACCACTGGGCCTACTCGTCGAGCTTCAATTCTTCGAGACGCTATACACATCAACACTGCCGTCCCACTCTTTTCACTGCTATTCATATGAACGGACAGATTTGGTTGCCTAAACAGGGTACAATTGCTGCCTCGAAGGATGACTACTCATGATAACAGTTGAGTGGGCTCACCACATGTGGGTAAATACCTGGTGGATAGATAGATCGGACTTACTCTATCTCCACCACTGATCAGCCTTTTGAAGCTCAGCGGTAAGCCCTCCATCCAATGCTGTAACCACAAGGTGAAATAGGACCAAGCGCATGAAGCTGGGCTACTGTAACGATTTGTGTTTACGATACAAAATTCCTACAAGCGCGACTATAAGCGCGGAGAAGTTCAGATCAGTGAGTACAAAATCGGCAATAATAAACGCTGATTGTGATAAAATATGGTATTGCAGATTTCGAATACCCTATCTACCCACTCGTCCCCATCCCATCAATAAATCGCCATCACATCGCTGATTTGCTTCAAAATTATCAGCCGTCATGAACTTAACATGATGAACTAGGAAATCCCTAATCAAGCTCATGTCCTGAATTGATCGATCGTCATCACCACCATAAATTTGGTCCTCGAGTCTGTCGGACGCCTCGAGCAACTCCGGGGGAGGGTTGCAGCTGCCGAAAAGAAAGGAGTGGAGCCCAAATCTTCGTGGCGCGCGTTTGCCGTTGTGTACGTAACGGCCGACGCTGTGGGATATTCCTGTCGCGTAATTCACCGGACAGGTAAGGGAACTACAGGGTTCGGTGGGCTCCCGCCAGGTCTTGAGGTCTTGTAAGTCCGAGGCCCAGGGGATGGAAGCCCATGACATGTCAATGATCAAGGAGCCGAAAAGCTTTTCCTGTTGAAGGTAGAGTCGCCTGAGTTTGTAGAATTTTTTGGGCCTAAAGACGTCTCTGGGTTGAGAGGGTTCTTTGTGTTGAGAAGGTTCTCTGGTGTGAGAGGAATCTCTTGTTTGAGAGAGATCTCTGGTGTGAGAGGAATCTCTTGTTTGAGAGGGTTCTCTGGTGCGAGAGGAATCTCTTGTTTGAGAGGGTTCTCTGGTGTGAGAGGAACCTCTTGTTTGAGAGGGTCCTCTGGTTTGAGAGGACTCTCTGGATTGAATGGTATTTCCTTCCATTCTGAATTGTAGGGTTTTGGTTTTAAGAACGTTGAATCCAAATTACTGATTCTGAGATAGATGGAGGTACGATGAGGCAGGAAGACTTATAAAGACCCTGGCTGGAGCTTTTTGTTCCTCGGGTGGTAACAAAGCCATTCTCAAGTGCCCAGTTCAACCCCTTTCCTCTTTTCCCTATTCTGCGAACAATCCCGTTATTCATCATCAACTCGGCTGAAATCTCTTTTCCTTTTCGCCCAAATACAGTACATCGCAATCATGACCAACGTCTTAGATAAGATTGTGCTCAACTTCTCTAACCCTTCAGTAATAAAAAAGTCATCTTCAGACGTGTGACTTGATTTTCTCATCTTCATGCCCCACTACATGACTTACAGGTATTGAGAGATGGTCTTTTTTTTTAGGTTATGTATGCTCACGTTCAGCAACTTTTTCACATATGAATGCGTGGGCAGAATTTCTCATGAATATTCTGTTGCGAACAAAGCCTACTCCTAAAACGCATTTCGATCTTTTCACGAAGCATATAAGAAATATCATGAAAAACCCTATCGACATTTGTTCGTTTAGTAGATACTAAGTAGGAATTGTTTCACGACTGGCTAGGTAGGTATGTTACTATATATATTTGACTTAGGAAGCAATCCTTTCATTCACTGAATCTTTCAACTCATGATTTAGGCTTCCTCCATCAACCAAACCTCTTCATCCTCGACAGCGAACCCAACCCCAACCCCAACCCCTTCCCCTTCCCCTTCACCCCCCCTCACGCCCCCCTCCACCCCCCCACCCCATCCTCAACAACCTTGACATGATGCCTAACAAACCCCTCAATCAACAACTTATCCAAATCATCCGCCTCCCCCCTCACCCACCGCGCACTCGCCTCCCAAAGCTTCGGCGGCAGATTATTGCTCCCGAAAAACTCATCCACCGTTGCGGCCTCCTCGCCGTTGTGCAGGTAGCGGCCTTGGTTGTGGGGGACGTCGGTGACGAAGTTGAGGGGGCAGGCGGGGCAGGTGCAGGGGGAGGGGTTGTTGAGCCAGGTTGATAGGGGCTGGGCTTGGCAGAGGAGGCGGGCGGCGAACCAGGAGGAGTCGAGACGGAAGTAGGGGGTTGATGGTGGGGTGGAGGGGGGCGTGTGGAAGGTGTCGTCGTTGTGGGGGTTGGTGGGGGACGGAGGTGGGGTGTGGAAGGTGTCTGGGGCGTGGGTTGTTGTTGGAGGGGAAGGGATTGTGATGAAGGTTTTGTCCATGGTGGATTGTAGATTGTCGGATTATTATTTTTCGTGCAGGGTGTTGTAGAATCGAGTTGTTGGTGAGTGGGGATGTGAAGAACTTACATGAGGGAAACGGTCTTATAAAGACCTCTCTGCTCGTTGTCCTGTCTGTGGGGATAAACCCATTGTTGGGAGTTCGTCTTTATCGGGAAAAGATCTCAAGCTTTTTTGTTCGCCATCCCAAAGTCCGTAGACAGTCTCGTGATCGGAATGTCATTGTCTCTCTCGAAATTTTCCTTGCGAGATGGCAACTTCCAATAGCTAAGCCATTGTGGTAACAGGTTTTTGTCATCATATAGCCTATACGCTATTGTAACCATTCATAACCACTGAGAGCTTTGATTCCTTTGTGAAGGGAGGGATATCGAGGGCGTATGGGTTAAGGGGAAAAGGGTGAGTTGGATCGAAAAGTGAAGTTTCGAGCCTTTTCGTATTTTGAAATATGGTTTGCTATGATTCGATCTTGCTTAGTTTGGGTTGATGAACTGGATTCCAAGAGTTCGAAAAAATGGCTTTGCTGTATTGCGAGACTAAGTGTATGTAGAGAAAACAGTTTAAGTATATCAAGTTTATCATTGATTACAAGAAAGCAAATGCATTGTTAAGATATATTTCGATGAATGTTGGTGATTCGGCTTACTAATTCTCGAAGCTATAAAGCAGACGCGATAGACAGAACCGAAGAAAGTAATATAGGAAATGAGTCATTCTTACAGTCACCTACTCTGACGACCGGCGTGGCCATGAATTATAGTCTACTAGTGTGTACACCCGCGTCCTGTGCCAACTGTGCAAACGTCGAACTCACAGCCACATTACTTGCCAGCTTGTTCAATTCCTCTTGACGCCGGCATTCCAAAGCCTCGATGTTCATCAAGAGAACTCGATTGCCAGCAACTAAAATATCATGCTTCTCCTGTGTCCATGTCCCTCCAACATTGTTTTTGGCTTCGGCTTTAAACGCCTCGGTCATGGCAATCATGCCCAATTCGCTAGCCTTCTGAAGATTTGCGCGGTAGCGCTCGTGGATCTTGTCTTTTTCAGTCAGGTAGCAGTGTGCACAAAGGGGACTTGTGGATTCTATGGTTATAGGGCGCCAGAGGTTGTGGCCGTGCTCGATTCGGGTGCTGTGGCCACAGCCTGCGTGGTAGACAAAGGAGTTTGCAGACATGGTTCCTAGTCGGATTGTGATGGGATGAAGATGCTGCAGCTCGGTTATAATGACCTTGTGATGAGTATGAGATCTTGTGGAGAAGAGGCGTAGAGAGAATCTGGAAGGTGGGAATGTTTTGGGGTATTTATGATAATGGCTCCTGAATGACCCTCTTTCTGTTTCCTCGTGCCGAACAATGAGGCTTCGATTGGCGCATCATGATAGGCCCGTAGCTATTGTTACATATGTCATTGTAAAGACCATTGTTGAAAGACTTCATGTTATTTGTGTTGGAACAATGCCTATTGTTTGATGTTTTGCAGCGGATCTCTCCTGAAAAGCCCTATCATGCCTCAAAAGCTCTTCAGACAGGCGTTATTCATTAAGGAGAATCCCGAACTATTTCATAGCCTAACCGTTTGGTTCCCATCACGTCGCTGCAACCATGGTCGGAAACTGTTCATCTGAGAGATATGCTCGCAGTCCACAGCATGTCGAAGTTCATCTTAAAGTAATCGAAGCTCAGGTTGAAGCAGCTGCAGAAATCGAATTCAAGTTGGACGCAGCTGTATCTGAATCCAAAGCCGTGATGGAAGAGAATGACAGTCAAGTCAACGCAGAAAAAGGTCACAAATTTTTGGACGGATCGCCAAAAACCTTTGTTCGACCTGGTTCGAGGGACTTGGAAGCAAACGAAAGAGTCTTTGAATTGGAGGCAGTTGAAAATCGATTCGAGCCCGTCAAACTTACAAAATCCGAAAAGTACGCAACCGATCTGCAATTCGGACCAATCGAACCTTTAACCCGAGCATACCAATCAGAAGGCGAGGAAGACGAAAATGGAGGAAATGCAGATGGCTTCGAGGATAATGTACACCTCATCAGTGGAGTTGAACTCGCCAAGCGGCTGTATTCTCTGAAGCGATCCACATCAGGAGAGACAGACAAGCTCGACTCCGTGAAATCTTTAACGCATGGTGGCGAGGCAAAAGTATGGCTTCTTCGACGAAAGAAGAATAAAGAACTCGTTGTCTGCAAGGCTATACCACATGGTCTGAATTCCATTTCGCCTCCCACCGAGGTCCGAATACTCCAGGGTCTCCTCCCTCGACATGACCGCATAATACGCCTCCGAGATTGGTTTTCCGGCTCATTGTCAACACAACTATACTTTGATTATTTCAGTGGAGGAGACTTGGAGCAACTCTCATACCAGTATTACCGTCATAGTGCACGCTTCCCAGAATCCTTCTTGTGGCATATATACCTTCAGCTTTGCGAAGCAGTAGCTTTTATACACCACGGCTACGACCACCGTCGTCAGGGAAAGCAACCCGAGAAATGGCAAAAAATCATACATCGCGACATCAAGCCGGCAAACATCTTTCTCCGCCTCCCACTGAACTACCCGGGGAAGGGACTTTACCCCTCAATCGTCCTGGGCGATTTTGGCATGGCGTCTTTGCACGACACCTCGGATCGAATCATCGGCACACCAGAGTTCCAGCCCCCAGAGATACCCATGGCTTCTCGCAAAGCCGACGTCTGGGCCATTGGCGCCATCATGCATGTCCTCATCCACGATGGACAAGCTCCCATCGCGCCCAAACCAGAGTTCTATGCCGGTTCAAAAATCGATTGGTTTTGTGAGCCAATTGCCCGGGAGCCCAATTTAATTGACGACAAATACTCGCGCGGGCTGACCTTTTGTGTTTTTGGGGCACTGAGAGACGACCCAGATTATCGGTGGGGTGTTGTGGACCTTTTAAACACTATACTGCACTCACAGCAAAGGAAGAGATGTACGAAAGAAGAGTGGGAACCGCTGGCAGATTGGGCTTTTTCTGAGGATCCGAGGATGAAAGCAAAGTGAAGGAGCGCCAGGTGAGCTCTAGGGTGTCTGACTGTCGAATCCTACTTGACTCATAGTACAGTGCGCAAGAATTGCTGAGAAAGAACTTAGGCTTCACTGACGGCGACACGGACTTGGGCTCTTTCTTGCACTTGTTTTATATTTGCGGCTTCTTGGTGGAATTGTAAATCCCGATAGTTGTGAATCGTTTCCTGCACGGATTGTCCAAACAAAATATAAATCGCTGCACTCCCTATATAGGACCATTGTAAATTAGGGCAAATGTAAATCGAACACCCAGAGATTCGCAATGATTTATTATTTTATGTTATGAGTTAGTGACGGGAGTAGCGTGATAAACCCCTGCACTCGGCTGTCTGCACTGAGCTCGCGAAGTGGGTAAGCAGAGCTAATCCGAAGGGGCTTAGCCCCACACGTCTGAGGTCCTGAGGCAACCAGAATAGCAAATTCCGCATCTGCTTACGCATCCTAAGCTCTGCCACTTCGAAGTCTGTATCATTGTCACGATGGATCCCCGGCTGCATGAAGGGGTGAAAAACGGATGCGTGGCTGGAGAGAAACGGCTCTTGTCGATTTCAAGCCTGGCCTGGCTACTCGTAGAATATTTGGAGGAAATGAGGCGCTGGTGGCTGCAGCATGCATCGCCCCCATTCGCTGCTGTCCTGCGACGAGCGCCAAACTGTCGAAGCATTTCTCTCAACATCATGGGGTGTCCAGCCTCATGCTTTAAGCAACATTTCGAGTCGCTGGAGAGACCATAATCAGGAGCAGTATGAGCAGTTCACCAGCGTCAGTGACTGGTCAACCGTCTCCGTCTCCGTCGCCGCAAGCTCAACCAAAAGCTCAAAACGTGTTGCGGAAACCTATCCGGCGCCCTGCAAGTGGCAGCTCGTCTTCGCAACCAGCAAGCCCGCACTCTGCGATTCCCCAGACGAGTACCGTGCCGACACCTCAATGCTCGGCCTCTCCTGCTTCTGAGCTTGCAGGTCCCTATTCCCAGGGCATGATGCAGTCGATGCGAAGCGGCTCAGCCCCTTCTGAACCAATGTCGCAGAGATCGTCAATCAGCGAAAGCCCAAGCTACAACGGCGCTCAGAGTGACAATGCTCTCTCCAGTTGCAAGTTCTGCAACCATTGCAAATCAGGTGGGCTTGTAATCCTTCATTACTAGAGCATGAGCTCTAACAGTGTCCAGGGATACCGTACGACGTTCCCTATTATCGATGCAGATTCTGCCAATTCTACTTCTGCAACAGCTGCCACGGAGCACATCCTTCCAGTCACCAGTCATCCATAATCCGACTGTTGTCAAGGCGAACGATGCCGGATGCCACAAGGTTTGAGAAGAGCTGCTGTCAGTGTCTCAAACCAGTGCATTGTCGCCACGACTGTCAAGAATGTAGTATTTGCTTCTGTGATGAGTGTTTCCTGAGCAAAGAAGGGTCTCATGAACACAGCTCATTCAATACATCTGAGGCCCCTTCCCACCACATGAAAATATCGGATGATGTGCAAAATCAAGAATGCTGCACAACTCCCGTAGTATCCCACTGCAGTCGTTGTTCAAGCTGTAAGCGAGGTATTCTTTGACTTTCCCTGGACTTGCTGACGAATGACTTAAGCTATTGGACCAACACAGTATGCTTTCATGTGTAAGACTTGCTTGTTCAAGTTCGATGCTACCGTGAAGCTCTGTCAGCCTTGTTACACGGTGTCCTGGTATCTTCACGATCAGACACATGAGTGTATCACTGTAGTCCGTCAACCTCTCTCAGATGATGCCCAAACTCGACTTGGTTGCAGTCAATGCAATGGCAGTAAGCTCATTCATAAGCATATATCATTCACTACGCTAAACATTTGTCGTTCAGGGTTTCCGTCGCTAAACAGAATGACCTTGGATCAGCATCCACACAATGCTTACGTATCCTACATGGGGCCTAGAGCTCGAGAGGCGGCCGTACATACGGCATACCGATCCTGTCAGCGAAAGCGCTTCCGGGAAGACCAACCTCAGGTTACCTTGGAATGTGCTCGTTGCAAGCTTGGTGTGCTACAATTATCGATGTACCTAGAAAAACTGGCTAATGACTCGACCTAGAATTTTCAGACCACACGATGAGAGTCTGTGCCGGACCATGTGAAGGGACTTTTTGTGATCAATGCTTTCCACAAGCCTCAATCAACCACGTTCACGGACCTTCGAGTTTCAGATCGACTTCAGATGAAGCTCGGCCGGAGATTGGATTCTTACCAGCTGGCTGGCGAGCGCTGAAAAATACGGAAGGCAGAATATACTACCTGCAAGACCAGACAAAGAGATTCACATTTGACAAACCACAAGTACCTAATACCTTGCCTGCTGGATGGACTTCTATGCTTGACAGTCATGGGAAACCGTATTACTTGGACCACAATACCCGATCGGCGACATATGTGAGCCCTGTCTATGGTATTGCACCTGCTGGTTACGAACTTCGTCAGACCAATACTGGAAGACTGTACTACGTAAATCGTAACACACAGGCTGCAACCTGGCATAAACCTCTACCAATAAACGAGAAATTGCCTGCAGGATGGGAGGCGGGGCAACATGCTGATGGACGTGTCTACTACATCAACCACTTGTCAAAGACAACGCAGTGGACAAAACCTACATCACCAGCCAGAGCACCGGCTCAGCCGGCACAGCCGCCAAGGCATACAACTTCTGCATCTCACCAAGCGATGCCCCTAAGAACCTCTGCAGGCCACGCGCCTGCGACCGCTGGATCGGCACCAATAAGGCCTACTGGACAAGCGAACCGACCTACACATCCTGCACCCCATCAGGCCAAGCCTACAACACATGCAGCCAATCCCACAGCTGCTAGTATAGGTCACGCTACTGCTGGGCCAAGACCTGGAAACCCGGTACATCGGCCGGCGTCAACGGCATCTGCAGGGCAAGCTCCTGCAACCCAACATGCGGCTTCTGGAACGCACGCAGGAGCTCCAGGACACAGACCTTCGATGCCTCATAAAGTCGCCTCGGCGCCAGCGGCGACTAACATTGCAAACATGCGCTCCTCGCTCAACGCTTTGGCTCATAACCCAAAAGCGCAAAAAGTTGCTTTGGGCCTGGGACTATCTGTTTTCCAAGCCGCAGTTGCTCCTAATTTGAATCTTGGCAACACAGATCTCAGTAGCGTGGATTTTGGCGGTACAGATCTGGGTAGTACGGACTTCGGCAGCACAGATACTGGGACTAGCGTTGAGGACTCCGGCAGTACTCCGGCGCAAGATAGTAATCTGGGAGCAAGCTATGAACCTGTGGTCCTACAGTCCAATGAAGTTTTAGATGTGCAGAATCTGAGTACGGAGTCTTATTCGGTTGCCACTGACTCACAGTCGACCGAGACTACAACATGCTGGGCTGCTGATACGTCTCCCACGCAGTACACCTACACAACGGATACTCTAAGCCCTACCTCAATGTCAACGACTACCATCAGTCCCCCTTTGATGTCTCCTGGTGGATGGACAGATCCTGCGGGTTCTGATGCCTCCTACATGCAAAACCAAGGTGAAACTGGTTATGCGACAACCCCCTTTATGGGTAATGACGGTTTCCAACAACATCAGAACTCTGCACCACACAACCCGCAGCATCAGAATCCTGCAATGCGTAAAGCTCAGCCCCAGAATCCTGCAATGCGCAAACCACAGCCCCAGAATCATGCAATGCACAATGCTCAGCACCAGAATCCTACAACGCACAATGCCTATCATCCTGGGAACAAGCCGACAGATTTCCAAAATTCCAGTTGCAGTTCCCAGCAGGACTACCAGGCTATCAATTGTCAGAGCACCGATTACACGACAGGTGGTATAGACAACCAATCCTATAGCATGACCCAGACGGAGACCGTTGGTGTAACGGGCACTTACGACTCGTCTCAGGGCACCGAAACAATCTACGTGGATACTGCTACTTATACTATCGAAGACGAAGGAAACACAGACACAGTGGATAACTCATTTGCCTCCTCGCAGGACTTTTCATCCGACTGTTGAAAATTGTTAAAGAGCTACAAAGATGTGCACCATAGTGAGACTTGATTTCAAAACTCTAATTAGTCATATAATAGGTCTATTGCATACAATCTCTTGATAGCAGAAATTTTGCCAAGTACTGCCATACATACTTTACATACCGGATGTTCCAACAATGAAAGGCTAACCTAGGAGAAGCTAATTCGAGCGAACAGATTTCTGGGCCCGGCAGACTTGGGTAGTCGCTCTGCCATAAGGCAAACATCGTTTGATACGACGACCTCATTCAAACATCATCCTATCGTTGAAGCAGCTTGCAACCTCTTGTCGCTAGCAAAGTGCCGTGAAAGCAGTGTGTCTTACGCCTAAGTCAATACCCGCACGCATATCTCAACTCTTCACTCTTAGAACTTAGAACTCAGATATTTGCTCTACTTTACTTAAACTATCTTGGTGAGTTAGGCTCGACGGAGTAGCGCGAAGCACTTGCAACCACTGTTCGGGCACCAATTACGAGATTCCCCGCAAACTCGTGACGCTCAAAACAGCAATCGAGCTCTCCCCCAAAAGTTGAAATTGGAGACCTTCTGCAACCCGATCACCATTCAAGAGCTAGGAATGGAGGGTCTTGATGGTCGAGGTACTAGCGATTTTCGGAATCAGCATTGAGGCTTTGCCTCTGATTGGAAGAGTCACTCGCGTTTAAGCGCTCTAAGGTAGGCGATTGGCTGTAACTAAGCCTGTATGCCGGCTTAATCCGGCTGATAAGTATATGAAATGAAGTGTCGTCTTCTTTTCTGCTTTGTCCTCAACTGTAATTTAGATTTCAAACTAAAAGGAGCTTTCCTTTCTCGAAACAATGTTCTTCACCTACTGTCTTCACGCCGCGATAAGTCATCACAGCCCGCGAACGCCTTTTTTCTTCCTCTGTCGAGCAGTATACTAGGACAATAGCACCTACGACCTAAATGGAGTCTCGCAGGTGTTAGCCTGGGGCTAGCCTACTATTCTAGCTTCGGTGGTGCCCCAGCTGGTGGCTCTTGAAAAGGATATGGTGGCTCACGCTCTATCTGCGCTCAAATGGCTACCGTTGCCGCATCTGTCCTGCTCTTTCTGGCCTATTCCCTGATGCCCTTGGCATTCTAGATCCCATTTTCAAACCCGACTGCGTCGCCTACTAAACCTGCAATGACGCCCAACGTATGTAGTCATGCGATTTCTGAGGTTTAGTGGATGCTCGATTTCGTCAGTATGGCAGCCTTGGACGGTGATGTGGCTCCTGTTTTGGGTTATTGCAAATGTTGCGACGGCGATTTACAGCCTCGATTTGTCGCCCGGTTCTACTACTGGGGCTATGCGTAGCCCGTGAAACAGTAAGTTACAGATCCTCAATCTCCTTCGCCAAAACTAATACCGGAATGCCTCCAGAATTCCTACAACCTCCACCATCTTCAATAAACCACTAAGTCCCTTTCTTCCCGATAGTTGTAGAAGCCTCCCAGCTCCTCTTCGACCTCGTTTCCGATATCGGTCCCAACTTTGGTGTCCTCCTTGTCTGGGCGACCAAAACATCGATCCCTTTTCTTTTGCATGCTACCTGATCCGATGAAAAGGCTAGCGCGAGCATAGGTTGAAGAAAGAGCAAGAAAGCGCTGGCTATAGGCGATGTGTTATTGACTGAAGTCCGAGTCGAATATTAGCAGGATTAGGAGTGTGGGGTCGATGAGTTGATGTATACGCTGGGTGCGGAGTATGACGAGGTACGTTAGCTCTACAAATTCGAAAAACCTTCATGGCAATGAATATCGGAGTCGGCTCTTCTCAGCGAAAGCTCTTGCGGGATATCGGTTTACAGAACTATACTTCAAACTGTGTCGGTCTCGGGATTCTACATGTCCTAACGGATTGTTTGGTTGTTGAGGTATCGCAGCTCCGTGCTCACGGACAGCAAGTATGGGTAACTGCCTCCAACCACCAGCATAATTGCTCGGGCCGGCCAACAAGATGTAGCAAACGCGGCTTCTACTTTTGTAGATGGGCAGACGTCTAATCACAGCTCACCTCGTCCAGTTTGCTTGGATGAAGTTCAGCAGTCATAACGTTTCTTGTTCAATTCTACATTAGTGAATGAAGCTGTCGGTACTGCCTGCTTTGAGCGAATTATCTAATGTTGTAGACCGCTAATTGGATCAACTAATGTAACCTTGTATCAAATGTAATTTTTTCAGACGTCAGATTCCCAACCAGCAACAACATTGGAGGCTTGCTGCAGCTTACCGAAGTAGAACAAGTAGGAGCTGATATTAGCCCATTAGACAACTGGTTTAGGACGTTTGTTTAGGGAAACCGTGAGGCTGACCGGTATATAGAGTATGGTGGGGACGAATGGAGTCTCCCGTTCCTTCAAAGCAAATATCCCAAACCTCAAGAGTTGAGCACTTGCTGTCGTTCAACCCGTTCACGCTACAGAATGAAAAGGGTTATCCCAGAATTACGTCTAACCAAGTAGTCGAACCGCCCACGCACGCCATGCTTGCCACTAACTTAGTCCTTGAGGCTTTACCACATAGACTGAAAGTTCTTTATAGACGGCAAGGATTCAGTCGTTGAGTATGCCATCTATACCTGCAGTTGTGATCTACAGTGCTTGTTGAGACGTCTCCTCTTCAAGCATTGTTGCCGTCCACGGACTTAACGGGCACCGGGATGAGACATGGACTGCAGAAAACAGGCTCCGAGACTTTCTCCCAACAGATATTTCGAATACACGTATCTTCAGCTGGGGCTACAATGTCAATACGCACAGTGTCTCAAGGGTTAACGCTCAATATCTGTACGATCATGCAACAACTTTGGTTACGGACTTAGTATTGGAAAGGAGGTTGACTACACTATTGCCGGAGGTATTTAGAACTGTAGGTTTGAAGCTGAGAATGGTGCAGACCGAAAAGCGTCCTATTATCTACATCGCGCATAGTCTCGGCGGAATTGTTTTAAAGACTGTAAGTCACATTTACTCCAATAACGCAAGAGAACGCGCCTTGGAACAGCATAGATCAATCAAAATTTTCACATATGGCATCATATTCATGGGCACGCACCACCAGGGTGGTAATGGCTTCCGTTTGGCGAAAATGATGGTGAATATGGCTTCCATATTTGTTAAAGCAGACAACAGGATTATCAAGAACCTGGAACAAGACTCAGAATATCTCCAGCAACAGCTTGGTCTATATGGACAAAATTAGTGGCGACTTTCTGACCAGATTGCTTATGAAAACTACGCGACACCCATAGCCTTGGGCCAGACTATAGTGGTCGATTTTCTCTATCCTCCCTCGATATCTTACTGACCACGATCAGATTCTTCCAAAAGCTTCGGCAGTTGTGTCTGGAGAAGCGGATGCAGAATCCATCGCTATATCGGCGAATCATGTTGACAAGATCAAATTTACTTCATGTGAAGATCCGAGATCCAGAAAGGTTTCGGAACATCTGCGATTTACGATACGAGAGTCATCAGACGTCATTTAATTTCATTGAGACGAGCAGTTCAGGCTCGGAAAGAGTGAGAAATAGTCTGAAATTCTCTATTAGAGAATAGAATTCGATAGAAATTGAAATTACAGCTCGATCAGCTCCTCAAGATGGGTTCTTGATTCCGTTCAGGTTGGCTGGAATCCCTGAGACAGAGCCTTTTATGGGCAGAACCAAGTAACTCATAGAGAAACAGCATTCCGAGGTGACGGTTCAGAACGGGTAGCTGTGTTTCTGCACGGTCTTGGAGGTATTGGCAAAATCCAACTAGCAGTCACGTTCATGAAAGAATGCAGAGATATCTACTCAGCCATTTTTTGGCTGAAGGGCAAGAATGAAGACAGACAAAAAGAGTCTTTTGCTAGCATGACGAGACGGTTGTAAAACCTGATTCCATCTTCTACGTCGATAAAGGCGGCCGTGGAGACCGATGACACCGACAAGATGGTTGAGTCTGTCAAGGGATGACTTTCAATTAGCGGAATTCCAAACGGATGCTTGTTTTCGACAACGTCGATGACTCGCAGGCTATGATATAAATGCATAAGTGCCTGAAGCGCGTCATGCAACTATCTTGCTTACATCCCGAACTTCTCCCCCTCTCCCTCCCTCCGTACCGAAAAGAACCAGCAACCAACCGACTGACTGACTAACTAACACCCCTCCCCCACCCTAAATCCCCCGACTTCCCCCCTTCTCCACCTCGCACAGACAATCCATCGAAACACCCATAAAATTAATCGTGCTTCAACCACCACGAAGCAAACGCTGTGGTTGTGTCGGAACGAAAGAACTAATATTTTTGGTAATTATATAGATGTTTATTGTGTGAGGGAATAGTTTTGGTGGTGGGGGAATGGCGATTTGGGTGGTTCATCAGCTGATCGAGGAGATAGATACAAGACTCAAATGTAACCATCCACCAAATACCCATCCACACCATCACACCCCCGTATCACTACTTCCCTCATCTTCCCCCACAACCCCGTTTCCCCCGCGAGATTCAGACGAAAGTATCCACCAACCCCAACGGGTCAAGATCTATAACCCTATGTCATCATCTCTGGAAAATGTATAATGGTAGAGAGCGGATGGGATTGGGGACGAGCGGGGAAGCGTCGAAGTGGGATGCGGGCGTTGGTGTAGATCGTGATGGAGTTTGCAAGGGGGGGGGGAGGGGGGGGGAGGAGTGGGGAGCGGATGTTGAAGGATTGGGGGGTGGGAAAGGGTCGGGGATGGAGCGGGAGGGTAGGGTGGAAAAGGGGGAGGCGGGTGTAGGGCGGGGAAAAGGGTAAAATCGGATAAAAGGTAGAGCGGGAGGAAGGAGAAGATTGGTCAAGGATGCTAGGAGGTGAGATCGCTCGTAGCATGGAGGTTATTGCTTTCTCGATTAAGCTCTGACCGAATGCTAAGTATGTACTTATTTTTTGGGGGCCAAATCAGTACTTCAGGTATTGTTCTTCTTTTTACAAGCTCTTAGGGAGTTTAGATTAAATGGATTGGGGAGGGACATGCTCGTACTTGGCTGAAGGGGGGAAAGGGTAGAGTGAAAGCCAGGACAGGAATCATAATGCGGTTATGACTATCATCTCAGATAACTTGATCTGAAAGATTGTAGAGTTGATGCGAGTATTGGGGTAGGTTGTGGAGGGATAGAAACTGCGGTGGGATGGATCCCTGAGTTGGGTGGACTCGAGAGATTTAGATAGATCGGTTGGAATTGAAGCGGCTATCAGATACAACAGACTATAAAAAATGCAAAAATTCAATAAACAAAGGGAAGAGCCGTCCAGCGGTGAAAGGAAATAGATTGCATCAAGACCTTAGACGCCGTTATCGCATATCTGCCGTGACCAGTGTATCCTTGTGCTAAACTCGCTGATTTCCGAGGACCTTGTCGAAGAGATCAATCGTTTCCTCCCACGCGAAGGTAACCAACACTCTTGATCTTTCCATTTCAGTTGAAGTAGCTAGACGTTCCTGCCTTCGATCGCGCTGGCCAGTCATGCGCAGCATTTGGGGCAACAGAATCATGGCGGAGAATCCTGACCGACGTTCCGCTAAACGTGTTTTGAATCAGACTGGCGGATACGGTAAGATCTGGTGCGGTGGTGTTCATGTCCTGTATGAGACACTCTCTTTCCTTCTCTTTCCGTACAACCTGTGTCTTGATGCGCCATTTCTGGAGACACTTCCGAAGAACAAAGGCATCACTTCATATTATATCGATTTAATTTCATGTCGACTTCTTGTGTTTCGGGAGGGGTGGCGTTCTCGATAGGTTCAACACGAGATATTTTTCTTAGTCGAAAGTCTTTAACGTCTTTCGCGATCATTCGAACTTGATCTGTTTCCGGAGCTTTGAGATGCTAATAACACTTCAATAGAGCAATCTAAAGATAACTTTGGGCATGCTAGTATACCTTCACCGTATCATCTATCAGCTGATACCGCAAACCAATCAGCATGATGAATCTGTAGAAGGAACACCTTCCATACCTTTGAACTATCTTCTCCAGCTTCACAGTGGATGATTGCAGGGTATGCCTAGTTCTTCTCAGTGACTCTGAAGATAGTGGAGTGGGTGAGCGGCATACTAACCTGGTGAGCAACCACTGAGTGCTTGTAATTCTCAGCCTATACTTTGAATTAGCGGATGCTGAAAGTTGAAGTTATCTCTCCGAGATTCTACCTGAGATTCTTGCTTGTCGTTGTTATATGCTATGCCCTGGAGATGCTTTAAACCTCACAGTGTTTTCGTAATTCGTAAGAGGTGAATTTGTAGAGAGTTGAATGAGGACTGGTGATATAGTTTTATTGATTCAGGAACATTCATGTCATTAGTGGTCTCTCTTATAAACATTGCGAGACTCAAGCCTGGAGTAAGAAAACAATATATTGCAGTAGCAGTTTCAAAACCATGGTTGCAGCACGCAACGAAAGGGCACGCGACTCTCTCGCAAGATTCGTCTCAAAAGCTATAAATCTTGCTAGTAATATGCAAGGGAGAAGACATGCTTCATATGTCATCATGCTACTCATGTCTTTATCCTTGTTAGCTTGGTGAGCAAAGGGCCAAAGAAACCAGTTCGGTGCTTAGTTGTTGTTGCCACTCAGCAGACTTGGTGCATTGTTCCGCAGCACTCGTTTCAACATTGACGGGGCTTACGCCCTCCTTGATGTAATGGATGTTGTATCATTAGATACTCGCGGGAAGTGAAGTGCGTGGGATGTAAATGACTGCATTGGACTTTGTGAGTGCGAGTGGCAGAGAAGGTCCCACCTGGGCAAGGAACAGGTTTCACCAATGCGAGCGAAGAGTCCAAAGCTGCGTATGGATTGGACACCGTCTGCTGACCTGAAATTCTTCAGAGAAGAGTCTTCACCTTTCAGCTCACCCGAGTACGGAGTATGTTGCACGCCGTTTACAATTTTAAGCATCATTCAAACTATTTAACAGGCAGTTCATAGGCTCCAAAAGGCCAGCTTCGAGAGCAGATAAAACGGTGGCTGATCTCGTTGCCGAATGGCAGGAATAGAGTGGCTAGGACGTTCGTTACACAAGACCCCTGCATGACGACCGAAAACGATGGAATAAAGTAGCTTCTGGCAGAGAAGAACGACGTATAAGTCTCAGGAAAAGAAGATAATATATTGAATTAGATGAGAATACATGGTTTTGATATCGGGACTAGCATTAAAGACGGTCGCCGCAGGCATGACTGAGCTATACCGCCGCTGACATGGGATTATACTCCTTTTTAAAAAGAAAAAAAGAGAGAAAAACATGGTCGGTATCAGTAAATTGAAAGGATATCAGGCGGCAAAGCACTGCATTGCCCTTAAGTCAGCAGCAATTGTTTAATCCAACGGCAATCATCTATGAGGTATATGATGCGAGCTTGAAAACATTTCCCAAAAGTACGGAGTGTAGAATTCTCATTTGAGTGTGTATACCTACATAGCTTGCTATGTAGGAGGACACAACCTGACGGTCGCCTCAGGCCTTAATCATTCCGGGCTCTAATACCAATCAAGCTAGGGCCAGCCTTACCCGTTTCTATTGTTGTCAGCCCTAATTCGAATTCTCAACTTCACATGCAGATGTCGCTACAATCTTAAGACTTGAGAATTGCAGCCAGTCAGCCACAAACCATCCAGGAGTCCAGTGCAATGGCAGCCGTCTACAAATCCCTCTCCAAAACCAGCGGCCCCAAAGAGCCCTCTGCCACATCCACAACCACCACCTCCGCTCCGAGAAAAACCAAACGACGAGTCCTTATCCTCTCGTCGCGCGGCGTCACCTATCGGCACCGACATCTTCTCAATGACATCTACTCACTCCTTCCCCATAGTCGCAAAGATGCCAAACTCGATACGAAAACCAAACTCTACCAGCTCAATGAATTGGCTGAATTATATAACTGCAATAATGTCCTGTTCTTCGAAGCGCGCAAAGGGAAGGACTTGTATATATGGATGAGCAAAGCGCCCAACGGGCCCACGGTGAAGATGCACCTCCAGAATCGTATGTGTCCCGTCTCAACTTATCTTCCACTAGGTCTTGAGCACCTCCCGAACCAGCAGAGCTAATCTTATATGAACTCAGTCCACACAATGTCCGAACTCCACTTCCCTGGCAACTGCCTCAAAGGCTCCCGTCCTATCCTCTCCTTCGATCACACCTTCACCACGGCCCCTCATCTCCTCGTTATCAAAGAACTTCTCACTCACATCTTCGGTGTGCCCAAAGGCGCAAGGAAAACAAAACCTTTCGTCGATCACGTCATGGGCTTCACAATCGCTGATGGCAAGATCTGGATACGGTGTTTCCAGATCTCCGAAACCGCTGTCGCAAAATCCGATACCACGGCTGAGGCCTCCGAGGAAGGTGCCAATGGCTCATCCTCGAAACCCACCAAGAAGCCCGAGCGCGCCGATACGAAGGTCTCTCTGGTTGAAATCGGGCCCCGTTTTGTTCTCACACCTATCGTAATTCTAGAATCCAGTTTTGGCGGGCCAGTAATTTACGAGAACAAAGAGTTCGTAAGCCCGAACCAGATACGGTCGGAGCTGAGGATGGGCAAGGCGGGGAGATATAACCGGCGGAATGAGCAAGGGTTAGAGAGGAAAGTGAAGAAGGGGGACTTGGGGTTGAGGACCGGGGTAGGGGGAAGAGAAGTGGACGAGCTGGACGATAGGGTATTGTTCGCTTGAGTCAGGAATACTGTCATGGCAGAAGCATAAAGGACGCATTTGATGTTCACTTGATCATATAAGCATTTCCACCGTGAGTACCACCTATTCTACCTATTAAAGGGCTTTTGCAGCCGCATCACGTTTGCAATTGGGAACCACACATGGCTCGCCTGTCAACTAGAGTTTAACGCCTGCAAATTGATTTCTGTCAAACGAAAAAGGGTTTATTTTATTACAAGACCTTTCGGGAATTCGAAGTAAAAGCTGTATACTCTCGAGTCGACTGGTCAGCAACTGATAAGCAGTGGATCTCACCGTTGAGTTTCTAGAGTCATCGAGAAGGGGAAGGATGAAGAGAACCTTTTCTCTCTGGATGATTTACGGCTTGGAAGCAGTTCCTGGATGCAACACAGCCAACCAAAACACCACGGCCGGTCGCTTTACTGAGAAATCTTTACGCTATCGGGGTCCTGTTGCATGCGAACCATGCCTAATTCCGCCTATGAATTCAAAATGTCTCATTCATGAAACCAAAACAACAATCCGATAGATCCAAAGCCTTAACCGATACAGATTTCTACGCACGAATAAAAATCAATCTTAATAAATCTTAGATTCCCAAACATGATTCAGTCCCATCCACTTCACAATCCATGCAACAACATTCTCAAACAATCCCCAAATCCCCTGCATCGACCCAACTAGCCAACCAGACCTCTCTACCCACTGTTTCCTACAGTACACTACCCCTGTTCCTACCAACCGAACCGACCGGCCATCCGTCTTTGAAGAAACATTCTCAGCAGGCACCGCAATAGGGAATCAAACCAACTAGCACGCACTCGGCCCTGAAAGAAGATCTGACGACCTTCATGAACCCCCTAAATCCCCGCTTATCAAATACATGGAGTCCTCCACCAGCGCCTACAGAAACCCCCCCTCCCCCTTCTCCGCCCGCCAAATCCTCAAACCCCCCCTTATCCACCCACCCAAACCGTCCACAAACTACTGTCAACTTTAATCAATTAAAGACCCCTTCCCCATCCGAATCCCGACCACAAAAGTTTCGTTCTACGCACTCGCTCCCAGCCCCCCCCAAAAAAGGGTTCGCCGAAATGACGGGCTGAATGTGGATGTCCTGGGTAGCTTGGGGTTTACAATCGGTTGGTTTTGAGGTAGTGCTTTTGGTTTGCTGGGGAAAGGGGTTTTGCTGAGTTGTAATGGTGTTGTATAGGCGTGGTACAGGTATATATGGATGTCTTGTAGAAACTAGGCTGTTTCTCGCTACTAAGGTTTACCGAAGAGGCGAAGAGATGGGTTAGTGTTTTGTTGCGTTCTTCGTTGGTTGGGTAGGAGATGGTTGCAAGATTGTTTTTGGGGCCTTTGAAAGACTTTGAGGATTTCGGGCTGGAAGAGTTTTGAGGGTTGGTGGATTGGGAGTTTTCGGCTTGCGGTGTGGGTAAAAGCGTTTCTGTAGTTCAGCTGTAGAGAAGTTCGTATATTTCTACAAAGTGCCGATCATTACATCTCGTCCCGTTGGGCCTTTGTTATTCGCCTTTCCCCTTTCCCACCACACATCTCCCGCAGCCATAGTCCATTTCCACCATCTCATTCTTCACCATCTATCCTTCTTCTACCCTACCAAGAGAAACTACACAAGTCCAGATCTTTCTTATCACAGCACGGCCCACAGCACAAATTCAGAACCAGCAGAACTGTTTGGGATATTATGAAGCTTGTGTGGCGAGCACGATGGCATTCCGTGTAGTGCCGCCGAACGTGTTCAGCTAGGAGCGGCATTCTGCTTGGCATCTAATAGTTGCGACTGCGACTGCAGCACATTTTAGTTGCAGTTTTTCAAGTGACACTTACGGTTATTGGCTTGGCTTTGCCATGATTAGTTGTCTGAAAGGGCAAAGGCAGATCGCTAAGACCATTAGTGATTCTGAACTCAAGACACCCTAAGTATAGTAACCATAGTAGCTATATATTCGACATACAAGATCCCCACCGGTAGTAGACTGTTTTGTAGCTGCTAATAGGATGTAGTATGCTAGAGTATCGTGAGGACCATGAAGTTGAAATGTCGAAGGCCGGAAGCCTGGAAATTAAGTAATATGCCTCAAGGTCAAAACGTCAAAACGTCAAAACGTCAAGCCGTCCTACGCTTGACTGCCCGAGCGTAGTTTCTTGAAGGCCGTCAGCAATCTCAAATTTGACGTTGGCTCATTCAAGTTACTACTGTGAGCTTCGCAATGTAGGCACAACGGCCGAATAATCTTGAGGCTTTTAGTTTCGTCAAGTACTATAGACCAACGTGTTTCTCAAACCTATAGCATGGTCTGGTCCTCGCTTGCATTGGTCAACGAATGTCCGATACCGATCGATAGGTAGGTCAAACAATGGTATCGCGCCTTGAGCCTCCTAATGCGGAGCAGGTTTCACAAAGTCCAGCGCGAACCTTTCGTTACTGAGACGCCGCACGCGAAAAGTCATGGGTTCCAGGGGACGATTGAATGTAACAATTTCTGTTCGGGGAAGTTGCTGGAACAGCCTATTTAATTTTTCCGGAACTTGGTAATGCGGGCCCCATCTGTCAAAACGGTCACTGACGTTTTGTATCGTGTCAATGGTTATAAATCGTATATCAACAAGATGCACGCTGATGTTCGGAGCTGGGGGATCGGAGCCGGGTGGCCTGGGCCATACGAGTGGCATGAACTTCCACACTTGGTCACTGTGGTTGTAATGGAATTCGAAGTCGTTTTCCTGGTACATTATTGAACTTGTCTCTCTATAGATAGATTTGCATGTTGCCAGGATCGCTACGTAGCCTCTTTGCCAGTGTACTAGCCTTTCCTCAATACTCCATGGTGGAATGTCTGTTGTGGCTATAGTATATGGCAAGACGAAATTGTAGATAATCTCCCGAAGTTCTAACGGGAGGCGAAATAAAGAATTTTTCATATAAGCGTTCGTGAGGCGATCCTGCAATCTCTTCTGCAAATCTGGAGTAATGTTTCCAGATAAAGAAACTATGTGTGTGTTCTTCAGGCCAACAAATGGCAATAGCACAGGTGGCACACTTTGGCCATTTTCAGTACCGTGGTAGTCATCTTGCAGGCAGATCTGTAGCTGATGGATCTTAGACACATTGCCAAGGATACTAACCAATTTTGCGACTTGATCTCGTACGCCATCAACCAGAGGTGAATGGCCACTGATGTTGTATTTGATCATGCCAGTGTAGCTATCAACAAGCTGTACACGGATCTGATATCTTCGAATAAGAGCCAAGTTGCGTTCTGCGAACTTGGTTGGGAACACGAAAGTGGTCTTGGGTACCAAGCCAGATGGTAGTATCCATTGGTATGCAAAAGAGATGGCATTATAACGCACGTCAATGACAAAAGTACTGGTGCCGTACATAATCTTAATCGCTTCAAAATAAATCTGTTTATTGACTACTAAGAATGCAGTACTACCTCGCAGCCAGGCAGTCCCTTTGCCTTGGACCTGTGTCGTAGTGGGAACAACGAGTTGATAAATATGATTCCGAACTTCAACAGGCATCTCTAGCAGTAGACAGCTCGTTGATGTGTGGGGTCGCTCGTGATCGCTCGATCCGTTGCCGTGTTTCCCCTCGTTGTCAAAAGATGGTTCTGTAGTTGCGGGGAGCATTTGCTTGTCGTATCCATATACTGAGAAGGAAGCCATCACTTGTAACAGTTGTTGTGATCTAGAGGGTTAGAGATAGAGAAGTATTTCGAATGACCGCGGATGGTGCTAAGTCCAATGCAGCTAGGCTCATTTCTCGACAGCCAGACTGGCTGAGACAGCTACTCTCTACTTAGTACTCTCTACTCAGTACTCTCTACTCAGTACTCTCTACTCAGTACTCTCTACTCAGTACTCTCTACTCAGTACTCTCTACTCAGTACTCTCTACCAACGTGCCATCACACCACCTCACACCACCGCCGCCGCCTAAGGTACGTCTCTCAAACTCTGGAAATGTGAGATGACTACTGTTTTCTCCCACCCCTAGTTGATATCGGTTGTTCGTTCGGAAGTCTCGATTTAAGACCTGTGTCGCGGTACCCAAAGCATAGCACCAGCCACTAACATGAGCATTACTATCTCTCGTGCCTTGAGTTGGCTGGAATAGTCGCAATTGCATATGCCGGTCACTGATGCAGAAAGCCGATCCTTGCATGTACAGTACGTAGGCAGCAGCGGAACGGAGTGTTGTCATTTATGCATCCAAGTGAGATTATCGTAAGGTAATTGTGATATTGTGATATTCCCAGTACATTCACATCGAAAATGTGATATTCCCACTAAACTCACATGGATGTAAATTTAAAATACACCGCCATCTGCATTTCATGTCAATCCACTCCCTCTCTCTCTCTCTCTCTCTCTCTACTCCACCGCCACCTTAATAGTCTACTACTGAGACAAGCCAAGCATGGGTCAACGACACCAACTCTTCGTTATTGCCAAGATAAACGGACGTTACCGCAACCTCGCTGCCGTGCACCATCAATGGCTTTACGGTGCTACGGCCCTGAAGCGTTGTCATGGGCTCGTACAGATTTTCCAAGCGGTTGAAAACCGAGTTCCGCTTGAGCAGGAGCTACTTTCAGCTCTGCATCTGGATGAGCAGTCATGGAAGGACGAGAAAAGAGGTGTTGAAGGAAAGGCTTTCGTACCTTTCCCTATGATAGCCACGTGTCTCATTCTAGGCGCATCATTCGATTCTACTGATGGATATCTCCACGGAGTTGACATTGAGCCGTTTGGCATGGAGTACAACGAGGGAGATAACAACAATGGCATTACTATCATTGATGTTTCGGAACTGCACCATGTCCGTTACTGTTTCGCTGACATCTCACCATGGGGCATGGAGAGTCAGACTCCAGTCCCGTTGATGACGCCGCTTTCAGCGAGCGCATACCTCTGGTCGTATTACGATGAAAGCAAGAAGGAGGACCAAGAGAGGTATGGGAATGTTATCGATAGGTTGGAGAAGTGGGACTTGATTGACGTTGCCGCGTTGCGTGAAACCTGGCCGAAGGGCACTTGGAGGGATCCCGGTGAGGTAGAGGATTCTGGAGACGAAACAGATCCCGGAGGTCAATCTGAGTCTGACGAGGAAGAAGAGGTTGGGACGGAAGAAAGACATGTGGCAGAAGTAGGATCTAGGGACGTTGCAGAGCCAGGAGGTGACTCTCTTCCAATTCGCCAAGCCAAGTTGTCCCCTGATTCGTCGACCTTTCTAAACGACCCTGAAGAACCTCTTGCTGAGAAAATGGCCAATCTTTCAACTAATGACACAGCGAAAACGCTGATTGACCAAGTTGACAATCGACCAGCTACTGGTTCCGTTACGCTTCGAGATTCTGCGATGCAAACAATGCTAGAGGCGGCCTTGCAGCAATCCGTGGCTGATCTTCGGCTGTGGATGCCCGAAGCAGAGATCCTGACCGACTTTCTGCCAAGTCTCAGACGCAAGCTATACGAGGATCCTACCGCTTTGAAGACGTCACCGGCAGGACTATATTTGTTGTGTAGAGCTTTGGAACATGAATACCATGTTGATCTTGCACCGTTGAAGACACTCACAACGAAGGATATTGAAATGGTCGTCTCCAAGCTTCGCAAACAAGGCAGTATGAAGTCAATTGTTCTTTCCAACCTGCCAGATCTACGTGTAGAAGACCTTGAAGAGGCTTTTGTCGGCGAATCTAGCCTCCGAAGTCTTTATCTTCTTGGGACTCCTCGCATCTCGATCAACGCTATCGTCTCGTTTGTCAATAGCCATATGGCAAGCCTACAGGACCTGTACCACACGGAACTTTTGAGACGTCCTTTGCAGCTAAGACTTCATCGGTGGCGACGTGAAGACAAAGCCAGATTCTCGGCAAACTCCGTCAACCAGATGATTTGGATCAGGACTGATGCAGTGAAGCTTAATGAGGAAGGCATGCGGCTTGGGAACGGAGAAGTGGACTGGCAAAAGCTATTGGAAGCGGAAAAGAAAAGCAGGTCATACGAGCCGTCTCTCACGTATGGTGTGTTGCCACTCGACGACATCTTATTACCTCCTGTCAAATTCGTTACCGGTTTGGCCAAATTTTTGAGATGGATGACTAGATGCGACACCTATCAAGAAGGTGTACATAGCTATGGAACCGGTGCGGCGAATTCATTTGCAATGGCCAAGTCATCAATTCAGGGATCGGATTACCAAGTTGGACCCTTGCCTTGCGCACTCTATGCTACAAAAACCAAATCCTTCCCAAGAAGATGGCCATGGATCACAAGCGAATTGATACCGGGGAAGTGGGCTATTGTTATCCATCATGAGGGGTTTTCTGCTTATGACAAACCTGAAAAACACCCTAATATTAGCGCTAAAATAAGTTATGCTTTGGTCACTACACGAGATTCTTCAGACCAAGACCCGATAGTCGCAGACATGTCTTCCTTCCTCAACAAAGTCTCCAAGGATGGGAACAATGGGGAGCTAAATGTTCAGGAGTTGCAGAACTTTTGGATTGAACAATCCAAGAACATCTTATCAGGGGGCGGTGCGGTCGAACTGTATGACGGAGGGGAAGTTCGCAACCTTCTGCGAAAGGTCTTCTCGGAGGTTGATCACGAATCTGACCGCGGCGATCCTTACGATTATTACTACGATAGCCATTGACAATGCTAGGCGCGTTCCTGAATCATAATATGGATTCGATAGGAGGATGGACTCGTGGCTGAAAGGGAGAGCAGCCGAAAAAGCTTAGCAGCATGCTTTAGAAAAGTCTCAGAAGCATTCTTTAACTAATATCAAATAATTACATAGATAAAAAAGTCATTCAAACGAACCCCTAATCGCTTTTCCTTCGCCCCTCCCCTCCGCACCTCTCCAAGCTCCCTCTCCTACCCTTTATTGGTATATGAGGGTCAGAGCGAATATGTGCATGTAGATATATTGACTATCTAGTAGGTAGAGCATATGGTAGAGCATACAGATGAAGGAAGAAGTGGGAGGAAGGATAAATACCCCTAGCGCCAAGCCGCTTCGGCCGGAGCGGAAATAACTAACCGCCGGGGTATACGTATGAACATACGTATGTTCATACGTATGTGCATACGTACCCCGTTTCCAATATACCAACCCATAACCATCACCAGCCAAGTCAGCAAACCCGAGGTCAAGAGGCGTGAACGGCCAAGCTTTCTGATGATCAATGTAGGATTCTTCTCACTCCAGCATCCGTGCAGAATTACATTTGCTTCCGACTATATCCGGCTTCTACAGTAGCTTCATCGGTGTGTTCTTCCTATGCACACCACTTCTCCTTTTTAGCATCCCGGCTTTCTTCATCGCTTGAATCTTCGGAATTCAGAACCTCCAACAACAACAATAACAACAACCACCCCTACATTTCCTTTTCCCTTCCCCTCATCATGGCCATAACCCATCCCCTCCACCACCCCACCAAACCTGCCTACACTACATACGAACCCCCAACCCCCCCAAAATATCTCCCTCCTAACCATCCAAGTATTTCGATTTCCTAAGTTCCTGTATGACGAGGGGGATAGCATTGGGTTGCCTCTGCTTTGCTACTTGGGGGGGGGGGGCACAAGGGTACAAGGAGAAAAAAGGGGGAAGGAGGAGACAGCAATGCGGTGTTGAGGCTGTGGAGATATTGCCCAGGTTATCGATTGTGAGGGAAATAAGGGAGAACCATTAACCAGAGAGAATTTGGGAACCGTCGACGAGAGAGATCTCGACCTGTAGATTATGCCTGCCTGCCTAGTCCATAGGAGATGTCCTGCGGTTTGCAAATCCAGGAAAAGAAGGGCTGCCGCGGAGACAAAAAACCCCCAAATGGAATTTTGAGAAAGTAGGCGTAGATTTAGGTGCAAAAAAAACTTATTAGGAATTCTCGCACTGGCTGGCGAGTCGACTATGTAGCTCGTCGTGTTTTTGGTTTGGAAAGGGTTACGGGATGTCTAGAGAAGGGTGTGTGTTCCCAGTCTTCTAGGTACACGATGTTAGGCATGTAGCGTTTTGGCAGATGTGTGTTTTGGCCTTGGAGGGGATTTGGCTTTGTGGGATGTTCGATTTGGGAGAGGGAGATGTAGAGATAGATTTTTGAGAGGGGATGGGGTTTTTTTTCTTGCCTGGGTCGGAAACATGCGGGAATGATTCAGTGGGGTTGAGGTGATGGGCTTGTAAAATGGAGAATTGGCGAACTCATGGAGAAGTGGAAAAGCGGTTCTTCAAAGCATTGAATTACAAATAGCGAGGACTAGAATCACCAACCGACCAAGTCTTCAATCCGCCATTGCGAGATCTTGCCCCCACCCCCCTTTCTCCGCTCAAGCAACCGTCTCCGAGCAGCGCAGACTTATCCCACACGCTTTCTCGACATCCTTGACCTCCGCAAGGACCAGCCATTCGCCAGGAGATTCAAAGGTGACGGACTGGAGCTTCGGAAGACGCGACTCTTTTAGCCCGGGCAGGCCGTCGAAAAGCCTTGTGGCGTTCCAAGTCGTCAGGTCGCCTACAATCACAAGCGTTTCGATAGAGATCGGAAGCACTTTCGCCAGCGGCTCCGGTGGGTCTGTCATCGGATCTTCTGCGTATGAAAAGTCGTTTTCCGGTCCCCCGCTGCCATCGAAGAACCACGTTCGAGCGACTTTATGGAAGAAGAGTGCGGAATCGACCCGGACGTGCTTCAAGCTTGTGAAACGACGTAAAGAGCCCATGAATTCCTCGTGGTGGAAGTCGATGGTCCTGAATTGGCGGTCGTGAAGGGTGAGATCCAGTTCTATGAGGGTGTCGGTTGCGTACCTCAGCAGAAGGGCGACGATCACATCGGGCTCCCAGAAAGCGAAATCAAGCCCCGCTTCCGGTGTGATCGCTTCGTACTTGACCTTTTGGAGAGCGGTTGATTCGCTGAATAATTCGGCAAAGCTCGCAGCAGCAACCGAGCTCTGCTCAAGCACGATCTCGGTCACACCCAAATGTCGCGGTTCAAAGTCCCGCGGGCATGAACGTATCGCAGAGAACTCTCCTTCGATATTGTTTCCGTACAGAGTACGCACCGACGGCAGTTGAGCAAAGAACTCGAGCAAAACAAAGTTGTCCCACTCTCTGCTGGAGTTGAGGATACGTACCCCTGAGAGCTTGCTCAGAGCGGGCAGCTTCGCTGGCGGGGCCTCAATACTCGCTCTGGAAATACCGCCCAGCATCTCTATCATCTCATCGTCTTGTCCCGAGAAGTTGGCCATAGTGATCGACCGCAGGTTAGGGAGGAGACTAATAGCCAAAGCAGCGCATGCCCGTCCATCGCCAGACGCAATCACTTTGATCCATCTGTCAACGGTATCTTCGTCCTTCAGATACGGTGATTTAGACACTAATGCTACGATTTGGTTTCCAACTTCTTGTATGGCAGCGAGCGTTTCTGTCTTCACCTGGGGATCCGCTTCGTCGTACATGTGTGGCCCACAACTTCCAATTCTGATCTCTTTAGGATAATGGACGTAGTGATCATCTTCCAAGATTGCCCGTAGAATCGTAACAGGATGTTGACTACTATGGAGAATAGTAAGACTCTCATCACTGGTACCGCAGAATATTGTAGAGTGTCTGGTCTTCATGCTTTGGTGGTTTTGCAGTGCTCTGGCACTGATTCCTTCGAGCTCTTTGCAACACCTGCAGAAATTCTCAAGGTCTGATGGGAGTACTTTCTTGATAATTTGCAACAGAATTTCTGTCGGAAGTCTCAATAGTGGTGACATCGTGGGACGTTCTTTGCGGTAGCGTGACTCTGTAAATGGGCTGGTGAGCTATGCCTTTCTATTTTCAGGATATGACGCTGATCGTCACATACCTTCCTGTGACTCCTAGAGTAAGTTGATAGGAAGTTCAAGCTGTTGCGCCTCTGACATTCAACAGAGAGTGATTTGCGATGATTAGCACATGGAAGTGGTATGTTATTCAGTACCAGAGTCCGAAGTGCGGACGGTGAAAGAACCTGGTATGCAACATAACAGAAGAGAATCTTTTATGTGTGGTGGCAGGTGTTGCTGCCCCAGGCTAACGCCTTTCGGCGATAGAAATCGTGAAGCATATAACACGAAAGGACTATGCCCCGCAACTCAGAGATAGAGACTTGTCTTTCAATCATGGTACATCTTGACGAGTCGGGCTTCTTAGCAAGTGGTATACTCTCTCATGGGAGTCCTTAACATTCGTTGAGCGATGTATCCCCCAAAGTTCAAGGTACAAAGTTTTAGATGACACTATGACAATGCAACAACAACAACAAGGGAATTCAAGGCCTAGTGAACAAGAACCTGTCTAGAGTCATGATAAATTGATGTACACTAACGAAAGATGTCTCGGTGTCGCCGTGAATTTAGTGTAGCTTATTGAGTACGAATCGAGGTAGCAGATGTAAGTCTCTGAACAAACGACTCATGTATAATCTCATACCAAACTAAGCATATTATCTGATGATTAAAAGGTACAAACTAGCATCTCTAGATACGAACATTGTATGCTATAGTATTGTACGCTGAAGGGTCCAAGACTGGTGATCAGGGAGACATTACCGTGCGCCTTAGAGTAATTCCGAGCTCATCACAAATTGTTCGCATGTCCTTGTAATCAAGATCATTCGCGCTGGGGGTGGCTGCTTCGAGTGAGATTTCCGAGAGTTTAGGAAGCTGCTCCCCTTTAAGCGTTGACATTCCTGAGAACAAAAGTGTTGCTTCGCCCTTTGTAAAGAACCCCACCAACGTCAGTTTCTCGGTAGAAGCTGGGAGGATATCCAAAAATGGAAGTAGCTGATGGTCGTTCGTTGAGGTATCGTCGCTATCATCGCCACCATCGCTAATAGTGCAGTAGTGTTCAATGCCATCGATGTCTTGCCAGTTGTATCTCACAGGGCCCACATAGATTCCCTGCTCCTTCTGTTTTTCTAGACCCTCATCGCAGAACATAGCCACATTCACCCGGATGCGTTTGAGATTGTTGAAGGAGCGCAGCGAGCCCATCAGTGCCGAGTCAGCCAGCGAGATGTCCGAGTACCATGGATTGACGAAAGTGAGATCTAGCTCTTCCAGGCTATCCTTTGTGTTCCCGAGTAAGCTTGCAATGATGTCACGAGGCTGCCAAAATGAAAAATCAAAGTAAGCATCAGTCCGTTGATATTTGAAACGTTGCAAAGCCTTGATGCCCTTCAAGAATTCACCAAAGCTTGATGCACTGATCGCGCTGTCTTCAAATGCTACCTCCTTTATTTCAGATAATTGAGCCTCAAACGTCCAGTGAAAATCTTCGCCCAATATTTGCGTTCCAGAGATACTACGCATTGACGGCAGTACAGTGAAGAGGGCACACATGGCGAAATCTTCGAAGAAGTCGTCATTTGTGCCAAGTATACGCACCTGCGATAGCTTAGATAGAGCAGCGGGAGACGCAGGTACAGACTCGACATTCGCTCGGACTATCTTCTCTACCATCTTTGCCAAGACAGGACCCCGAGCTCCGGAGTAATCAGTTATTGTCAGCGCCCTTACGTTTGGGAGCATGGTAAGTGCTAAGGCAATGCAAAAGCCTCCATCATCATCCAACCACTTATAATACCATTCCGAGAATTCGTCGGTGCCTTTTAGATACGGACATTCCTCGAGTAACTCAAACATTCCATCATCAAGATCCATCAGAATGGCATCGACTTCGGATAAGACTTGATCATCATGTTCATCTTCATAGCCTTCATCGGTTTGAAAAAGGCAACTGTCTACTCTGATCGTTTGAGGGTAGAACCTATAGAGGCTATCTTCAAGGATCGCATGTAAGATCATAACCGGGTGTTGAGCAACCTTGAAAAGCCCTCCCGACATTGAACCGCATGAAATCGTTGAACAGTTCTTCTTCATCTCTCTGTGTTGCTCCAGCGCCTTATCAGCCAGTCCCCTTATTGCTTTACAGCATGAAGTAAAATTATCGAGGTCGTCCAGGTACACCATGTCGATAATCCGGAGAACTAATTCTGGTGGGAGATCCAGTATTTCAGCCATACTGCAGACATGCGGCTCTTAACCCAAGCTGTTATCACAACATCTTCACTTTGGACGTTCTGTTGTCTGTGAGGCTTTCCATAATTGCGCTTGTCAGTTGTAGACGAGGTAACGGCAAGTTCGCGTTTGTTGACGCGTAGTACGTCACGTGTGCGGGTATTTACCTTACCGACTATCGGGCATCGACTCCGTTTGAACTATAAATATATATTATATATGTTTGGGCAAACCCGACAGCCCCTGGCGGTTTCTAGGGCTAAATTTTGCCCCGGAAGCCGCCCTGAGGTGTCAAGCACTCCCTCTGTCTAAGCGACTGAGTCTATGGAGTGGGTGGGTGGGTCGAAAGCGCGTTTCTGCTGAATCTGAGAAACAGGAAGGGATGAAGGGGCATACAGAAGGGGGAACCGCCTATTTATTCCCCTGTTCCCCGCTTCATCTCCTTATTCCCTAGCTGCCGAGTTATGTTGGTAGCCGGGGTGGCAACCCCGGCTACCACTTTCCATGACCCCCTTCGCTTGCCGATAGCCTCCAGTCAAGCTGGCCCTTTTTTTGCAGGATTTAATGACGACGAAACTCTTGAGTGCAAAAATGTCTCCCATTACAACATGTTTCCACATCGCAGGTAGTCTTCTGGCACAATTGCTTTCATTGAGGAGCAATTTTTGCGTAGGCTGGCTCGGTGAAATGATGGTGTGAATACCCAGTCTGCAATGTTGCAGCCTAGGACGAGAGCCCCTGGAGTGCCATGGTCAATTTAGGAGTGTACGGGAGCTACATGTACGCGAGTTTGGAGCTGTTCAACATCAGATCCAGCAACACAGCAAAGGAAAAAGGGTCCCCAACTCTATGCATCCTTCCCTCCGATGAATTGGAGAGTTAGCCCGTCATCAGCGAGCATGTGGCTCAAACAGTAAGGTTGAGTCTTGAGCCAGAAACGGTCATATTGCTGAACGTTGGAGCAGATTCACAGGCGTTTGTGATCACTGCATCGTCTTTAGGGCTTGCTATAGGCCGTACACGAAGATCGTCCCAGGTCTTGAATCCGTACTGCGGTGTAGAGGAATCGCAAATATATTCATCCTCAAAGCAGCGTCTCGGTATAACTACTGCTCTGCACAGCATTTTGTTCACCGCAGTGGCGCAGAACCAACCCGTAGGCGAGTTGTTTAAGGACCTAAATTAAGTCTTCCGAGCCAAAATAATTTGTCCATTCTTTGAGTATTTGCTGCAAGGGTGCATTGACCTCTTTGTTGAGCAAAAAGGCGGCGCCAGCTTTGGTCCCTATTGCCCAATTGACGACAGTGCTGAAAAGAAGACTTATTATTATAAGATGTGGCGCAGTGTACTCCGGCGCTGTCATCATGGCGGCGTCGAACAATGTGAGCAATGCGTAAAAATCCCTGACCTGAGGTCTCCCATGCGGATCTTTGGTAAACGGTATTACAAGCGGTACTTGCTCGAGCATCTGGTTTGCAAGCATATGAAATTCGGCATTACACTCGACCAAAGCTTGGGACTCCAATATTATAGGATGAAGCGGTTTCGAGTACGACATGTGCTTTTGCAGAGCCGCGGGTTTTTTGTTGGAGGATTGACTCTTCCCAGACAGCTGGTTGAGAAGTCTTTTAATGTCAAATCTAGCAAAATCCATGTTCAGAAATTGTTTCACCTTGCCGGCCAAGTATACCACTCCTCCACCTCCATCGACGACCTCACGGTTAGCGCAGCATTCGCCATCGCGTTTGGAGGCTTCTTACGCATGGATGAGTTCATGTACTTTAACACGAGCTCTGACAAACACATCTCGCAAACTAGACTTACGAGAAATGACGCCTGCTTCGCTAAGGACTTCTCTTACCTCACCTTGCGCCCCAAAACCACCAAGACGTCGACCACTGCCGTCACCGTTACTATTGCAGCTACAGGCGATCGCAATTGCCCCGTGGCCCTCCTCCGCAAACTCTACCTCGCAGATCCGTAGCCAGGTCACGCCCCGATGTTTCGTACCGCCTCCTCTGGCCGCTTCACAGGAACCTTCGCAACGAAAGCCCTCCACCAACATCTCGCCAAGTCCGGCATTGACTCCCCTGAGTTCACCGGTCACTCCTTTCGACGTGGCGCCGCGCAGAGCGCCTCGTATAATGGGTTTGCTAAGGAGGATACACAATTACTCGGGCCCGCGAGGACACTTTGCGTTAAGTTTTCAAGCTCAACGCGGGCACCCTCCGCCTTCCACGTAGTGGCCCATATCTCCTATCTTTCCCATACTACGTTACATATCTTGGTGTCCGATTGAATCGGACGCCTTCTGCACTTTGTCTTCGGACCTCTCTCCAACGCCTCTCACTGGCCACCTGCGCTCGTTGACGCCTTCTTCTCACTCTCTTGGCTCTGGGAATACTGTCTGGGCTAGGTGTGACTGTTGGTGACCCTAGCTGAGGCGGCAGCAAGCTTCAAAGCCAGATCTAGAGATCTTCGCCACCAGCTGGGGGTTTTAGCCTATGTCCAATTTGTACTCGTTGTTACCTGTGCGGTATATCTGCAACGTGTCTGCGACGAGGAACAAATGAACAAAACGTGCATTCAATGGTTTCAAATTGCGGTCTAGATCTCCGGATATCCTTAGGATCAACGGACCCATCTATAATCATCTTCTAAGTTTCTGTCACTCGGATTGCTGATCCAGATCCCTCGGTTGCACTGCCCCACAGATCACCCACGCAAAGACATCTCTATTCCAAGAGCTCTAGGATCTTCTGTTGAACAATCTCACTGCTGACGCCCCACCTTCGTCACTCTAAAAGATGCATGCCAAAAATGAGAAGACTATCCCGCTCGCGCCATTCTCCAGCAAGGAAAACAGCTTTCCCAGTCCATTCATAAACACCACTTTTCGTCATTCCAGTCTTATCCATTACTCGCTGGCTCGCTGGATTACCTTCATTCACAATTGCTCTGATGTAAAGCTTCGAGAAAGGTGTCCAAAAAGATCGCGCCCTCTTGCAGGATTCAAACGCTGCCTGCACCGACTCGGTTGCGTATCCTTTACCCCATCCGATGGGTAAGAACAAATATGCGATTTCGACAGTCAGTGTCGTAGTCGCGGCCGCAACCGGTATCGTGAGATCATCCGGCAACGCAAGGCTGCCAGCATCCAATGATTTCAGAGTCACGAGACCGATGAATTCTGTTGATTTTTCCCCTTGCTCTGCGGGTTGCGGTTCGCCTTCAACAGAACCGCTCGATTCAAGGACCTTGTGCACAGCATAGGCGACTCTGTATGGGTTTTCTTCTCCTTCATTGGTCGGCAGATTACCTTTCATGACCTTCTCCGTGTCCTCGATGGACTTCGCCCGGCCCTGGATGCTTCACAAAGTCAATCGCGAAATCAACTCAAAGAACGAAACTCCACATGAACAAAACGGAGTAACGAAGAGAACGTCTTACCTCCACCACGTAGCCTTTTCGTTGCTGAACAGTTCATGAAACCACTTGAGCTCCGGACTTCCTCTTTCCGCTTTCGTGACGAGAGTCAATTTCAGCCGTGGTGTGAAGATAACCGGGTCCATCGGGTCGCTCCGCTGCTGCGCTTCGTCACTTTTGAGGTGATTGGCGCTGTCGACTGGTGCGTGTTTCTAGTTCCCCTCGGCCTTGCGAAAGCGTGTGTTGCTTCCATTTTGTGCCAAGAACAATGTGGTGGTGTGTGCGCTTAAGCGAACTCTCGGATGACATGGAGGGCCCTTTACAGTACTTTTGGTGAGCCGCTGCCCCGCCACGATGGTACGTCTCTCGACCACAGTTCTTGCAAAAAATCTATCACGAAAGGAAGAAGGCAAGCATAGTCTTGAGAGCTAGTCAAATGAGTCGTGCTTCGCTTGGAGTGTCGTCTGGACTCTTTTCGTCGTCTCAATCGTCCAGATTACTTGCTGTAATCACAAGTCATTTAAAAGCTACTCGAGAAAAGTGAGTAATAGTCTTTAAAGATAATGAAAAGCCTAAGGGGGACCAATCTTTTTCAGCGGAGATTTGATTTCTCTCCAGGTAGAGACATCAAAAGCCAGCTATAACCCATCGGGAACTTGGCCGCGTATCACCGAAGTTGTTCAAAGTTGCGCTTAGCGGTAACCGACCTGCGTGGCGGATTTGCCTTTTACACCACATACATTGTTGCCGATGGCTGAGAAGCATTATATGAAGTATTGCATGCTCTGAATAACTTGAATTTTGCTATAAAATAGCGATAAGATGAGGATGACGACGTTGTTCTTGGAAAGTTTTGGTCGCGGCATCAGGGCACAGTGCGCGAATCAAGTGACAAGACAACCATACTTGTGTAATTTTTAGGTGGGAAGTATCTCGAATATTAAGGACTCGCTACAGAGCACAACGATCGTAGCACCAGAAAGATATCAGCGTGTGCGCAGACTCTGGGTTGCTCAAAAGTCAAAGTACCTTCGACTTCTTCCGGCACACGGGGTGTTTCGTTACACCGGGGGGATTCATTACGACTTGAAGTATTTTTTGCTATCATTCATTGAACTGTCTCAATCGAGTTATTGAGCGTTAGCATGATGAATTGCGGCCAAAGCTCAGTCTGCCCTAGTGAATCGGTCTGAATGATATTTCGAAGCCAGTGCTGTTGGAGTGAGAGAGACTGGTAGAGATCACCAAATTTCCATAGCGATTGAAGGAGTTTGTTCATGCCGAACGCCCCTCGCTCAGGCTCAATAAGCATAAAGATCATGTTCAGATAATTATGGTCAGACATCTGCGGCCATAGAGCTTATGCGGCCGAAGAATCTACTTAACCGCATCACGTAGCGATAACCTGTTAGTGCTATTGTCCTTTGATCGTACCGGTTCTTTAACCGCATATGTTCTCTGACCGCAATTGCTTTAGCCAATACAATGTCAGCTAGCAAAATTTTCTTTGGCCACACAAGTTCTCGGGCCACATGTATTTGCTATACTTAGTTTTATATGAAGCCCGACCACGGCTGATTCCCTGGCTACAATATTCTCTGGCCGCATAAAGTTTTGGGATGAGCGCCAAAAGAGTTGCGGCTAGGGGCATCAGTGGGATGCAAAAGTCAACGTACAATAAGCGGGTTAGCACAACCTAGAGTCCTAGACCTCTCTTCCCACGAAATTACATCAAACTCGACTATACTTATCATCAGACTTAACTGAGTGTTCAGAATATCTTCGCAGTACAAAATTATGTTTCCTTATGATTAAGGGTAAATATTAGAACGTTTGGGACTTGCCGCTTATTGTACGTTGACTTTTGCAACCCACTGATGAGGGTCAGTACGAAGAACACTTGCGGCTAAGAACACTTGCAGCTGGAGAAACTGACGTTATGAACCACAAAAGCGTTACAGCTGAAGAAGAATATGAGGGGCCAGTATGAAAGTGAGCGGCGAAGTCAGAAAATACCGGCCTTCTTTGCCATGACCACACAGATTCTTTAGCCCGAGGGGGTGGGTGCTCTTCAGGTAAACCCACCTCTTGGGGTGGATTGGGTTGGGTGTCACCCCAAATCAAAAGCCACGCTATCGAAGACAATAGAAAGACGCGAATCAGCAAAGATGACAAAGAGCTCAACGTTAACTGCGTTTGCAGCATTTAAACTCTCTTCAGCGAATTGAAAGACATTTGTCGAGAAGAGAGAATATATAATTAAGACTTTTAAAGATCTACAGAAACGCTGTTTTCGAGCTTTAATTCGGTCAGTAATAAATTTTTCGAATCGCTTCTGATGAAAGTGTGTTAGATTGATCTGAAACGGGCGATGATCAGCTATTGTATGTTATGATCATGATAGTGAGAGATTTGCAAAACAGCACGACTAGATAGAAAACTGAATTCCAAGGGGCGAAGAGACGGAACGAGACTGCCTTGTCGTCGTGGTTGCCAGTATTCGTAACTAAAGTTCTCATACCTTTGGGTGGGCTTGTCCATAGCACCTCAAGATTTCTAATTCATAAGATCAACTAAAGCTTTTCCAGAAGCAGCAATGTTAGGAACAGACATACCGCAATAGAATAGACTGTTTGCATGAAATAACGAACGTGCTAGAATCAGAGGTATTGAATACAAATTCGTAAATCATAGAGGCCGAAAATCCAATCCAAATTTGCACAAAAATCCAAAAACATGAGGCAGTAATTTCCAAGCCAGATCTCAATCTCCAACTTGCTTGATGAGCCACACGGGGGATCCGCTCATCTATGGCTTGGCCATACCCCCTCTTTCCATGCCCAATGAGCCCTCAAACTCGATCTTCTATTTGCCACGTGTACTGTTCGTATCTCGACTCCATGCTGCTTGTATCAACATACATATCCTTAGTTTGCGTGATACTCTCCCCTTTGCGCACTTCCTTGAGGGCATAACTGTCATCGCTGTTCGCCTTTGGTATCTTCCTAGATCCGCGCTTTTGCAGGCAGGCGAGACGGTTGTAGAGGGGATGCAAGGTCGGCAAGCAGCCAACGATAATGCTGAGTGGTAACTCGACCCTGTGTGAGCGTCAGCCAATATGGGTGTGTAGGTCGTGTTGGTCTACTTGCGTTTTCCATTGCACGAAGGGCATGATGGCGTCTAATGGGATGTTGTAAGACTCAGGGCCGTTCAAAAGAAGTCGGGGGATGCTTACAAGTAGGATCCTTGGCCACTACGGTATCGTAAGTATAGACTGTTCTGATAATACCCGCCACGGTTGTACTATGTCATTTTCAGTTGGACGGCTTTCCGCGGCGCCGAGTGAACACTTACAAAGCCCCTAGCGCAAGTAAGCCACATAGTAATATCTTCTTGTAGAAACGGATCTGCAGGTTTTTCAACAAAAAGGTCGGTGTGGTGGCGAGGAGAACATCGTAGATACATGCCGAGACTGGAAGTTTATTAGAGGGCATCGATTACACATGGAAACGTCGAGACGCTCAAGAAGACTCACCGCCCTGAATGTAGATGATTACGGTCCTTGCCTCCGCATTGCAGTCCCCTTTTATCGTAGGGTCCCACAAAGCCTTGGTAGGTTTGCACGAAAAGAGAATGGCACAAAAACACATGATCGTCGTTATTAAACCAAAGACAATGAGAGTGTAGAAGAACGCTTTCCATTTCTTGTTCGTTGTGACATGGATAAGCATCAAAGAGATGGATATCTTCGCGGTAACTTCGGCAGAAGGCGTGACTTCGAATGCAATCCAGAGCCATTTGATGGCAGCTGCTGACTCTTCGGGGGTCACATTACGTCTGCCTAGACCGTAATGGACGGATGTAGACATAAGGCTCAATGCTAACAGTGTTAAAGCCTAGAAGGTACGACGTTTCGACGTTAGCCTAAAATTGTCCGCTCCAAGTGATCAAGTCCTAGTATCAAAAGTTCAAACTTTACCAAAGAAGTAGCCACTACCCAGTCATCCAGGGCCACTTTCCGAATGATCTTAGCCCTAACCCACAACCTCAAGCATACAAGAACCATTGCGACCAGAGTACCCGTAGCAAATACCGCGAGGAACTCCGGGGCCTTGTTGTTGTCACTTTCGGCAGCCATTCTGTAGCTATAATCAAGCAGTGGTTCAAAATTTAGTGGACATAAGATGCCGATTGAGAAGGTGATACTCGAGTGCCATTTCTCAGCAAATCCAACTGGCCTTGTGACATTTCTGACTCGAAGTGTAACAGTTCATTTGCGTTTCACTTGCTTCACTCGTTGATGAATTGATGTTACAGACTTAATTGTTCTCCCAGAAGTCCAAGCCCCGTTGAAGCAGAGAGTGATTGCTGATTATCCGCCATGATACACTGGCTCGACATGAGTCCAACCAAGGCATACAAGGACATAATACGTAAAAGTTCCCTGGCAGAGAATCCCCGCATAGTTGTAATTGGCTGAAAATTAGAGATAGTGATGTCGAATTTAAAGTAGGAAGCGATGTCAGGTTTTGTAGCTTTGTAGTGAGTAGATTCTATCTACTCAGGGAACGCCGTTAGGATAGGTCCTGAGTATATGTGTTCCTACAGGAAGCTCATAGTTTGCTGATCCGAGAATAAGCTACTCGAGATGTCTGACTTTCAGTAGTATTATGGCGTGATAGATGATCGATTGACTTAGAAGCGTATATCTGTGAAGGGCCAATCATTGGTTGCTACTCCGTACTGCAGTCTGCAAGCATCAATATCCAAGGCTGGAATGATAAGGCTAAGTCAGCCAATATTACCCCTCACCCTTAAATGGCCAGTGCCTCTCTTTATTCTCTTTAGTATCTTCATGTTATCTATTTCTAACCACCCTCATTGTGAAGATGCCAAGTCAATTGTGTCATGTCTGTCGTCGAATTCCTCCGGAATTCTTTTCCAAGAAATTCGACGACATATGGTCTTTCCAGGGCCCAGCAATATGCCTTCAACCAGTCAACAGCATACATCGAGCTGCTTCTTCAGGATGCTCACTTTGCGCCGTTCTCATCGCTCGCAGCAAGACGGACTTCTTGCCTCCGGACGTCCTAGAGCGGGTCCCAGTCAGCTTGAGACGAGCTGTCCTAGATACTCATCAAGCAATTGGCCTTTGGATCGGAATTGATGACATCTCTCACACTTCTTTCTTCCGCGTGCCTCCATCATGGAGTAAGCAAAAGGCTCCATCAGTCTGGCTTCAAGATCGGATTGACGAATCCATTGACAACTTCGGAATCATCGAACATTGGATCAGAGATTGCGTGCGTAATCACAAAAAGCGTAGAATGAGCAGGCAAAACCTCTGGATTGATTCGATATGCATCATCTAGGATGATGGGCAAGATGGGCAAGAGAAGTAGCGGCCATGGCCAAAGTTTATGGTGCTTGACTATGCACCCTCAGTGCTCTCAATTCGAAAGACAGAATTGAGGGCTGTCGTATTAATGTCAACATTCAATCATCCCTCTTCCGATATTTCGACGTTGATCTTGGTCCTCGTCGACTTCGAAGTTTCGATGATGAGCCCACAGACTGACACTCGGAATATGGTGATGATCCCTATAGACATGGAGAATACGGAAACAATTCTTTGAGGAAAAGGGCCTGGACTCTGCAAGAAAGAGGGCTATTTATAAGAAACATCCACTTCTCACGAAACATGCTTCTGTGAGAGTGCAAGGAAAAGAGGGCCTCAAACCAACTTCCCTGGCATGAGATGAAGCCTGAAGATGTTTTTCAACCACGGCCAATACGAAACGATCCCAGCGAAAGTCCCGCGCCCAATGGGCCCGTTTCACTCAGACATCGGTAGTATGAACTGATGGAGAATTACTTTGATCGATCCTTAACGGAAGAAAAGGACAAACTGCCAGTGCTCTCCGGTTTGGCCCCTAAATTCAAAGCCACTTCCCTACAGGGTAATATCTGGCTGGGCTATGGAGTAGTCATCTGCCATCGGCTCTTGTTTGGAAGACAATGCACCGCCCGCCTCTGGTCAAAGTTTACATTGACAAAACGCCTCAGCCTCGACGGCCGACATTGTACATAGCGTCAAGCTGGTCGTGGGCATCCATTGAGGGTGGCATCACGTATGAAAGCCAGAGGCTAAACAACACTAGCAATGATATACATCAGAGGCCGGAAGAGAGTGTAGCTGACTATGACTTTAGATGACTCATTGTAGACAGCACTCATATACAGCCAAAGGGTGCCGATCCATTCGGTGAGGGATTGAAAGCGTCTTTGGTGTTGCGGGCGCGCGTCATACCTGTCAATCCAATGCTCGAGACGATAAAGAACGAGAACAATTACAACGGGTCGAGGGCGACTACAACCAACGACGGTGCCAGTGCCAATGCCGCTGTTTTCTACCCCAACACCATTAGTGAGTTGCAAGACGCAGATCAAATATTCTGCGTAAGTATAAGATCAGAGCCTTTCTGGTCAGACATCTCACCCCCGCGTGAACTTTATGGGAAGGGTTTTCCGACTCCAGAAGAAACGGTCGGAAATGAAATGATCATAGGCCTTACCCTCGTGCAAGGTCCGACAAACAACGATGTGTACCGGCGTGTAGGTCTCATGCGGTGGGTCAGGAAATCCCTATTCACGGGTGTCGAGCCGTTAGTGATAACGCTTGTTTAACGATCTTTACAAGTTGCTTCGGAAAGACCTGAATATACAGTCAGATAAAGGACGTGGATGCCGCAGGACGCTAATTGCGTACAAGAGACACTCGGGTTGAAGAAGTTCAAAGTCAGGCCGCATAGCTGAGCGGTCGATCCAGCCACCCATATGAAAAGCGCGGCATAGAGCCCACCTAGGATAAAGCCAATTCCCCGGCCACGAACTAATCGTTGTACAGCAGCTCTCATAGCCATGTCTTAAGTAGAGCAAGATGAGAGTTAGTCAACTCCTGCATGCACAAGATGCTACCTTAGAAAACCTCTGTCTCAACCACTGAGCCAGTATCCAAGAGACCAAATATCAAGCCCACTCCGAAATAGCATTGCTGAGGGGACAGAAAGCAGGCCTTGGCGCGCTTTGCGGAAGCTGTTTGAAAGCAATGGTAATGCATTGATTTCATGTACATGCTAAACTCGTCAAAATATAGTCGAAATAATTGAGGCAATTACACATATTGGTATCATTGTGTATACCCAAAGTCTCCAGCTTGACAGATGCGTTGACGGGGGTGTACATACAAGGCAAGATGTGCTAAATGCCAAACTCAGACTCACCAAATCTCTCATTATATCGTTCTTGTCCTTTCAAGTGGAATGAGGAATTTTCTGTTCTGTTCATCAAGTCGCCTGTACGCCTTTTACACCTAAAGATCGCAGCCTCGAGGGTTCTCATCTGGGATTTTCCTTTACTGAAAGAAATAAGTGTAAACACCAACTGTTAAAGTACGAGGCTGGGAACGAGCTGGTTTGAAATTCTGCCACGAAAGCTATCTCGGAGCAACTCCGTGAATCTCGCAGAACGGGAGAAGTCTGCCAGAACATGAACCGTCTTTGAAAGCGAAGTAACAAATCATCTGTATTGGACTCTTGCGAGCTTCTTGCGAGCATCTTTGGTGATAGAACCTCATATCTAAGCACTCCTTCAAAGGGCAGAGCGCAACCATCAGCACGAGTTGTTACGTTCGATGTGCGGTTGCTAGAAGTTTCTGTTCTACACAAAAGGCTCACGACAGATTTTTGATTCTTCGACGAACCTACTTCGGCTTTGGTGTAATTCCCTCAGCAGCAGGTGCTGGGGAGACCTGGGAGCGGGTTTGCTGGGGGGTCTGAAAGATCCGACTTTTGCGCACAAAATGTCGCTTCTGTCATCGTTCTACGATATATAAGACAGGACATCCACCCGTTAAAAGAAAAGGCCGAGTGGAATCAGTTGATTGAAAACTATCGCTTGCTTCGGCCCGCACTTCGCTTGCCGATAGTGCAAGCTAGCCCTATCTACTCTAGATTTAACCTAAATGCAGGGATTCACGTAGCGCGTCACTCTGACGCGTCTCCCGAATCCCAATGCTCGAACATCAACCGCATAGTTTCGTCCAACTTCCCAGCAACAGCACCATTATGGCGACAGTAACCCAGCAGCCATTGCGTGGAAGACCAGCGCGTAAGAGAAGATCAAACGCCGCTTCTTCGTGGCGATAGCTAAATCCTCCATAGATCCATCTGGCCCAACCTTCCTAACCTATACTCCGAACGGCAATCGACTGATTACAGCAGGGTCGAATAATGTCGTAAGAGTCTACACTACCGGCTCTGATGGCGAGCCTACAAACATTGATGACTGTCAAGAGAGTAATACTGCGGTTGCTGCGTCGGTGGGTGTCAATAAATTAAAGCTTCGATCAAGGCTAATTGAAGGGTAGAATGGCTTCTTCATCACCGGATCTGAAGATGGCACGGTTTGCATGTACTCGCTCGAGACATACAGTTTCGATAAGATGCTCACGAGATGCACATTACCAATTCGAGATATCGTATTGTCGCCAGACGGAAATTGGGCGGCAGTTGCCAGCGAGTCAGTGCGGATCACCCTTGGAGTAAACATAGCCTCTGACTCATGATAGTGAGACTACAGTAAAAGTCGTCGATACAGGGGATATGACAAGGGTGCTTTATCTCCGCGACCTACCAAAACCTGCCAAGCACCTGTCCTTCCATCCAAGTGGCGCTTATCTGGCGGTCTCATGCACGGATGGTGTAGTCTACATATATAGTCTGAGCGCTGAAGTGCCGGAACTGGTCAGAAAGGTGGATGGTGTGATTCGGAGCCTCGAAGCAGACGTTGAAATAAGTGCTCGAGCTATTTGGCACCCTGACGGACGCGCCTTTGCAGCGCCAACAGCTACAAGAGAGATCCAGGTAATATCTAGGAATGATGGAGAGCGACAGAGGAGCTTCTCTGGGGGGCACATGGGGGATATCACAGCGCTTGCATGGTCAGCCAATGGCGCATTGCTCGCCAGTGCTGGGACCGACAGGAAAATCCTGCTATGGGAAACGAAGTCACAGAAGATCCTTGCTAGGTAAAATCTCGTATTGGCCCTGATTCGCGAAGCAATGCTAATAAAAGACTTAGGTATGACCACCCGAATGTCATCAATCTAGCATGGCATTCCCATGAGAATATCATCTCATTTACCACTTCCGATGGCGAGCTCTTTATTTACCCAAATTTTGTACCCACTGAACATGCCCCTTTGCTCGAGCATACGCTACAGCCGGCTCCGTTCATCCATGACCCACTTGCGGAAACCTCAGGCAATGCTCGTAAGCCACTCACAAATGGGTCAAAACATATCTCAGACAACCGCGGTAGACGGAGAGGCACCCCAGATTCACTTGATGATATCCTAGGTCCTGATTTGGTCGGGGACGAAGATGACTTTGTCGAAGATGATGACGGTGCTGGCTATCTGGACAATGTCAACGGGTACGGGAAACGGGACAATACTCACCTTGACGCCATTGATGGATATGGCACTAAACGGAGAGCAACGTATCAGGCCTGGCAGCCTAGGCTACACGCTCCCTTCCAACCTGGAAGTACACCTTGGCGAGGAAATCGAAGATATCTATGTAAGTAAAGAGCTAAGACGAATGAACAAAGCTTACGTCTTCAAGGTCTTAACCTCATAGGGTTTGCGTGGACTGTTGATCAGGACACTCATCATACGGTGACGGTAGAATTTTATGATCGAGAGTTCCACCGAGATTTCCATTTCACGGATCCTTATCTATACGACAAGGCTTGCCTTAGTAGGCGTTTCCCTGAAATGGTAGCTCTGGAAAAGTACTGACGACTACAGACGAAAGTGGCACCCTGTTTTCTTGCCCACCGGCGAACGGAAACCCGGCGATGATCTTCTACCGGCCACACGAGACCTGGACCTCAAGAGCAGATTGGCGCACTCAATTGCCGGCTGGAGAGGACGTCATATGTTAGTATAGTGAACACATGAAGTCGAAGAAAAATAGCTGACCAATCAAAGCGATATCACTTAGTGATTCCTACATTATAGTCACAACGTCCGCAGATTACGTTCGGATCTTCACCTTATACGGCACGCCATTTCGTGTATATCGGCAAAAATCTTCCCCAACAGTAACCTGTGCATCATGGCGGGACTATGTGCTGACAATGGGTAATGGGCCTGTTGGTGGTGACGGTTCTACGAAACTTATCTACACCATTGAGAACGTAAAGCGGGATGAGATATGCCAAAGTGACGACATTGTTGCTCTTACGGAAGGTGCCGAAATCAAAAACGTCTTTTTTTCGGATACCGGCGACCCTTGCATCTACGACTCAACTGGTGTTCTTTTAATCCTCCAGCACTGGCGAACACCGGGTCAGGCTCGATGGGTTCCTGTTCTTGATACGAAGCTCTTGGAGCGTCTCGCCAGCGGGCGAAAAGAAGAGACCTACTGGCCTGTGGCAGTTGCACATGATAAGTTCCATTGCATCATTCTAAAAGGAGGAGACCAGTATCCTTATTTCCCCAAGCCATTGCTCACCGAGTTCGACTTCAAGATTCCCTGTTCGACTTTAGCACCGCGCGAAGATTCAGAAGAGGCGCCCGCAAATGACGGCACTAGGCTTGAGGAATCGTTTGTCCGTAGCTCCTTGATGCTAAGTCTCCTAGAAGATCTTGTCTCAGCAACATCCGCCACGCATAGCCAACGTGCCGAGCTGAGCCGGCGAGAAGTCGAAGTCGACAAGGCGCTATTGCAGCTCCTCAACGTCGAGTGCAGGGAGGGCGAAGAGAGGGGCATGAAAGCCTTGGAGATTGTGGGCTTGATGAAGGATCGGAGTGGAAAGATGGTTGAGGCGGCTGGTAAGGTTGCTGGCAGATATGGGAGGACAGTATTGCAGGAGAAGATTAGCGAGTTGGCTGAGAAGCGGCTGATGGGGATGGAGGACGAAGAGACATGAATACGGGTATTGGGCTATTGATGATAATGTAAGGGAATTGAATCTACCAGCTACGACTGGCTAAACGATGGTATGAACGGGATTTCCGAGACGTCTTGTACCGATATTCGATTCTGGAGCCGGGAATGCGCCGTCATGGCGAGACAACAACGAAAGTACTGCCACCCGCCCCGATATTCTCGCAAGTCTGGCATGTCTACAAGAACAATCACGTCCCCAACCCTCTTCTCAAAGCTTTTCTCTGTTCTCTTTGCTAGCGAAAAATCACCTCTCGGAGCTCATTGGTCGCCCCGAATCCTCAGCCTCGTCTGTCGACGCAGTCTTCTGCACGCCCTTTTCTGCGCGCCCTAGTCCCAGGACATCGCAATGGACCACACTGGGACCAATTCTGCTCGCAGCCTGCAGCCACATGCATATCTTATGCATGACGCTGCAGCTGAGCGCAGGTAAAGTTTTTTTTTTTTTTTTAGATCTAACACCCCGCTACTCCGTACAGTTTTTATACTTGCCTTCACAGGGGTTGCGAAGTCACCTGCGCTAGCGAAACGCTTCTTGACGAGCACGTCGCGACCCACTTTCAGACATGTCGTATGATCCGGGATGCCCCTTCTGCGTCTCATTACAACCATGCTATCAATATTGGCCAAGAACATGCCACCACCATCTATGTCCCGAACGCCAATATTAGCGCTACAGCACCCAGCCAAATTGATATTGCCGCCACTTACAACCGCATCCTCTCTCCTTACGAGGCAGTGACTGCTACAAATGGAATAGCACGCGCAAACTCTAGCTCCATGAACAGCTCTCACACGGCCTTCCCAACCTCTCCCGTCTTCTCCATGGAAGTTAAGCCCAAGATTCCCTGCCCTCAGTGCGCCAAGACCTTCGTCCGCGCCAGCGATCTTGAGCGACACGCCAAGAGTCATGCAAAGGGCATGCCGGAGTTTGAATGTCCAGCTCCAGGATGTGCGAGAAAAGGCATGAAGGGGTTTTGGAGAAAGGATAAGATGATGGATCATTATAGGTGCCGACATGGGCGTAGAGGGTGAATGGGGGTGTTAGGGATGAAAGAGGCATGGTGGAAGAGAGGTGAGGGTGGGGGTGAAAAAGTAGATTGTACGACAGTGGAAGGAGGAATTGGGTTGATGATCGATCGATGAAGATAGGGGTGGGATCAAGAGATTCGGCAACGCTTCTTTCATTTCTTTAGGCATATCTTTTCAGCTGTTTTTAGACTACTTAACGAAGCCTTTTTGGATCAAACTCCTTTTTCGGATCTGCAATCAGTGATCCTAAGCCATCACAGGTCCCCAACAAGAATAATTCGCTATCAGCAATGGTCACCAAAACCCCACACCATAATGTCCCAATCATAGTGTAAAAGTCCCATGACACTCTGGTGATGTATTTCAACTTTATGGTCGGACAACCTGATCCTCAATGGTGGCTAGAAAACTCCCTTCTAGCATACTGTCCTTGTAGCACCAGCAGTGAAAGACTCCCATGGGCCATGACTCAAACCTGATTGAGGTCGTGATACTGTGCAGCCCTCGGCAACCCATCACCGAAAGACGAAGAAGAGCGTGAGTAATACAGTCAAAGCAAGGTCATTAGGGTTTCGAAGCGCTAGCCGTTTAAGAATAAGGTTGGGAGTTCTCGTTATAATCGGATCGGCCTAGTTCAATAGGCCTATCTTCCAATTGCACTGGTAGCATATCCTCTAGGAGTTGGCTCAATTTGACAATCATAATCGTTTCAGACTTCGACAGTTGGATTGTTTATTTGAACAGGTTAGCATAAGGTTTATTGCTGTAATCGAAGATATAGACACAAACGCTTTCTTTGGCTCAGGTACTTTACCAAAAAAAAATCTTACCTTAACCTGGCATCTGATATTTTGAAGAGCCATCAGAAGCGCTTAACGCGTCTGAACAAGCGCGATCTCAAGGAAAGCTTGAATGCTTAAACATTTAGCGGATTCTTCCCCGAGTCTCTATTCCTTTCATGACTTATCAGCTCCTTCGGGTCTTGAAAATATCTGCAAAACAGACTACTAGTTAGTGATTACCACGCCTTCAGCATGATGCTCTCCTCCCTCCCCCCACTCTTCCCCCATGACGTAACCTTCCCTCCTTGACCCCACCCTCAATTCTCCATCAAACTAAAATTTACCAGGCACACTCCCTCTACTACCCCTCACCCTCTACCCATCAACCAGCTCCCCCGTCTCAGAACTCTCAGAACCCCAATAATATCCTCTCACGCACCCCAGCTATCAATCAATACCATCGTATCGATACACCAATCCCTGTCCGTACCGCCCTTAGCATACTACGCGCAGATGAAAATACGGTAGCGATCAGAAAAGCGAATATTCGGAGGTTTGGGGCGGGATGGCTAAGGCCGCTAGGGGTGGGGAAGACGCTGCAAGGGATGGCGGACGAGAGGGCGGAGAGGGAGGAGCAGGAGGGGGTTGCGCAGAGGTGGGTTCTCGTTGCATCATCCGTCCTTTGAATTGAACATGCAATGGCCCGAACTTGGTGCCTTAATAGCGGCTGTTTGTCGACGTGATTGACCACAGATAGCAATTAGCTAACCCGTACCTTCATACACTCAGGGAACTCGCCCTCGCCGATGCGCAAGCCGCCGCCGAAGCCGAAGCCTTCGCCAACGGCGAAACACCAGAGGGGCTCGACCCTGAAGACGAGCTAGGGCACGATCTCGATAACGACGTCCCCGACGCAGAAGAAGGCGGCTGGCTCGACGACGATGAGATTGACGAGGACGACGAAGACAACATCGACGAACAAACACTCGCCGAGATGAATGATGAAGGCGAGGGCGATTACGCCGAACAACCGGACTTAGACGATGACGTGCCAGAAGCGGGGAGTTATCAGCATACGGACACGGAGGTGGAGGATAGTAGTAGCCTGGACGAGCCTTTGGGTGCAAGGGCAGGCGATAGGAGAACAACGTTTGACATGACGCAGGAAGCGGTGGAGAGGAGTATGAGACTGGGCACGGGGGGAGGGGGAAGTGGGGTGCTGGGCAGCTCCGTGTTTGGGAGTAGTCCGGTTTTGCAGATGAGCTATCAGGGCCGGAGGGCCAGTGGAGGGGGGAGGGGGAGGGGGAGAGGCAGGGAGAACTGAGGGTTTATCAGGGAGGAACACCGGCTATGAGAGTGTGGGGAAGCGGCTGCGGCGAGGAGCGCGGCTTGATGGTTTCTAAAGCAATCCCGCTCATAGGAAAGGCTTTGTATTTCAGTGAGTGGGCGTGAGTGACTTGAAGTTTTGATACCCAGATTTCATTCATAGCTTTCTATTCGTTGTTGCCAATAAACCCGTCCGCAATAGGTACAAGAACGTCCTTGAGCCCTAGGGCAGTATTTTCATGTTATACAGACCTTCGCAGCCTAAACCTGTCCGTCATACCGTACTGTAATGCTTCCCACCACAAACGCCAACGCTATGCTGCAATTTTAAATTCCATGCGTCCAAAACGAACCGGTCGAATAGATCTCTCGTCTACCCTCCTGCAACCCCCCCCCCCCCCCCCCCCCCCCCCCCCCCCCCCCCCCCCCCCACCCACCACCCCCCCCCCCCCCCCCCCCCCCCCCCCCCCCCCCCCCCCCCCCCCCCACCCCCCCCCCCCCCCCCCCCCCCCGCCCCCCCCCCGCCCGCCCCCCCTAAAACAACCAAACCCACCAAAACACCACCCCAACCGCCGCGAAAAACCCCAGCCAAACCCTCCACCCCACCCCCGTCTTCTCGGCCATCCTCAGCATGCGGTTCATAGTCCCGCGCAGGCGCACCCGTGTGTTGTCGAAGGAGTCATTCATGGTATCGGTCAGAGCGGAGGAGTCGCGGATTTCGTCGCCGATGGCTAGGGTGATCTGTTGCGGGTGCTTGTTAGAAGCTGGTGGGGAGCAGGGGGAGGGGGGAGGGGGGAAAGGGGAGAGAGCATACGTCTTTGAGCATCTTAACCTTTGCGCTCATCCCTTCAAGCTGGACGTCGTTCTGGCCTTCCAGCTCCGAGAGTACGGCGTCGGAGTATTGTCCCCTTATCTCCCCCAAACACCCCCTCAGCCTCTTTCATTTCACACTCTCCCACAACCCCCCCCAAAAACCTCCTCAAACTCACCTCGAATTTGGCGTCGCAGGCCTAAACCCCCCATTCACGGCCCCACTCCCACTCCCACTGGCCCCTGCGCCAGACCCGCCATAATTACCAGCGCCCGCATACCCATAACTCGCGCTGGCGCGGGCTGGCGATGCGCTGGCTGGGCGGTTGCGGTCGCCGGTGTAGTTTTCGAAAAGGGCGGAGCGGGGGTCGCGTTGGTGGAGGGTGGAGGTGGGGAATCTGCTGGGTTTGGACGAGGGGGGTTGGTGTTAGTGCGAGGTTATGGTGGGTTTGTATGGGGTTGGGGTGGGGGTGGTTACCTTTGTGCCATGATGTGGTGGGAGAGGATTTGGGGGGTGCGGGCGGCGAGTTTGGGGGGGGGTGTAGGTGGCCTTTTGCGGAGTGCGAGGCGAGAAGGGAGTTTTTAGGGTCGGATCTGTGTGGGGCAACGCAGGGGATGGTTATGTTATCTAGACTAAATGTTGGTGTTACGAGGAGTAGTACATGTCTGTTACAACGAGTTTAAACAGGAGAGCTGGGTTTTGCGCAAACGCAAGTTTCTTGTGTTGAGCGGAAAACAAAGAGCCACCAACGCCACTCAATAGCCAACCTATGATGTGGAAATGCATTCGTGAGCCAAGTGAGAATCGGAGTTGCGCAACCGAGTGTGAGTGCTAGTTGTACATTGCAGGATGCCTTTTCCACTCCATTGCGACACAGAGCCACCAAAGCAAAGAAGTATATCCATCTTAAGTCTTCGCGACATAATTCTCATAGTAACATGCTTTTGTATCTTTACTTCATCCTCCTGGCCCGTTCGTCTAAGCAATGTGATGACGATTTAGTAAGAGACGTTGAGTTCCACCGCCAGTCTGCCCCAGTGAATGCAAAGACCAAGAGACTATTCTTGCATCGCATCATCTTCCTTCTCCTCGAAATCATCGTCGTCTTCGTCGTCCTCATCGCCATCCTCAGGTAATTCCTCTGCTGCCTTTGCGAAGTCGATAGTCTTTCCGCGTGTGCGACGGCCGTCGTTGATGATGTTGTCGGTGTCGATTTCCTCCATGTTATCTTCATCTGGTTCCTCATCCACTGTAACGATACGAAAATTAGCAAAGGGAATCTATTGTCAGAGCGCATTGTTCGCAAACGTACTTCCTTCTGGCGCCTATACAGATGTCAATAAAGAGATGTCCAAGTAAATGCATCAGCTATCAAAGAACTATACATCTTCTTCAGCGCCCGTCTCCTCGTCTGAGCTATCATCGTCTTCATCCATGCTCATATTCTGCGTTACAGACTCAGCAGCCTTGCCTTTGCCTTTGGCTTCGGCAACAGCTTCGGCAGGGTTGACATTCTCTTCGCCAGCTGTGCGAGTGCGGTCGTTGTCGTCCATGATGCAGCCCAGGATTTTGTTGATAAATTGCTATGCTTGAAGGTGTTGATGTTTGGGGAGCGGAAGATCGCGAAGTCGAGATCTGAGCGCGACGTGAGACGCTAAGGTATCTAGTACTCGGTAGGGCTGCAGCTACCAAGCTTTGGACGTCCACTCACCAGCTCCAGCCTCCAGCAGATTGATGAGTTCTATCCATGACTTAATCTTTTCCCCCTTGCCCATGCTCTGCAATTCAGCCTAATGAATATATTGCTTTGAGATAATCTTGAGTCTGCTCATTCTATCAGATGCTTGGATGGGAATTAGGTACTATTTACTGACTTTTGGCTCTCCTTGGTGCAGGTCATTAGACAGACTAAGTGACGGTTGATGACTTTCGTATGTTCCTTTGCTCATTTCTTCTTATTGCCATGCTTTACATCTGTTCAATTCGAGTCAATGGTTACGCTATATTGAGAAAACGAGTTGATTTGTCTACCTCAATATGCTCTCGACGATGGTACGTTTATTTACTGGCTTTCGACTCTCTGTGGTGCAGGACCGGCCAACTATTAACCTAAGTGGCAGTTTGGCCCTGGAAAATCACGATTCGTTCAATTTTGTATGTTCCTTTGCCCAAGTCGTCTAATTGAATAATGTTTAAATTCGCCCCAAAGCAAAAATTCTGCCGCCTCAAGAACGCTATGAGGCTAGTTGTTTATTTGTTAAGATCGGTTTACTCTTTGCTGGATTTTGGCTACCATTATCGAAAGACAGGTCTGTCTCGACGCGCATGGGTCCTCGAGTGACTCAAGACACGCTTCCAATAATGGTGGTAGGCCTGAGGGCCTTGCTGATAGGTCATCCGAATATCTATACATAGCAACCATTGTGGATTTCTTCTGCCTAACTTCTTGGAAGTCTTCTGATACTTTACGGGGTACAAATTTGCCGATAGGAGGTACCGAAGCCCTTTTCTCCGGTTTTTATGCGTTTTCGAGTAGATTTATCGCAGGCAACTCTCCCGTGCATCCCCTCATAAACACCAATTTACGACCACTACTGAATAAACAAAACTTCAGACCTTCTCCTGGACCTTTTTGTCTCCCGATCCTTACACTAGCCTATGAACGCACAGCTTGTTCTGTGCGCCAATTCATCTCAACACCCGGGCCAAACTCAGGCTGTTTCCACTTCTCCTCTAATAAGATCTCCCGGGAGAAGTCAGCTCCCCAGTCCTCCACTCGTTCTGCTTTGTTGGGTCCCTCAGCCCGTCCGACATATAGAAGGTGCCCATAGGATGGCTCCCATGCACCGAGATCATTAATGTGATACTCGAGTTTCATGTCCCGCTGTCGGTCCTGTGTAGGCTCCACTACGCTGCAGAAGCCACACTAGACTGCCAGTTATTCTCAATCATATATAAACAAGTCAAAGTTGTAGAAAGCCCCTGTGGTTTTCTTACCGTAATCTTTCTTCCGCGCCGTACAACAATAAGATGCTGATATGCTTCGTCTTTCTCTCGACGTACAAACTCGAAATAGTCATAACTTAGTTCCAGGAACGCGTAAAGCGCATGAGGTTTCCACTTGTACAAGAGCGTAGCAACACCGTCTGCTGCCCGGAGGTTGGTGATATCGCTGCCTTCTTGGAATTCTTGGCTGATAACATGCGGATGACCCAGCGGCGCACATGCAGGGAGCCCAAGGTAGGAAGTACAGTATGATAGGCGAGGGGTTCCATGACCTCTTCGTTAGGTCGCAACGTGGTAAATACGGGACAGGGTAGTTCCTAACGATCCTTAAAGGCCAAAATTAATCCAACATAGAAGCAGCTTTATGAAAGCCAACGGAGCTGCTGCCCAATGCCTCTGTGCAAGAAAGCTATCGAAGCCTTCGTTCCTATCTGTTGAAGCTGCTGCAATTGTGAAGATTTTGTAAAGAAAGTCGGACAAGAATAAAGTAACAGTATGAGTAATTGAAAGCCAGATAGGACACTAAGTTCATGACAGGGCAGAGCCGACTATGGTGAAGGAAGAGCATGTCTTGCCTTAGACATAGTAGAACCATGAAAGACTTTGGTATATCTCCATGCCGTTTGATTAACACAATATGGAAACGTGAATTGAACAGCAAGCATCGTTGCATGATTACCAGAAATGTTGTCTCTTCTTAGTGGCTAGCCGTCTAGATATGACTCACTACCATACACCTGCTTGGTCCTTCTCTCAAGGATGTCAATGCTACTGTCATAACACTCCGATAATTCAACCTCAGGCAGGGCAATCGCTCTTTCTGCAGGGAATGAGAAATATAGTAATTCATCACTCATTGGTTGTAGTTGCTCGTGTCTTCGTGTAAGAAGTGAATATGTAAGGCATGCCTACCTATTCAGTAAAAAGGCTTGGGTAAGTCTGCAATAGCCGATGAAATGGAACCTTTCCCAATTTTCAGAAATTCCGTTTTTCAACTCAAAGCAGTCAATGAGAGAAGTGAAAAACAGGAGACAGCACAGTAGACATGTTGCATGCGTTATGGCACTCGACAACATCCGGATTTATAAATCGTAGAATAAAACGTGCCCACTTCAACTTTACGTACGACCTTGGTTAAGACAGGCAAGCTCATAAAAGATATTTCAGCAGCTTCTTGACGCGAAGGACATTGAATAGGATCTCCGTCACAGAAATGTAGTTGAGCATCCGTTGTGTCCTATTTCCAAAATGAGTCCTGTCTCTACGAACGCGTGAGATTGCGACCCCTCCACTGCCATTGACCGGTTTCATTCGACAGTATGGTAGAGCACTCGCTCCCAGATGATCTCATCCTCTCATTACAAAATTCAATCCCATGCAGGGAACTACAGATCCAACAGTTGTGTAGTCTTTTAGACGTAAGGTTCAATACCTACGCCCTACTGCTTAGACATTAACGTCCACCAAGCCCAGATTCGCTAGTCCGCCTGTGCTCCTAGTTCACGGTCTCGAAGCAACTGGCAAGAGCTTGACGATTAGACATGTTATCGAATCTCTTGGTGTGCCTTCAGCATTCGCTGGCTCAAAAGAATGCATTACCGCGCGGCACCTGTTAGAACGGACTCTGGCTGCTGCTATAGATACCCTGGACGGTACAAATAACAGTGAGACTATGACCAGTTCTGATGGCAGGTGTGACAGCATCAGTGCGTTTGTTGTGCAACTACAATATCTATTGGAGGGAAAGGGCAGATTTACCTTGGTTTTCGACGGAATAGATCGCCAAAGGGAAGCTCCCCCGACACTCCTGCCTGCTATCGCTCGGCTTGGAGAAATTGTAAGCTTAGGTATATGTTCTCTTATACCAAGGCTAAACCTGTGTAGATACCAAACCTTACCATTATTCTAATCGTCACATCGCCTCCTTCTGGTCTCCTTCAACTAAGAGGCGTACCCTGCATTCACTTTCCCACTTACACTCGAGCTCAGAGCCTTTCAATTGTTTCGAAGCCTCCTCTTCCAATATACAGGACGCCCAGCGATCAAACTACGTCAAGCCCAAACGAGCATTCTGCAAGTGGTGAGGATGATTCAGCTTGGCTATGGAAACGTTTCTGTACTGCAGTATGGGACTCTCTCGGGCAAGCTGCTGCGCGGGATGTCCTGAGTTTTCGGGATGTCTGCGAGAGACTTTGGAAACCATTTGTACAACCTATTGTAGATGGTAGCTATGGTACTCGAGAGTTCTCGAAATTAATGGTTAAAAACCGGGCCCTTTTCCAGGGTGAAGCTGCGATAAGGGAAAGCATCATATCCATGAGCTCAGCGCCGAACATTCAACTCGCAAAAAGTAGGTCGTGCCATTAGCATTGATTGTCAAAGGAGATTGCTCATATAACCCCCACAGGTCAACATACCCTTCCCTATTACACCAAGTACCTCCTTTCTGCGGCATACCTCGCCTCATATAACCCAGCCCGCCAAGATCTCATCTTTTTCACAAAAGCTAGTGAGAAGAAAAGACGCAAGAGAGGTGGTGGCACGGCTGTAAGTCATTTTCGACCATCCAAACACCGAAAGATTCAGCGAAGATTGCTTGGCCCGCAGGCATTCGTCCTTGAACGCTTAATTGCGATTTTTCACGCTATACTGCCCCACAGTGTTGCGAGTGGAAGTGCAGACATTATGACGCAGGTTGCCACATTAGTCAATCTCCGGTTACTAACAAAGACAGCTGGTGGAGGGGATATTCTGGACGCTGTGACCAAATGGAGGGTCAACGTAGGCTGGGAGTACATCCAGGAGTTAGCACGAAGCCTTCGGTTTGACATAGAGAACTATCTCGTTGAATAGGCAGATATTCGTCTCCGGTACAAGCAATGCCAAAGCAACGTCGCGATCTCCATTCCATTTCGATGGAATTACTGTGACGGGCAATCCGGGATCAATGGCCAAGGTCCATGGTTTGTCAGTGACAACATGTGGTAAAGTGGATTACTAGCGGGTGCAGGAAATCAGCGAACAATAATTGGTAGCCAGGTCAACTGTCGGACTAAGTGGCAGCTTGGATCTGAAAGGCAAGATTGACCAGCTTCATTAGGTCCTTTGCACAATTCTCCTTATCGCAGAGCGAAGGATTACAGTATGCTGAGAATGCAAGGAGTCTGTTCGTCCATTTGGGTATTTCTACAACTACACTAGTTGTCCGATGACTTTTGTACCCTCTAATATAACGATTCTTATCCAGGATCAGCGGTCGTCTGATTACCTTGCAGCATTATTAGCTAATCTTATGTATTGAGTATTATATACAAGCTTGGTGCACCATCTCCTTGATAGCCGTTACCATGTGTTTGTCCATTGACCAGTCTAGCCTCCGCCAGGCCTGCTTCCTTCCAGCTCACGAACCTTTGCCTGCTCAATACTGCCTTCCAGTTCGCTAGGTACCATCTGTCCATCAATCTCTGTCCTCTGGAATCCCTTGGCCTCATGAGCGGATTTCGCGGCTGTCACAGTATCCAACTCACTGGCCCGAGAAGTTTTCGTGCGATGCTGCGAGCCGGCTTGTTGCCGTCGTCTCCGCGAAAAAAGAAACCACAATGCTCCGCCGATGATGGCAATTGCGGCAATGCCGCCAACAACTCCGCCAACTATGGCCCCGGTGTTGCTATGGTGGATAGGAGTGGCCGACGAAGTGGCTGGGGAAGTCGCAGTCGCAGTTGCACTGCTGGTCGAAGTCGAAGTCGTCGCCGTTGCGTTGACAGGTATAGCTAGACCCTGGGCAATCCGGAATCCGTTCCCACAGCAAGTTGACTGAGTCACATTCACTCCACAACAATATATATCGCTTTCAGCGTTACACTGCGTGAGCTGCACGTCAAATGCTGCCATGGGACCATCAGAATCTATGCAGGAACACTCAATCAGCGACTTTCACCCACTCATTACATTTTACACTCTGCTCCGAACACCTCGTCTTACTTGATCCGTCGACACACAGCTTTATGCAGTTGGGACTCTGCCAACTACGGTCGGTACAGCTCTCACGCCAATATTGTCCGCTGGCATCTTTGCACAGGCCATTAGATTGACATGTATCTTGGCCATTGGGACCGGGGAGTCTGCAGCACATGCTGGCTGCCGATGAGTTCGCGGAGCATGATTGGTAAAGGTCGAACGACTGCCCGGCATTTCTATCGGTACCGATTTTGTTCCAGCAGTTGGCTGAAGTCGTGGGAAGCCAGCAATGTAGGAGAGAGAGTAGCACGAAGGCGGATCGAGCGTTGAACATCGTTGCTGGCTTGTGGACTAAATCGTCGTTGGCATACTGTGGTTTTTACGAGGTTGTTCATGATGGAAGTGAAGAAATGGACGGGAGTGTCAGCATTAGCTTTGCCAAAACTTTCGAAGGATTATAGTTTCCAATTTGGATCCTTTTGAGTCGCGCAACTTCGACAGCCTGACCAATCATATCTCGCGTCACGCTGCCTATCTTTACTCGGCTAATCTCTCCACTGACCAAATAGGGCTAGCACACACTAATACCTTAAGTCGATACTTGAGCTATCAGCCTCAGCCTTGCGCACCCGAATCCGACCTTTTAGAGAGAGAGAATAGACCAGTGGGCAGCCTCTCTAGAGCTCAAATAAGCAACAACAAGAGGCATCCACAATAACTTCCCAGACACGAGATTCAAGTACTCGTATCAATTGCAGTTACAATCTCTGATCATGACAGACAGCTCAGCAGATTGCGGATAATGCTAATGTTCTGTGACTCGAGTTCTAGAGCTGCTATGCCGCAAGGCTGCCGAATCCTTCGATGCTGGGATATTGTCTGCCTTTCCTACCTATTTCTTAATAAGTTGGCGCCCCCAAATCTCTTGCTCTTGGTGGTTTCAACCGACACTTCACACTAACGCTGCTTTCTCAGACCTGACTTCTGATTGCTTTCTATCTCGAGCTTAACTTGACTCCATGGGGTCAGAATGGAGGTACCCTCTGATGGATTGCTGCAGTCCCTGTGGAATCTGTGGGTCTTGACTCTTAGCGGTGGAAGGATTCCCAGAAGTTGCTCAGAAGGAAACCAGGCTGTCAGGCGTTCTGGTGCCCATGCTGTCTCTTTGGCAAGACAAAAGCTCGCCGAACGGATCCGACTCTTTAACGCTTCTCTCAGTGCAACGGTAGCGTAAGATATCTTCTCTCAGCACTCTGCCGCGTGCTTCTCAACTTCACTAGCAACGGCCATCTACAACACCGAGGGCATGCTTGCTTGGAAAATCTAATCGCTGACTGTTCTATTACATCTAGTGCATGACCTACTGTGTTACTCTGCCCTGCGGTCTTTGTTTCATCCCGCAAATGGTCGAACGTAGCAACATTCGATTCCAGCGCAAAATCGGCGGCTCCTGCTGCGGCGACTGCTTCCAGACCGCCTGTTGTCCATACTGCGTTCTAGTACAGGAAGAAAAGGAGGAACTGGAAAACTCAGCGCAAATTGGTCAGCCTGGCTACCAATCACAACAGCAGCCTATGGCGTACAGTCAACCACAACAACAAAGACCAGCAGCGAGGCATCACCTGTCAGAGACTTTGGCAAACGATTTTACAAAGATTGCGGTTGCTGGTATTAATAGTGGGAATTGATGATTTTTTGAATATTACAAAGGGACTAGAGCGATGGGGTTATAGCTGATTTTTAGACGATCTTTGCGGGAGCACATAAAGGGAGAACATGGTATGTACGTATCGGGCTTTGGAAGCATGGTTTTGATACTATACCTGACTTTGGCCATCGGGGCTATATCGTATATTGAGTGTATTGTAATAATTGATAGCTGGACATATATTCACACGGTGGACTTTTACAACAGATGTCCCAGGGTCTTTAACTTGTACTGCTCTATTCCGACATGGCGAAGTGACGACTCTGCCGCTTCTTCGGTCAATTCCTGGTATAAAACTCACTCGGTGGAGGGTCGAAAAGGTAGTCCCAAGCGATTAGGGTTAGGGTTATCTGCGGCTTGAACCAAATCCAAAGTTCTTACTCTCGATGCGCATAAGACATCTTCGTGCTATTAAACCATTGAACATTATCCATAGGATAATTATGTGAAGCTCCCATGCATACAAATTCTCGAGCCCTCTATTCTAGCCCTCATATCAGACAATGTCTCGAATTGAGGAACTCCCGGCCGACTTTGACGAGTCTCTCGACCTGAATGCCTTTCCTCCAGCACCATCCCAAAAATCTGGTCTCCCTTCAGCTGCCCCTACGTCTTCAACACCGTTCCCAATACCGGCCAAAGCAAAAGGTCAATATGACTCGACACCTACGCTGCCACCGCACATGGAGTCCGTCCGCTCGCATACTGCCGATGAAATTATCAAGATGATGAACCAGACACCGCTGTTCATGACTTCGCTGGAGAATGCAGATCCTGAAGGTAAGTTCGCTACCTAATTAGCACTACCATCAAGAACTTGTTCATCTGAGGCAGCAGATTAGACGGCGAAAACGTGGGCTTGGAGGCCATACGCGCGCTTCAGTATGAAGGTTCGCGGGCTGAGGTTGCCCGAGGCTTCAAGGAGAGAGGAAATGAGATGGTGAAGGAGAAGCGGTGGAAGGATGCCAAGGAATTCTATACAAAAGGTCTCGGGGCGCTGTCACGGAAGGTCGATGCGTCCAAAAAGGCGACAGTAGACGAGAAAAAGGCAGATGCGAAGCCGGCTTCAGAAGAAGAAAAGGAGACCGAGCGGTCTGAAGAGAAAAAGGTTGAAGAGGCCTTATACGCAAATCGCGCGCTTTGCAACCTCGAGCTAAGTACGTCCCTAACATCCAATCTACGAGGAACGTCCTGACCTCAGAACCTGACCGCTGACGCCCCTCCCTAGAAAACTACCGCTCCACAACCCTCGACTGCGCATTCACCCTCCGCCTCAACCCCCAAAACATCAAAGCCTACTACCGCTCCTCTCTCGCCCTCCTCGCCCTCGACAAGCTCCCCGAAGCCTTCGACACCTGCACCCGCGGCCTCACCATCGACCCCGGAAACACCGCTCTCGAATCCCTCTTCTTCGACAAGCTGCAGCCCCGAGAAGCAGAGCTCAGAGCGCGATCTCAGAAGCAAAACGCGCAGCTCGAACGCGCGCGGCAGGAAAACCTCGTTCTGGCTGCTGCGCTTCGCGCGAGAGGTATAAGAACGCGCACGACAGCCCAGGCCCCAGACATGGAAGACGCATCTATCCACCTCTCCCCGGACTCCATATCCCCCAAGAGCACACTCGTATTCCCCGTCATCCTGCTCTACCCGCTGCACGCCCAATCCGACTTCATCAAAGCCTTTCCCGAACAAGACACCATCCCCCAGCATCTCGAGTACATCTTCCCCTTGCCCTGGGATACGATGCACGAATACAGTATCGGCGGTGTGGAGTTTTACATGGAGACGATTAGTGGTGGACTGATCAAGGTGGGGAGGAATATGAGCTTATTGGGGATACTGGGGGGTGGGAAGGTGGAAATTGTGGATGGGGTTGTTAGGGTGAATGTGTTGCTGAAGGGGAAAGCGGGGAAGTGGATTGAGGAGGTTAAGGCGAGGAAGGGAAAATCACAAGGCCGATGACAAAACAAGCAATACTGCATATCTGTGGTAAATGTGATTGAGATTTTTGCCTTGGTACCTCACGTCCTACCAAGAAGCACCCGCATACATTGGGGGAAAAAGTAAATATTACGTTGTGTATCTGTTCTCATCCACCCCCTCATCCCCTTCCCTCCTCCATCCCAATTCCCCTCCGTACGCACAGCACACCCACCCCCCCACTGCAGCTTTCTACCTTCCCTTACTAACGACGAACAGAAGATCTCAGAGGAGAGAGATGACATGCATGGGGCACGGAAGGAGAAAAAGAAGTAGTGGATGGGTTTATGTGGGTGTGGAGAATAAGATGGGGGTGGGAAGGGGGAGGGGGAGTGGGGATAGATAGTTTGGTAATTACGATTGTGCTCTGTGGATGAACGGGCGCAAGAGATATCGATTGCGGAGGAGGAAATGCAAAATCTTTTTTTAATGAATTACGTGTGGGATAATTCCAAGCTGCTGTACATATATCGTCACCTAAATTAAGGGTGCGCAACTAATAAGGTAGGCACATAAGGTATGAAAAGCTTACCCGCTACAACCAAGCGCGCCGAGTTCTTGGTCTCGCATGTGTAAGTCGTTCGGTTCGCGAGGGGGTGCTGCGTTCATGTCCCAGTGTTAGCGGGTGGACTGGGGTTTAGGAGAGCGGTCGGTGCTTGGGGAGGTCGGTTGGGGGGGTTGGGGATGGAGGGTTGGGGATGGGGGATGGTGATGGTGGTCATGCTGGGGCGTTTGGAGGGTTGTGGCACTTGATTGGGTAGAGGGGTTGTTGGTTGATTGAAGTGGGAGATGATGCTCAAGGCACTTTGCGCCCAATAGGTTCTCGCTGTTGGGCCAGAGATAGATAGCAAAGCTGTTATATTCTTCGACAGCGGGGGGGTTGTTTGCTGTCGTGCACTCGTAGTGTTAATCTTCATGTTCGTGATCATAGCGATTTGTGAGACTGCCTTCTGTTGACGTTGAGCGCTGCCATGTCGTCTTATTGAACAGAGTGTGTGAAGTGAACGTATGATGAGAGTATCCCCCAAACTTATCAAGCGTTTCCCGTTTCGATAGGCAATATGTCGACGTGTCCGTAACGAGTATCTAAATATATGCTCATCGAGCCCGGAAGTTAAAACTCTTGACCGTTGAGCGAGCTTCGGCGTTATTGTCTTCTGGCTGTTTGGCTCCTGAGTGGTGACATTCCGCTTCATCTACTGCATCGTCTCCGTGCTCATTGCCACATGATCGATGTTCCTCTCCAAACATCCCCACCATAGCTCATACAAATTACGCTGCAAACGCATAACTTCCAAGCATAGCATACATAGACCAGGGATTAGTTCCACGTGTGCTCTCCAACGCCTCTGCGACGAAGTTCGCGTTCCGGATGCCGATGTTGTCGGACATGAATCGTAATTGGTTGTTGATCCAAGGCTTGATCTTAGTAGTGTCGTTGCCATACAAACTAGCGACGTAGAGCGGAAAGAGGAGAGTGTAGCATCGTAGTCTCTGGGTTGCAGAATTGGTCTGGCTCGTTGGAGTGGTATCTTCGTATACTGTGTACTGCGGTGCAGTGGCACAAATCTCTTTCGCTAAGACGTCTATATTATTTATCGCAGTATTCAACATATGGAAGGTAGTGACTTCTTTACTAAATTCGGTTGGGCTCTCAATACAGTACGTACGGATAATGTCGTTTAGTAGTATCCTCATGATTCGAAGAACATTCCACGTCTGAGCAGTGAAATGATCTGGATATGTATCAAAGTGTTGTTCGAGAACCCTTTCTGAGGCCTCTTCTAGGTACGTCGTCTTGTAGAGCCCCGATGAAGGCATGTTCCTGGCGAGTGATACAAACTCGCAATCAAGCTCAGTTGCGCATGTGATGATATCTGAGCCGGAAAGACAGCCATTTTGTATGGCTCCTTTCAGGTTGGCGTATTTGACCACCAGCCCTGAGACCAGCCACTTTGGATTGTCCTTGTTTATGAAGGGTTCAAGGTCAGATCGGAGCGAGATCAACGCAGACGGTACTGGAGAATTCGCCGCAACACAACTGATCAGAAGATTGGTGCTCAGGCGTACAGACAGCCGAAGACCAGTGTAGTTTTGGAATTGCTGGTTATTACGCAACTTGACCAGGGCCAGCACCATTCACGTGACTCATCCAAGAGTCAGTAGATCGAGGATTGTTGTTGGTGAACTTCTCAAAAAGATCAAGTAGAAGCACTGCCAACAAGGTTGAATCACTCGTTGCAGTTTCGGGCGACCGAAGTGCGTTGTTGAGCAGTGGTAGAGCGTACGAATATTTTTCTCTTGCGAAATGCGAAGCCTTGGTACAGTCAAATTGGGAAGAGAAGAATGCCAAGCTAACGGCATCAACACTCGCACTCAGGTGTCGGTCCAACGAGGATTGCTCATAGAGCGAATCAAGTATATCGTAGGTTTTTGAAAAGCCAGACACATAGTGAGAAAAGAAAGCATTCCTCGCTCTATATTCGATCGTACTAGTCACGGTCTGTGGGATCATTCTAGACCTACGGGTCAACGCTTTTTGCTTAGTTGTCTGACTTTCGTCCTGGATCCTCAACTGCTGGGTATCGCGATAGCCGGAGCACACGAGGGTGGCTCTGATACATTGACCGCACGAGTCTCTTTGGAGATCACACTAATGTTTTTTGGTCAACAAAGGAACGTTCAGTACGCCAATTCCGGCTTACACGAAGCTTCCTCCTTCTGCATTGCACGCAAGCCTTGGACGGTTTGCCGCGGTACACCATCTCAAGGTGGGAAACGGCAGCCTATTGGATTCCGCACAAAACTCTGTATCTTGTTGCGTGGAACATGATAGATTACAAGGGGCCCCATACTGAGCTACTCAGCTGTTCGAACACTCGTCAACGTCTTTGGGATATTCGGTGATTGTCCGGACTTAGTCGGCGATACCCGCGCTCTACTCGTATAAACGGGGTTCCCGCGCAAACGGGGTTTCTGCGCACTCTAACCTAGAAAGGTTAGCAACAGATAGTATCGGGTTTAGCGTGCTAAAAATGGCACTAATATAAATAGTTTTAGTTAGGGTGCGCAGAAACCCCGTTTGCGCGGGAACCCCGTTTATACGAGTACACCTTACAGGGTGTTTGCACTGCGGGTCGAACATTGCATTAGCCCAGCCACATTTACAAGGACCCCCCAGTACCAATTTCCACCAATTATAAGGTCATCGATGAAGCTGAATAAGCTTCCATATTAGGCAATAACTAACGTTTGATGCAGATTAGCTGAAAGGCCTGAATCTACCAAATGACCGTCTCAAATGACCTTCGAAATCATCTTTCTTCACCAACGCTACTTTCTGTTAGGGGCCAGCATAGAGCGAGTCATATGGGTGTAATGTAACGAGTATATAAATGCTAAGGAAGGAAAGTATCTAGAAGGGAAGAGCCGGCTATCTATATGACTCAGGAGAACATAAGC
>JAABUI010000160.1_pt1 | contig 94110 bp, 94 predicted proteins | sample 5559111 | NCBI WGS metagenome assembly JAABUI01 (sample SAMN10711870, study PRJNA513365) | rock metagenome | isolation source: Antarctica rocks | place: Antarctica: Victoria Land, Buttleship Promontory | reverse complement strand
CGGCCGCTCGCCGCTAGGCTATAGGGTTGTTCCGAGGCCAACCCTATTCAGGGTTAGCTTATGTTCTCCTGAGTCATATAGATAGCCGGCTCTTCCCTTCTAGATACTTTCCTTCCTTAGCATTTAGATACTCGTTACATTACACCCATATGACTCGCTCTATGCTGGCCCCTAACAAAATTCTCGAAGTCTGCAAGAATGAGTTAATTGATGCAAGAAAAGATGATGTTGTTGCGCGAAGAATTTATTCATAAAGACATAAGCAGAGACTTCACTATCAATCAGAGCGAGAGTGAGAACTCTAGATTGAGCTTAATGTAAAATACAGAATACTATCATGTGACTATCTTTGAATGTCGAATCGAATTCAAAGAGTTTCAAGACAGATTTAGCAGAAAACTTTCTATATGATTGAAGTGAGAGTGAAAAGATTGAGACTAGTAGACAAGATGATATGTATACAGATTTCTGAGCATGACTTAGTTCAAAGACTAAACTTTTCTTGCGAACAGCGAGACTTCTTCATCTATATTGATGATGTCATTGTTGTAGATGTTCATGATACACAAAGTGAAGAACTTCTTATTTGAGCATTCTTTAGCAATTTTGCTTGAATGTTGCAATTTGCAATAGTAGCACAGCTTTCACTTGTTGCAGATTTTCTTGATCTCAGAAATGATCAGAATCTTATCTTGAATGATGATAATGATGAAGCTTAAATTCATTGACTCATCGAGAAATGAAAGAGAAAGAGACGAAGATACTGTTGAAACAACAGTCACAAAAGTGATGATCTTTGAATTCAAAGAGTTACTAGTCGATGCAGAGATGCTCTTGACTTTGACGAATGAGATGATGATGAAGATGAAGCAAGATTGATGATGCTTAAGCTGCTGAAGCTCTTCGTCGATGTCAGAGAATGCTTGAACTCATTGATGAAAGATGAATGATCAAGTTTCATTGAAGTTTCATCAGAAGAAGACGACGACTTAAGTGAAATAATTGACATTACGCTTCAGACAGTCAATCAATGAGAAATCTTTCATCAAAGAATGTTCTTTCTTTTGATAGAAGAAATTGTAGTAGTTGACAAAGCTATTCATGTCTTGCTTCAGAGTTTCGCGAAGATATAAATGAACATCTTTTGCCTTGAAAGAATTGTTGCAGCAATGATGCAACTTATGTTATCAATCTGCAAAGATGAAAATGATACAAAGATCATTGATTCAATATTGACTCATTAGATTGTGAGTCTTTCTATCTATGATGAGTCGTGACTCGACATAGACGATCTTGACTCGATGAGAGAAGTAATGATTGTCGTTCACGTTCATGCGCTGTATCAGACTCTGCTCTCATGCATTCAATCGATCTTTGTTTCTTTCATACTCAGATATGTCGAGAAGCTTCTTGAATCTAGAAGCGATGAAGACAGCGACAGAATTCGCAGAGAAGTGAACAATGAAGAGAGATTGATTGTTCAAGATTTGTGCAATGATCTGAGCTATCATCACGAAAGACTGAGAATTCAATTCTATATAGACTGAAGAATTGAGAATGATGAATGAGAACAAGATGATAACATCATGTTGTCGAACTTGATTTTGAAGCTCTCGCATTGCGCGAAAGATCTCGACTGAATTTTCAATCATACTTTGAGCGAACTGTTCGACAGCACGCTCATCGTCGATCAAGAGATTGTGAGATGACTTCATTTGAGCGAAAGAGTAACTAGACGAGATTTCAATGTATGAAAACGTTGCAGAAAGTGTAGATCTTTCGTAATGTCAGAGATTGAGCTAAACTAGAGATACTATCAATATAGAAGACTGATATTATTATTATTACTTTGATAGAATCTAGATACAAGACAATACATCAGATAATGTACAAGATGAAAGACAAAGAGTGAAAGAAAAGAATGAAGACTCAACTTCTATATACATGAATCGAGCAGAATCAAGACTAAACAGTAATTTTATTGATTTAAGATTGCAGAAGTTCGCGCACATGATTAAGATGATCAAAACAGAATTATTGAGACTAGATTAAGATGATGATGACTAAATTGATGACTTGATTCATTGAACTGCAAAACAGATTCAATGAATCGAGATTATCTAAGATATCGACGATTTATGTTCTAAATCGAGTTGATGATCTGACATCATGACAGTCATGTGTGATGTCTCAATGTCAATGTCAAGAACTCTAAGTTCAATCTTCATCATCTTAATTCAGCTCAGATTTGACTCAGATCTTGTCTAGATCTGACTCAGACATCTTGTTTAAATTTGACTCAGATCTGACTCAGATGTATTTCAGTTTCGCTCGTGCATCATCATGTTAAAATGCATCTCGTCTCATCTTGCTCAGATCTGACTCAGATGTGACTCAGATTTATTTCAGTTTCGTCTGTGCATCATCACATTAAAATGCGTCTCATCTCGTCTTGCTCTTCAGACATCTTGCTCAGATCTGACTCAGATGTGACTCAGATTTATTCTAGTTTCATCTGTGCTTCATCACATTAAAATGCGTTCACATCAATTCTCGTCTCATTTCAATCTTCATCTTTGATTCTTTCTTGTCTCATCTTGTTTCTTCTCATCATTTTGCAGAAGCTCAGTCTTGAAAAGAGAAGCTACTGTCATGATGTCAGATCATCAATTCGATTTAGAACATAAATCATTGATATCTTAAATAATCTCGATTCATTGAATCTGTTTCGCAGTTTAATGAATCAAGTCATCAATCTAGTCATCGTCATTTTAATCTAGTTTCAGCAATTCTGTTTTGATCATTTCAGTTGTGTGCGCGAACTTCTGCAATCTTAAGTCAATAGAACTACTGTTTAGTCTTGATTCTGCTCGATTCATGTATATAAAAGTCGAGCTTTTGTTCTTTTCTTTCGCTCTTTGTCTTTCATCTTGTACATTATCTGATGTATTGTTCTGTATCTAGTTCAAGTAATATAATAATCAATTCTCTATATTGATAGAATCTCTAGTTCAGTCTAGTCTTTGACAGTAGATTAATTCATCATTAGTTTAGTCAGTAGCGAAGAAAGCAAAGAAGCAAAATTGCTCTTTGAGATCATATTCAGTAAGTCAGCTGTTCTGAATATTGTCTGATATCATCTGATAAATGATCAAAGAGAGTATATGAATCATATTCATGCAAATGATTGCAATCAAGATAATTCATTCTCTATTGTCATCTTGATCAACACTCAGCAATTTGTCACTGTCAAGATGCTTTAAACTAAAGACTCTTCGAGTCTTTTGAAGAAGTTCAAGTAGAAAGCTCTTTTTATTCATATTGTATGTGTTTGAAGAAAGAATTTCATATTCTTCGATTTTTTGCTTTATCTATTCTTATATTAGTATGAAACTAAACGTAATAAAGACATTTACAAGATCAAAATAAAGCTGATATTGATATGCATTATCGACTTTCTTTCGCTCTAGATCAGCGTCTTGTAGAAACTTTGACTGCAGTATATCTGAATGACGTTGAATGAACTCATAAGATCAGTTTTTGCCTGACTGTTTTTCAGATATATTATACGCAAAAACGCGAATCATGACATTGAAAGAAGGTATATCACGCTCGATAAGCTTGTTGATATAGCGAATAAGCTCTTTTTCTTGTTGATTCGAAAGAATTGACGTCGTTTGCTTGCTTTCCTTCACGAAGGCCGTTTTATCTCTATGTCGTCGCGACAGCGTGCTTCGATTGATATTGAATTTCTTTGCAGTTGCAGTGTAGTTAGATGAGTCTTGCAAAGCTAGATCTGCAAGCGCTGCCTCAATTGAAGCCATATTGAATTTGTAATTGATTTTTGAAGAAAGATGAAAGTAGTAAAGTGGGGTGTGCACGGGACCGGAACGTGCATCGGGCCGGGAATACTCCTAACCCCGTTAGGGGTTAGTGTGACACGTCTGAGAACCTGAGGCAATTAAGTACTAAAGGTATTTGGGGTATTTTATACATCGGCGAAATATTTCATTCTAAGTCACAGTGTTGATTTGGTGGTCATTGAGAAGCTGTCTCAATGCCTTTTTTACCGGCTTGCTATTCTTGAGATCATGGAGAATGGTGTATATAAATCCCATCAGAATGCTGAACATGCATCCCTAAGCCTAGCTTTGGTGTCGAGCTCCACAAAATGGCGTAGAGCAGAGCTTTCTTCCCTGCGCCAGAACTTGTCAGACTCTGGTAAAGCTGCATAGTACTCTGCTGAACCTGAGCTAATCCTTGGCTTAGGCGTTCCAGAAGATTCTTGCCGAGATGTGGTTGCAATTCTATTTAGAACCTACCCTTTCTACCACGACCGCGCCTCTCGCCGAGCGGTACAAGAGTGCCTTGAGGTGCTACTAGTGAACCCCTCCTGCGTCGATTCAGTACCGCTTCTCTTCAAGACTTTCAACCGAGAGGCTTCTAAGCAAGGACTTGCACCGTCGAATGCATTCGTACTTGTGGAATGGGGATCTATATTCTTACTACATTGTTCTAAAACCAAAGAGTCTTGGAACAGGTATGGGAAGGAACTGGTTTTATCTCACGCACATATACTGGAAGTATGCTGTTCCTTGGGGGTGAGGCCAAGCGTCAAGCAGTCTGCATGCGTTGTCACACGGCGAGCCCTTCGTAGGGTTTTGGGTAGCAACAACGATAGAAACGCTATCGTCGGTTCGATTGTGACTCTGCTGACGGCTAAATCACAACCCCTGGGATTTAGAAGTGCAGTGTTCTTGGGCGTTTTGGCAGGAGTCTGCGCGCGTCTACCTACTAGGAGATCAATATTAGAGCACCAAAAGGGCCATTATTACTCATTCTACGCACGAGAGATCATTGGCTCGCGCTCCAAGGTACCAAAACACGTTGTGACTGGGCTTGCTGACTTCTTCGCGGATTTCACCACAAACGATGACCTACGTCAGGAAGTTGTCCCTGCAATTGAAAAGGCGCTCTTGCGGGCGCCTGAGGTCATTTTGGACGATCTCATTTCACCTCTGGTTGAGTCATTACCATTGGCAATTGACTTGACGCAGTTATTGTCAGAACATTTGCTAAAGCCACTTCTCTCCAATATCAAGTCTCAAAATGTCGCCATTCGCAATGGTGCTATGTCAGCATTCACCGTCCTCAGTAGCAGATGTAAAGATCAAAAATATCTCGAGCGAATAACAGACGATATTCTACTGCCTTTATCAACTTCTAAGCTTGCCGGCGTTGAACAACGTACACTGCATGCCCGTATGCTGTCTCTACTACCCTGGCAATCATCTCGAACTGAAACTATATGTACTTCGCTTGCGGCGATAGTCACTAAAGAGCCGAATGAAGGAGCACTTGGTGCCGAAACGGTGGCCTTGACGCAACAATATTCTCTTATAGTTACATCGGGTTTCGAGATAGATTCGAAGGCAATGACGTCAATCACCGACGTCTTTTGCAACGGATTAAGCGATAAAAGAGCGGCTACTCGTAAGACTTGGGCGTTAAGAGCAGGAGATCTTTTATGGCTCCTGAAAGGACAAGCCAGCGAAAGGCCAGCAACGGTCCAAATGGTCGAAGCACTGGTGCCAAAAGCCCTGCAAATAGTCGACGACGCTGCGCTTAGCCCTCAAGCTGCCGGGCAATCAGGCTTAGCCGTTGCTGCTTACGTCGTTATTGCGTTATGGGAAGATTTGCTGTCGATGGCTAAGGACGATGCAGTGAAAGCGGCCATTCAGAAGGCCAAAGTGTATGACAGAGTGCTTACACCAAGCTCAAAATCATCAATTCTCCTTAATCATAGAATATACACTAAGATTTCAGCGCAAGAAGAGTACACTTGGTTGATCCGTGCTCTGGTGGCTTGCTCCGGCGACCTCGCGAATATTGGGAGTACATCAGCGGCCGGTGACGCTTGGGTTCAGGTTTTCTTATTCTTAATATCTGCAACTGATATTCCGCCAGATATTCAGCAGCATGCCATTGCTGCATTGACTCAGGTATACGTAAAAGACCCTGCTGCTGTAGCAGGCGCGGTTGTTCAAGGCCTATGGAGTTGGTTAAGAAGTGTCAAGATGGGGGATAAAGATACAGCTGCTGCGGCAGTCCAGACGGGTAATACTAGATTATACACTGCTGTTCGCTCCATATGTCCGCCGCCACGAATGTGGCGGCCTGGACACGGCGATATTGATACCGACGTTCTGCAGGCACAGCTCATCAATATGCTTGTCTTATGCCGTCCGGAGATCCTCCCGCGAGTAAATTGGATCGAAATGTGCCTACGGGTGGGCCAAGACCCAGGAGCCGTGGTGCGGTCGAAGGCTGTCCAATGTGTTGAAAAGGTTGACCATTTCCTCACTGTCGATGATTCCACCGCATTCACTGCTATGGTTGTGCTTGCAGCACACAATACAGCCGCTGAACTTGCGTTCGTTGCCCCTGATATTATCACCCCTTTACTACTCGAAAGAATAGAGCGCGACCTTGTTGCCGAGAGAGTGAAGTCGTTCGGACCTACGGATATCGCAATCGCAAGAACCCCCGAAGGAACTGTTTGTGTTGATGTACTAAGTACGAAAGGACAAGATCGCGTACTCGATAAGAATTCGAAGGACTACGATACCATGAAATGGGAAGAGGAAGTTAGGAACCAGCTGGCCCAGAAGAAAGGGCAGGAGAGGAAGCTCACCGCTGAGGAGAAGGGAAAAGTCAACGCTCAATTGATAAAAGAGGCTGGCATCAGATCAAAAGTATTGGAGCTTGAGAGAAGTTTGAAGAGAGGTATTGGATTCATTAATTCTCTTACGACCGGTCCACCTACAGAAGCGGATATGTGGATGGGCACATGTCTGAAGGTCTTGCTTGACGTGATTACCGCTGGTGCTCAACTCTTAGTTGGGAACGCTGCGGATGAATCTTATCTCAGTTGCTCAAACTTGGTATCACCACGGCTAGGCTCTTTGAGACGCTTCGTCGGAGTTGCTACGCTTCGAGCATTAGGCTCATCTCATCTCCCTGGTCACCTTGAGCAGGAACTGTTAGGAGGTATGTCTATGATGTTAGCACTCACTGGTGCTTGCGCTAATGGATCCCTAGACCTCGTTACAAGGATTTTGTATCGCCTTCGTTTTGCAAGCGAGCAGCGACCATTCGATAGCGTATCTCTAAGTTATCTGCTACCCTTGGCTTTCATAGTAATCCGAAAAGGAGGCGTCGGCCACTCAGGCGCTGATGAGGTTGATGAGCAGGTGACTCTTGCCTTGGAGTTCTTGTCTTTCCATACAGATGCTCGTAAGCACCTTGACACTTCCCGCCACGTTTCAGCTCCTTTGCTTATGTACACACTGGCTGACTCTCAGTAGTATCAGATACACGATTACCACGCGATAGTATTATGGCTCTGTTAATAGATTCCATGCAGCGCTTCTCCCAGCATTATAAATTAATCAAGGACTGCTTGTTGGACTTATGCAGATCGCTTTCATCGAATATTTCTACGTCTGAGATTTCAACTCTTCTCACAGGCTCAATAGTTCCCCAGACAGCTGTTCGAACATCTGTGCTCCACGCTATTCGAGAGCACATTGATCTGACAGATCTTGACTTTTCCGAAGAAATCTGGTTGGCATGCCACGATGACTTGGAAGAAAATGTGGAATTAGGACGTGCTATTTGGGAAGAAAACGCGTTGGGGGTCGAGCATGCAGATGCAGTCAAGCTCTTACCTTACCTACACAGTCGCGACAGACAACTTCGACGAGCAGCATCACGAGCTCTAGCAGAGTGTATAGGTAAAGATACCGCGACCTTCGGTACGGTTCTAGATATATTACAGAGCCGGTATCGTGATCTAGCAAAGCCAAGGGTCCCTGAGCGAGACGAATTCGGCATGCCAAAGAGGATGGACCTGAGTGACCCATGGGAGTCTCGGAGTGGTATTGCTCTGGCCTTTAAGGCAATGGCACTCAATTTCGATTCTTCAAAGCTCGTACCGTTCGTTGCCTTCCTGATACAAGACAGCGCTGTTGGTGATCGTAACCCAGTGGTGAGAGACGAGATGATTGATAGTGCTACAACGGTCATTGCAGCTCATGGTGGCGATAAAGTGGAGGAGCTCATGAACATGTTCGAAGCGGCTTTAGACGAGTCGGACAAGAGTTCTGAAGTGTCTGATCTTGTCAACGAGGCTGTCGTAATCCTCTACGGCGCCCTAGCCCGCCACTTACGAGACGGCGATGACCGAGTTCCCAAGGTAGCTCAGAGACTATTGCTAACCCTCAGCACCCCATCTGAAACCGTGCAATATGCCGTTGCTGGCTGTCTGCCACCACTAATACGAACCTCAAGCCAGACGACGTCTGAGTATGTTCAGTCAACACTAGATCAGCTTCTTCAGTCTAAGAAATATGCAGCACGAAGGGGTGCCGGATACGGTCTGGCTGGCATAGTTAGTGGCAAAGGTATTCTCGCGTTACGGGAGTACCGAATAATGTCCACCCTCAAAGCTGCCATCGACAATAAGAAAGATCAAAATCAACGTCAGGGGGCTCTATTTGCATATGAACTGTTGTCACTTATACTTGGTCGAACTTTCGAGCCCTTTGTCATACAAATCGTGCCACAACTGCTAATGAGCTTCGGCGATCCAACCGCTGATGTTCGTGAGGCCTGCTTGGACACGTCCAAAACCTGTTTTGCGAGTCTCAGCTCGTACGGTGTTAAGATCATCTTGCCGACACTACTCGAAGGTCTTGAAGATCCACAATGGCGAAGCAAAAAAGGTGCATGTGATTTGCTGGGAGCGATGGCATACCTTGATCCGCAACAGTTGGCTCTTAGTCTCCCTGACATCATACCGCCCTTAACCAATGTTCTGAATGACAGCCATAAGGAAGTAAGAGCTTCAGCCAATCGCAGTCTTCAGCGCTTCGGCGAGGTCATCAGTAACCCAGAAGTGAAGAGCCTCGTGGGCATACTGCTCAAAGCCCTGAGTGATCCTACAAAATATACCGATGATGCTCTTGATGCACTTATCAAGGTGTCTTTCATACACTACCTGGATTCGCCCTCGCTAGCTCTGATTGTCCGTATCCTGGAACGAGGTCTGGCCGACAGGTCGGGTACCAAACGTAAATCAGCCCAAATTATTGGAAGCTTAGCACATCTTACAGAACGCAAAGACGTCATCTCTCACTTGCCTATTCTCGTGGCTGGATTGAAATCTGCTGTTGTAGATCCAGTACCAGCAACACGCGCCACAGCTTCAAAAGCGCTGGGGTCACTAGTAGAGAAACTTGGCGAAGATGCAATGCCGGACCTAATACCAGGCTTAATGTCAACGCTTAAATCTGACACTGGTGCGGGTGATAGACTGGGTTCTGCTCAAGCTCTGAGTGAAGTACTTGCTGGTCTTGGTACTAGTAGATTAGAAGAAACTCTACCATCGATACTCCAGAACGTCGCCAGCTCCAAGCCCACAGTTCGCGAAGGCTTTATGTCGTTGTTTATCTACCTGCCCGCATGCTTTGGTAACAGCTTTGCTGTTTACTTGAGTAAAATCATACCCCCTATTCTCTCTGGTCTTGCTGACGAGATTGAGTCAATCCGGGAGACCTCTTTGCGAGCTGGCAGGTTGCTTGTGAAAAACTTTGCAACAAGGGCTATAGACCTTCTCCTCCCTGAGCTTGACCGAGGGCTCGGTGATGATAATTATCGCATCCGCCTTAGCTCCGTGGAGTTAGTCGGTGACCTCCTGTTCAATCTCACAGGAATAAGCGGCAAGACCGAGCAAGACGAAGAAGAAGACGGGGCAGCAGAAGCTGGACAGTCTCTACTGGAGGTCCTAGGAGAAGACAAACGCAACAAGATTCTCTCATCATTGTACATTTGCCGATGCGATACCTCTGGCTTGGTCCGGAATGCCGCGATCAATGTTTGGAAGGCACTTGTCGCAACACCAAGAACACTGAAAGAGCTTGTGCCTACACTCACCCAGCTTCTCATTCGACGCCTTGCCAGCACGAATATGGAGCAGAGAGTTATTGCTGGAAACGCGCTGGGCGAGCTTATTAGAAAATCCGGCGAGGGGGTGCTGGCGAGCCTTTTACCAACGTTGGAAGAGGGCCTACAGACCTCGACAAATTCCGACAACAAGCAAGGTATATGTATTGCACTTCGAGAAATCATCTCATCGGCGTCACCAGAAGCTCTTGAAGACTACGAGAAGACACTGATATCTGTTGTAAGGGTCGCACTAGTAGATCCTGAGGACGAAGTTCGGGAAGCGGCCGCTGAAGCTTTCGACTCTCTCCAGAAAATCTTTGGCAAGAGAGCAGTTGACCAAGTGCTACCGTATCTCTTGAACTTGTTACGAACGGAAAGCGATGCCGACACTGCCCTCTCGGCTTTGCTCACCTTACTGACTGACAATACAAGATCCAACATCATCTTGCCCAATCTTGTACCTACACTACTGGTTTCTCCAATAACTCCGTTCAACGCAAGAGCAATAGCGTCTTTGTCACAAGTCGCTGGACCTGCCATGACTCGAAGACTACCTGCAATTTTAAACACTATGATGGATAATCTAGTAGCGTGCAGAGACAATGAGCTACGTTCAGACTTAGAGGACTCTTTCGACGCGATACTAAAATCTGTCGACGAGTTCGATGGTTTAAATACTGCTATGAGTGTAATGTTAGCATTAGTGAAGCACGAAGACCATCGGAAACGGGCGATAGCAAATGTTCACATGAGCAAGTTCTTTGCCAAGTCTGATATTGACTATTCACGCTATCACCAAGACCTCATACGTGCCTTCCTGATTTCATTTGATGATGCCGATACCGAGGTCGTCAAAGCCGCGTGGCTGGCGCTATCAGAGCTCACGAAGCGTTTGAAAAAGGAAGAAATGGAGGCTCTCGTGTTCTCAACTCGTCAAATCTTGCAGCAGGTCGGTGTGCCTGGTGTAAATCTCCCTGGGTTCTTGTTACCCAAAGGCGTCATGGCAATTCTACCCATTTTTCTGCAAGGGTTGATGAACGGGACCGCGGATCAACGGACACATTCAGCATTGGCGATCTCTGAGATAATTGATCGCACAAGCGCCGACTCACTCAAGCCGTTCGTTACTCAGATTACCGGCCCCTTGATCAGAGTGGTTTCCGAACGTTCTGTAGAAGTAAAGTGTATGTACTGAAAATCTGTTGTCATTCGAGTTCTATGCTAATACTAGGCCAGGTGCGATTTTGCTGACATTAAACAACTTACTCGAGAAGATGCCCACTTTCCTTAAGCCATTCCTACCACAGCTTCAGCGAACATTCGCCAAGTCTCTAGCTGACACTTCGAGTGAAGTCTTACGTTCAAGAGCCGCAAAGGCGCTCGGTACACTAATCACCTTGACACCTAGAATTGACCCGCTGATTGCGGAGCTTGTTGCTGGGTCCAAAACGCCTGACGTCGGTGTTCAAAATGCAATGCTCCGAGCGTTGTACGAGGTTGTCAGTAAAGCAGGATCCAATATGAGCGAGGTGTCTCGCGCCTCAATACTGGGGTTGATTGATAACGACGCCGTAAACGTAAAAGACTCGATGGCTATTACTCACGCACGATTGCTTGGTGCCTTGATTAAGAATCTCCCAGCCGGCACTAGTGCCGCTGGTCTGATTAAACAACGTGTGCTCACGTCCAACTTCAGTAACGCTTCGGTGCTGAGCCTCAATTCAATATTGGTGGAATCACCAACCTCATTGACAGACGCTTTCCCACAAGAAACTCCGGCCATTATCTGTCAAGGGATTGTAAGTAAGAACACATTCATGTCAGAGAATTGCATATTAGCGGCCGGAAAGTATCTGCTTGCCGAACAGGTTAACCCTAGTTTCGAGACGAGCAAGTCGATTCTCGAAGCCCTTGCCGTAGCAACCAAGCCTGGATCTCCAGTGGATTCGCGTCGCTTGGCGCTTGTTGTGATTCGAACTGTGAGCCGCAAACACAGCGAGATCACCAATCCACACCTTCGAATCCTTGCTCCACCAGTCTTTGCTAGTGTTCGTGATCCGGTTATTCCGGTCAAATTGGCAGGGGAGGCTGCTTTCCTAACGCTCTTCTCCGTTGTCGAATCCGAGAATGCTGTATTTGACGAGTATATCGCGGGAGCAGAATTGAACCCAACCATGAAGAGGAGCATGCAGGACTATTTCAAGCGAATTGCGATGAGGCTGGGCGGCCAAGCAAGAGAGAGAAAGGAAGCAGAAGGTGGTCAAGGAGGACTTGGTCTTTCTAACGACGAGCGAGAGGATGAACGGGAGATCTGGAGTGTTGGGAAAGTGGATATTGGGGATGACACATTCAAGGATGAGTAGAGCATGGTAAGTTATGACGGTGGCAGATATTTTGTAGATACCATAGCATAGCGAGGCGCCCAAAAGTAAGATCTGTTATGCAAATCCAAGCTCCTGTTTCGAAGGAGGGCTTGTTGGACGCTTCCTCATTGGCACATTAGCTAGTTGTTGATTTGTGTTTGCCGGCCACATAGTGCTCCTATTTTCTTGTGGCATTTTATTCAGGTTCCGAATGAGAGGCTGACTTACTCCAATGCACCCAATTAGACATATTCGAGACATACAAATCATTGAGAGGCGCTTTACAGTATACTATAGAAAATGGCCAGTATATGCTTGGTCGTTCTGGGCCTTTGGGATAAATGGAAGCAAGCTCGCTTAAATTTAGCGCAGGGCTAACGGTCCCACAACCTACGAGTGTTCATCTCCTCACTCAAAGAACGACGACACGATCGAACATCTACTGACATTACAGCAACTTCAACCAGCCATCAAACATGTAAGCTGATCTCCGTTTTGTACCAGTCTCAAGCATCCAGTATACGGCACAACAGCTACCGCTGCGCGCACTTGTCACGATCTAGTTGCCCCGACACAGCATGGCCCCTCCAGCTCTCCGCCACTTCATGTATCTCGTCTTTACCACAGCTAACTTAATTCGTTCCATCCAGGGTCAACCTACGCACCCAAAAGCGGCTTGCTGCCTCGGTTGTTGGGTGTGGTAAGCGCAAAATCTGGCTTGATCCCAACGAAGTAAACGAAATCTCCAACGCCAACTCCCGCCAGACTATCCGAAAACTCGTTTCCGATGGCCTTATCATACGCAAGCAAGTCACAATGCACTCGCGTGCGAGAGCTAGGGAGCTTGTCGCCGCAAGACGGATTGGGAGACATCGTGGGTTTGGTAAGAGAAAGGGTACGGCTGATGCTAGGATGCCCAGGTAGGTCTATGAACATCTAGAAGATACACTCAGATGAGGAAAAACGATATGGAGATCGATAAGGACTGTGGGTTCACGGCGGCTTAGGGGGCTGACACACGTCTTAAACCAGTCAAGTGATGTGGATGCGTCGTCTTCGTGTCCTCCGGCGCCTTCTGGTCAAATACCGTGCCTCGGGCAAGATTGACAAGCACCTTTACCATAACCTCTACCATCTGAGCAAGGGAAACACGTTCAAGCACAAGCGCGCTCTAGTTGAGCATGTGAGTAATACATCTCTTCGTATCCTACCACTAGCTTACCATTAGCTTTTAACATGAGTGGCCGAAAGGCTTTGTTCGTTACGACGTGCTAACATCTTACTTTTACCTCCAGATCCACAAAGCCAAGGCTGAGGCTGCACGCGAGCGTCAAATCCAGGAAGAGATGAACGAGAAGAGGGCGAAGAACAAAGCGGCTCGGGAGAGGAAGCAGGAGCGTGTAGAGGCTAAGAGGGCTGCAATGCTGGGAGAGGACGAGGAGCCGAAGCCATAAGAGGAGAGCATTATGTCGACTAGCTTTGGGAAACATGACGCATCAAGCTACACTAGGCGTTGCAATGAGGAGCAAAATATGCTACCATATCTTCTTTGTCCTGGGACAAAGTGTGCTTCAAGTAACTACACTCGGTAGATTGGCACACGTGGCCATCCTATCTCGACAATCAGTGCAATTATTGGCTAGCAAAGTATTCATGTCCATCTGCTACTTCGTAGACTGTGAATTCTGGACGGTTCGCGTGTCTGAGTCATTCAATTGCTTCATACTAGGTACCTCGCTGCACTTTAGTAAATATCGCGTAATTTAACGAGACCACGTATTTTAACTATCTGTTTCAATACCAACCTTTGTTACGAACTTACAATTGCAATATCCTATGCAGCCTAGAAACATACATCGTGCTGTCAGTAAGATGGGCGACTTACGAACTTGGGTATCTGACAACTTGATCAGGGTATGCCCAAGCCTCCAAATTTAGGCTCCGTCAAAGCTTACGTTGATGCCCAGCTCACAGGCGCATCAGATTCCACGGTCATCGATTTTGTCCTCGCAACCGCTTCGGCTGCTAAATCCTCAACAGCTCTTCAAGAAAAGATTGGCGGCTTTCTCGATGGCTCGCAGACTGGGTTGGATTCCTTCTCCAAAGAGCTATACCACCGCCTACCGAAACAGATTGGCCCTACAACGAACGGGCACACTGCACAGCAAAAAATCAAGGAGGATGGCATGAAAGATGTACGAAAGAAGTATAAACTTTTGGAGATGGAGGATGATTTAGAACCTACCAAAGTGACCAAGGTGGAGAAGCTGGATAAGAAGAGTCACCGGCTACGGGAGGAGCGCAGTGGGACTCCAGATGGGAAAGTTAAGGATGGAAGCGGGCAACAGGGCAAAGAGCGGGAAAAGGAGCGCCATAGATCGAAGAAGATCAGAAGGAAGGAAGATGAAGATGCGGAGGACCGCTGGGGAGACGAGGAATATGTGGAAGAGGTTGGATTTCCGCAGTCACCAACCAAAAAAAAACGTCTAAATGATGGATCAGCATCTCCGAGAGAACCGGAATCCGATGTTGATCAAGAGACTCGGATGGAAAGAGCAAGGGAGAAAGATCTGGCGGATCGGGATGAATTCGCAAAGCGACTGAATACAAAAGATGCGGAGAAGACGAAGAAACTCGTTGAAGATCGGTCATCCAGGACCAAGGAAGGCAAGGAGATGGCTTTAAGGCGAAGATTGGCTGAAGATGCAGAGGCCCGTGAAGCAGCCATGGGTGACCTGAGGGAGCGATCCAGGCAGGAATACCTCAAGAAAAGAGAGGCGGAGAGGCTGGCTTTACTACGGAAGCAAGTCTTTGAAGAGGATCAGGAGCTTCGAACAAATCCTGATCTCACGGCGCGGGAGAAAGCCGAGTTCGCAAAGAACAAAGAGGTTCTCAGGATTGCGGAGGAAAGGCTCCGCATCGATGACTATAGAGATGGTTATGCCATGCCCGAAGATTATATTACGGAGAAGGGAAAGATCGATAGGAGGAAGAAGGAAGAGGCTTTATACAAACGTTATGTGGATCGTGATGAGCACGGGCAGGAGAAATTTATCACGGAGCAAGAGGAGTGGGAGAGGGAACAAACGGCAAAGGCGAAAGCACAGATATCTCAGAGCGAACGGGTGGACGAGGGCGAGTATGAGTACGTCTTTGATGAGGCACAAAAAATAAACTTCGTCATGGATACAAGACTAGCGGGCGATGGGAAGCCACTGACAAAGGAGCAGAAACTGTTTCAAGAGCAACTGAAAGTTGCGGAGAACAAAGCAGCTTCGATTGAGGATACGAGGAAGAGTCTTCCAATCTATGCATACAGGGACGAGCTACTTGCTGCAGTTGCAGAGCACCAAGTACTCGTCATTGTTGGCGAAACAGGCAGCGGTAAAACAACACAAATCCCGCAGTATCTCCACGAAGCAGGCTTTACTCGGGACAAGCAAAAAATCGGTTGCACGCAGCCTCGTCGAGTAGCAGCCATGTCTGTGGCTCAACGTGTTGCCGAGGAGGTCGGGGTTAAGCTGGGTCACGAGGTAGGGTACAGTATCCGGTTCGAAGACGCTACCTCTGACAAGACGATTTTGAAATACATGACCGATGGAATGCTTCTGCGGGAGTTCCTTACAGATCCTTCCCTAGGAGAGTACACTGCCCTAATGATTGACGAAGCCCACGAAAGAACTCTACATACCGACATCCTGCTGTCACTCGTAAAGGATCTTGCAAAAGAGCGACCAGATCTAAGGATTCTCATATCTTCCGCCACAATGAACGCTCAGCGCTTCTCCTCTTACTTCGACGACTCGCCTATTTTCAACATCCCTGGCCGACGATACCCGGTAGACATATACTACAGCCCTCAACCTGAGGCAAATTACCTTGCCGCCGCCGTCACGACGATATTCCAGATCCACATCACGCAGGGAAGAGGCGATATCCTAGTTTTTCTCACTGGTCAAGAAGAAATCGAAGCTGCTGAACAGAACCTACAAGAGACCGCCAGGAAATTGGGTTCCAAGGTGAAGGAGCTTATCATCTGTCCCATCTACGCAAATCTGCCCAGCGAATTACAGGCGAAGATCTTTGAACCTACTCCCCCAAATGCGAGGAAGGTTGTCTTAGCCACGAATATCGCGGAAACAAGTCTTACAATTGACGGCATTGTTTATGTGATAGATCCTGGCTTTGTGAAAGAGAACGTGTACAATGCGCACACAAGTATGGAGTCCCTGGTTGTCTCCCCAATCTCTCGTGCATCTGCCAATCAGCGCAGTGGTCGCGCTGGACGAGTAAGTCCAGGGAAATGCTTCCGGCTTTACACCAAATACGCCTTCCACAATGAGCTTCCAGAATCCACAACTCCCGAGATTCAGCGCGCAAATCTCAGCTCGGTAGTCCTTCTCCTCAAATCTCTTGGCATCAACGACCTCATCGATTTCGACTTCATGGACCCCCCTCCCGCCGAAACCCTCATCCGCGCCCTCGAACAACTGTACGCCCTTGGTGGCCTCAATGATCGCGGTGAACTCACAAAAATCGGCCGCATGCTTGCTGAATTCCCTACGGATCCTATGCTCGCCAAAGCTGTGCTCGCGGCTGACAAACATGGATGCGTCGAGGAAGTGCTTTCGATTATAGCCATGTTGGGAGAAGCCTCCGCGCTGTTTTACAGACCCAAAGACAAGAAAATCCATGCCGACTCCGCTCGTGCTCGCTTCACTGTCAAGGAAGGCGGTGACCATCTCACCCTATTAAATATCTGGAATCAATGGTGCGATTCCGACTTCTCCATCGTGTGGTCCAAGGAAAACTTCATCCAGAACCGCTCCCTCGTCCGCGCTCGTGACGTCAGAGACCAACTCGCCAAACTCTGCGACCGCGTCGAAGTCACAATCAGCAGCTGCGGTGCCAACGACCTAGTACCCATCCAGAAAGCCATAACCGCAGGTTTCTTCCCAAACTCCGCTCGCTTGCAAAGAGGAGGCGACAGTTATCGAACCGTGAAGAACGCGATGACGGTGCACATACACCCAAGTAGTGTGCTGTTCGAGGTTAAGCCGAAGTGGGTGCTGTTCCATGAGTTGGTGCTTACGAGTAAGGAATTCATGAGGAGTACGATGCCGATTGATCCGTTGTGGTTGACGGAGGCGGCGCCGCATTATTACAAGAGGAAGGATCTGGATGAGTTGGGGACGGGAAAGAAGATGCCGAAGGGGGCAGGGGCGGTGGGGGAGAGGAGTAAGATTTAAGCATTGTTTACTTGTACGTGGTGTACGGAAGCAAAGTCTTCGAGTGACCACAGATCAGGTGCTTGGGGCCGCACAGGATTTGTATCATCGTGCTTCAAGATTTCCCGGCACAAGTTATCCCTAAACGTCTAGATCCACCCCAAAATATACCCTCCCCTTTTCACGACCTCCAACACCCATCCACAACTTCATCACACGATTCCACGCCTCCAATCACCAGTAGGTGCACAAAGTCATGGGACTATACGCGGCTGAGGCCCAATCCACCAAAAACATCGAATTTGGCTACACACAGTACCACCACAAATCTGACTTCATGAGCTTATCGTTACACTTAGCTAGCCGTTCACATCGTCAAAGCACTTTGCTGATTCTAGGCAGGGTTTCATTCATAGCCATTCAATTTTCATTCCTGGAGAATTGTTTCTTTTTAGCTGTGTTCGAAAGTTGCCGCTTATAGTCCCATCACTTTGTGCACCCACTGGTGAATGGCCCGCAATATGGGTAGCTTTCTCACGCTGAACGCCATCGGCATAAACGCTGCGTGAGGCTTCTGCTCACATTGAGCACACGGACCTACGCTTGTTTCAGACGTTGCGATTCGTTATAGTTAGTTTCAGATTTTTTCCCGTCTGCTTCGGGAGAGACTCGCGACAGCCGCCCAGGCGTTATGCGATGCATACTTACCTATATAAAACCTTTCGTTGAGCGCCGGAGAATTTGCTATTATCGTTTGAATTCCGCAGAATCCCAACCATTGACTCGCAGGCCTTCAAAATGAAATCCATTTGGTTTTTGTTTTTTTGTCCTCTCGTACCAATAGCTGTGGTGCATGCTGTGCCCTCGACGATAAACGCACCGAAATCCCCAAGAGCATTCCCAGCCCGTTTTGATATAAGGAGTAGCGGTCAATACATGATGGTCAACTGCGGCAGTCATAGGGGGCCACAGCTCGATTCTCTGCTTCAAAACCTCTGGAGATCTCTCCTTCCAGTGATTCAAGACGCACAACTCTCCAACCCCAGTCCTGCCTTCAAAGCCTTTTTCAAAGACTCATCGAATGCACCTTTCGTTGCCGAAGTCCTCACGAATGTTACCACGGGCGTAGCCAGGCACCCCTCTGCCTTCCCATATACCAATGGCAGTCCTACGTTCTTATGCCCAACAGCAGTCGGCCAGTTCCCTACTTCAATAGCCGGCCGACGGATTGACATGTACACCCATTGTCTTCAAAGCGAGACACCTGTGGCCACTTACGGTAACCCTTCGCCTTACATCTTTCTCTGTCCTAAATTCTGGACAAGTCCGTACGCAAATCTTCCACCACAGAACAGTTGTTTGTCCGTCAATACGTATATCAACAGATTCCGAGGCAATGGGCAAACCTTGCATGCGTTCAAAGTGTGGATTCTTTTGGAGGAGATTGTGCACTACTATATCCACGCCTCATCTAAGCCTAGCCTCGAACCAGAGGTTTATGATGTCAACAAGGCTTTCCGCCTGAGGGCAGACCAGGCGGTTGGTAACGGTAACTCCTACGCTTATTATGCAGCCAGTAAGCCATCCGCCTCGGTGAACGCAAACACCACAGACGCTAATGGTCAATCTTCAGGTGTCTACGGTAATTGCAAGGACTTCCCGAGTCCGCCAGATAAAGGGCGTGAAATTTTGGAGACGGCAGATCCAGATAATCCATCAGACGGAGGGCCGCATATTCCGGGTCCTGCGGGTGTCATGGATGGCGTTACGGACGTGCAAATCGGCGGGCTAAACCACACTTGAGCGAATATGGATTACCATGGGAGGCATTGCAGTTGTGTAGTATATACCATCGAAAGACGCTTTTAGCTTTTTACGTCGAAGGAATGATTTCAGCTTAAGCCGGACTCGAAACATAGTTCAATTGACATGAAACAGAATTCCGTACCAGAACTTGCGGCAAGATGTTCGTTAAGAGATCAAATATCTTCGATATCAGTAACGTTCTTAATTCGATTTGGGAATGATTGGGTAAAAACTTTACGCTGACGAATCTGCTGACGCTGAGCAACTTCGTGCAAACGAAACAATTAAAATTCTGAGATAGTTGTCATTTCTTTGCGTAAAGAAAGTAGCATTTATAGTAGAATGATCTCGCAGAGTTTTTCTACTCTGCCACGGACAACAAAGTTTTCATCCACGCTAACCACTCTGGGTATAACGCCCTGCTTATCAGCTACGAGTAGGTAAGGTACTTCGCGCCTAGGCCTACAGCCATGCGCGCTTCCTTCCTGCCCAAATTTGTTGACCTACGCGACCGTTGCTACATGCCAACGAAAGTTCCCTCTCATCCACGGCCGCAAATCTCCCCATTATTGTGTTTCAAAACCTGAATACTATTTAGGCCACGTCTTTTGTGTCTTCATCTCCGTACGCTCTCCTCTCAGCCTCCACAAATGCCACCCTATGATCCTCAGCACCTCGACGACAACGACGACTCCTACAGTGTTTCCAGCAGTATTTCTACCTGGCTTCAGGGCCATCCCGAGCTCCCTCGTCAGTACATACGCGAAGACGAAACCGCGACACCACCGCGTAAGCAGAGAAAGCGAAAACAAGCACACGGACAGGGAAATACTACACGTGCGGTCAAATACCCCAGGCTCGCAGAGCTTTCTGGTAGTAGGATGAGCGAAGCATCAAATCGAAAGCGATCGCACTCGCAGGATGACTCGCCTTCGAAGTCAGTGTGTAAGGATCATAATACTCGGGCCAGTGTAAGGCGTCAATTGAGACCAGCGGATGCGACGAACCAATCCCAAACACCTACCGCTCGACGAACTGGACTTCCCCCAAGCCTTGCATCCCCTAGCAGAGAAGACGATTCGGAAGCTACTCCAAAGCCGGCCTCAAACATCAGTATCACGCGAAGAGACACTACACTCGACCAACTATCTACTCCTACATTCCCGCCTCTAAAACAATATGAGCCCGAGGACAATGGATTGGCTGTTAGCACATCCACAAGATCCTCTGGCGTCTCGGAAGACTCGGATCTAACGTCAGCAAGTAGAGGCAAAAGACGTGAAGGTAGCCCCAAGAAACCGACACGTATGGTTGATTTTCTGCTCTCAGACACACCAGTCGTGATCAGAGCCTTCTCAAGCACCCCAATACCTACAGATGTGAAACCATTGTGCAAGGATCTGGCTTCCATTGCTGCTGGGAGACATGTAATTCCGCTCACGATACAGAGTATCGCAGCGAAGGAACTGCTGGAAGAGACATTCCCAGAGAACTTCTTATCCCAGGCTATGCAGAAAGAGCAAGGGGAACAGAAGTTAACGGGCGGTTTGGGATATCAGGTTTTTTGGACGAAGGTACTGGAGATTCTAGGCAGCGCAGAAGCATGCTTCGAAGAAAAGCTGCCAGAGGCGTCATGGAACAGTGAAGTGCATTCGAGAGTTCTCAACCTCGCACTGGTTGGGCCGTGGAAGGCAAAGGGTATCTGGTATCGCGATGTCACGCCCGCCAAGATCACAGACAAGTCTCTCCTTCCCAAATACGCCAAATGCAATTCCATGCAGTCGAAAATGGTTGACTATGTCCTTGTATTGAAGCCCGGTTCCCATGAAGACTTACAAGCCCGTATTGTTGCTAGACTTAAAGCCGATCAGATGAAGGCTGAGATCAAAGCAGAACAGAAGTCCAGCATTAATCACACCGGTGCCGAATACCTCTCGCTCTCGCCCATCGCTGTCAGCATGGAGACAAAAAGAGGCGCAATTGACGAAGATAACATGCGTGTCCAAATATCCTTATGGGTCTCAGCCCACTTTGCTCGTCTACGGCAACTCAATTCTCAGGTGGAACTACCGTCGCTGCCTATCCTCGTCATGCAGGGCTACAGATGGAAGCTCATGATTGCTCAGGTCAAGAACAACAGCGAGATCGTGATAATCGGGGACAGGATTCTGGGTGATACATGCTCGGTGAAGGGTGTCTTCCAGATTATTGCCGCAGTGAGAAGATTAGCAGACTGGGTCCACGACGATTATCGTCCATGGTTCGAGAGCTCAATTTTGGCAGGACTTTAGTCGCTTGTATAACTACCTTACCTTAGCGGAGTTCTATGATTCTCTTTAACCGTACTAGAACCGTATTAGTTTAGAAGACTGTTAGTAGGCAGTTTCGTAGTGCTTACGATAGATAAACTCAGTTACCGCAATTCTTTAGTCACCTTTCTACATTAGATTGGTTTATAATATTCTACGGTTATAATTCGGTTTTGTCACATCTACGTCTTCGAGTCTAGAAGGAGACTGATATGCAAACAGTCATGTTACGGTAGATGATAATTGAAACCGTAAATTTACGGCTACAGACATGAAACAGAAGATGAACAGTATCACAGACATTGATCTTACATCTATTTATCTATCTGTATCTAGCTTATCTTCTAGATCTACAGGTTCTTTCTGCAGCGAGCTGAACATTGCTTAAGCGTTGCCGAGCTTGTTCAGATATAGCTGACTTACAGGTTCTTTCTGCAGCGAGCTGAACATTGCTTAAGCGTTGCCGGGCTTGTTCAGGTATCCCTTTAGCTGCTGTCGGGAGGCCACTTTTAGCGTATTCGCATAGTTCACCAATAGAAACTATAGAATATCACTCTGAACTGATTTTATTGATGCTATTCAGATGCTATTGTGATATGCAGCCCAACAAGGACCGTTTCTACATAGAGGGATATCACAGATATCACAGCCAAAGGTAATACGCTTTCTCCGCTTGGTATCACCTAAATTTGATGTAATTTCACCGAGAACTTGTCGTTTTCTAGGCCTGGCTGTTTAGTAAGTCTATCTCCTTGCACCCACGACAGTCCCAAGGGCTTCGATCAATATTTTCGTATCTGTTCAGAGTCATTGCTCCTCGAACTAATGAATGCAGAGGTTTATTTAGCTTCATATTTCAGTAGTCAGGAACTCGAGGTTCTCTACGAAGACTCATATAGATGCGTATTTCAAAGTATGTCTTCAGTTCTAGCTCATCTGTGTCCGAAAATGATCTGACTTTAGAATCTCTCTCTTTCCCCCATCTGTGAGTCTCATTGACGTATACATTGATGTGTTTTGCTATCGTTTGAAGAATTTCGGAGGAGAAATAGAGACCTCATAAGCTCGCGGCATCTAAAAGGCTGATATCTGATGGTATATTGATTCAACTGACGTTTGAAGATATCTGAATAGACTCGAATCGATCGTCTATAAGAGTAATAGGACGCAGATTAGAACGATCAGTTCCTAAATCAGTTGAATCAGGTACTACGTCGCAGGAAGACATTATCGAGGTGGGCAAGAACAATAGGGGGCTTTGTTGACATTGTTTCTATTTACAAAAGATAGCCTTTCTGACCGAGCCTTACCACATCTGATTAGGGTCAACCTTAAAAATTAATCGAAGGCAAACAGCAGCTAGGAGTATTCCCGGCCCGATGCACGTTCCGGTCCCGTGCACACCCTAAACCCGATTAGCAACCCATACTTTTTTTATTATTATTCAACCATCATTCATAGAATCAAATTGCAATTAATATAGAGAGTTGTCGATATCTATATGAAGCTTCCAAGCTATAAGAATCAATCATCAAATCGCTTAGAAGCTTTGAATTGTCTTTCAGCTCGCGTAGACCTGATTTGACTTGACTTTCTTTTCACCTTCTCAATAGCAACAAAATCAGTGAATTGCTGTACTTTCACCTCTTTAGACTTCTTCTTTTGTTCTTTCTGAAGCTCTTTAGTCTTCAGCTTTTGCTTCTGAACTAGACGTCGTTGCTTCAATTTCTTCGCTCGTAGCTTCTTTTTTCGCTTCGCTTTCTTCTTTCGCTTCGTCTTCTTTTTTTCTCGTTTCATCTTTCTTTCAGCTATTAAACGCTGTTTCTCTAGCTTTCTAAGCTTTCTTTGTTTCTTTTCTTTCGTCTTTTGAATAGCAGCTTGCTGTTTCTCTTCGATTCTTTGAATTTGACGATCACGAGTCGTCTGAATCTTATTAGAACTAAAAAACATCTTTTTTGTCTCATCATTAATTTCTAAATCGTCAAATAAAGACTTTTCACGTCGTCTGCGACTTCTCTCAATACGTACTGTTCGTCGAAGATCTTCATTTTCTGCTTTCAGAAGAGCAACATCTGTAGTAAGCTTTTCAATCATATTGTTCAACTTACGAGCTTGCGAATCAATTGCTTCTTCTACAACTGACTTCATTAATCATCGAATCTTTCTTCAATCAGCTTCTGACAATGCTGAAGAAGAAGAATGACTTGAAACAGATCTAGCATTCGATTTAATCTGCTTTATGATCTGTGATGAATTGAAAGACAGCAATTCTGTCTTTTTTCATTCACTTTTGATGTTGACAGACGTGAAAGCAGCTTGATATGCAGATCAAAATAGATCAAAGAAGTCTCTTTTTGATATTCGAGAAAGTTCTTGACTTTTAAAGATTCAGTCGTTCAGATTTTGCGAGTAGTAATTGGTCAAAGAGTTGAATAAGCTGACATTCAGAGATTGAAGATGATGCGTAGAATGAGAAGAATATAAAGTCACGAGCATCTTGTTCTGCTCACATCAGTCAAGAAACTTCATGTTGATATGACTGTCATGCTCGTCAACGAATAGAAGACGATAATCGCGTGAATTTCTGGCTTTTGACCTCATATTTCGATCAAATACGATAGTGAGTCAAGAGTACATCAATTCATCGTTAGTTCAGTCAGTAGCGAAGAAAGCAAAGAAGCAGAATTGCTCTTTGAGATCATATTCAGTAAGTCAGCTGTTCTGAATATTGCCTGATATCATCTGATAAATGATCGAAGGGAATATATGAGTCATATTCATGCAAATGATTGCAATCAAGGTAATTCATTCTCTATTGTCGTCTTGATCAGCACTCAGCAATTTGTCACTGTCAAGATGCTTTAAACTAAAGACTCTTCGAGTCTTTTGAAGAAGTTCAAGTAGAAAGCTCTTTTCGTTCATATTGTATGTGTTTGAAGAAAGAATCTCATATTCTTCGATTTTTTGCTTTACCTACTCTTATATTAGTATGAAACTAAACGTAATGAAGGCATTTACAAGGTCAAAATAAAGCTGATATTGATATGCATTATCGACTTTCTTTCGCTCTAGATCAGCGTCTTGTAGAAACTTTGACTGCAGTATATCTGAATGACGTCGAACGAACTCATAAGATCAGTTTTTGCCTGGCTGTTTTCCAGATATATTATACGCAAAAACGCGAATCATGGCATTGAAAGAAGGTATATCACGCTCGGTAAGCTTGTTGATATAGCGAATAAGCTCTTTTTCTTGTTGGTTCGAAAGAATTGACGTCGTTTGCTTGCTTTCCTTCACGAAGGCCGTTTTACCTCTATGTCGTCGCGACAGCGTGCTTCGATTGATATTGAATTTCTTTGCAGTTGCAGTGTAGTTAGATGAGTCTTGCAAAGCTAGATCTGCAAGCGCTGCCTCAATTGAAGCCATATTGAATTTGTAATTGATTTTTGAAGAAAGATGAAAGTAGTAAAGTGGGGTGTGCACGGGATCGGAACGTGCATCGGGCCGGGAATACTCCTAAAGGGATAGCTGACTTACGTTCTCATACAGTTAATCCTTGTTAAGAGGCTTTTTGCTAATGAGATAGAATACAGGTGCGGTATAAGAAGCTTCGTAGAAGCAACACGACAACGTGCGACAGCGTTACTATTGATCGAAGCGATGCACATTATGATGGGAGTTGAGAACATCAATGATGAATGGTGAAGCAATGGGAGTTGACGCAAGTCGGATCGCAAGTCGGGGTGAAGTTTGGTTTATGACAGCCTTTGATAGATTACAGGTTATTTACAGATTTTCGGCTGCTTTGCGGTAGCAGGATGGTTAACATTGCTGTAACGTCATAAATTTAAATCCGTGTTAACTATCAAAACGTTAAACCAAGTTGACGTATAAAAAGGTCCAACCGTAGATTCACCGTAAAAAGAATCCTGCATGAGTCGCTAAGGTACTTAGTACCAAACTATTCAAGCTATCATTGAAACCGTCAAGGTCCCGCTTTTAACCATGCACAGGGCTCACCAATAACTACCTCGTTTTCATTTCCGGAAGGGTGCGCGAGATGTTGGCGTGGGATTTTCTTCACGCGTCGTATTTGAGCATGGAAGCTGTTTCTGAGAGCGACTTGACACGCTACACGATTGAGATCTCTAAGCCTGGCTTTTTGCGCGCGGGGCTGACGTATTTCGCCGAGGCGTTTGCGGGATGAAGCGTTCTTCAACGCGACGACTAAGATCACGCCGCTGCCGATGTCCGTGCTGGGGTTGGGTGGGGAGGCGAGTTTTGCACCCGTGAGGGTTTTGAGGGCGGTGTATGGGCCGGTGGGGAGGGATGTGGTGGTGGATGTGATTCCCAAGGCGGGGGCATTGAATTGGTATGTATTTATTTGCCCGACGCTTCCCGAGGGGTGGTGGGATTTAGTGCTGATGATTTTGTAATAGGTGATGAGAATCCAGAGTGGACGGCGAAGCGCATAGCGCAGCTTTTTGGCGCTTGATGAGGGGATTCCGAGTGTGGATCTGTCGTATTTGACGGATAAAGATAGGTTGGGCTGAGAGGTGCGTGGGATAGACAGACTCGGCTAGGAGATGTTGGAGAAGAAAGATCGAGCGCTGGATATGTGTGGAAGTAACCGCCAGGCGTAGAGTCACTAAAGGTCGGCTAAGTAAATCAAGATATCAATGCTCGTATTCATCATTCTATTCTCATTCTTTCCCGCAACTTTTTACATCATATAAGTGCTTATACTATGGAAACAAGCGCTAGAAACCTCAGGGCACATAACTGAACCAGACTTTAAGCGTCAAGATTGTTACACTAACTTGTATGATATTCGTCTGTACTCTTCAACTCACATACTTACCCTTTAGGCCAGGTTGGTGATTCCGCTGGCGGCAGACACAACGGATAAACTGGTCACGACTCGGAAAAAAATGAACGATCAGCCATTTCCGAACAGAAGCTCGGGGAACCCATTCTAGCCACCTGAGTTCTCTCAACCATTCCCGTCTTTCTCCCGGTGGAACAACCTCATCCGCAGTAGCTGTGCCCGTTATATGCTTTGGCGAAAACATCTTCGTCCTCTAGTAACACCCATCCGCCACCGCCAAGCAGCGTACGATGGTGATATATATATATATCAATTATGTTCCATCAGCCGAAGTAAGACTCCTTCGCAGAGATTTTTTGGGTAACGAATATGCTTCTTATTCTGACGAGAATCTTTGTAGGTCTGGTGAGATGGGGGACATTGCAATTGTAGCAGCGTCAAAGTGGGGGCAAGGGAGGGTGGTCTGTAAAAGGGATAAGGGATAAAAAGAGTGATTTTTGCGTAAATTACTGTTAGCTTTGGGTACCAGGACTCCATCGGAATTGGCTGCCTCACCATCTGTCAAGGAAAGCTGGTCCTGCCAGATGTGCAAGCTGTAGGAACACGGGTGTCGGAACACTCGCGGTTTGGAAATCGCTGGTGGGAGTAAAAGAGAGATATCCCGTCGCGTATATGACCAAATATTGTTTATAGAGTATGTGAGCTGGAATGAGGGTTTAGGTAAGTACAACAGACAGTGGGGATGGACCACTTTAAATCTTGAAGTTTTCGGACATAATATTGTAAAAATGCACTCAACGATATACATTTTAGTTCCCCGAAGCCAAGAACAGCTACAGTCCTCAGTATCATCAGCCTTCCATAAAAAAAACCCCCCACTGCCCAACGCCCACCACCCCACTCCCTTACTAAACAGTCTCAACCAGCAAATTACCAAATTCCACCTCCAACGCTCTCTCCCCATCATCCTGATCCTTTGTCGGTTTCGCCGCATAAACCCCAACCCAACACTCCCCATCCGCCTCGTCAAACACCCACGTCACCTCCCTCACAGGCCGCCGCTCCAAGCCTTCCACAATGTACACCCACAACGTACTCGTCGGCTCCCCATGCACAAACTCCCTCTCCATCTCCACCGTCACCGCCGTCCCACTCGCCGCCGGCACCAAGCTCCAATCGGCCCAGCGATCGCAGGCCACGGTACTGACATGCGGGCCGCCGTGGAAGAACTCGATGCCCGTTTTTAACCATTTCCGTTCACCGGTAGTAGTAGTAGTAGTAGTAGTAGTAGTAGCAGGGGAGGGTTTGTGGGGGGGGGGAAGGATGAGACAGAGCCCGCCTTGGTCGAAGCGGGTTTTCCATTCTGCGGAGATGGAAACGCGGGCGCGGCGGAAGGATGAGAGGGCGAGAGTGCGGTAGAGGATCGGGGCGTTGAAGGAGTCGAGGTGCGGGGGCTTGCGCCAGATGTCGGTGCCGGGGGGCGCGGAGAGGGTGAAGGTTGCTGGCAGCGGGGAGGGCGGGGTGGGGGGGTTGGGGGAGGTGGGGTGGAAGTAGTGGAATGTCATTGGGCGGAATTGAAGAGGCAGTGTGTCGGACTGGGTAGGGTCAGGGATTGATTGGTAGGTTCTGCTGAACCTTTCCACACGTTGGGTTTAGGCGGACTCAGTTTCTACCGCTCGGGGAAGGCGTCTGAGATGGAAGATGAAGTGGTGGTTATTCTGCGCTCACGTAGAGACATGAAATCTTTTGCTGAGGATGGCACTTGATGAATGACTTTGCGCTAGAAAGAAAAACCAAACTTTTGAACCGCCATCCCTACCCTATGATACCTTACCCTTTACTCCGTACATGTACGTAGACCATCCGACTCGCTAGTGTCTTTTTTATTCCGCCGACAAACGTCATATGAAATGTTTGATCGACGCAGGCTGAGTAACCACCAGGCCCCTTTTCCATTTATGTATACCGACTGATATGACTTTTTATCCAAAATGTTGTTTGTTTATAAGAAAACGGTTCTTAGTTGAATTATTTAAAAACAACAGAGATCATACAAAGAATGCAGTCTTGTATGAAGAATTATGCGGTACCTATAGCTCTTCATGAATAACAGTGGTGAATTCCTAAGCGGAAGGGAGGGAGCTGGGGGGAATTTGGGGTTTAGAGTACATGAAGCCATTGCCTCTACTGTAGAGAGTATCCCTTATGACGCCTTACTTTATTAGAGTGAATATGGCCAGATCATGCAAGAATGGAAACTATTTCGTACTAATGTCAATTTTGTTCGATCGCGCTTAAAGGTTGTGCTCAAGTTTTATCAAAACTAATAAATCAATATAAGTATAAGTATTGTAAATATGATAACGTTTTCTCGACAATTTTCACTTTTGATAAGTCAATAACATTCATTCGTCATCATCAAGCAGTCCATGATGGTAAAATACTCGTACATCAATACTATTCGATCGGTCGAGTGAGACTTCTTGCAGAATTCTTGGTCTTTGCTGCAGCTACTAGGTGGGGGATCAATCTTGGTAAACAGTTGTGTTGAGTCTTGTTTAAGCATTCTATCGCTGACGTCACCCTCCAATAGTAGCCGTTCATCTCCTGAAATAAGGGTGTGATGATACCAGATCTTGGTATTTACCCATCCACCTAGGTAAGAGTTGTCGCTTGAGTGGCGGTAGCGAATGTGCTTGATGCGCAATGGAATTTCTGAGATTGGACGTGTTTTCGGAACTTGACAGCATCAAAGCTGCATAGTGGAGCGGGCCGGTTGAGTGATAAGAACGTGGCTTTTTGTAAATTGTGAAGTTTACGCAAGAGTGTGACCAGGGAAGCCTGTAGTATATATCTTCCCTAGTATTAGTAAAGTATTCAGAGCCTGGGAACATAGATTTAGATGTCCTCATGACTTACATTATCTCGATAATCGAGACAAAACTCCAAGTGCTCCAATGGCCGGATGCCCGATAACCGTCACATGAACGCCTTCGATACATCATACATGTCCGCCGGAAGCCTCAAGTACCTCAAGTGACACATGCCTTGCAGAGCGGAGAACAATTTCTTGAAACTTGGGTATAGTTCTTTTGGTACAATCGACTTGTACCAAGATGTGCTAGGCTCTAGATGCGGGGCCTGGGTGACCATCTGTGTGATCAGACGGGGTTCAGAAGTGAAGAAGTCAGTTAAATCCCCTCGATATACAACTTGCGGCCTAGCAGAGGTTAAGCATTCCACGTTGTCTTGTACCTTTAGAAAAGCTAGGAATGGGCCACCAAAGTGGTTCTAAGACACGTCATTCAGCACTTGAAGCTTGAATTTTCTAAGATCTTGCCAGACCGAGGGTTCGACCTGGGAGTGAGAAATTCGAAGCTCTTCAAGATTTTCGGCGTCTATCATAGTGACAAATGCATCTGCAGGGATACCAATATGCTCCAGATGAAGCACTTCGAGTCGCAGAGCCGATGTGGTACTGTTGACGTGTTCAATGCCTTGAGCTTGACGAATGCGAACTTCATGGATCTGCTCACTGCATGGCTAAGGAAACAACTTTGAAAAATGTTAACCCACGGCTGGTGGTATCACAAGTGGGGCAACATCATCCCAATCGTGGGGGCGGTTGTGGTTCGTCATTCTAAGCTGAAACCGACGAAGAGTGTTGCAGGAGAGGATTACGTCCCAGACAACCGACGAACATGAGACAAAGCCGTCTCTGTCAGAATTGATGAAGAAATTCCCCTAAGTGGATGCAATCAAACAGCCCTTGGAGTGGGACTTTCAAGGCTTTTGAGTGTATATGGGCACGGTGCCCTATTATTGTGTTCCTCGGTCGAAGGACCGTCAACCCACATCAAACGTAAGCATTTCTAGATTAGCAATCCTCTCTAAAGCATCACGATGCAAGAATTGATGGGGAGTATTCTCTAGGCGAGACATGAGGTCATCATTCCAAGGCTACTCACATCGATAGGGTATGCGACTCTTCTATCTCGACATGCTGTCCTTCCTTACTTAGCCGCATTGCGAGCCAGCACTATATACATCGTAAGTTGATACATGAGTAGTTGATGGGGTGATACGCAAAAAGAGTTGGATCGGCTGGATTGCCGAATCGCATCCTTACCACTCACTTGAGCTGTGGCCCTCGATATCAGCACTGCATGTAACGCCGGAATCTGTGGTATCAGATTGCAAATGGAAGTTGGGAAGAGCCTTTCGGCTGTGGTATAAGTGAGTCTCGTATGTCAGGGCAAGGCCGAAGAGGTCCCAGTCATTGTCAATCTTCGTTTCTCACATCATTAGCTCGTTATTCTTTTACAGAAGGATGTCGTTGGAGGCTTACCTGGTCGGCGACCATTTCAGCGAATTCGACTTGGCTTACTCGCATGGTGACTCGTGAATTGTCCGATTGAATCATCCTTTACTCCGCTTGTCTCAGCCCACGAAGATCTGTCCTGATAGCGGAAGGAGTCGATTATTCGTCAACGTTTAGTAGAAGTAATCTTGAATATTGCTTCTCGATTAGATTATATGAAGGCCGGAAGTATTTAAAGACTCGCTAGAATATACGTATGTTATAGAAAGGAAACCAACACCAATGCGTGAGGAATGTTGTAGAGAACGAGAAATGCCAGAAAACACAATCATCCATTATACGGGTTGTCTAGCATCCAAGCCTGGCAGTATATCATTAAGAGTATTGTCTGACATCGAGGCTGACCATGGATATATTATATATAACGAGGATGTGTTTTGACGATTGAAGTTGTGTGAAAGAACGGTTTTAGTGATCACACATTTTGGTGACCACACTATTAAGGAAAGAAAGGAGTACTCAAGCGGAATAGTCATACTCAAACATAACATGAGACAGAATTCATGATACTAGACCTGAATACTGACCGTTTCCTGCAAGTCAAGATTGCAACGCTCTTACGCTCCTTTCTGCTCAAAATCGCAGATTTGTCGAGTGGACTCAGAGGACCAATTCGCGTCGTCCATGAGTTACAGTCACCAGTCACCCAAGGATCTCAAGCCAGCAAGTACAACCAAGAAACACAATGTAAAAATAGTTGTAACATAGAATTCTCGCTCCGGCGCTGAGAAATCCATGTAGTGGCGCGCCAATCGATCGCAAAAGCCGTAATTTCGCTTAAAGGGATAGGAAAGATGCTTGTATTCTAGTTGTTGTTCTATTTAGCTTGGGAAATAGAGATAGAGAGCATTAGACACCAGAAAGATCAAATAAGTTTGTCGCAGCGATAGTGTATGAGTGGGATAGATGCAGCTGTGCAAGCAGATGCTCTGTGAGGGGAAAAAGCCGATGGTATCAGATGCCCGATGATAAGAAGAAATCTCGAAATACCAGGTGCTACAGAGTATTCAAGCGAAAGATAAAAGAAGTGGGTGACGATGTTGTAAAGATGTGGAAGAAGTGAGTGAGGCCTGATGCTTGATGAGATCAACCATTATTCAAGAAGAGGCGATTGCCGAATATGTGCGATGCAGATCTTTACGGGAATCAACAATTCTGAAGTAGTTCAGAGGAAAATCATGCAGTTGTACCTCCAGCCTTTAGTTTCTGGTTTGACAAACTTCGGAATATCACTCGTTGACGACTTTGACACTAAGGCCGTTCTGATATTAGCGCAGTTATCGCGCGTTTAACGCGTCTGTCGCCCTAAACTTTCTTACAGAACGCAACTATTCATCAAAGCAAACCCATCTCCGCGCAGTTGCAGAAACAAGTTATTTATGCGGCAGATGACTGCAGATGACGGTCAGCTTGATTTCATATGCTCGCACAAGCGGAATTCTCCTTGCTCAACGAAATCATATACTAGTCGAAATTTTTTGAAAACGTGCTGAATCCTTACAAATATACTTTTCGCATTCGTGGTCAAATTTGATATAGTCATGATGTGCTTGTTCTTTCAGTTTATTCTCGAAATCCTCGAAACGAATTGAACATTGACTTAAAACAATTCTACATTGCCTGAAATAGCACAAGATTAGATTCTGCTCTTCGTGAACGAGACATACTTTGAGAAGAGGTTCTGGTGCTAAAAATGTCGAAGAGAAATGTATCACAGAAACAGCGAAGCGTTTCTGCAAAAGTGCATAGATCTGATATATTCACACCTTGTTTCATCGCTGCATGAACAATGTGTTCGATCATTCGCTTTCTGTATCCTCGAACGTGAAGTCGTTATTGATTTTCGTACGCGCTGAGTGTCGTACGTCATTCAACTGGTCCTTGATAAGACGTCATTCCTTGTTAGGTACTCTTCCACAGAACGGCGCATGCCAAACACCAAGAGCACTGTGGTTTCATGAGCCACAGGTTCTACCTATGATTTAGAGACAGAAGCCAATTCTCAAACTTCGACAAGCTGTGTTGTTTCTCATGTATGAATCAGCGTACAATGCGATCCTGCTAGCATTTACTAAGATCTGCAGCATGCATACTTTGAAGGTTTCTTCTGTATTAGAGACATTGTAAAGCCGCGCTTGTGTGTTTTCGTTGTTTTCTGTTCTAGCCAAAATTCAATCACAGGTGAGAGTGTACAGTCTGGCAAACTTCATGCACATAGAGCATTCAGAACGCTCTTCGGTCCTCACTGTCGGACATCCTAATCGATTTTCTCTTTGACCTCTCATTATAGGTCGTTTGAACAGATGCGATGAATGCGATATTTCATCGATCGATATGCGAACAGTACCACAATTTTATTCTATTTTACGGATGTTTAGTGTAGCATTGAATCGCTCTGACATGGACAACTGTGGAGTTTTCCAAGAAGAATAAATGTGTTCCGCTCGGGCTTCCTTGGAGCATGAGTTCCTCTTCTGTGAACTGCGTGTTAGAAAGGGATCCCTATGGCTCCAAGTTACAGCCCAAGAATCGATCCAAGTGCCACCAGTAGATTTATTTGACAAAATATTAGTGCACGAAAGTCAGAACTCAACATATCCTCGACCGTGGTTTTCTGTCATTCAATGGCCGCGACTGCTCCTTTGATGACTGGTATCTCGATAGCATTTCTGCCAGACAGCTGGATTCGAAGCATGGTCTCAAAGGTCGGGAAAGACTTTATCTTCAACTTCATCTGCTTCGGTATCTGCAAGGTCGAGATACTCCAGATCATCGCCAATGTCTTGCTCGTATTACCCAGTCAAAACTAAGCATTCAAGCTCGCCGTTTGTGATCTCGTCCGCAACGTCACACTTCCCCCTCTTGGAGTATTGGGACGAGGGCTTTGGACTCTCCATTGACAGCTCAAGGTTGGTGTTCGGATTCTTCATGCTTTTTTCAGCTTGGATACTTCAATCTTACCGTACTTGGCAGGTATGTAGAATCAGAGGTTGCTCTCGGTATCGATCACCTGATAGCTTTACCTTCTTGTTTCTAGGTAGCTGCACTTGGGGAGCGCGTAATTCCAAATGAAAGAACATCTGTTGATTCGCTCTTTACAGGTCTGCCTCCAATAAATCTCAATATTTCCTTCGTGATAAGTGGCTGACTCTGTGTGCGTATTGAGGATCACTGTTGCAACCGAAGTAAATCGCTCCGTTGACCCCAAACGATCCGACAATACCACGCTCAAGACTAAGATTATTAGCGTTATCTTGATACCATCGTCCCAAAGGTATCGAACCACCAACCGCAGCGTGCTCGCAGCGCAATTTGGGCCCCGAGCAGTGTTAGACGATCTGGTGATTTGTTGACTTGTCGATATTGAACAGATGTATTAACCACTTCCGAGTCAACCCTCTCAGATTCGACTTTCGAATATGCGTATATATTCTTCAAACTCGTGTGGTCATTGACTGATTTGAAATTGATATATATATATTTGCATCTCTCAAGGGTGTACGAATGCATCCTTTTCTTTTACCCAAGGGCAAGAGGCTTCGATTCGCAGGTAAACCCAAGCTAACACCTCGTTGATTTTTTAGATGCTACTATTGCTTTGTGGAGTTCGCAGCCATGCTCGATCTCATGCTATTCTCCGCAAAGCCAGCGGTGCAACACCCTAGGTATATACCAGAAAATAAACAATATATTCCTCTGCAAAGATGACCTTCGTCGAGACATTGTTCAATTGAACGTGTTAGAACCCCAGCGACGAGACCCTCTGTGGAGATCTGGCGGTTGACAAAGTCGTAGTGTCGGGTGGATTTCCTTAGATTGTTATGAAAATAACGGTAGTCTATATATTTTTACGTTTGTGTTAAAGGTTAGCGGTTTTCTGAAATATAAAAGATTGATATAACTGCTTCATCTCTCTACGACTTATCCATCTGATTCGGATTCTTTACTTGAATCCTCTCTTGAGTTTGATAGAAATTCGTTGAACGTGGTTTTTTGATTGCGTTGCTCCGCTTGTTGTGAGATCATAGATTTGCTGGTATAGCTGGCACACCTCAAGTTAGCAGGGCAAATCGGGAGAGAAACGTTATCACGTACCATACGAGGAAAATACTTACGCTATACTCACTAGCATCAAATTACTTTCAGAAGCGGCAGAGGTGAGCTGAACGCATCAATGAAGGAAGAAAGGGCAGGACGAAGATGCTGGTTTTCTATAGCACGATCGTACGATGCAGCTCAAGGCCAATTGTTATTTTGAATCCATAAAGGGAAGGCCGGCATAGGACTCAGGCTCATCCTGGATCCTATGTCCATCCGACCGTCGTTATAGTAACGACCTAGGCGGCTGTTACGGTTATGGACCATCTGCGAAATTTGGATCCCGTGGCCTTCAATCAAGTGATAGCTATATCGTCCTGCTTAGGAGAAGGCTTAGGAGAAGCATGTTGACCGCTTTGGTATAAGGGAGGTACTGGGCCTCTTGTAGGACCTTCACCTCCAGTCAAGGGAACCTTCAATGGCGAAGCGGAACCACTGGGAGCGTGGTGACCAAGTCTTGCTCTCTCATGTTTGACAGTGCCTGCTTGTTATACCTTTACTTCCCGTTCAAGAATGGTTCGTTGAGCCCCATGGGCTCGGGGAGCCACATAAAGCAGTAGTAATACAAGCTTTGCGGTATCATTATCACAAGCATCAGTGTATGTTGTTGAGATGTTGTGGATGTTGACCCGCATGGCTTTGTCGCTATGCATTTGTGGTGTAATGAGATTTGAATAATATCAGATAATAGAACTTACAGTATACCAATACTTTAAGAGGTTTTCTTAATAAAAACACAAAGCGAATTGGAAGAATTTAGTATGTTTTCTGCAAGCGGTGTATATTTGGCAAAACCGAGGATTGAAGCACAAGAAAATGAATCTCTCACGCGAGAATGGTACGAGTTGCGGTGTCCTGGACTCTTCGAACATCTTCTCGCAATCCCGTCCGTCGAGCTTTAGCCCCTCTTCCTTCCCAATTTCAGTCTTATGATAATAATATTCCGTTGCCAGCCACTAAGACCCAGGGTATTCCTCCAAATAAAGTTCCTCGTAGCAAATGTGCTTCAAGGCGGCCGGTGTAGAGAGGCCCAGTGCTTCAATGAAAAGTCGCATAATCTGCGCATTGTAATGGCGGAGTGGCTCTAGTCGAGTGAGGGATAGGAAGGTAATCTCGTGAAGCTTTTGGGTTGGGAATCAATTGATTTAGGAAGGTATTCCTGAGTGTCTACGCATAGAACGTCAATTTACAGAACAAAGAAATGGCAAGTGAGCTGAGCTTGGGATATGCTGCTGAGGATCTAGGGTGTGAACTCACAATGTCGTAGTAATCAAACCCGATCTTCAGATGTTCGATCCCTCTTGTTCCCACAGAGAGTTGCAGCAAGAAGTCTTTCGTAATGTCAAAGAAATTTGCTGGGATTCTCAAATGTCTGAGATGCTTTTTATCCAGTAACGCAACCGCAAACTCGGTCGACGTTGGAAAGCCTTCAGACAAGGGAGCGCAATTCTGCTTGAACCACATAGTCGCAGGTCCAAGCTGAGGATATACCACGACTGGTTGGATGTACATCCATACAAAGTCATCTTGCTCATGTATCCCCGTTTCTGCAAATATATCTTGCGGTCTAGTGAAGGTGAGCGTTTGCAACTTGCTTTGAGACTGTACGAATTTCAAAAATGGTGCAGAGAGTAGATCGTCCTCAAAAGGTATAATAAAGGGCGCCTCACCCAGGTTGTCGCGATTGAAATTTATAAGATTTATAAGCGAGATACCAAGCTCCGTCAAAGAAGCTGCGCAAGCTAGGAGACCACGTGCTGGGAGGGGCAAAGCCGCTGTGAATTCTTCGTTATCCGATATGTCGGTAATCCTAATCGACTCAAGACAAGTAAAGCCGGGAAGGATCCGTCTCAAGCTCAACGCAGTCTTGAGCAGAGTGCACGGGAGCCTCGAGCACTTTCAAGCTCGAAGGGCAAATAGAGGTCAACAATGAGCAGTTCCAGAAATCGCCAGCATACCTGGAATCTGAATTCTTCGAGGTATGGAAGGTTCTTGATTGACGGTGTGCTTTTCACTGTAGTGTCGCTATAGGCAGAGCAAGTCCACCGGTTATTCGTAGGAGTGACAGTCATTGCTATGTTCTTCGTCGTCCATGTATCAAAGAGCAGTTTTGCCAACCAAGAATGGTCCATTAGGGATGTAGGAAGACTCCTAGTATATAAACAAACGTTAAGATAGGTTGAGAGATAAGAGGAAGAAGAGGTACTTGGGGTCTTAAATGATATACCCCTTCATCAAGTATCACTGTGGCGGATTGAAGTTTCGTCACACAATTTTGCATCCGGGGACATGCGAATAGTAAAGCTCAGTAGCAGGTGTAAACGATGATCGGCCAGCGTCTGCCGGATCTAAATAAATATCTCATGAGTATAGAATAATAGATAGAGGAATAATTTAACCGAAATATAGAAGATGTACTTATGTGTTCGTTTCACTTAGTGTCTAATTGGAAAGGTTTTGTGGGAATGAAAAGTTATTTAAAGTCGATGAGGATAGCTGGCCCAGAACATTCACTAACAATCTCAAAAACGTGTAGCAATTCAATATTGCCGTGAAGTGTTCTTGTGAAAAGTGCTGGAATAGGGTGCAAAGATCTTACCCAGAGAGGAATTTTGTGAGTTTGTGTGCTACTCCGCAAAGCAATACTGTTCTGGAATCCAACCCGGTGATCTCGATCGCACGGCAGTGTATCAGGATAGATACAGGCTCCGAAACCGGCGGTATGTCGAGCCAAGTCCGAATTCTCTTGAATTAGATTTTGGCTGGAAAATTCTTTGATGTATGTGGATGGTCTGAAAAGTTGGCAATATCGTAATTCAAAAATTACGATTAGCATCTTCATAATTCGTTAAACTTGTCAAAACCACTAGGAGGTCTCAAGTAGTCATCTTCCCAAACTTCGCCTTCGCCATCGCCTTCCCCCGGATACTCTGTCAACTCTTCCTCACCCAGCCAATTTTTGATGACGCAAGGATCACTGTAGCGTCCTTGGCAAACTTTCCTCCTCCCCAGGTTCTTGAATCTTGGACCCAGAGGCCCGCTTACATAGTGATACTGGCCGGCAAACTCGTATTGCCGGTCATCCTCGATCGGGTAGAACCTATCTCCCCAATGGCCAGCGAAGTAAAACCATTGGGTAGGTACATGCGGTGTTACATTCGACGCCCGCAAGGTATCGGAGAGGTAGTCGTACGTGTAAGTGTGGGAGTTGAGGAGTGGGTCCCATAAGGGCCCCCGGTCCGTTTGGTCATGGAGGAGCCCCAGAGGAAGGACGTAAGGATGAGTACCTGGCATGGCGTACATAGCATGTGTGCCAGTCGCTGAGTATATTACAGGCTGGGTCCTTACTTCAGTAACTGTATACTTGGGGACTAGAGGGATCGTGTTAAGTACTCACGCGCTGGCCAATCTTTTCAACGGCACTGTAGCTATACGCTGAGCCGAAGTTATGCTCACTAAAGAAGACAATTTTAGGCATGCCATTCTGGAATCGAACCAACGAGTGCTCCCAATCACCAACGTGATTGCCAAATCTCACGTTGAGAACTATGTTGCCGAGATTGTAGCTGTAGAAATAGAACCAAAACGCATCAACGATCCCCCGACCCTTATTTACAACAATCAGGACAGCCGGGGCGTCGCTACGGCCGGATTGACGTTCATTCGTGTAAGTCTCCTTGAATACGCTCGCATTCTCATGGTACGAAGCATTAGGGATATTCTTCTTACTAGCAAGCCAGTCTGGCCGCTCTTCTACATTGTCATCGCTCTTTAGGTAGATATAACGGCCCCGGCTGTATTCATTCAGATGATCAAGATTGGTGAGGTTTGGGTTTATCGATGTTGCTTGTATTGGCGTGTAATTGAGATTTGGAGTTACGTGACTGAGGTGTTCGGCAATATCACTAGGCCAAAATTGCTCGCCAGAGTAAAGGTGGACCAGCGGCGCGTAGTCCAAAACGTATCGAGGAATTTCACGCATTGTTCGTTGGTCGTTAGTCAGGTCGCTTGGTTGTGTCCTCCCTTCGTACCCAATGTCTTCTAGTAATTTCTCATCCTCCGCAACGCCTGTTTCAGAGTGTATTCGGCTTCGCCAGTGGGCAGGACCCCAAACGCGAAACAGTGAGCATACTGGACTGTTGCTCCACGATTCCGTTGACCTATTTCGGCCTTTCTCTTGATCGTTCTCCGCCTCTGCCCGTTCGCTATGAAGGGCTAGATGCCAACTAGACCCGAGAAACGTGAAGCATATAATGAAAGCGCAAGAACAGTAGAGAAGGATCTGTAGTTTTCTCAACATGAGTATGGCACGACGACAAGAGCAATAGTCGACTAAATATAAGGACGATGATAGATTGCCAATGTTTGTGTACGTTCTTTATCAGCAAGCTTTGCTGTTTATTCACAAGTTACTTTGTTGGGGCTTCCACCTCTTCAAAGACGGTTGTGCTTCCCTTATCGATTCCTCTGGCAAGGGTGAAGGTTGGAGCGGAACGGGTGGAGTATGACGGAGAAGGGTTGTTGAAGTGGAGAGGAGCAGGAGCGATCGAAAAATGGGAATATTTGCGTAGAAGCTGCCAATTCAATAACTCTGTTAGCCAGTCGACTCATCGACAGTTCTGAATTGGATAAATGACCAGGAAACAATGCAAACGAACTTATGTGAACGATAGGACCACTTCCTTAAGCCGGCTATCAGGAGAGCTTACGAGATCAGAGTTTCCAGAACTTAATCAAGTGAAGAGAACGGGCTCCTGCGCTCGGAGCAATGCAAGTAGTCGTTACGAGAAAGCCCAAAGAACAAGCGAAAGTCTGCTGGAAGGTGCAATGGCCGAACCCTACCTTGCAGGGGCGATGTGTGTGAAGCTACGGAGCGTACTGTACCTACTCGATGTCTGCTTCAAGATTTGGCCATGCCATAAGTTGAGAGTTATAACCGTCCATAGTATAATAATAGTAAGCAGGCATTCCAACAGCGCGCTTGGGAGACGTCATCCGGAGCTTCCATGGACGGAAGCTTGCCGTCGAAGGCCGGTAGCCGCTGAGCCGCTAGTTAGTATTCATGTACAATGGGGAAATGAGCTCAAAGTGTTGGCAGCAAAATAATCGAGCTTTGCCAGACATTCTAGCTCCTGACAGGCATGCCGTCCGTTGCCATCTGAAGAAGACCAATCCGTTTCGCATAGGTCGCCCTAATCGGCCTACAGGAAAATGGCTATTCGATTCATCAAGTCTTCACTGTCATCGGTCGCCCAGCTGTACTCCCCTCCCTGACACTTCATTCGAGCATCATTCGAAAGCTCTGCCTCAGAAGTATGAATGAAGACACGCGAACCCCTTCGAATGACCAGACCATTGATGACGATGGTTCAGAATGGGAGTACGAGTACCATGAAACGGAGACAGAGGTTGGGACTGATACGTTAAAGGGAATGCTTGCATTCACTAATATATCTAGGCTTTCTACGTGACCGTTGACATTTCCTCCGAATCTGCGAATCTGAAACCCAAGAAAAGGGCCCAATTTACAAATAGTCCAGCAATACCCGCCCCAGAGGCTCCGAACACTTTCCTTGAACACCCTCCTACGAATCATCTCTATGGCCGTGCCCGAGCTTCCTCTAGTAGAAAGAGATCCACCAGAAGTGCTCGTAAAGTACCAGCTGACGAAGCACCACGGGCAGAAGCTGTGTCGCACAGCGAAGGAAACATGAATCACACCTTGAATACAGCCTCAGCAGAAGCCAAGGTCATATCAGCTGGGGCCGGTTTCGACGCAGAGGCTGTATCTGCAAATTCTATTATGTCAGAAAGCCGAGCCTTGTCAGGTACAAGCAAGTCCAGCAATAACGTTCGAACACAATCAACCACCCCACAAAGCCCCGGCGTTGTTGCACCATTGGACGAGGCCAATCCCGACACCGAAGACACAATTGTTGGGCCCGTCTTAAGGGTCTCCCGATCCGCAACCGGAAGCAACGAAGCCACTCTGGATGGACTTAGGACATCTGATTTGAAGAATGCAACTCCTTCCTTTACAGACCTTCCTCCAGCATATAAAACCCTTCAAGCCGCGGAAGCGACCTCGTCCGCCATTGAGCCTACGTATCATGATCTAAACACACCAGAACCCCATGAACAAATCCAGATCCTCGATCTTCATACCGACAACCCCCTCATATCCTACCAGAAACAACTTTACTCCTGCACATGGACCTCCACAATCGGTACCGACCTCCTCCTTGCGCCCTCCAACACAACAGTCTCTCTCCCCATCCTTAAGCGAACGCCTACCGTCAATATCCTTGCTGCATCGGGCATCAAGCTCATCGGTCGACCTGTCCGCCCAATCCCCAAGGAAGAAGAACGATTGAATCATGAACGAATCATGGCTACGCTGACATCCAGCCTCTCAGATACTGCTACCCAGCGTACGGAAGTAATCCACGAATCAAAACCTGTCACCATCCCCATCGACGCTGGCTCCTCCATCGGCCGCCAAAATCAGGCCCGTTTCCTTGAGCGTCTCATCGCCATCAAAGCCGCCAAGGGCGAGAAAGACAACGTGACTGTTTACGCACAAAAGACTTTTACAGGGACGGGATGGCGCGCTAAGCAACGTGCCGATCGTGAAACTTTCCAAAATGGTGCTGATATGGATAACAACGACAAGGGAGATGTGCCGGCATTTAAGTTGGCCTCAAAGGAGCCTCTGGCGCCGAAGGAGAGGAAAGGAACAGGAGTGAGGAGGGGTTCGCGTAAAACGAAAGCCAAAGGAGGACTATTTAGGGACTATAGGCCTAAGTTGTGGGACGAAGTTGGGGCGGATGATGGGCGAGACAATCCGAGCACGCCGAGGAATTGGAATGGCTTGTCTGACCATCGTGAGGATGGCCCTCCGCTTGTTAATGGGTCTTTGGACGCAGTAATGCAAATTCAAACTATGAAGGATGTGGTACCAATCGCTGACGATATGGCCACCTACCGGATCTCGCAAGCACCCTCAACCGAGCATATTGCCACGTCTACTGCTAGCAATCTGGTCAGCTCTAGCGAATTAGATCAATATCTAAGGGCGCAAGATGTAACTTCGTCTGTCGCAGCAGCTGTCCCTGAAATTGAGAGGAAAGAAAGCGCTGATGTCGAGATGGAAGATGCTCCACCTTAGAACCAGTGGTCACAACCGGGCTTGTATTTCAATGACAGCTGCACGTTCAAACAGCGCGCACGCCGTCTCAATACTAAGACATGGCTAATATGGGCTCTGCGCAGACCCTGAGAGCCCTTTACCACTTCGTGGCAAGGCCGCAACAAGGTTTTAACGAATTAGATGGATTTTCTCGTACCGGGTCTCCGGCAACAGACTCGCAGACTCGATACTGTTAAGCCCAAGAATTCATCATGTTATTTTAATTTCCGTTACCAGCAAGGTATAATCCCGACTCAAGCCTGGCTCTGTCCATTCTGTGCTCAACAGTCCGAACACTCTTTACCACTGATTTGCGACACATGAATAGTCTGCTGTTGAACACGAAGCGGAGAGCAGCAAGGCGATGAACGCTGTTGTAAAAGCATTCAAGCCGACACCATGTATAAGAAAGCTGAGGTTTGGTTGTGAGATCTTCCCTAAAATTACGTCAAGATCATTAGCGAGCGTGAGCGTCGAATTCACCTCAGTAATCTGACTTGGACCTGCTTTCCGCAGTCAAAGATGCTTGCAAAGATGGCTTAGCAAGGCCGAACTTGTTTGGCACCGTCTAAATGTCCATGGAAGCCTGATACGCGTTTGGCATTGAAAAACATCTTGCGTTAGCCTTACAATAGACACATGTCGGCCTTTTTTATACTGAAAACAAGTGTATTGTTAACGGCATTCCATGAGCGAGATTCAGAACTTTATATACCAGTTATAACATAATTGCATTGTGAGGAAGAATTTTTTTGACTTGCCATTGTCTTCTGTTATCCGGATTTGTGCAGTTCTGCAGGCTAAGGTTGTTGAAGGCGGCGACTATTTGATTGGTCCAGCATTCTTGCTCTTGTTGTGCGACCGCCAACCGCCAACCGCAAGCCTCGTCCGCAGTCCCGGCGTTATTTACGATCTTCATAATTGGACTTCTATCATACCACTGCCAGCATTCAAGACTCCTGAAATGAATCTGTAGCATTTGGTCTCGTTCTCGGGTTCTCTTGCTACAGAATCCCACTTTTTTCTCTTTTGAAATGCCAAGGATTGTAGCACCGCTACTCGACGTACTAGAGAATGGTACGTGCTGCTCATTGAGATATTGCCATCATTAATAGTCTTACAAGCTACTGGCGGCTGGCATTTGCGAAAAGTTGAGTACGGCGAAGTTCTGAAAGTAAGCACTCTTTTCCTACCTATCATGTAAATCAACATTAACATGATGACAGCTGCAGGAGAGACAATGCACATCCTTCGTGTATATTATATCCTGGGTATCTAGGTTGAACAGCCACTGACTGGATTAGCTTTGCTTCCTCAAGATTGTTCCTGGATCGCGAAGACCTTCGTTTAAGTCTATCTACTCGCTATACCATCCCAAGAATATTCTGGACTCCAGTATGTCAGGAGTCGAATGGTTTCTTTGGCTCTGAAGATCTCTATGGCTCCGATGGCAGTGTGGAGGGACACGGTAATATTATGTCCATTGTCATATTTCTTGATAGAGTAGAGTGTAATATATATGCTGATTAGCCCAGCTACTTGGTTTCGGTATATTATAAAAAAGGTCGATCCCAAACAAACAACGTATTCATGGTCTGAGATGAGCTTCTACACGAAGTGGACTCCCTCCTCAAGCGTCATCCTTTGCTTCGACGTCCCAAAAACGTCTCAAATGAGAACGCACCAGGCAGTAGTGTCACATCAACAGCAGCTTAACTTCAAGGACATCTACGCAGGGCATGTCCTGGTCCTCGATGAGATCTTAGCACTGTTTGACGAGTCTGTATGGGCACTTCGGGACGAGGTTCGACGTATCGAAAAGGTATTCTCAAAATGTTCCTCTGCCAAATCTTACTGATGCGAATTCCAAGAGTCGAAACGCAATCGCTCGGCCCGACACAGACTACCCTTTTTTACATGACTTTGCACGACATGTTATTCATTCAACTGAAACTTTGGGCGTTGCATTAGATACGGCCAATAATATGATTCAGCAGCATGCTATTTTCATGGACAATCAAGCCCAAAGATCATACCAGCATATAAAAGTATTGCCACAGACCCGGCAATATATGCAGTTCCAACGTCAAATGTTAGTGAACTTAAAAGCGCGTTCCGAAGCAAATCAATTAAGGTTACAAAATGAGATCAACTTCGTTTGTCATATGCAGTTCTTGCTCAATGGGCGCGACTGACTTTCTTCAGGCATTCAATACCGCTGCTCAAAGCCAAAGCGACACGCTTCTCTCAATTAACAAAGGAACGAGGGATGACGGAGCAGCCATGAGGGCAGTTGCCCTAGTGACGCTTACATTTCTACCCGCAACATTCGTTTCGGTATGTCCTAAGCATTGATCCTTCTAAGAAAATTGAATAGCTCACTTGTGCTAGGCGATGTTCAGTATGACTTTCTTCAATTTCTCACCCGCTAATGCGTCTCAGCCGGAGGCTTGGGTCGTCTCCGAGGACTTTTGGATCTACTGGTCAGTTACTATTCCTTTGACGGCATTTACAATGGCAATCTGGTTCTTGTGGCGATACTGGCAGCGCGGAGTTATGGTCAGAAACAAGTGAAGGCTGCCGGTTACAGGCATGATGTAGCAGATGTTTAAACATTAATATTAACGTACCTTGTTCAGCCTGTCGTGATACCCGCGGAGCGTGTGAGTCTCCATAGCCATCAAAATTTTTGCTGTGTTATCTCCTAAATGTGGAGGACTACTACTTTCAGCGGGCATCTCACTCTCTCTTCCTTAAGAACCACTTTTCGCTTGGGCGGTCCAATGGAGGAAGATGTAAGGGGAAATGGCAGGAATAGCATTAATGCGTTCTCGGATACGATCCAATCAAAAAGCAAGAGACAGGAAGAGAAGGTCGTTGCCTTGTTCTGCCTAGTGCGGCTCAGAAGAACGGTAACCCCTCCAAGAAAAGTGTCTCGAGCTGGACCGCCGTGCGACTCTTTCTCGGAGTTTATAAATCACGACGCTCCGATGCTGCCTTCAGTTGCGGGTTCGCCATCTTTCTTTTACCATGGCAACGTGTCATGAGCCAATTCCCTCTTCAAGCGATCCGCTAGACTACTGTGGTAGGATCCATCCTTCGTGCAATGGACCCAGCTAGACTACTGTGGTAGGATCCACCCTTCGTGCAATGGACCCTACCAGCTTCACCGTCGGCTGGATCTGCGCTTTGCCAATAGAGCTGGCTGCTGCGCAGGGCATGCTTGATGAAGTATATCATACCAGTGGATTACAAAAGCATACTCGCGACACAAATAGTTACGTCTTGGGGAGAATCGCCTCCCACAAAATCGCTCTCACCTGCCTTCCGACTACCGGTATTATCGACGCAGGTTCGGCGGCGAATCACATGAGTGACACCTTCACAACGCTGAGGTATCGCTTGATGGTAGGCATTGGAGGGGGAGTACCAAGTGAGACACATGATATTCGGCTCGGAGATGTTGTCGTCAGTAACCCTTGGGGAAGTTACCCCGGGGTCGTCCAATACGATTATGGTAGATTCATTTACGACGGAGAATTTGAAACTACGGGAGCCTTGCCACCTCCTCCAAGGGAACTCTTGACCGCAGCTAGAGTACTGGTGGCAAACCATGAGAGAGAAAGTAATCGCATAAAACATCACCTGGGGGAAATGCTCAAAAAGTCTCCGAAGATGACACAAGAGGGTACTGACTACAGATGTCCTGGCAAAGAGCACGACTATCTATGGGAGGCAGGATACCAACACCAAGGAATCAAACAGGCTACTTGTGAGGCCTGTGTCCATAGCCATTTGGTATTTCGAGAGGAACGGGGGGATGACGAGCCGGTTGTGCACTACGGCACAATCGCCTCTGCGAGTGCAGTGATGAGGGACGGAGAGAAACGTGACCAGTTGGGAAAGAAGTATGGCGCATTGTGCTTTGAAATGGAGGCGGCTGGGTTGATGAACGATTTTCCCTGTCTTGTCATACGAGGAATATGCGACTATGCCGACTCGCACAAAAACAAAAGCTGGCAGCGTTATGCTGCGGCCACGGCCGCAGCATATGCGAAAGAGCTCCTATGCACTATTTCGGCATCACTTGAAGGTATATCCGTTGATTCTGACCCATTCTGGTCTGCTGTTTGTCAGTAAGCATTGGGGAAATATACGTGCGCCCCAATGCTCTTTCAATTCTTGCAGCCTTAAGAAAATGAATCATGCTGATCTGTAGCCAAAGCTGTCGAGGATAATTATCCAATGGAACCGTGGCCATCTTTGCCATCAGTCGCTCCCGAAAGTACACGTCCAACGGGGACTGGGTTATTTTTGCCGTCGCCGCCGCCACCAAGACAAATCTGTAAGTAAGGACGAGCACCATAGCTACTCTCAGGAGCCTTTCGTGAGTATAGGTACTCTTGAGACACCTTCGCGACATCATTGATGAAGCTACTATATACCTCAAGGCCTTATGACGCGGCGACTTTCACGCGAACAATCTACAATTAATTTCTTTCAAATAAAGTCTGTTCTTGTTGGTGATTCTTCTGATGATTTGTAGTTTCTCCAAAGAAGTCTGACCGTCGTTCGTCTGAAGAAAGCCAAAATCTTCGTATCACGCCGACTAAAACCTTGCCCTCACCGGAAAGATACCCTCCACGCCCTCCGTTTATCTCTACAACCTCCAGAGACGATCGCTCATCTATATCTTCTACCAAAAATGAAAGAATGTGTGATTGGGAAGGACGAAAGGACGAGAAGCTCGTGTTTGAGTCGAAGTCGAAGGTGAAATCTTGCGAGTACACCTCTCATTCAAGAATTTTGCAGCAAGGAACTATAGATCAAGCCGAATGCAGGGTGTTCGAGCTTTTATACAATGAGCACAGCATGCCAACTAGGAGACTTGTCATGCGAAATCGTGAGTCTCCGCAAGACTTTGTATCGTACTGTAAGCCTCCGTATACCCTTACGCTGCTCTTTTAGCCGTAAGCGAATGGGCAATCCATTAATGGGCTCCACCAGGGATGCCTCTCGACAATATTCGTGTTGACACTCAAGACGCCCGAATATATTTCTCGTGGTCCGATTGTACTCATGTTGTACCAATACCCACAAATGACTATAGGACCAGCTACTCATGTGTAAGCAAGTTGAGTCTTTCTGACTGCTTCTTCCAATAAGTTCGCCCTATAGGTATACAATCCTAAGATTATCAACAAGCGGGCGTCATTAGATTTCTTCTCCGTAACTGGTTTGTTGACTTCAGCTCATGTAACCGTTGATTCACTGATAATTCTTAGATGCACAAAGACTCGAATCTGTGATTTTGTTTCCTGGACTGGAAAGATGTCATTACCATCAAATCGGAGATCACGAATTATCGGAGACGAACACCCTCATAATGTATAAGCATGATACATCTGTAGTGCCAACCAAGGAATGTGCAGTTTGGCACCCGGAATGGGCTATCTTGAGCTCCCTCAACGTTTCACCCAAATCTTCAAGGTTTTTTTTTCCAGGATCGGATTTAGACTTAAATTTCAGAACCGTCCGGTGTCTTGATTACAAATCCTCAATAAAAAAGCCATCGATCAACGATATTGAAAGCAAAATGGATATCGAAGGAGGTCCAGACCTGCCAATGTGGCGAGAAAGTCTTGGATTGAGGCTCCCACTAGGTGCTCATGGAGGTAAGTGCTTCAAAGTTTTGTACTTTGCAGGTATGGTCGAAGACCATGGTTCAAAACCAAAGTACTGATGCCCATCCATGCAGATTTCACAGCTAAAAAATATATGGAAATACTCACCGGCTGGAGTCTTCTTTTCGTAGAAGAGGTTTCATTGATCGTTCTTAAGGGCTCTTCGAGATTTTCCACCGCTACGAGATTGGAGAGAGCCCAGGTGATGCTCTGGACCAAAAAAGCCGAATTAGGCCTCTTGGCACTATTGTGTGAAGGCCACACAGACCCTTGGCTAAGCATATCTTGTGAGTGTTAGTCTCTGGAGTTGAGCATCGATCATCTCCTCCATTTACCTACATTCCCTATACTTGAGGTTGATTGTGGTTGCTCCTGATATGGTTTCATGCTGACCATTATATACAGTGAGCGAAACACCTCCGAGGTTAACCATGCCGAAAGCCAACAAAGTATGTATAGAGGCGATAGCTTGTCAGCGAGGCCCAAGAGTGTCGATGCACACAATGAGCGTAGATCCTGCGCTTAGTCCGAGATCAAAGCCAGTCAAGAATGAGCTTGAAATAAATTTCTTTGAACCAGAACGTATGTCACAGCTTTCGATTCCTAGTCCACATACGAGAAAAACTGCAGTATGTGACTTACGCCAATACAGACTGTGATGAATTTTACGATGCTGTGAGAAGGCATCTTCCATCAGCGCGCCGAGTGACAAAAATCCATGAAAAGCCCGGATCGTGGGTTGAAGAAATGGTTCCGATTTCATCTAGTCGCTCTATGTCAAATGACTTTCCTTTGGGATGGAAGTCTCAGACCTTAACGGATACAAGGGACAGAAATCTTGGTTGACGGATATATTCATTCTCGCGCTATAATTCACAGCTGCCCGACTTTCCGTAATCAGGCATGGTTGCGTGAGGATGGCCGCTGTTGAAATTGTTACAGGTACTTCCCTTCTCACAAAACATCTGATAGATGGTGCCATCATTGCTCTTCTATTGAAACTCTGTATTTAAAGGACCGGTTTTTAGGTAAGAGTGTATACATAAGCCAGAGACTCTGCCTTTTCTATACTTCATGCTGATTTCCGAAAGAAGCCATTAGACTGTGGCGGCAATGGGGATATTTATATGTTGGTAAAGGAAGATCCAACGTGTTTGGATGGGAGTTTCGTAAACCGAGCAAGCTTCAGGGCTGCCTGTTCTCGACTAGCCGAGCCAATCATTCTAGAAGCGGAACTGAAATAATATCGGGAGATAAAATCTGTGTCTAGGCGAATACGAAACGGTAGCTGCATGAGCGCAGAAAGTCGGCATTTATTGTTGCGTATCGTTGAACCAGTCAATACTCTTTCAATAATGGGGGTTTCTCTCTCACCACCTTAGCCGGGCGCTGGTGGCGCCTGCAGACCAATGTATTCGGCTTTACTCTGCCCCCCAACCTGCCCGTCTACCACGAAGTACAGACTGTACAGTCAGTATTGTGTAGAGGGCAGGATCAATTTACGTCCAGTTCGCGATCGGCGGCCTGGGTACCTCCCATTCTTTGCATGTGCACGCAGTGAGGCTGGTGCGACACAGATCCTTGGCAGCATCACTTGCCTTGTGTGAGGTCGGAGGATTGCCATGCATGGATTTCAAGTCATGCGTCAACGCGTCAGCCGCAAATGTATCGTGGTCTGTCACACTGTGTGCCCAAGGAACCTTTGCGGCTGAAAGAAGGCAAATCGAGGCTGCCGGACATGGATGACTCCGCAGGTTCTTCGAAAGACGTGGATTGGCCTCTATCTTTCCTTGTCGCAAACGCAAGTAATAGCAAAACTCGTTTTCAACAGGCCAAATCGTGGATAGATGCTACAGGATATCTACAATGGACGTCAAATCGGATACGTTTGCGCCCCTGCGCAATGTATTCAACAAAAATGCCGCCATACACGCACCTTTTGACGGACTTGATGAAATGCAAATTGAGCGAAAGGTTACAGAATTCATTCAACATACAAGACTCGACGATTACAAACATTATTTTATGAAAGCAGCGTTTCTCGCCCAAAGCGACGAAGCGTTCGATGGTAACCACGATGATGGACCTCTCGGTCTCTTCCTCTCCGACGAGGAGGAATTCTGCTTGCTCGAGGAGAAAACGAATAGATGGAAACAGCCCCGGGCTCTGTGGCAGCTGGTGGCTCTTTGCGCAATTGGTGCGATAACGCAAGGCTGGGATGAAGCGGCAGTGGATGGTGGTACGATATCTTGATATTTTTACCTTGTGCAAACCAGCCATCTACTTTGATATACTGACATGCCTGATCAACAGCGCAGGTGTTTTACCAATATGCTTTCGGCCTCAAATACACCACTAATAACAATGCCAACCCCCCCATGTTTCGTCTTAACGAAACCCTGATGGGCTTAGTGAACAGTGCACCGTATCTCTGTTCTGCCTTTAGTTGTTGGTCGGTGTATATTGATGTTGTTGTATGGCAGGCATAGGTACTGACTTGGTTACAATACAGGCTCACGCAACCTCTGAACGACGTCTTAGGCAGACGAGGCACGATATTCTTGGCCTGTATCTTCTCTGCCAGCTTCTGCCTCGGACAAGCCTTCTCGTGGAACTGGCAGATCATGTTTACCTTTAGGTTCCTCCTAGGGCTGGGCATGGGGCCAAAGAGTGCTACAATCCCTATATATGCCTCCGAATGTGCTCCTGCAAATGTGAGAGGGGCCCTCGTCATGATTTGGCAACTCTTCACGGCATTTGGGATAATGTGTGGCTATATATGTGGTGCTGCCTTGAGAGGTGTATTGAATGGAGGCGACGATAGAGTCTGTCAGCCGCCAGAAGCGCCAGGGCCCTCACCTCATCTACTTGGTCTTAATTGTGTAAGTATATGTCTGGCCATACTTCTTTATCGTCTTGAAGATGGAAATTTCCCGCTGAAAGGGGGTGGCATCTCTGCTTCGCTAATCACATCTCATTGTTACTCAATCCATCCGCTCTTCGTGACGTTCCTGTCCTATCCTAAAAAGGATCAAGCTAACCTTAGCGAACACATCAGAGCCTTAATTGGAGATTGATGGTCGCTAGTCCGGTCAGTATCACCAATCAAATCAGCTCAGCTACGGAAAACTTACACTTTGGTAGATGGTGGCACCAATCCTTCTGGCCATGTACATCTTCACGCAACCGGAGTCTCCACGATGGCTTCTCGCCAAAGCACACAAAGCGGACAAGGCAGGCAAGAGCGCAAAGTCCGAGAAATATTACAGCAGAGTTTTCCGGTCTTTGACTTCACTTCGTCACTCCAAACTCCAGGCTGCTCGTGACATGATGTTGATCCACTATCGGCTACGTAAGGAAGATGAGTTGCGCACTGTGAATAAGACTAGCTGGTATAAAGGGGGTATTTATGAGTTGTTTACCGTGGGAAGAAATCGGAGGGCCGTGATTGCAAGTCTTATTGTGATGTTCATGCAACAATTCTGCGGGATCAACATTTTAATCTACTATTCGACCACTGTGCTTCTCGATGGCGGTTACGGGAACTCGGCCTTGCTTGTGAGTGCCGATTCCTTAAATCCATAGTCTCCTGATCGTGCGTGATGTTTACATTGGACTAGTGGTCCATGGGAGTTGGCATACTAAACTTTACATTCGCGTTGCCAGCCTTCAAGACGATCGACACTTTTGGCCGGAGAAGTCTACTGCTCGTTACGTTTCCATTTCTCGCAATATTCCAGCTCCTCAATGCAATTGCGTTTAGGCCGAGCACGTGGAATTCTAAAACACAGACGACAAATAATTCGACCCCATTGGCCATCGCCGGCTTATACCTCTTTGCTATTGCATACAGCCCTGGGGAAGGCCCCGTGCCATTTGTATGTATCTACTGTGTTACCTATGACCATAAGAAAGACAGCCGTCCTAACACGTATGTAGCTCTACTCTGCAGAGAGTATGCCTCTGTATATCCGTGATCTTGGTACGGCCTTTCCCTCCTCCCCGCCAAGTCTCATGGTACTCTGTTATCCTCAATACATATAGTTTTCAGTCACACTAACAATATAATACTATTAAGGAATGGGACTGGCCACTTCCACTCTTTGGTTATTCAGTTTCGTGATCTCTATAAGCTGGCCCAGCTTCAGGAAATCATACACACCCTTCGGGGCCTTCCTGTGGTATTCCGTTTGGTGTGTCATAGGCTGGTTTCTCATCTTCTTGTGAGTACCCAATAGTCTGGCAAAATAACAACCCCGCTTGCTAACATACTACATCAGCTTCGTCCCCGAAACCAAGGGGCTAGAACTCGAAGAGCTCGATGCGGTCTTTGAAACCCCAACGTGGGTATCCGCCTCGTTCTACTGGAGGGAGGGCAAGTGGTGGGTACGGCGTTATATCCTGCACCAGCGTGGGTATCCGAAACCGAAATTGCAGCGCTCTGTGGACGAGGAAGTTGAAATGGGGCCTATGAGGAGAAGAACAACGCATCACACGATCCCCGACTGAACACCTGACGCAAGATAAGAATTGACGACTATATGGGCTGTGGATGAAAGGTGAGGTCGCTCACTGGCAGGTACTTACAAGAACACTTTTCCCGCATTTCTCCAACATCGTTTGCAAATTTCTTCTCTTTACCGTTTAAGATTACAATATAAAAGCCCGCGAAATATAAACCCTCTAATTGCCATGCCTCCAATATGACGTTTCAATATGGCTACAAATCTGCACTTAAGATCCTTCAACCTCAGTGGATCGGAATATAATATAGACCTGAGTATCTAGAGGGCAAGCTTTTCACTTGAACTTATATTCTTTTAGTGCAGCTTAGCTGCTTATACTATGAATGCAAAGGTTCCTGAACGATCAAGGCAAAATTTCCGTTCCATTGATTCGATGGCTTGACATTCTACATACTTGACGTTGAGTAGTCATTAACTCCACTTCTGATTAACACCCTAATACCAATCGACCACCACCTCTTGGACAATTCTCTTCAAACGCAAACTCTACCACATGTTACCCAACTGCAAATGGCCCCAAGCAAAACGCTTCCGCAAGCGTTCCTGTGGCCAATGGTTCTAGGGCTGGACGGCCTATTGACTATTTTCGCCACGAGCAATTCTACGCATTGAAGTTTTTCAAAGAACACAATAGCTGGATCAACGGCTCAACTCGAAAGGTCAGCGAACGAGAAGGATATGTTACTGTTTGGGTCTCTACATCATGAACAACAGGGCCATTCCCGTTCTGCTTCTATTACCAGAACGTACCCTACGAGAACCGTCATACATAAAAATGACCTCCTACTAGCAACAATCTTGCTGGAAATGGCTTCGCGGAAACTGCTTCCAAATGGATCCCTAGCATCAGCGTTCGTCCGCATAAAAAGGATACCATATCAGAGGCTTGAACGCGACACGAACGCCTTAACACCGCGTTGAATCAATAGCGTCATCTATACATATCAACCCATCAAAAATCGAGATATCGTACTCATAATCTTAGCTACCAAAACACAGTACCACCATCATTTCCCCTTAAAACCAAGCATTCTTTTCAACCCCGGATATCGATGAAGCAGCTATGCGATCCCTGAATCGCAACATGTGTAGAAGTGAGCGGAAAAGCAGTCCGTGAAGATCAGGGGACATGGATTGGGTTGGCGAGAGCAAAGTGTGGAAAAGTGAGCGGATGGGAAGGGAAAAGGAAAAACAAACGTACGGCAATGATCCGACGACCCAAGATCTGTCTAAAAAAAGAATGAAGAACGGAACAAACAAACAATGACCTAAAACGCCCCCCTGCTTCCTCCCTCCTAACTAGACTCAGACATACCGTCTAGAGATAGCCCCCCATTACCCTTCCTTACCTAACCCCCCCCCCACAATCCTACTAATCCCCCTTCCCCTCCCCCACCCACAAAACCCCCTCCAACCCAAAATGCTCCACCCCACGGCCTCTACATATCCCACCTTCACCATCCCCATCCTTATCCCTCCTCTCTTGCATCGCCAACCCAACCCAACCCATCTCCTCTCCCCTTCATAAACCCAAAGAATGGATAGGTATATACGGGAAGACGATATATAGAAAGGTTGGTTTAGGGTTAGGGTTGGGACAAGGGAGGTGAATGGTGTACGGAGAGATATTTAGGGGGGGGCGGGGGCGAGGGAAGAAGAGATGGGGTTTGGAGGGATGAATGGGGGGATGGGAGAAAGGGAGAAGTCTTTGCTTGGGGTTCTGAGGTGGGAAAGTTTGAGAAGAGATTTAAGACGTGTGCGGTTAGGGAGGGGTTGAAGGGGGGTTAGTGTCTGGTTGGTAGGGTGGGGTATAGCGAAGGGGAGCATCGGATTGGAGGATGCGGTATAACTGATGTGGTTTGCTAGTCTGCGGTGAAGGAGAGCGCGTCATATAACGTGCGCGAGACAGTCTTTGAGCCTTTCAATTAGAAGCCCATGCGGAAGTATGGAGGCTAAGAAGGGTTCTGGAGGATAGCCTTGGGAAGGTGCGTGGGGTTGGGTCTGGCATACGGAACGCGTGAAGATAAGAGACAGCATTGGTCAGTGGATAGATTTGGAACGATCGGATGTTTAATTCCTCCGTATATGCTCCGTCTTCTATCTATACCTAACTTACCTTTACCCAAAAATACAACGGAAGCCATCTAAGAGAATTAAGAAGGCTACCACTGTGCCATTGCAACCAGCACCAAAAAAGTTTGAACCTGTTCTTGATGAACAAAGACTTATCCGCCGAACATAGACTTACATGTTTTCACTATGATATTTAGGTTAGCAAGACTGACTCGAAGTCCAATCGTTTTCCGCTTTCGGCGCCGAAGCTGAATTAGAGGCGAGTGGAATCATTGAGGGCGAGGCAGGACGCGGGCGGAGGACGACGGGGTAGATGTGGCGGAGCGAAGCAAGAAGCTGGTAGGTCTATGGTAACAAGTTTTCTGATCTAAGCGCCTCGACGGAAATACAGGAAGAAGGAATGAACGACCGGCCGACCGTCGGAGGAGATCGAAGAGGTGGACCGAGCTGCTGGTATTTTGGATGAAGTCATCTAGAAAACAACACCCCTAGTACAATCTCTATTGACCTCCGTGGCAAGCGAAAGAAGGAGAACAAGCATAAAGGAAACGGACCCCGAAACTTGACCTATCTAAAACTTTTCCACAGCTCTAAATCGTTCCGTGCTTGAAGTTAGGGGCTTCCATCAGCCCATATCCATATAGTAAATGGCCAAGCTCTGTAGCATGCCATCGTTAGAAGAGCTGTTGATGATCGCTATCCATCTATTCAGCAGTATCAAGTTCATCGTGAGCTAGGATAGGGGATTCCATTTTTACTACACATAGGTTTCGAATTAGCTCCGAACCTGACTTCTGGCTTTCCATAACGGCATTACTTACGTTTGTGATCTTCACCATTGGTTCCGTTCTCGCGCTCATCATCATCGCGGCGGTCACGGACATCCTTCATCTCGCGGTCTCTATCATCAGGGCTTCGTGAACGATCGCGATCGCGTCTCTCATAGTCACGGTCACGACGGTCATCCTTTCGAGGGGAGTAATCGCCACGGCCGCGACGGGCTGGGGATGGAGAACGCCCTCGACGGGGAGAGCGCTCACGGCCACCACGAGGAGCTGGACCACGATCACGTCCAGGATCACGTCCAGAGTCAAACCGCCAAGACGCCGAAGGAGGAGTACGAGCCCACTGATTGCGAAATAAGCTTTCTGTACTCCAAGGTTTCAGGCGTATCACGTCTGAAGGGTGAACTTACCTCGATCTTCAACACATCGTCTCGCCCCAAGCGCTTGTTGTGCATCTCATGATAGGCGTCATCTGCATCGCGGCGACTCTCATACTCAACAAAGGCGAACCTACTTGCCGTGTTAGCGAACATGCGTCGTTGAACATCAAGGATGCCCGAGATCGGCCAACTCACAGTCGACTGGCAGCACTTCTTGGAGCTGGAATGTCGCAACGCACAAGGCGCCCATAACTTTACGCTTGTCAGATTCGGTTCGACTGAGTACGTAGACTGAGTAGAATAACGACGAGAGTACACGATAGGCGTATCGCTATCGATGGGAGCATTCGGTTATGGAGCTGGAATGGAGAAGGGAGAGGGAGGTAGGTGAAGAGCGAGCGAGCGATCGATGATAGGGAAAGGTTTCGATCAACGCAGCATCGAGTCATGTCTCGGTACAACAGCGACGAGAAAGGAGGGTTCGGGGGTTTGCCGCTCGACTTATTGTCCGTGATTGACGTACCGTTCGAACTCGTAGGCAAGGTCTCGGGCGCGTGTGCCATGACCGAAGCCGGTGACGTAGAGCGTTGTGCCTCCACCTCGAGACATACCGACAGCTTCAAAGCTTAGGATCTGCTAGGAGTTCTTGTTAGAGTACCTTATTGGTTATTGAGAGTGTGATGAAGCTGGCGGTTAAGTTTAATGGTAAGGGAAAGGTGTCGAGAGCTGTTCGGCCTGTTTGCAGAAAAGGCCCTGAGCTAGCGGCTGATGAGTCAGCCTGTCCAGGACATATTTGGTTGAATATATTCATGATAAAACAGCTGTCTATGCAGTGAGTGTACTTCGTGTGTATGAGCTCTTGAGCTCACATCAAGCGGTTTTTGCCTCACAATTGCTGTATTGTCTTTGGCTCCCTGGAAATATATATCCAAAAATAGCTTGTTAGGGTTTCCTCGGTAGAACCCCTGACCGATTTATTGTAAACGCCTAGACGCCCGTAAGGCTCTACTCAGATCTTCATTTAATCCAAACATCTCATGACTACTCCATACATTGATATCAAACTCGTTATTATCCTTACCCGTATTTCATGGACAATACGCTCATAATCGAAAAGGGGGACTTCTTTTTCTCTTGCCCGCGCCGCCCTAAGTCGCATACACCTAGATTACCAAAGTTTGACGCTCAGTTCACACATCGGATCATACCTACTGCGACCCATGAAACGAACAGGAGTCTACACCCATAAAGTTCAAAGCAGACGAGTGTCTCTCGCACACCTTTCCCTTCGGAACCCTGCCTGCCAGGCTATCCTGAGATCGCCCGTCGGCACATTCGGCTTTCGCGATGAGCTTGGATAGGAAATCTCCTTCACCCCGGGCCGTGGCTGGGTCAGGAGGAGATCATGTGCCTACTCCCCTGTCGTCGCTGATAACGATACGAAATACAGTATCACAACCAATTTTCGCCGCTTTTCTAGCCGGGGGAGCAGCCGGTGCAGTGTCGAGAACCGTGGTCTCTCCGCTCGAGCGGTTGAAAATTTTATTTCAAATACAGAGTGCTGGACGGAACGAATACAAAACCTCGGTCGGGAAAGGTCTGATGAAAATGTGGAAGGAAGAAGGCTGGAGAGGACTTATGAGGGGCAACGGTACAAATTGTGTCAGAATTGTTCCGTATTCGGCGGTGCAATTCGGGAGCTACAACTTTTACAAGAGTGTGCGTCTAATCCGCAAAAAAAAAAAAAATTTGAGAAGTGGATAGATGGAAGAACATTGAATCCTGCGTGCTAATGCCTGCGCGGTGTAGTTTGCAGAGTCCTCGCCTGGAGCAGATCTGTCCCCAATACGGCGACTCGTATGTGGTGGCGCAGCTGGCATTACCTCTGTTACCTTTACATATCCCCTTGACATTGTTCGAACACGACTCTCGATACAATCTGCGTCGTTCGCCGCCCTAGGAGATGCTTCGAGAAGAAAATTACCGGGGATGTGGGCAACCTTGATTACAATGTACAAGACTGAAGGTGGGTTCTTCGCGCTTTACAGAGGTATTGTCCCGACCGTGGCTGGCGTCGCACCATATGTAAGCACCGCTTTCTTGTCCTGGAGGCTATTCGTCCGCTGACTCTGGTCAAGGTCGGTCTGAATTTCATGACGTACGAATCTGTGAGGAAATGGCTCACGCCCGAGGGCGATAAGAACCCGACGAATGTACGCAAACTAAGTGCTGGTGCGATATCAGGTGCTGTAGCCCAAACCTGCACATATCCTTTGTGAGAACCACCAAAGCATCTTCGTGCTCGTACCAATATACTAATGAACGACAGTGATGTTCTCCGCCGAAGGTTCCAAATCAACAGCATGACTGGCATAGGCTACCAATACAAATCGATATGGCACGCCATCACCATCATCATCCGCCAGGAAGGTTTCCGTGGGCTCTACAAGGGCATCGTGCCAAACCTGCTAAAGGTCGCGCCAAGCATGGCCAGCAGCTGGTTGAGTTATGAAATGACCAGGGACTTCTTACTCGGGCAAGGAGACGCCGTCTTATGACGCTTTTGCAACCTGCAACAACCAAATAAATGAAAAGGCTCGGCTCGCGGTTGTTGATCGAAGGCTGCAAGATCTTGGGCTCGCTAATGATACCGAGTGTAACGCGTCCATTATACCTAACAATGCATACATGATACCAATCCTTTCCCTTTCAAGAAAAGTCCTCTATAATGGCGCTCAGGAAGCGCTCTCCACCAGGTGCTTTCTGCTGGAGTTGGCGGGCATTTGCAGGTAAAGCGGGCAATACTGGCGTCGGCGCATGTAAATCGCATGGGGCCGCGATGTACCTAGAATGATTTTATTTCAATATCTACACGCATCTAAACTATTATGTATTGACTCGCGAATACAAGATAGAAGGTGTTGCATAGAAAAGGCATATGTTAATCTTGATCTGGCTTGTTTGTGACAGTAGGCTGACCATGTGAAATGGTATACTTCTATCACAACCTACCATAAAACTGCCTCCCAAGAGAAACGGACAAAGCCCAACATACATCCATCTTTCAAACCTGAAGTGCAAGGAATTGCAACGTTACCGCCTGAGTGGGTCTGAAGATCGGTTTGACGTATGCGAGAATGGAAAGCGCAGCTACCACGGTTATATTGTATTTGGAAAAGCATGGGTTGGAGGGAAAGAGTGAGGTGAGGGATGATGCTGTTACTGCAGTGGCGTATTCAGTCCTAAATTCACACACTAACAACACCATCCTGCGCAACAGCCACGACCCATACCAAAAAACAAACTAAAACATTTCCCATTCCCATCAGCAACCCCCCACGAATCCCTCCGAACCCCCATTTTTTCAACACCCAAAACCCAGCAACACCTCCTGCAATCAAAACAGACCCGAACTCACCAACCAGAAAAGCCAAAGAGATAAATATCCCTGACACATTGGCAGCCGACGGCCAGAATTATCTGGCGACACTCTGCGCCAGACGAGTCATGGCTTCCGTGCTTGCAGCTTGATAGAATCAAAAGGTCTGATGTTAGAATATATATCTCACGAAATGATAGAATGCTTTCTTTTTTAAAGGTTGAAGATGGATTTTGTTTGTGTGGAGAAAAGGATGGATAAGGTAGAGGGAAAAGAGGTTGCTTTAAGAATGTGGTTCATCCATATCACCGCTCTATTTTGGTCCCTGAGGAGAAGCCTTTGGGAAATTCCTGGGGTGGTGGTGGAGTGCAAGCGTGAGAACTGGAAAGAGCAGATTAAGGAGAAAGGACATGCGGAATCATCGAGAAAGATGCGATGGAAACGGATTGCTTCGGAATGCATAGGTTTCTTATCGTTAGGAAGGTTGACTCGCAAATGCCTCGAAACGTATGTGTCGACCCTTCAACGATCAGGCCCTTGTTAGTATGGAGATTGGATATCCGGTTCCAGACGGTTTGGCTACCTGACTCGAACCCACTTCAATGACCAGATCCTATGCCTACCTTGACATTGCCCTCCCGGTTCTCCTCATTAAAACGCCACTGCAATATTAAGGGTTTGGCAACTGTGCTAGCACCCCTGATAAGTTTGCTTTGTATCAAAGATTTAAGTAGCAAAACTTGGGCGTTGGCTTGTTCTCTAGGTTGGAAGGATATCAATTTTCCATTGCTGTGGCTAGCATCTTTAGCAATTAGATTGCTTCTAAAGACGATCCACAAGCTCTTCATACTAGCACATTCCATAACATCAAGTCTAGCACAATGACACAGCCTTGGTCTTTTAGCCATCCACCGTCTAGACCTTGAAACCCCTGGAGCGTCTCCTTCCACGAGCGCGCTCGAATTTCCTGCCTTTGCTCTCAACGTATGGTTTCTACCATCCGATTAGCCCAAGTCATCCCCACCCCACCAAGAAACACCTATCAGAAGACTCACCTTTCCACTGTGTGGGCCGAAGCCAAAGTGCTTCACCGCCTCTCTCGCGTTCTTAGGTCCTCGCAACAACAACGTATTTGCCCCGGTCGGCGCCCTCAAAGCAAGTTGATCCAGGGTCAAGCACTCTCCTCCAGCCTTCTCGATCCTCGCTCTCGCAGTCGCCGTGAATCTCAGTGCTGCTACGGTCAGCTTTGGGACTGTGAGCAAGCGCGTGTCGTCGGTAATGGTGCCGATGACAACGAGGGTCTTCTCAGGTCGGGAGAGAGCAGCGAGACGTGAGAGTGACAGGGGAGGGCGATTGATACGGGACATGAAGAGGCGACGAAGAACAACACGGTTGAAGGGCGAGGTTGTTCGGCCTGTTGATTCGAATATGGTTAGATTGAGATTGAGGGTAATGCTACTCGGGGCGGCAAGAAGACGTACGAGCTAGGAAGCGGTAGAGTTTGACGAGTAGTTTGAGGTAGACATTGTCGCTCTTGGGTGCCTTACGATGGCTGGAGCGGACGTGGTGGTCATCGAGGTCGATACCTATGCGACTTACATGTCAGCTAAGTACCCCTTACGTTTCGTCTCATGGTTCTTGATGCCGGTCCATTACGTGGTTCCTTGCAAAGAGGAACCACAGGGTAAGGCCTCTGAACGAAGACTCAGCAACGAGGAACATATCCAGCAACTTACCCATCTTTGCGGTTAGTGTTGTCGTGTTGTGATAGTTGTTGTTCAATTTTTTGGGTGCTTGTAAGTTACCGTGCGCCTCGCTTAGATTAAGGCTACTAGCGCATTCTCTCGAAAGCGACACACGAGTCACACGATAAATAGAATCATGTGATATTTACAGCAGCAAACACGTATCTGAAATACTTTTGAGGCTTCTCTCGGTATCTAGCACTCAGGTGGAGTTTTTTAAACCTGAAAGTCACAACCACTGGGCTTCGCCACTTTCATTCTTCACAAATCCAAAGCCAATCTCTCATGCTTCCAAGCTTTTCCCCCTAACCCATACTCCCCAGCAACTTGCCCGTTCCCACTAATTAAATACTTGTAAATCATCAGTCCCTCCAGCCCCACTGGACCCCTCGCATGAATCTTATTAGTGCTAATTCCCACCTCTGTGCCAAAGCCAAAGCGCATTCCATCTGCCATGCGCGTGCTCGTGTTCCAGAAAACACAGGCGCTATCAACGCCTGATTGGAAACGGCGGGCGAGGTCCTTGGAGCTTGTAAGGATGGCATCAGTGTGTTTTGATGAATGTGCGTTTATGTGGGCAATGGCTAGGTCGACGGATTGCGTGGGGGAGGTTCTGGAGGGGATGGTTTTGATGGCGAGGGTGGGGGAGAGGAATTCTGTAGCGTAGTCTTCTTCAGTGGACAATTGGAGGACAGCGGACTGGTGCTTTGGGAGGGAAGTTGTTAAAGCGGCTTTCGAGGGGGCGTCACAACGGAGGGAAACGCCTTGTTCCAAGAGTGCTGATGCTACGCCCGGAAGTATGGACTGAAGCGCGACTTCATCAATAAGCAGGGTTTCGACAGCGTTGCAAGCTGCAGGGTAGCCGAGCTTGGCGTCTAATAGCACTTTGATACTCATTGCAGGGTCGGCGTTGGCATGGATGTAAATGCTGCAGAGGCCGTCGGCGTGGCCAAGGACAGGGATGCGTGTGTTGTTCTTAATATAGCGCACTAATTCGTTGGAACCGCGGGGAATAACGAGGTCGATGTATTTGTCGAGGTCGAGGAGGGCGGGGATGACATCGCGGGTTGTGAGAAGCTGGATCGACGCATTTGGCACGGCAGTCTTTGTCAAGGCTGTAGCTATGACGGTGGAGATTGCTTTGAATGATTCTGTGGATTCTTTGCCACCTAAAGGGTGTTAACACGACGTTGACACTCTTCCATTGAAGTCATTGCCTACCTTTCAGGATGGCAGCGTTTCCCGACTTAATGGCCAATGATGCTATATTGGCAATAACCTCCGGACGTGCCTCAAAGATTAGGAGCAGAACTCCGATTGGGCAGCTGACTCGCTCCAGATCCAGGCCATCATCCAGACGTGTCCTCAGGGTCATTTTTCCAACTGAAGCGTACAGGGCCTCAAGAAGCCATGCACCACAGTGGTCGAAGCTCAGCGTTGCCAAAGAGGCTTATCACCTTCAAAATAAATTCTTATAGTTGCATCAATGTCAGGGCCGGTAGAGTCTTTCCCAGCTGTGGTGCAGAGCTTCTGTATGACCCAAAGTACGATCAGTCAGCCACTGCAGAATGTCTTGCAACTAATCATATCCTCACCAGGATCTTCGAGGTCTCGGACGTCTAGTATGCCTTGTAGCATGTCTTCCCATTTACCTCTTCTACCTAGATCTAATCTTTTGAGTGCACTCTGGCTTAGCTCTCCATTTTCAGTAGCTTTGTTGGCCAGTTCCAGGTCTTTCGCATTAGCTGCCAGGATAGTTTCTTTTGACTTGACAAGTGCTTCATGTATTGCAGTAAGTGCCTTGTTCCGTGCTTCAGTAGATAGAGTGGCCAGGCTCTGTGATGAGATGGAAGCAGCTTTCGCAACCTCTAGAGGCGAGGAATTTGAGAGTGACATGGTGGTTCGACTGACAGCCTCCGGGAGACTGTGATGGAACGTAAATGGACGCCGAGCACATTACCCTAGCGCCGTAGATCACCCACGATGTTCAAAAGAGTTGTGTATGCAAGTTCTCTCCTACCATCAGCAGTCCTTGTTGTCTGTGGTCATGTTTCGTGCCCATCATGCGATTGGCCCAATGCCAATTGATGACCCCACTGGAAGAACTATGGCCCGAGCCTGGATGATGATCGGCCGGGTAGGGCTGGACGCGATCACACTAGGATGCGATACTGCGGTTCAAATACTTACCTCAATTCGTAACAAGGTCCACCCCCCAACCCGCGTTGAAGACTTGGAGTCTGGAGGTGCATGGTTGGGCCCAGTAACGGAAACAGACAGCGCAGATATGGATGCCATCCTACCTCAACTCCTCTCCTTCCCCCCTCATCCTCCGCCTGTAACGCCGTTGCCTGATGCCGATTACGACAAACAGATTAAGATTGTGGTACAGCTGCTTAACAAAACCCCTGCAAATCAGCTTACGGCTGGTGTCTCTGGTGGTGGTGATCTACTTGATGTGAGTTACTAGAGTACATACTTAAGCTATCACTACCTTCCTACCTTCGGAGATTGAGCTCAGTGAGCCCAAACTTGGAGAGCTGACCTTTGTCTTACTACTCAGATACTGAACCCGAACATCAACACACTTCCCTTTCTCTATGTCCTCCTCGCCCATATCAGTGGACCCCAAGGTGGAAAACAAGTAGTGGGAAGCCAATCTAGTAGACTCCTGCCAGGTGGTGCCTTGTGGGCAAAGGTAGAAGACTTTACGGAGCGCTTCGATCCGGTGCAAATCAGATACGCTGGGAATTTGTTCACGCGCCTAATTGACATGGTTGCGAAAGCGGCGAGGACCGCATTGAAGGTTGGTTTTATACCGCTATCTCCCTTGCTGAACCGCAACTTCTTACCCGTTTACGTAGCCGCACTTGGCCGTACCTCTGGTTAGGTCTGCAATTCTCCGCCTTGATCCATCAAGCTCCACCTTTACATCTTCACACCTCGTCTTCGCCCATCTTTGCCTGGACGCTCGTGCATTTCGCGCTGCCTTACCAGTACTCGACAATGACATCTTTCACTTCCCACCAATTTCAGAAAAGGCATCTGCCAACTCGGGCAATCAGTTACCCTGTTCAGAGTATGAAACCAGTTCAACATTCATAACAATCCCATCAGGCTTGACGGACAAGCTGGATTATAGAGATCACCTACAGTATTTCCTCTTTGGTGCAATGCTCTACATGGGTTTGAAGAACTGGGAGCGCGCGCAACTGTTCCTGGAACCAGTCATCATATCTCCAACGACCAACGCACCGAGTATGATACAAGTCCACGCATATAAGAAATGGGTTCTCGTGAATCTCTTACTTGAAGGTCGGGTAAGTAGGATCATGTCTTCAAGCACAAGCTCAACTGCAAGTCTCTAACCGACCTTCTAGCCTTTGCCGATGCCCAAGACGACAAACGGTCATGCTGCAAAAATATACCGAGGCATTGCTAAAGCGTACGACAATCTGGCAGAAGTTTTTAGAGATGGAATATCCAAGGAGACAACGGCGGACAAACTAAAAGCCGAGGTTGACGCGGGTCAGGCTATATGGCAAGATGTATGTTGAAACCCTGTTCGAACAGTCGTCCATTATCAATGTTTATATCTGGTAAGCATTTTGCTAAAATTCTCCAAGGACCGCAATATGGGTCTTGTTTTCCAGGTCATCGATGCTTTCCGCCGCTTCTCCATCTTGAAGCTCGGCCAAACCTACATAGCTCTAACTATCGCAGACGTCGCCAAGCGAACATCCGACAATCCCAATGATTACAATGGAACTGCACATCACTTAATATCGTTAAAATCGGCTGGCCAGCTCAACGCCACCATCACCCAAGCTAATGATGTTCGAAATTGGGTCTTACGCTTCGCAACCTCTTCGACAACAGGTCCTCTGGCACGTACCGAAGAGCAAACAAGCGAAGAGATTATCAAGCAGTTTGCCCATACGACAGCCCTTTCAAATCATGTCAAAGAACTTGACCGGAAGATGGGAGTCAGTAAAGAGTACATTGATTGGGCTAAGAAGGCGCAGAGGAGTAAAGAACTGAGTCCTAATGGAGATCTCGAACCAAGTCATTCCCACGGTCCAGACGAGTATGCCCCAGATGATGAAGACATGATGGGGGATCTTTGAGTATTTTGAGGTGGCAATGATTCTTTGCGAGCTGGCATAAAGGGCGTTGGCAAGTATGAAGACATGAGGGAGCCTGAAGACATGGGCTATGATTTGAATGGATTGCATAGCATCGGAGTTGCTCAGATGTACTAGGCCATGTCTGGATCAGCCTGGTTGTACATAGAATAGTTCGATCATACTCCTGTCACCCTGTGTATGCACCTGGAAGTTTGAAAATCTCTCAAATTCTGCTGACCCGTTGCCGAGCAAACCTGATTGGTAGATTGGCATAGATCACGTGGCGTGCCGTTTATTCCGTACCACTAAATTTATAAAATGCATCATCGCTACGAGTAACTGCAATCGTCTTCTACAATCAAAGACATCAAAAGACTCGATTTCAAATACCTCGACCTAAGGCTGTTGTGTTTCATCTACAGTCCATCTACACAGTGTGTAATATCTACTCGGAACTGCCTTTCATGATGCTTAGAAGAATCGCCACTACGGCACCCCGCGCGGCCAGCAGAATCCTATCAACCACCGCCAGACCATCCATCATCTCTCAAGTCCACATCACAGCACCGGCAGCCGTCTCAGCGCAAAGGAGCTACCATGAGAAAGATAAGTAACCACCTTCTCCCACATCTCCGTATTTATATCGTTTCCGTCCACCCACCCGTACCCCACCGCATCCTCTTCCTCGATCCAAGCTAACATTCCCCTCACTGCTCGACCACTACTCCTCCCCGCGAAATGTCGGCTCAATGTCCAAAGCTGACACAGATGTCGGCACTGGTCTCGTCGGAGCCCCCGCTTGCGGCGACGTCATGAAGCTGCAAATCCGCGTTGATCCCAATAGCAACACCATCAGCGATGTAAAGTTTAAGACGTTTGGATGTGGAAGCGCTATTGCAAGCAGCAGTTATTTGACAGAGCTGGTGAGGGGTATGACGTTGGAAGATGCGGGGAAGATTAGGAATACGGAGATTGCGAAGGAATTGTGTTTGCCACCTGTGAAGCGTGAGTTTTCTTTGCCTTGTATTGGGTGGGTTGGGAGAATAAGGACTGATGCGGGTGTTAGTCCACTGCTCCATGCTAGCCGAGGACGCTATCAAATCGGCAATATCAAACTACTACACCAAGAATCCCAAGGCCAAGTCAACAGATCTTGGAGGCACGGGGTCGAGTATGCCGAGGGTGGAGATTGAGACGGTAACGGGGACGCCGGCGCAGCAGACTGCGACGGCTTAGTGGCGAGATGGAAGGATTGCGTTTGAAAAGAAGTACGCGGGACTGGACTGGGAAAGGCAGGAAATTGATAAATGCAAAGCTTCCCAAAGGCAAACGTGTTACGGCTGAAGGAGAACAGAAAATGAGTCTGCTGTCAGCAAGGAAAGGTTTAGGAGCAATGTAGTGGCGAGCAATTTGTCTCAAGCAATTCATATGCAGAGGGCGTTCAGGTACGGTGGTGGCAATCGGACGTACAAATCCTCAACTCGCGTTGTGTTGTGCTTCTATCGCCAAAGTCACATGTAATGAATGATATAAGTCATTGATTACAAGAAGGTACCCCCGAATGCAGAAAGAATTGTCACCTTCGGAGGCCGTACGTAGCCTATTCCCTGAAGCTAGCTCCTCACAACCTTCTCTAGATCTGCGACTCCAGCAAAAGGCATCCTTTCTCTCCCTTTCCTCCCCCAGCCTATGTTTTTATGAAGCGTGATGCAAGTTGCTGACCAACAGGTATGAATGAGACTTTGTGTATGCAGATCGGGACAACGGTCCCACCCCATCCCCATTCCCCATCCACCCACACACCGGACCTAACCCCTTCCTGACCGCATGGCGCACCACGACCGTACCTCCACCGCAATAAGATCAACAAATTCCATATCATCCAATTCAATCCGTGTCTTGTATGCAACAGAGAAAATGGGGGTGGTGTTTGTAGAAGAGGATGGTGATGGCGATGGGGTGGAGAGGGGAAGGAAAGCTCGTTGTTGGTGTGGGAGGGGACCGGGTGGAGGGAGAGAAGGTGGAAAAGAGGGGATGGGGGGGGGATGGTGTTTGTCTTTTGGGATGATGAGGTTTTCGAACATGTTTATTTTGAGTTACCGCTGGCTTTCCTTACTTGATCAACAGATCGACTACTTCCCAATTCCATCCTCAAACGAACCATCAGCAAGCTCTTTCTTGGGCCCCTGAAAACACAAACACACAAGAATACCCAGTCGAATTACCAAGTATTTCCGTCGACGGGCTATCCTGTAAGGGAATCAAATTTATCTGGTTAGAATTTGTTTGGGATTTTGTAGAGGAATGGTTACGGGCTAGGGCCTTGGTAGGACGGTGAGGAGAGTTATCGGAGGTGTTTTTGGGGTGCCTTTTTTGGGAATGGTAGGGGGCGGTGGAAGAGAAGGTGGCAGAAAGGAAGAGGGGAAATTTGGGGTTCGAAGATTCCCTTTTGAAGAGTAGGTGGACGATCTAAAGCGGAAAACAGTAGCTTGTGCGATGTCTGTTATATTCCAAGAAAAGTTGCGAATGAAAATCTTACACGAAGTCCGAGCGGTGAGGAGGGCGAGGGGCTGTCAGCGAATATGGTGAAGCACGAGTGCTGGTGGTTCTTAACATCATCTTGGATCAAGAACGAGTATGGAAGAATGTTTACCGCCCGTGATAGACAAAAGATTGTGTGTCGATCAGGTCTGCAGCCAGGTTATCTGGTCTTATAGAGTCTTCCTATTATTGTATATGCAGATGAGAGCAACAGTGGAATTACGACGAGAAATTTGAAATTTCCAACATTTGCTGTTGGCCGTCGGAAAAGCAGCGAGCCTGATACTAGAAGTGCATACGACGCCGGATGTTTCATGGGTAAGTACTTCAAAAATCAGAAAGGAAGATGACAGGTCGAAAAACTGAAATTAGAGGGTGACATATTTGCCAAACAAAACGCCATTTCAAACTTAGAAAGACACAGGCTTCATTCGCGCATCGTACCAAAAGGAAAACAAAGGAAACGCCGCGCCCAACATCAATGATAGCCGCCATGACCATATGACGAAAGAAATACAAATGGTCAAAGAAAGTAACCAGTGAACCACAACGAAGGCCGAATGGGCCTTCCAATCGCACCAGGGGTCACCGAACGTTTCAGGATGCCGCTGCCACTTATCGACCTTTCGTAGCACATCCTCCCTGAGCTTTCCGTCCTTGGAGTAAATTTCGAGCCGCATAAAGTCCTTCCATCTCTTGACCACCTGCTTTGCTCGGGTCTCACCTATAGCAAACCACTCGGCGTGCTGAATCTGGTTCCTGTTATTTTCTTCCTTATCGTGTTCGCTGGCCGACTTCTTGCATGAGCAAGTGAACTTGCGTCGCTCGTTGCTCAAGTCCTCATGGATGAGGTTCTCAAGGCGGACGTGCCAAGAAATTTTCTTGAAACACTCCTCCCCCTTGACTATGTCGAGGGCGTAGACTTTGCATTTAGACTCTATTTGGTTTTTTCGGATCCTGATCTCATTGGTGGTGCGCCCTATCTTTACATAGCCAGGAAATTGGGGACTGCTGAATATGTAAATCCATCCGTCCTTAGGACTTTGGGTAGCAGTGTTGATGTTCTGCCTCATGAGTTTGCATATGCTAGTGACTATGTCATGCCGATGCCTCACGTCTTCATACCTCGTCCAAGTGGGAAAAAGGGGCGTTCCTTCTGGCTGATCAGCTGCGTTTGTTGATAGTAGTGGACATGGTGGAACACTTTGCTCCTCGTCAGAAACCCTAGAAACAGCCGCTCCGGCATCAGCCTCTGACGTTGCGGACTCGTTATCCGCTAGCTCATCATTCGGCATGCCATATAGCAGCTCAGAACTGCGCCTCTGTCCCAGTGTGACTGACGAGGGATCCATGTCAGCCGCTAGGTCTTTTGGCGCTGCATGCTGAAAGGGCGATCCGACTTCAGAGTCTCCCTTCATTGATCCATTCTCACTCGTAGCTTCTTGACGTAGTGGGCTGGACTCGTGAACTGATGAGCTAGAGATTCTTTTGCGTTTTCTAGCGTCATCAGGTCGAATTCCAGGCGCGCCCAAGGCTGCACTCGCGCTGGCAGCCCGACGGTTGTTGGGAGACAAGAAAGGGTTTGTATCCTTCGTCCTCGCGGTCCTTTCCGAAGCGGACGTTTCAACCATGGGTGGGCGCGTATTTGGCGGTGTGACAGGGTTGTAGGTGTTGTTACTCGAGTCCGCAATTTCTATTAGCTCATTGTCGGCCTTTCTTTGTGTTTTTTGTTCAGTTTCGTCTGGATGATCCAAAGTCTCTCCTTTGCCAATGTCTCCAGTCTTGGATGAGATACCCTTGCCCAGCATGTACTTCAAAAGCTTCTCCGAGAGCAGCTGAGTGAGCAGCTCCGCTTTGGCTTTGTGGTGCTTACAAAGCCAATGTTTCGTTAAGTCTCGCAAAGCTTCCTCTGCAAGGATTCCGCCTATGGCGAGTTTGTTCAGAGAGGAGCAAATGCGATCGCGCTTGGGCTTCTCGAATCTGCACTTCAGCGGTGAGCATTCCTGGTCTTTATCAAAACCCAGAATCGTCCAGGTAGCCATATCTTTCTCCCAGCCCATATGTTTGAGCATGTTAGGTAAGGACGTCTCTGCCAGCCAATGGTAGGCAAACTGTTCTCCATTTTCCTCGTGGCCACCACAAGAACAGGAGATTGCAAGGTTTTTTAAAACGTCCATACAACTCTGTGGATGGGAATGGGATTGGCCGACCACTTTGAAGTCTTGTATTGCCTTTTGTGCCTTCACTAACTCCTGATTGTCCAAGTGGACTTCAATTTTGCATGTTGTGACGTGCGGAAACGGAGAACCGAGGCAGAAAATAGGGGTTTTGCCAAGTCGGTCCAGAAGATCTTGCAGAGAAACAGGTTGCTGCCTGGGCTTGAATGGAGAACCCATTAGGGATTCGGTTACAGTAAAAGATTTTAGATTTTACTCCGAGAAATCGTATGAACAGCCAGATAGTCGGAATGCCGGGTGGCCCAGGGTTTGAGTTTTGGAGTTCGTTTACTCGAGGGATTTCCGGCGTCGTGGTCAGGATCTCGACGAAAACCTAAGGCGAAAGGATATATCCTGAGCAATTCTGGTCGAAGGGCAGTAAAGTCAATCGATTTTAAGTACAAAGCACAATGCGTGTCTGAGAGAGTTTCTTTGGTCAAGAAAAAGCTATTGGTATCTTATAATCTTTGTTAGCTTGAGATTTAGTGATGGTACCTCTTCCTTTTCATGTCCTCGGCTGTGATGAGGCACATTCGCCAATCCATGCAGTATGTGCTTTTCATAGCCCACCATCCCGGTAGGTCCAAATGTGGCTGTCTCAGGTTCCAGAACAAAACACTAAAGCTAAAGGTGCATTTAGCTGATCTACACAAGCTGATTTTGGCACATCTAGGACCCCTTTTAGGGACACATGATGTATTCGTTGTATTCATTTCAATCAGTCAAAAGACCTACAAACAAGGACTCTTTACATCTTGTAATACCACGCAAGATGGGAAATGAATGGGGCTTCGAGAAGGAAACTTGAGTTTGGTCACGATATTCGTTGTTTCAAGGGGGGAGAAAATGCTGCAGATACGCATCAAGCATGCCAAAGATTCCTGCACTGCCTCTATAGACGATCCATTGCAGGCTGCATTCTTAACGAACATGTAGAAGATCAAGTCGATCTACGTCCAATGGGGATCATTGACGTACCGCGCGATAAAATCGTGGAGTGGTACAATAGGCTGGCCGAGGCGGACCATGTGGATTGGTGGCTTTGTCTCGTAGGTAGTAGGCACAAGGTGACGAAGTGAGCTGGAGGCTGGACTGCACAAGCGCTGCAGGCGCTAAGCCTATCTTGCCGCGGTGGACCAATTAGACATGCAGATGAACCAACACCACGACACCACTGCAACACACAGCACCCTGATTCCGTACTACTGTACGCACCTTAGGGAGTACGAATCTGCCTTGTGCTACCTCATACCTTCCTTCCGTAACACAGCCGCGCGAGACGGGGAAGCGGGACAGACATCCCATCCGTGCGCTAGAGATTATGACGCTTCCAGTGTGACGACAACTCCTGCGTCTACACCACAGGACAGATACTCCAGGTTCTCCTAGGAGGTTTCAGGATGAACAAATGCTCAAATCGTTGCCTCGTCCGTGCTACAGAAAGATCCGGAGACGCAGGAGCTCAGTCAGCCACGCTAATTGGGACACCAGGCCCAGGATAAGGCTGCTCTGTATGTCATGTGATAATGTCAGGCTTTTGGCAGCCTTGCGATCGAGAGCGAGGCATTTGATTACACCTGGACTACGAATCTTTGGCTATGGACTTGCTTACACGTTGAGGCGTAAAGCGATCTCTCAAGGAACAATGAGCTTTTGGCAATAGTATATCGGACTTTGTTACTTGCGCTCAGCTTGCATCACATGTCTACAACGCGTTGAAGACAGGACCGACAGAATGTCATACTTTCGCAAAAGATGTCTTAACTTTTCGCCAGGTTCTGTTGAAGGTAGGTGAAAATCTTCGAGATGCAAACGGTCGCCTGAGCTGGGAAGAGCACGACGTACTGTCGCACCATATTCTTAAGTTTGAAGAACTCCGCTCCTCGATCATGGATAGTAGCCCTCCGACCATATACCGTACGTATAGGGAACGGTTCAGATATCGCAGATTACGACAAGATTCAAACGATCCACACATGGATAGAGATGAAGACGTAGACAAGGGGCCGCGGATATTATTTGGAATAATGAACTTTGGCGAAAGTATTCGGACCGCAAGCTTTGCTAAAAAGATACCAAAACTCCGACGCGCAATTACCGCACAGGTGGAATTTATGACAGCTTATAATGTCCCGTTAAAAATCAGAATTCCTTTCTCCTTAGAGTTCTACCACGTCGTTGCTGACCATAGCACTAGATCAAACCAGGACCGCATTCAAGATTCTCAGCAACGTACAGAATGCTCCCAAAAACAGATGACGTCCGCCCAGGAGCGCCTCGAAGAATCTCAATCTCGTATCGAAGTCCAACCGAAAGAGATATTAGGATCACGACGACAAGGAATCCCGTTCATGCGCAACGGTCTTGATGCATCCTCGCCAGAAGGCCATCAGACATGGATGAATCTAGGGAGAACTTTACGTGAGGAAGGCATCACACCAAGAATGATCAAGAAGAACCAGAACCTCCTTATCAGGGCAATGAAAGATACACTATGCAATAAGGCCTCTCCTTCGGGTTCACTCAACTAGTCTTATCAAACAACTTTTGAGTACCACGTTACTAGTCCAGATGACGAAGGGTTGAGTGCGAGCGTCAATCAAACTGAAGGCCGCTTGTTATCACAGCCATACACCTCACCACACGATTCGGTTTCATTATTCGGTTCCGCACCACCAAGCGTTGCAACCTTTTCCTCAGAATTCCTTCAAAGATGTGTAAGCAGCACCGGCCCGCTCGACCATGATCAAAACATAGCAAGCGGTATAAACTCGTTGTTGCAAGGGATGAACGGAGATGACGTCGAGGCTCACGACTGCAATGATTTCATCGAAGCTGAGGAACTCACAGATGCCGATGTGATTACGATGACGCAAAATATAGAAGGTGGTGATGCGATTACGACATGACGATATGTAAGGTGGGCTCACCTCCTTTTACGACGGTGTGAAATCCTCTGGATATTTGGATTCTCTCTGAGGGTGGAACATCTCGCCGAGGCTTAATATCACCGTGAAATAGGTAGACCAACTTCTCGAAGCTGCATCCCCTGTTAAGGTAAAGGCTTCCCGCAACTGCTCCGACATCCATCGCCTCGTGACACTAACGATTATCAATCTTCTTCCGCCCCCTAGCATCCCGTTCATCCGCAAACCGACCATTGTTTGAAAACCTGGCAAAACCAGCAATTACCTTACTCGCCTCCCTTCATCATCACTAAGGCCATCTCCCATTTTCCCAGTTCGCGGGGCCACCCACTTTTATTATACCCCAGTCTCTTAAGTGCACATTTCGCTCTTAACTTAGCATAAACACTTCTCCCCGTCATCGCCGTCGTCGTCGTTCCTCTACCACGCTCGACCCCCATTACCACCTTCATCCCATCCCCACCGCCCCAAACCCCCGCCATCATAACTACTCCTCACTACATAACAAATCATTAAGTCTGTGCACGTGCTTCATCCCTGTTCTCATTGTGTCGTTCGCCTTTCCAACCCTCTTCTCCTCCCTTCATCATCATCCTTCAGCCTATTCCTCATCACCTTCATCCTACATCACATCCATCACCTCCATCACCATCTCCTCATCCTCCCAACCCTGCCACCCCTCCCCTCGTCCAACTGATCCCTTTAAGATTCATTGCCACCGTCGTTAACCCATCTCAACTACGTATCCCGCCCCTTTCTCTCACACGCCGCAATCATCAATCCTACGAAACTATTCACGCTGAGGCTTTGTGCTGCATCGATTCACTTGATAGACTAGGGTCACGAGCTCCCCGTTTTATCAAATACAGCCAAAGCGCTTGTGCAAATTAACATTGATAGCTTTGATTATGCGCTCGAATATACTCTTAGATGAGATGATAAGGCTGAGGTTCAGGTGGGCTAGAAATCATGGTATTCGTTTCGTGTACAGGTTTGGGGGGGGGGGGGAATTGGGGAGAGGGTTAAAGATGGTTCGCCGCAGTTGATAATATCTAGTTAGTATACATCTAGCTACAGTAAACGTTACTCAGAAGTAATCTATTTTCATCATCATCATCATCATCATCATCATCATCAGTAACAGTAACAACGCCCAGTCAGCACGACGAGCAGTCTAGTCCATGAGACTTTGTAGCTGGTACGAATCGACCAACGGAATAAAAATCCGCGATGTCTTGATGAAGTGAGTCTCGACAGCGCCATTGATTTGCTCGATAGGTTGGCATGAGAGACGATGGTTAGAGAGACGGTATGAGGTTGACTTTTGGGGCTAGCTCTGCGCTTCTTTGAGCGAGACATGGGGTACCTCTCGCATAGTGATGCTAACCCTAAATCCTTCAGGTTAGAAGTAGCGTGGGTAGGAAAGAGAGCTAAAGCAAGCAGGACATTGATCTCCGAGTCCGACGTACGCTGGTAGTACGTGGGAACACAATATTTGCTCCAGCTGTGCCATACTATGCTCTAAGATCGTTTCTACCAGTTTCGGTTTTCATCCAGTCATGACGCCAAAGTAATGCATGCGTATCATCTTACCACAATTTCCACCGCATCTTTGTTGCATGACTCCATTCCTGCATGGGGCAACTACACCCGATGGAAGAAATACACGTAAGCGAACTTCTTCATCTCGTCCACATCGACGGCCTTGACGACCTTCTCGTCGTTGAAGAGTACCCAACTCGCTTTGCCTTCGTGAGCAACGTACTTCCGTATGAAGGCCACATAGTGTCTAAGTCCCCAGTGTCAGCGGTATCGTTCACGTGTTTGGGTCATCGTTTATGACTTACCCAGCATGAATACTAGCTCCCTTGTGACATACGATACTCTGGAGCTTGAAGGTCGCCGGCGACTTTGCACTGCCAGCCATCTTCTTCTCGCTTTCCGCAGGAGCATCTCTGGTTTCTTCACCTCCAAGGTCACCTTGGTCATCTGGATGGCTGAAGACCCAGTCAAGAGCTCTATTGACATCCCCGTCTGTCTCTTTCAACGCTTTTCTTGCCTGTGGCGCACTGATACCCATAGCCCCTAGTGCCTCGATACTTTCTGAATTCACACCACCAGCAACGTTCTGTCCACCTGCGCCACCAAGATCAACCGGAGTATCTATGTCTAGGTCTTCCATATGTTCGAAGAGCCAGGCCATAGCCGTTTCTGCATCGGAATTACCCGTCGCATGTAACGCCTTTTCGCACCGTACGCGAGGAAACCCCATAGCCTCCAGTTGCGCGAGCGCTGGTTCATTGGGCAAGAAACCAGCGCCAGCTCTACTCACATCTCCAGCATCCTCGGGAAGAAGCTCTTCGTCGTCATGTTGTCCAGCTGACATATAGGCGTCTAGATCGAATGGTTCATCCCCTACTACAACAGGAACGTCCAACTTCGTGGGGACCCAGTTGACAAGCTCAAAGCGACGAGCATTCACGGCTAGTGTATTTGGAAAAGTCTTAAACATCGAGCGTTTAGTGAAACCGTCCTTGCTGCCACAGGCGGGACATGTAAGCTCGACTAGCTCTGAGCTAGTGAATATGTCGAGACATTCTTTGAGCGTGACAGGCTCAAACTCATGCTTTTGCTTTTCATCCCCAGGATCTCCGTTGACGACGCGAAGTTTTCGTCGAACAGGCACAGGAATAGAGACATTGTCTTGTTCGTCATTTCGATAGCGAACTTTTAGGCAGGATGTACATTGAAGACGTTGTTCCATGACAAAGCGGAAGGACTGGACAGGATCACTCAATGGAGCGGTATGTAAAGAACGGGTGACGAGCTTGAATAGGTGGAGGAGGAGCTCAAAAGCGTCTTGTTGGCGCATAGTGGAGAACTCTTCATGGCCACGACCAATCAGATATTTGAGCATAGCTGGTGCAAGGCCCTTTTGATGGGGAACCTCAGGAGAATATTCTGAGGCAATGACGTCCGAGTCAGGAAGTGAGTAGCGACCTGATAGTAGTCCATCCGCCATTTTTCTTAACTGTGTCTCGAGATCTTCCGCAGGCGTTTGAGACATTGGAGGGAGCTCATTCGGGTGGTAATAGCGGTCTTGGAATGCTGGCATAGAAAAAAGACACTGCAGTATACTAGCCATGTAACAGCTGTTACCCAAGTTCTTCAATCCAGTAAATCCTCGTCCAAACAATGGCTTCAACTCTTTTCCATCTTCGGTAGTCATTGAAAACTCCCATTTTAGATTCTGCTCAATCTGCATTTCCACCAGACTTTTCTCTGTTTTTTGTCGCTCAGCGATGTTGATCCCCCAGTGTGCTAAATGTGCGACAAGGTCTGGATCGGTACGCTCATCATTGCAAGAGTAGCAATATATGTCGGCCGTTCCCTCGGGCGTTATAGAGCCCAACTTAACAGCCACAGCATGTGTTGTGAGCTCAGTATGTTTGAGCCCATGGCTATTGCCACCGACTCCTCCGAACTGGGATCGGCCGCATCCAAGATTTCCGCACTGGAGACAAAGCCATAAATTCTCCTTTAGATCACACATCGAACAGTGGCCAAGATCTAGGTCTTCCATCAGTTCGTCCCTATTGGGGAGGCGGAGGTATAGCATACCCTGAGAGTCAATCTGACGGGCCTCTTCTTGCATTAAACATAGCGTGTGCTCGCACGGTGTGATTTCTTGCTCCCAAGCTTGAACTTCTGCCTGTCTGGCGAACGTATTGGCTTTAAGCACGGCATCGACTACCTCTGAAAGCTTTCCACTTGTGCTCTGGACATCATCCACACCACATTCATAGCATTGAACTTGCGTCTTGGTGTCGTAGCGGTCTGCCTCCGTCTCTGCAGCTATCGCAAGCTTCGATACCTTCTTGGGAGGCTCGTCGCGCTACAATAGCCGGTCAGCGATTTGTGTACTAGCGGTCACAGCCTTCCAAAACGCTGTGCTCTTGTCCGGTCTCCGCTCGGAAGGATCACCTCGAGGTTTTGCTGACCTTGATCTTCTTTCTACTCCTCTGGATATTGAGTACCAACGGATGTTTTGAGGCCTGACTATGCAGTCTTGCATGATCTCTCTCCGTTGTACAGCCTCCGTTGAAGCAGTACAGACAGACATTCAGTCCCGATGGATCATCCTGAGATTGGTTCAATGAGTCCTTGTGCAAACACCGATAGATACTTGTCTGGGAAATGTACTATGGAGTCGAAGCACTGTGTACAGTCTTCTCTATAGACAGACTGCATTGCAGTTGGTGGACGCAGCTCTGAAGAACAGGTGTGAGCACCACAGCTAGTCCAAGCGCAGGATAGGAGTATTTACCAGCAGCGTCTATATGAGTACAAGCCATCGCGAGGGACAGATGTAGATTCCAAGGCGGTATCGCTTGAAGAGTGCAATTCGATGTTCGCGAGGGGTCCTGAGGCCTTACGTATTGACATAAATAAACTAGTGTGTATTCCGTTCATTACACATTCATAGAGGTATATTACGGTACTAGTGTCTCGTATAAATACTTTAAATTTCCTCGCGAAACACCCTTCCAAACATCCGTGCATCAACCTCTTCTCATTTTCAACACTACGAGTCTAGAAACTGAGCGTGGTCTATTTTACTATTGTAAAGAAGCTGAACCTCGTTGTTAGGCTATAATCAATCATTGATTTTGCAGCTTTCTTTGACTGGTTGACCTCCAAATGGGCTCACCTGGTCATGAAAAGGTGGATCGTATGCTATGGCTACGAGGATTTGAAAACTTGGAAAGACTCATGAAATTAGGGCGGCGTCCACCGAAGTAGCCCTGGAATCACTGTATCCAGTCCAACATACAAATCTATCAATGGGACTTTAACCATGCGACCATCTGGTCGAACGCCGATCTTTGCGCTTCTTGAATCTTGGGATCTTCGTATTCTCCGACGACCGCGAAACCTGTGCTTTGTGTTAGCCTGATAGACGTACTACATCTAGCACGGGCCGCCAAAATGGTACGTGTATTGCCACGTCTGGGTTGGAGCCCGATGTAGGGCGTTGCCAATCTACTGACCGTGTGGTGCACCTGGATACACTTTCATTTCATGTTCTATTTTGTGTTCTTCCAAGAACTTCTGACCTGCAATACGAACGTCATCCGGGAATAGCGGGTCATTTTCTATTAATTCGGTCAGTTTACTCCTTAGGCAAGGGAAAGTGCGAGGAATAATGCAATAATTCCGCTCAGGGGGTGGGGCATCTCTATGGCGTTCTCCATTGAAGGGTTGAACGTACCTGCGCACGCCATTGAGATTGGCGACTTCACACTTTCTAGGTCCTCCTTGGTAATGAGGGTGCCTAGAAGCTTTAGTATCGGACCCTCGTTAAGAAATGATACACTCATACCATGAGCGAAAGCGCCAGCTTTGACCAAAGGCCCATCTTTCGCCATTCCTTGCTCCTCATCTTTCAGGGCTTGGCCATGGGCCACCGTCGCTGGTAATTCAGAACCGAATAGACATACATATTTTCCACCAAAACAATACCCTACAGCATAGATTCCCCCACCATTTGCGACCGCATCCGCAAATTCTTCCTTTGCGCCCTCTATCACCTTTCGCAAGATTGGTAAGACCTTTTCTTGTGTTTGCCGTGCCAGCCACATGTCTATTCTAAAAGATTTGGCTGTCTCTGCCACCCCTACCTTGACCTTCTCTATTAAAGAAGGTTCTTCGTTTTGTGCATGAGCATCGATTTTGATGTTGGGTATTGCGTCGCCTGCAAACCTTGAAATAGACGCATTAACATTGATTTCATCTTACTTTAATGGACATACTGATCGGGCATAACCACTAGAAATCCTTCGCCAGCATATTTGTCCGCTTGAAGTTGGTTATTATGGGAATGTATCCCAGTTCCGCTACTCAACATGAGCAGAAGTTTGGAAGGTAAGTGAGGGTAGTCGCTCGGTTTCGAAATGTAGACCTGAATGAATGAATTATCTGCTGTTTCCCCAATCTGTGGATTGTGCATACTTCTACGTCTGCGATCTTTGATATTTCCTACCCGACTATAGTAAGCCCCCAGAGTCCGTCAAGAAGTTATCCTAGACCCACACCAGTTGGAGCGTCGGCAGCTAATATTCTCTCTTAGCATGGCTGAAACATGTAGAGAAAAGTGTTGAGCTTACGGGATGGGCGATCTGTCACGCAGTGTTCCTAATTGGCTTCGTCAGTTGCAGTTCAGATTGTGGGCCGAGAGCAGCTAACCCCCATGCTTTCGCCTTTCTGTGCAGGAGTGTCACTAGGCATCGCACTTTGATCTTGAGCATCGCTCTCAGGCGCCTTCGTAGCAACTTCGGGGTCTGCCATGTTGTGTTCTTCGTATGTCAGAATTGTACGTGAAAGGGAAAGGTATCTATCTGCCTGGTTTTAGCTGCCCCTCTTGAAACGAGTATTGTAATCTATGTAAATAAACGAGATGGTGGGGCAATGACAGGTGACACGAAACGGCTTTACACGTCCAAACAACGCGTCTGCCTATCAGACATCAATCATAGAAACAACCGCCACTACCTTCTGATGTTACACAGTTCGCAGCAAGAACAACAACAAAAGCGATTCACAATAGCTACAGTCGATACTCGGTTACTCAAACTTCATCATGGCGGCTGATGCAGCTTCACACATCAACCAAGGTTCCTTGAAGTAGGCGTGAAGCAGAAGATACTCCAATCTAGGCCTATACTGATACTTCTACAGCGCCATCTTCAATTCCAGTGATGATCCAAATGCTACAGTTTCACAGCCTATCCTACAATGCGTACAGGTCAAGCCTCTGGCCGGTCAGCAGGGCGCTCCGGAGCGGTACCGGGTTGTTTTTAGCGACATTTTGAACTTTGTTCAGAGCATGCTTGCAACTCGTAAGTATTTTATGCCCCTCTCAATATTATTTTTACCTGCTCGCAGTCATTACCGTAGAAGTGACTGAATTCTACAGAGGTCAACCACGTCGTCCATGATGGAAAATTGAAAAAGGGATGTTTTGTTCGTTTGAAGTCGTTTCAGGCAAATCAAGTAAAGGGAAAGAGGTATGATCCATGGATCATCCTCAGGGGATATATGCTTACATTATACTCAGAATTATAATCGTTCTTGACCTCGAGGTCCTCGAAGGACTCGGTGAATGTGAGAAGATAGGCGAGCCAAAAGCGTTGGAGTTCAAGCAGGAGGACGTCAAGCCCCAGTCTACCACCATAGGTAGCGATGGTTTTTACGGCAACAAACCTGTTCAGCAGCATCAGCAGCAATCGCTACCTTCAAGAACAAGCACAGCTACGTCGCCAGCACATGCAAATATCTATCCTATCGAAGCACTGTCACCGTACGCTCATAAGTGGACCATAAAAGCCCGATGTACAAACAAATCAGACATCAAGACATGGCACAATAAGAACGGAGAAGGTAAGTTGTTTAGTGTTAACCTCCTGGATGAGAGTGGAGAGATCCGAGGCACCGGCTTCAATGATCAATGTGATGCGCTTTACGAGCTGTTTCAAGAGGGTGGCGTTTACTACATCAGTGCACCTTGCCGGGTCCAGTTGGCCAAGAAGCAGTTCACAAACCTCAACAACGATTACGAGCTTACCTTTGAACGTGATACGGTAGTGGAGAAGGTACGCCTATAAGCTTCATGCTTTCTGTCATGGAAGATGATTTAACCTTATCATAGGCAGAAGAGCAAGGTGGCGTGCCTCAAGTACGTTTCAATTTCACCAACATTGGGGACCTTCAAACAGTTGAGAAAGATACAACCATCGATACAATTGGGATCCTCAAGGAGGTCGGGGAGACATCTCAAATTGTGTCGAAAAGTACCAGCAAACCATACGACAAGCGTGAGTTGACGCTTGTAGATAACAGTGGCTACTCTGTGAGACTCACCATCTGGGGAAATTCTGCAACAGCTTTCGATGTCATGCCAGAGTCGGTAGTTGCGTTCAAAGGCGTCAAAGTGTCCGACTTCAACGGAAGAAGTCTGAGTTTACTCAGTTCCGGTTCCATGACAGTAGATCCTGATATAGATGACGCGCACAAGCTCAAAGGATGGTATGATGCCCAAGGAAGAAATGACACCTTTGCTTCGCATGCCGGTATGAGCGGTTCCATGGGCGCTGCTGGTGGTCGAGGCGACCCCTTCAAGACAATTCTCCAAGTCAAAGAGGAGAATCTCGGTATGACAGAGAACACCGACTATTTTACTGTCAAGGCAACCATCATCTATGTCAAGCAAGAAAATTTCTCATATCCAGCATGTTTATCGGAAGGCTGCAACAAGAAAGTGGTCGAGTTGGAACCTGGGCAATGGCGGTGCGAAAGATGTGACAAGTCCCATCCGAAGCCAGAGCATCGGTACATTATGTCTATTAACGCCAGCGATCATACTGGGCAATTGTGGCTCAGTTGCTTCGACGACGTTGGCCGGCTGATTATGGGCATGAGTGCGGATCAGCTGATGGAATTAAAAGAAAACAACGACCAGGCTGCTGGAGAGATCTTCCAAGACGCGACTTGTAAATCGTGGATATTCAAATGTCGGGCGAAAATGGACAACTTCCAGGACCAGCAGAGGTTAGCCTTAATCTTTGACAAAGCAATTTTGCCCATGCTAACAATCGTCAAGAGTACGATATCAGGTGTCAGGAGCCAATGCTATTAACTATTCGGCTGAGTCTCGGAAGTTGGCGGAGATGATTAAGATGTACAACATTGATTAGGCGGCCTACAGGCACGTCCATATGTTCAATAACGAGGCTCGACCCCGGATTTCCTTTGAATGTCTAGAAAACACTTCAGTCGGTTGTTAGCGTAGGGATCGGAGCTCATCTTACCGTTTGCGTTGGGATGACTGTGAAGCGAACATTTTGCTGATAATAAAGACCTGGGCGCTGGCTGGAAGAGAGTATTCTATCATCTTTGAAAACATCAAACTCAGACCTCATCAACGATACGAGATTTCTTTTCAATCAAACTGACGGGTGATCCTAGCAACCATGTAAGGTACCTACTGATTGAGTTAGGGCTAACCCTACTCGTACTATGACACCTGAAGCTTGTTATGTCCGCCCGACCGGAACTCAACGGGTGAGGTCATTTGCAAAGTTTCCATCCAGAAGTTGACATAGTTTTATCCGTGGTTACTCTCAGATTTTAGGCAAAGTACCCTACTATGGTCGAAGTTCCATACGTTCATTTGACACGAATCTTTCCGTTGCTCTCTTTCCAATTGCCAACGGGCTCCTAAGGAAAGGTACAATGGGCGAGACCATGCGCGCTGTTGGTAAAGCTATCCTCCGTCTTTGACAGCATTTCAGTCTTTGGTTGATCGCTAAATCGGCGCTGAGAGGGTACTCGCTAATCTAGAATACGCGTCCAGACATAAAGGGAGGCAAAGGCAATGCTGATGCGCTGTTTATCACCGAAACCCCCAAACCGAAGCCCAGAGACACAGATGCCGTAGTGAAGATCAAGGCCTTCGGTCTAAACCGAATGGACTTACTGCAAAGAGAGGGAATGTATCCAGTACCACCTCAAGCACCGAAGACGCTGGGCGTTGAGTTTTCAGGCACAATTGAGAGCTTTGGAAAGGATGCGGAAAAGGGGTTCAAAGTCGGGGATGAGGTGTTTGGATTGGCATATGGTGGTCAGTAAGACAAGGTTATGAATGGGGGAGTGAGTGGGCTGAATGTGAGAAGGTGCTTACGCGGAGTATATCGCTGTCTCGACGCACATGCTTCTCCACAAGCCGGAAGAGCTCTCATGGGAGCAAGCTGCGGGCATACCTGAGGTGGGAAATCAGCTTACTTTCTTCCATCTCAATGACTAATGATTGCCCCTTCATGTCCAGACTTGGATAACAGCCACGCAAGCAATGTATCTGGTTGGAGAGTTTGCGCCCAAGAAATCAATCCTGTGGCATGCCGGTGCCTCTTCAGTCTCAATAGCCGGTATCCAACTTTCCAAGGCTGACAATGCTTCGGAGATCTACGTCACCGCTGGCTCACAAGAGAAGATCGACTTTTGTGTGAAAGAGCTCGGTGCCACTGCAGGTTTCAATTACCATACCCAAGACTGGTCGAAGGAGGTTCTCAAGGCTACGAATGGCAAGGGTGTAGATGTCATAATCGATTTCATCGGGCAAAACTACTTCCAGGGAAACTTGGATGCTGCAGCTAGAGATGGCCATATCGTGAACTTGGGAGTTATGAGTGGAACGAAATTGCCCGCAGGGGTGGATATAGGTGCTTTCGTAAGGAAAAGGCTGAGATTCGAGGGAAGTAGCTTGCGTAGTCGAGACGAGGAATATCAAGGGAAGCTCAGAAACACGTTGGCAGACCATGCATTACCAAAAATGCGGGATGGGAGCTTCAAAATCTTCGTTGAGAAGGTTTTCCCAATGGAGGAGATCGTGGAGGCACACAAGCTTATGGAAACCAACAAGACAAAGGGGAAGATTATTTGTACAGTAGGATGAGCCTGAAAGGACGTCTAAATAATGGCAGTCACGTAATTCCTAGTCTTGCACTCTAGTTCTGTAATTTATCATTTTGCGCTTTGCTTCGCTTGAAGTAGGAATTGTACAAATGTGATTCCAACCATGCTGTAGAAAGTAGTTTTTGATGAATCTCGGAGAGACCCCCACACCCCCAGCTGCGGCGCCTCGGCAAACTTGCCCGTCTGCTTTCGCGAAAAGTTACCTCGAGATTTTTTCCTCCACAAACTCGAAACCTCACAATGGCAAAACGCTCTCGTTCGGACACAGAGATCGCAGAGGATCCGGCGCAATCACACATGACGGATGGAATAAAGGCGAAAAAACACAAGATCAAGGAATCTGGGGGGCCGCTCGTTGATGATGCTGCGAGTAAATTGTCGAAAGAAGAGCGGAGGGAAATGAAGAGGCTAGGGAAGCATAAGAGAGTGAGACAATTGGAGCGAAGCGGTACGAATGGAGTTTTTAATGGAGAAATAGCAAAGGCGGTGGATAGAAGTGCTGAGAAAGCCGCACGAAAAGCTGAAAAGGAGCGATTGAAGTCAATCATGAATGGCCCCACTGAAGAGAAGGGTTCTGGAATCAGTCCTAGTGAAGATGCTCCAGCAGAAGAAGAGAAGCACATTCAAGACGGGGACGGAGTGGAGGCAAGAGACAAAATTGCAGCAAAAGCTGCGCGGAAGGCCGAGAAGAAACGGTTGAAACCATTAAAAGATTCGACACGTCAGGAAGAAAACCGTATCTCAAAAACTAACCAAGGTACGAAAGAACGCGAGCATAAAGACTTGTCAAAAAGCCATGATGTGGAGGCAGTCGACGAAGCTGCTGTGAAGGCACAATGGAAAGCAGAGAAGAAACGAGTACGAGCGCTCCAAAACTCAAAAGAGCATGGGAATCCCGAATCTGCGAAAACGCTTCCAGATGTTTCTGATCAGAGTCTACCTACGCCAAACACCACCCTTAATCCGCAATCTGACTATACCGAAGATCTTTCTCTAACGACCCTACCCCAGGCCAAGATCGACTCCTTCCTCTCCGACCACTTCATCACCATTACCGATCCCTCCACTCCCACCACCCTCCGTCCAATCACTTCCTTCTCTTACCTCCCCCAATCAACTGATACATCCCCATTTGCAAACTTCAGGTCCCCTACCCCCATCCAGTCCGCTGCCTGGCCGTTCCTCCTCTCCGGTCGCGACGTGATTGGCGTCGCAGAAACCGGCTCGGGGAAAACCCTAGCTTTCGGGGTGCCCTGCATCCGCGCCCTCGCAAATCTTCCCCAACCTCAGAAATCTCATGGACCTGTTGCGAGAGCTGTCATGGTCTCCCCCACTCGTGAACTCGCTGTACAAATACACGATCAAATCGCCGCTCTTGCTGCCCCCACTGGTTTAAAAACCGTCTGCGTCTATGGTGGCGTGCCCAAACCGCCCCAAATTTTTGCTGCACGCACTGCGCACATCATCATCGCCACACCCGGTCGTCTCAATGATTTAATTTCCGAAGGCTCTGCGGACCTCAGCGGCGTGACGTACCTCGTCCTTGACGAAGCAGATAGGATGCTAGATAAAGGGTTCGAGGACGAGATCCGCAAGATCATTTCATGTTGCCCCAGCACGGGTATGGGGAGACAAACGGCCATGTTCACGGCTACGTGGCCACCTTCCATTAGGGATTTAGCGGCTACATTTATGAGGGATCCTGTACATATCTCCATTGGGGACAACCACGGCGGTGAACTCCGCGCTAATACGCGCATAGAGCAGCGTGTTGAGGTTGTTGATCCTAGAGGCAAGGAGCAGCGGCTGTTGCAGATCATAAAGCAGCATCAATCTGGCAAGAACAGCGATGACCGCATCCTTGTCTTCTGTTTGTATAAGAAAGAAGCTACGCGCGTGGAAGGGTTCTTACGTTCTAAAGGACTACGAGTCGCTGGTATCCACGGAGATATGAGCCAAGAGAACCGCTCGAGGAGTCTGGAGAGCTTCAAGAGCGGAGCGTGTCCGCTGCTTGTAGCTACTGACGTGGCGGCTAGGGGGTTGGATATTCCTTCCGTCAAACTAGTTGTCAATTGCACATTCCCTTTGACTGTTGAGGATTATGTGCACCGCATAGGCCGGTACGTCTCCCTTCCCTCCATCACCTCTCTCAGCATCTCAAAGCCCATACTAACAACCCTTGCAGGACAGGAAGAGCGGGAAAAGAAGGCCTGGCCATTACTCTCTTCACCGAGCACGATAAAGCCCAATCCGGTGCCCTCATTAACGTGCTCAAAGCAGCGAGACAGCCGGTCCCAGAAGAACTTCTCAAATTCGGCACGACGGTTAAGAAGAAGGCTCATGAAGCATATGGCGCATTCTACCGTGACACGGGTGTGGAAGGGAAGAAGGCGACGAAGATCGTCTTTTAATTGGTTTTTGAGGAACCCTACTTCCGGCCCATGCATACAAGATTCAATCTACTTGCGACTGCGAATTCCCATCCGCCTCTACGATGACCCCTTTAGAGTTGGTGAAGCCCGTGGCGAAAGACTTCATTCATTGGAATACTACCCTGATGCTAAGAACATACGTTATCCCGTCGTATCGGCCTAGAACACCCCATCAGAACAATGATCCTACCACCCCCTTCTGTGCCCACTTCTTTCTCATTACAGCGATTTCTGGACCTCTCTGCCAGGTTTTCACGATCAAGTGGACTATCATACATTGACACCGGATCTATGAATTGGACTGCACCTTTCTTAGCTGGCTTTTCTTAGAACGTGGGCTTCGGCGAGGATTGCTTGCCTACTAGAGAGTATGAACCTATGATGTAGGATTGGGAGTGGGGAGTTGATAGCTGTGCAGAAAGAAAAGGATTTAGATAAATAGATAACGATAATAAGTAGATTTGTAGACAATCACTCATATCTCGGTCTGTCAGCATGGGGGAAGATATTTTGTCCTTCAGAGTCGTATTCGCAGAGAAGGGCGAAAAAGTCTATTTTTCTATGACTCTAGTCTATCAATGTCCCTTCTATTCGAACTGTCTATGCGCCTGCTCATCTAAGTCTAAATATGATGTTAAGGTGCAAGGCGCAGCGGAGTCTTCGTCCACTTATGACTTATCCCGGCCGTCCAAATCACCCTCCCTTCCACCCCTCTCTCTCTCTCGCGCTCTCATTCCCCTCTCCCAACCATCCCCATCTCCCCCAACGCTCTCAGAAACCCCATCCCCCTCCACTCCTCCATCTCCCCCTCACTCCCAACCCACACCATCCCCACCACCCCCGTCGCCCCCGTTACGCACTTCCCGACCCTCGCTTTCGAGCGCGGGATCAGCAGCATCCACTCCCGGACCATGACGAGGTTATGCGCCATCTGCTCTCCCCGAAAGCCTGTTTCCTTGATAGCTTGCTCGACCAGGCCGTCGTAGATGCGCTTCAGTTCCACGGGGGCTTGCGCGTCGGTTTCGAGGGGAAGAGCGCGCGAGATGCAGTAGCAGAACGGCAGCTCCGCTCTCGCAACAGCGTCGTCTACCGCATCGGGAAACATGCGGAACGCCGCATCCTCCCCGACGCACGCCGCGTACGGCAGGATCTGCAAATGCTTGTGGCTGCGACTCGCGCCCGCCGCCTCCCCGCAGTTGTAGGTCACGACGCTCCTGGCGCTGATTGCGCCGAGGGCCGTCCATGCGGCGGTCCAGTCCTGGAGGTTTAGGTAGTCGGATTGTTTTTCGGGGGTGGTGCTGTGGAGGATGTATTGCGGGCGCAGGACGCAGTATTTGTTTAGGATGAGGGTGTGGGAGGGGGGAAGGGACGCGATGTGGAAGTCGGGGTCGGGGTCGGAGAAGAGGGGGGTTTGGGGAGTGGGAGTGGTGGTAGGGTTGGTGGTGGGGATGGAGGTGCCGGAGGGAGGGGCGCTGGGGGCGGGGGTGGTGTAGAGGGGTTTGCGGGTTAGGGCGGGGGAGATGGAGATTTGGAACTGGGAGGCGGAGTTGTTAGTGGGGTGTCCGAGACTGCACCTAGGAACGGCCTGGAACGCACCTGGAATTTGTTGTCTTCTGTGACATGAAGTCGCTTTGGAGGGGAGTAGTGAAGCTCGTCCTTTTTGACGAGGCGGTCGAACTTGGCTAGGACTTCGGTCTCGCATACCTTGAGCGCCATAGCGGTTGAGATAGTTCTTGCCTGTAGTTCTACTGTACCTTAAGTAATTGTGCCGCTAATACATATGTGAATGGTGACTGGAGGGCAGCGAGTGAGACTACACTGATCCCGACAACTCTCTTTCTCATCTATCCAAATGTGTTCCCTTCCCTTTTTCCTTACTTTCACGACTCTACTTTGCATCCGTCTTTCTTTCGCGAATGTTTACCAAGATGCCCATCAAGTCGTGATGCAATTGCCAGAGGATGGCCAGCCAAACTCAGAGTCCGCTGCCTCGAATGTACCCAAAGTTGCCATTATCGGCGCAGGCATCACGGGCGCATCCTCGGCCCATCATTTGCATCAACTTACCCGCCTACGGCAACCACTTGACATCACTGTCTTCGACAGCGAAGACCAAGTTGGCGGACGTATCCGAAGTGCACACATTCATAACGAACCAGGCTACGATGTAGAAAGCGGCGCAGCAGCCTTCACAGAGGACGACTGGTGTCTGAAAGAAGCTATGCGAGAAGTGGGCCTCAAGCCGGTCCCGCACTCTCGTTCGGACTATCACACCGGTGTTTGGAATGGCAATGATTTTCTTGTGAGGTATGACAACAGCGACAAGCCATTATCTGGTACGTGGTGGCCGTCGCCGAAATGGTGGTGGAGATATGGTTCGTCTCTCTCAAAAGTCCAAGAGATGATCAAGAGGAGCGCCGAAAGTTTTTCAAGCTTCGCCGTCTTCCATCCATTCTTGAAGTTGTCGGAAAAGCTTGGAAAATCGTTTTCGCGCCAAGAGGTCTCATTGTCTGCATCCTCCTTCTTTGAGAATAACCGAGCCAGCGCCAAACTCATCGACGAAATCGTTCGAGCGGAAAGCCGCAATCGGCATGCCCGCGACTTACACCAAGTCAATGTACTGTCTTCAATACTTGCTCTTCGTTCAGTTCCTGATGTATCAATTTACCAGGGCAACCAACGGCTTCCTCACCGGATGTTGAAGATATCTGAGGCGTATGTACGTCTCAATACCCGTGTCTCTCGCATTACCACCGGTGAGAAAAGGCGGTGGAAAGTTCACGCCTTAACCACCAACCTTGCCGAAACGCAACCCTCGACTTTCAAAGCCGATTTCGACATCATTATTCTCACTGCGCCCTTCGCTTTCAATGGTATCGACATAGATCCACCTCTTTCTACCCTAGCTTCGACAACCGAAGTACGACCGTATGTGGAAAGACATATTACCCTTTTCTCCACCCTCTACCGTCTTTCTCCCAATTACTTCAATCAATCGATCAACACCACCGTCCCAGAAAACATTTTCACGGCGCCAAGGCAACCCGTTTCAGAGGGTGGCAGCGAAATCTTCAGCATCACAATCGTCGACCGCGTCCCTCCCCCCGACTCCGGCGACTACGTTGACGAGCTCGAGTACGTCTACAAAATCGTCTCATCCAAACCCATCCCAGACGACGAAATCGCACGTCTTCTTGGGCATCACATGGAATCTCCTGATAAGGACAGCCAAATTTGTGAGCCGCTACAGAACCTCGGCGTCACATGGGTCCATCGCCAAGCTTGGCCACATGCATACCCTCAATTTAACTCTGGACACCCCATCCTTGATAATATCGAAATTGCGCCAGATTTGTATTACACGGCTGCTGCAGAGGAAGTGCTCAGCACGATGGAGATGGGCTGCCGGATGGGCTTGAATGTCGCGAAGCACTTGTATGATTCTAAGTGGTCGGGCGAGACTTATCCTTAGGCCAATGCGCATGGCGAGACGTCTAGAGACCTGCTGTGAGCCCTTTCCATACCTGTTGCAATGATTGAACGACGCCTAAATAAGCCACGAAATAGATTCTCAAGCCCTGATTATCTACCTACACCTCGATGTTTTCTTTTGTTGGACACCTTCCGCCCGCTCTGGGGGCCGCCGATGAGCACTCCAATTTCTGAGAACTGAGGCAAGGGAACGTTCTCACGAAGAGCATGATGACTAAGGCAAAACTCAGCCGTTGGGACACCTAAGTCTTGATATCATCACCTCTCAAATTGGGTGGTGCTAACTGAGTATCAATTTGAATTCACACACCCATCCTTGTGAACCAGTCTTTCTTGAATTGATTTTCCTTGCTTCCTTGCATAAGGTTGTCGCAATCTCGATTGCGCGAAATCTGCACTTCATTAATTAGACATTCCAACTTTCTTTACAACATTTATACATATCCGGTACATAAAGATTTCTAGTTGGTGTCATAAGGGTAGGTTCTGGGCGCTCACCATGTTTGGACTGCTACTCGAGTAATGACGTCTGTTCCAGATCAACCAGTCCGGCCAATCAGGAGCCGCTTATTATCCGCTCAACACATCATCAACTACTGTTGTGCATGAGAGAATATGAGACCACATATAACTCTAAGGGCTCGCATCCCCATACTCTATAAGACCCCACACTCTTTCCGATACTCTCATCCTTTACATCAACTCCAAAGAACAAGGAAACTGTCAAGTATGGACGCAGTCAAGCAAACTATTGCCCAGAACTTTGGCGGCAGTGCACATAAGGCCGTATCTGAGGATCAGCAGTTTGCACTTGAGCAGGTCCCCTCACTCGACGGGAAAGTCGCCGTGGTGACCGGCGGCTCTGAGGGAATTGGCTATGGTTGCACGCATACGTTACTGTCGAAGGGGATAGAGAAGATATTTATTCTCTCGGTTTCTAAAGAGGTCATTGATGGTGCCGTGAATGCTGTTCGCGAGGAGATGGGAGATGCAGCAGCCAAGAAAATGATATGGTTGCAATGCGACCTTTCGGACTGGAAGCACGTAAAACAAATTGCAGACAAAATCGCCAATAGTACAGATCGGATTGACATACTCATCAACAATGCTGCAAGGGGAATCATGACTTACCAATTGACTAATTACGGTGTCGACCGCCATGTAAGCGTTAACATCCACTGAAGTCCACTCAGAGACGCTGACAAGTCACAGATGGCGCTTAACCACATGGGCCATGTCATTCTGACTAGCCACCTGATGCCTATCCTTAAGAAGACTGCATCTCAAGGAGATACCGTGAGGATTGTGAGCGTGGCATCTAACGCTCATCAGGGTACGCCTTCCGATACGAAGTTTGAGTCACTGGACGAGTTGAACAGGGACCTCGGGCCTAATGGACAATACGGTCGTTCGAAATTGGCTGAAATACTCTATATGCGGTACCTCGCAAGGCACCTCACCTCTTCTCATTCGAACATCTTGGCGAATGCGACGCACCCTGGTTTCGTTGACACTAAGATGTCAAAACAGGATATTCATGAACCATACCCACTGGGTGGTTATGCAATGTCTGTCGGAATGGCACCTTTCAAGAAGGACATCTGGATGGGTTGTGTGAGCACCATGTTTGCTGCCACTGCCACCACCAAGAGTGGACAGTACATTTGTCCTCCCGCAGTTCCCGAAAGTGGGAATGAGATGTCGCAGGACGACCAACTTGGAGAGCAGCTGATGAAGCTTACGAGGGATATCATCAAGGAGAAGACTTATGAGGACTCCGCTGCCAAGGGATGTCCATTCAAGGACTATTAGAGATCGTTGTGGCTATTGTTCTTTGGCATATTCATCAACCGACAAGAACATGAGTTTAATTCTCCCAGAGAGCGAGCGTTACGTTTGATCGATGACCGACATGTTTCTGTGAATACCGTACTACAGGAGGGTCTAATTGCGGAAGAGTACTCGTAAAACCAAGTTCATGGGTTCTTTGGGTAATGCTAGATATTAGAGAAGGTATCGTTGTATGCAAAAGTCTGGTTCAGTTTTCGGGTTTTAGCGAATTTGGCGGGGAAAACACACAAATCAGCCTCAAATTTGGTGCAAATAGAGCAAATACCTAGATATCATCCTCACACCCTCAAAACACCCCAAAGCTTCATTTTTGAAGCTATACAAACCTCAGCCTCACACGAGGGCAATCCTAGATAGTCAGAATGCTTCTCAGGCGTATCGGACGCAAAAGGGCTTCCTTCAAGACTCTGCTTCACCTAGATGCACTCAAGGCTTCTAAGGCACGCAAAATCGCCTTCGTATCTAAGAATTCTATCGTATCTAAGAATTCTATCGTACTTTCTTCAGAGACAGAGATCTCTTCATCCTCGACGCTTTCAGATGTAGAAGACCTTTCTTTGCTCAGACTTAACTCTCTCAAGATCTCTCAGTCTAATTCTCTCAAGATCTCTCAGATTTCTCAAGTTGTAAACGCACTCATCTCGAGCGAGCTTGTGATCTTTGTCGCTAAGACTGCTGCTACTCTTGCTGCTTGAAGAGCGTGTGTATCATCATCAGCGAAGCTTGATTGATTTGAAGATGAGAATGAGAATGAAAAGAATCTAGATGACAATCAGTCTAAGACTCAAGCAGCTTCAAATCAATTCACAAAGCTCATTGCATCAATGAAAAGATGAGAATCGACGAAGTCAAAGTTATCGCTAGAATCGTTCAGATCATTCATGAACATGACAGTTAAGTATAAAGTCATTCTCATCATCAGTGATGTCTTGCAAATTACTATAAATGATGAGAATGACATCAATCTTCAAGATTTGCATCAAGAGCAGATGCATAAATGCTCTGAGCATGTTGATTTCATTGATCTGAAGTATGTGTTAGTATTTATAAAAGTCATCATCATCTGATATTTAATAAAAAAGAATGAGTGAATGATTCTGACACTGTACAATTTTTGAGAGAAAGTAGCTTCAAATGTTTGACAGAAGTACTCAGCAGACAAAAAGAATGTAAACATTAATTTAAAGTTCATTTTCAATCATGATAAGATTGATATTGCATCTTCAGCGCTCATAACTGAGCTTTCAGCGATGAAAATATCACTCACTCAAACAATGAAGTTGAAGAAGAAAGTCGATGAGCATGATTGACTTCGTGCAAATATTGTAGAACAGACGAGAGTTCTTCAGATGAGTTGAATTTGCAAAGAAAACTGTCACAATAAGAGAAAGTACTGCTGAATCAATGAGTCAGACATTCATCATCGACTGATTGCTGATCATATAATATGCTGATCAGAAGCAATCAGTAGAAATGATGAGTCTGCGTCACTTACTAGATCTTCAAGAACGCTGATCAAAGTTCTGATGACAGTGAAATCTTAAGTCAAGCATGTCAATTCTTTCTCAACATCTTCTTCAATCATTACATCGTCATCTACTTTTATACAGTCATTGCAGATCATAAATGAATCAATCAGCATAGCAGACATATTGACGTTGCAGATGATACAAAGAGCAACAGCTGAAGAAGAAAGAAAGATCGAAGAGTGAAGAATTAGACAAAAGAGAAAGAATCAACAAAAGCATGCAAATAGTTGCAATAAACTGAAGATGCTCGATGTTAGAGATCTGTCTAGAGCGAGTCAGATAGAGATGTCATTTAACTAGAAGATAAATGCTAAGAAAGAAAGATAGCTACGAAAAAGAAGTTGACTACATATGTGTGTTTCTCAGTTGACGCTAGACTCAATAGAAACTAGTTAAGATGATGAAGCGAGAATAAATCTGATAAGACTAGAAGACTGAGTCTGACAAGACTAGAATCGTGATATTATTTCTTTTCTTTGACGATTCATGTTCGCATGAATGTATTTTCTGCTTGACTCGATTGATTGCTCAATCATGATTTCACAGACTCAGATCTGTTAAATTGTGATTGATTGAATTGTTGATTAACGTGATTTGTTCGAATATTGAATATGAAAATCATCAACGATCTTCTGAGCATTCATAAATTCATCATCATCAGCGTTGTATCAATTGAGATCATTGTCATAATCATTTCATTTGACTCTATACTGAAGTCATCTTCGATATCGACGAAAATTCAATATATCATTGATTTTTCACTCGTCTTCGTCGTTTATCACTATTGAATCTGAGAGTTTGTTCTTTTGATCAGACAAGAGATCATCGACGACAGAGCGAAGCAGATCAGAATGAAATACATCATGAACATGCATAAACTCTGATAATTTCAGTTTATATAAAGAGTCAATGAAATCTAAATTGATGAAAGAATTGAGCATTTTGTCATTTAACTTCTTGAAAGATTTCGCTGTAACGATGTTTCTTTCATTCAGAAACATCTTTGATTCGATCTTGTAATCAACTTCTTTTCTATGCTTATTGACTTGTTTCATCATTTGTTCTCATGTTTTGACTAGCGACTTGTGAGCAAACTTCAGTGTTTTGTTCATATTTTTCAATATATTCTCGACTTTAGTCATCTGCAAGCGTTCATGAGAACTTTCATATTCGATGACATTGAGTTCAAAGCTCATACGAGAATGAAAGTCTTTGTTTAAAAAGAAAGAAGTCGAGAAAATGACTGAGAACAGAGCATTATTGTCGACGAACTCGATCATGAGTAGTAGCTTAGCTCAGTCATTCTGCATGTACAAACAGAAGAATCAAAGATATCTTTCGACGTTCTGATTGACTTATTCACTTTGATCGTTGATCTGAAAGTGATAAACTGTGAAGAGTTGAAGATTAATGTTTAGTCTTTTGCAAAGCAACTTTCATAGAATGAAGGTAAATTGAGAGTCTCAATTCGAAACAATGAAATCATGTAAATCATGTATTCAATATATTCACTGAAGCATTAGCTCAGCTGTTTTTTCTGCTGTGATTTTCTCGTTATCAGTGAAGCAAGAAATATAATGTCGTTTCTTTGACAGTCTACATATCACTGTTAGTATGATGTTTTTGCCTTTCGAAGAAGATAAGTCGATGATGAAATTCATGACTATGTTCTTTCATTGCTGT
>JAABUI010000158.1_pt1 | contig 94563 bp, 92 predicted proteins | sample 5559111 | NCBI WGS metagenome assembly JAABUI01 (sample SAMN10711870, study PRJNA513365) | rock metagenome | isolation source: Antarctica rocks | place: Antarctica: Victoria Land, Buttleship Promontory | reverse complement strand
TTTCCCTTTCCCTTTCCCTTTCCCTTTCCCTTTCCCTTTCCCTTTCCCTTTCCCTTTCCCTTTCCCTTTCCCTTTCCCTTTCCCTTTCCCTTTCCCTTTCCCTTTCCCTTTCCCTTTCCCTTTCCCTCTCCCTCCCATCCGCATCCGCATCCCTACCACCATCCGTCCCATCATAATCCCCACCTTCCCCCCCCCCCCATCCCCGTCAAACCGCCCCCTCCACCCCTCTCACCCACCCCTCTCATCCCTCTCACCTCTCTCACCTCTCTCACCCCCATCAACCCAATCCACCCCTTAGACCCCCTCCTCCCCAAAAAACCATACCATATAAGCACGCAACACGCAACACGCACCACCCCTCCACCCAACACCCACCACCCAACACCCACCAACCCACTAAAACCCCTCCCCCCCCAAAAAAACCCCAACTCAAGCAAAACGAACCGCTACCGAGCCGAAAGGTATCTATCCATACGGGGTGCAAGGGGTGGGTCCAGGGTCCAGGGTCCAGGGTCCAGGGTGTGGAGATGAAGGTAAGGAGAGGAATTACTTTGGCCACGCTGGGAATGGGACTTGTCATTAATGGTTGGTTGGTTGGGATGGCTGTGAAGACAGAGGGGGGGGGAAGAGCCAAAAAAGTGAGAGAGGGGGATGGAGTTGGTAGTGTTTTTCGGTGCGAGGATAGCGCTTTTGAACGTTACTTTCTCCTGATGTGCTTGTCTACCGAGGACTGCTCAAGTGGTCGCCAGCCAGCCAGCACGCACAGGAAAGAGTTGTCATCAGAGGTTCTGACCAACCATCGCAGAGTCAGAGTGTCAGAGGGGTAAAGAACGGGTTTAGCACGCTCAAACATCGAATACGTAGATACAAAAGATTGCTTGTGAAACCAAGCAAAAAGACATACAGACTGCTACCTCCTATCAATGTACCTTACAATCGACTCGTCCTCGCAATCTGTACCGCCTCCCCTCTCACCGTGTTCCAGCCATACTGCGGCCCAATAGCATCCCGCCCCACTCAATCACAACCTCCCCGCCTTGCTCAAACCCACACGCACGATTCTCTACTCCGCGTGATGCTTGGCCATCGTGTTCAAGGCGCTCCCATCCTTGAACCACTCAATCTGTGCCTCATTGTACGTATGCGCGAGCTTTGTCTCCCACGGCTTACCGTCCTTGGGGTGCACTCTCAAAGTCATAGGTTTGCCGACCGCGATTTCCGTGCACATGACATCAACCTTGTCGTCCGGGTTGATCTTGTCGTAGTCGGCAGGGTCGGTGAAGGTGAGAGGGAGCATGCCTTGTTTTTTGAGGTTGGTTTCGTGCTGGATAGGGGGATTCAATTAGTTTGCTGATATGAAGGGTCGGCGGTAGAGGGGAAGCTTACTATACGTGCGAAACTTCGTGTGATGATTGCGAGACTGCCGAGATGTCTGGGCTCAAGCGCGGCGTGTTCTCTTGAGCTTCCTTCGCCGTAGTTCCAGTCGCCGACAACGACCCATGGAACGCCTCTCTTCTTGTAGTCTCGTGCGGTTGCGGGAACGGGGCCAAACTCTCCCGTGAAAGTGTTCTTAACTTTGTTGGCTTCACCGTTGGCGGCGTTGATGGCACCGATCAACATGTTGTTGGAGATGTTGTCGAGATGGCCACGGTACTTTAGCCAGGGTCCAGCCACTACGAGGTTTGTTAGCACCTTCTAGTACGGGGTGGAAATAATTTCGTACTGGAAATGTGATCAGTTGTCGTCTTTCCTTTACACTTGATCAAGATAGGAATATCCGTGGCATCTTTGCCGTCCCAGGCCTTGAAACCTTCAAGAATCTGAAGTCGATCACTGGTGGGAGACACAGCAACGGCGACCTCAGATCGAACTTCAGGTGGTGCCTGATATGTGTCCCGGCCAGGGTCATAGCCATTCTTGGGCAGGCCATCTCCCGAAGGTACAGAGAGCTTGAAGTCATTTCCGTCCTTGTCTTTTAGTGTATCGGTAAGAGGGTTAAAGTTTAGCGTGCCGGCAAGAGTCAATGCCACAACAAGATCTGGCGAAGTGACGAACGAGTGAGTTGCAGGGTTCGCATCGTTGCGGCCGGTGAAGTTACGGTTGTAGGATGAGAGAATGGAGTTTGCCTCGCCCTTCTTGACGTCTTTTCGATCCCACTGGCCAATACAAGGACCACAGGCGTTTGCCAGGACCATTCCACCGAACTGCTCAAGAGTCTCTAGCTGACCGTCACGCTCGATTGTAGCACGAATCTGTTCGGATCCTGGGGTGACGGTGAACAGCGACTTGGCCTTCAAGCCGTGGTCGAGTGCGTCCTGAGCAATCGATGAGGCACGAGACATGTCTTCATACGAAGAATTCGTGCAAGAACCAATCAAGCCGACTTTCAACTCTTCCGGCCATTTGTTGGCCTTAACTGCGTCTTTGAATTTGGAAATAGGAGTAGCCAGATCAGGAGTGAAAGGTCCGTTGATATGAGGTTCCAGCTCAGAGAGGTTCAACTCGATGAGCTCGTCATATTCCGCACCCTCATCTTCTTTCAATTCTGCAGCATATGTTCTAGCGAAATCTCCAATTGCTTTGCGCTTCGTCGCTGCTAGGTAGTCATACATGCTGTTATTGAATGGGAAGAGAGAAGTTGTAGCACCGATTTCGGCACCCATATTGCAGATGGTACCCATGCCGGTAGATGAAATAGAATTAACACCAGGACCGTGGTACTCCACAATGGCCCCTGTGCCTCCCTTTACGGTCAAGATACCAGCGACCTTGAGGATAATATCTTTGGGAGCAGTCCAGCCAGACATTTCTCCAGTAAGTTTAACGCCAATGACCTTGGGAGCCTTGAGTTCCCATGGCAGGTTGGCCATAACGTCCACTGCATCAGCACCTCCAACACCAATTGCAGCCATGCCAAGTCCGCCAGCGTTTGGCGTGTGCGAGTCAGTGCCAATCATGAGACCTCCAGGGAAAGCATAGTTTTCAAGCACGATTTGGTGAATGATCCCTGAACCAGGTCTCCAAAATCCGATGTTGTATTTCGCACACGACGTTGACAGAAAATCGTAGACTTCTTTGTTGATATCCTGGGCCCTTGCAAGATCTTTGTCACCTCCAAGTTGAGCCTCAATCAGATGGTCACAGTGGACTGTTGTGGGTGTTGCGACAGAAGGCATATTTGCGGACATGAATTGTAAAATAGCCATCTGGGCTGTGGCATCTTGGCAGGCGACACGGTCAGGCCTTAGTTTCAGGTATGACTTGCCCCGCTCGATGTCCTGACCATGAGGATCATCAAGATGGGAATATAGGATTTTTTCAGCAAATGTCAAAGGTCTGTTAAGGCGGGATCGAACAATGGCAAGGTTCTCGGACATCTTCCTACAAGCAACATCTTGGTAAGTATCTCCCTCGGCAACAAACGGCGTTGGGTCTAAACGCGCAAAGGATTCTACCGTTTTGATAAAGGAATCAAGACCCTCTGGCTGTGGAAACAACATACTTGTAGTTGATGTAGTGACACTAAGCTTATGCATTAGCAAAACTCTAGTATTCTGAAGTAGTTGACCCAAGAGACAGGCCAAACGTCATATGCTGATACGGACCTTCTCCCAATTGGTCATCTCAACCTTCTTGTCTAGCGGTGAATCTGAAACTGTGGCCATTGCCCGAGTCCTCGGGAGCTATTGGAAATGGAAGTCAGCATGCTACCGATTGTGAAAATCCTGAAGCTGCCAGCTGCTTGGCCGAATTGATCTGGACGAAGGGATGTTGCACGGGAGACGTACGACTCGGAAGCTAGGTACCTATCAAGATCGAAGTAAGTAAATGCAATCCATCCTGAGTCAAGCTGTTGCTACACCAGAGGCAAGCAAAGCGCGCCGCCAGCGAGCAAACCTGTCATGCGGGGGAACGGATGAGCTTACCACCTTGCCCACGCGGGCAAACTGCCTCGTGGAAATCATATTGAAGCTCCTATCCTTACAACCAGCCTCTGTGGCTATCTGTATGTACGGAGGTCGGTGTGAACCTGAAGGAAGAAAGTTTGGTGGTTGGTGGAGGAAATGAAAGCCCGTTATCTGCAAGCCGAGGGAGTGGAATTCAGTTCCGCTGGCACCACGGCAACAAAAGCAAAACTTCAGGATGGGATTTCTAGAGCAAAGTAGTTTCACACAATTTGGTCAATTATAATACAAGCCCCAGCTCTAGGAATCATATCTATCACGAAGGTTGTAATTGATGGAAGCTCTTCTTTCATTCCAAAATAAGACTATTTCCTATCATATCCACCGCCGTTGATTTAGTGGATGGGCAACAACTGTCAAAACGAACCTCGGCCGTCAATACGGCAGAAGAATGATCCGACATCCCCTGCCTCACCTCCTATCGTCAACAAGTTCAAGGCTTGAGATGACTGACAGACAAAGAATTTGATGCCTTTGGAGTTGCAATTAACCTAGATACCTCTAATCCCTCACAATCACTTAGGGGAAGCAAAGGTTAGTAAATAACAGCCGCGATTTCGGTAGCGACTTTTCATATAGTCACTTTTCTTCACCATTTACAAATGGAGGTTCAGTCCCGTTAACGGAAGAATACAATCAATAGCTTGGGTTCAACGACAAAGCATGTGCAACATGGAGAATTAGAAACAGGAACAGATGCAATTTGTCAAGCTTCAACTTAACCCAGATTGTTTCTATCCTGGTAGTCGACCTATGTAGCTGTTGGTGGGTTGTAGTTTACTGACTTTCGCCTCCACGGGTAAATACTTGAGAAACCTTCCTTTCTACGGAGATGGCTTGCTATAAAAGAATGCTTGCGTGGATTAGGGGTCCAGTCCTCCTCGACCACTGTTTGTGCTGTTTGTTGGGAATAAGAGAGGCCCACAAACGCATACCAAATCAAAGAGCTGGAAGTACCAGGAGGTTGCAATGTGACCTCCAAAACAATATTTGTAGAGGGTCGTCGCTCATTGCGAAAATAAAGAAGCGAGGTTTTCTTGGTGACGCTTCCAAGGCTAGAATCGTGCAGCAAATTCCTGAAATGAAGAGATTGCCTTCCATCTGCCAGTGCGTCCCCTGTCTCGCTCTTCTCGTTTGAAGCTCTGTTTTCCGAGGCTCCGAATTTTTTGGGAACTCTAGATTCTTCCTATTTATATTGGCTTTTCTCCTCTCTCTCTATCTGGTGATCCCAAACGTCACACACCCACTGCTGGGTTCGAGCTCTTGATGCTGCAAGAGATGATAGGAATTTGAGAATGATACTGTTTCAAAATCTGGCTGAGGATTTTGATAGGTTAAGATCTTGAGTGACGATTATGTGCAAATACCAATTGAGGGACTAAGAGTAGAATAATTCAGCGGAAGAGGCTATCTGGTGAATCCAGCCATGCATCAAGAAGGTAAAAGCTACTACATGTAGTTTGAATCATATCATTCCTTGCACCCGAACCATTCGTCAAAGTTCTCTGTCCTCCAATTGAAATATACATGCTACATCGTCGTTCAACGAAGCAAACTGAGCTGAAGACAATTTTACTATCTGGATGCCGATTAAATACTGTCCTCTCAACCGCCTTTCAGTAAGAGAAATAAGGCTGTTCGTGGCAAACTCTGCTCAACATTTGTGTCTCTTCATATACGTCCCTCCTCGAAATCACCACCACCACCACCACCGCCTCCACCCCCGGCTGCTCCACTACCAGCACCACCGCCCCCGGCCGCTCCACTACCAGCACCACTCCCCCCGGCCGCTCCACTACCAGCACCACTCCCCCCGGCCGCTCCACTACCAGCACCACTCCCCCCGGCCGCTCCACTACCAGCACCACTCCCCGCGGCCGCTCCACTACCAGCACCACTCCCCCCGGCCGCTCCACTACCAGCACCACTGCTCCCGGCCGCTCCACTACCAGCACCTACGCCCCCGGTCGCTCCACCCCCAGTTACAGAACCATTGGAGCCGGTTGAACTTCCGCCAGAGGATGCTGTAGATGAGGATCCACCTGAAGGGCCTCCTGGAGAACCCTGTGATGGAGTACCTGGAGAGTTCACACCCGATGATAGACTATTTAAATCTGACATGCCAGGACCTGAGCTCACACTGCCGCGTGAGGAGGATGAGGATGAACTAAAGGGGTTGGGACCTTGTGACGACGAAGAGGAACTACCCGCTGCTTGGTTGCCACCCGGTGCAGCTTGATTGCCGCTTGACGAGGAAGATGAACCCCCTGGAGCTGGAGCCGGACCTGGAATGTTGCTTGAGCTCCCTGATGATGAGATCCCAGTATTTCCCGAGGAAGATACACTTGGTACTGAGGTACTATCGCCGGGAAGGACGGCCCAGCCGAACGGATTATCCATCTGGGGGACCGGCACAGGCCTAGCAATGAGGCCTGTAGGGAGGAGGAGACCAACGAGAATTAAATGGTAATGCATGTTGAATGACTAATGTCGAGGTAAGAGGCGTTCCTGCAAAGCCAGTTAAAAAGGAGTTCGTCGATTTCTGAAGAAGTGAACGCAGGGCAGTAAGACGATTGATTTTTATTCTTGAGGTGCCTTTAATTGATCCGTATAGATGATGCCCGATGGTTGCGGAAAAGGTTCCTATTTTATAGCTATCTTTCCGCTGACGGGGTGATCCAGGTTCTGCCTTCCCTCGACTCAGTATCAGCTTATTGTCTCAAGTCGAATGGTGTGAACATGGGATTGCTGCACGATGCGAGATAATATTCGAAAGCTTTCGAAAAAGAGTGCATGTTGCCGAGTTCAAGAGCACCTGGCAGCCCATGGCCCCATACTTTGCGTCTCGAACCCAGTCGAAAGAGATGCGGAAGTATCAGTGCCTGTTGTTGAAACAATATCGTTTATGGAAAACCCCCATGGCTGAAATGGTGAGAAATTCTGGCCCCATGCAACACCGTGCTGGGGACAGATCTTTGCGGTTCATGGGATGGTCGATGGGATCTTAGAGAATTTCTGAAGACTATACCAACACGGAAGCAATTCACCCCTTTTTCAAGAATGTGGGGAGGAAAAGATTGAGACCTGTAACAAAACAAGTTCCCGACACGGCACATCTGAGCGGCCCCATATACGGCTTTATAAGTTGGACGGAATGGTATAATTCTATGAATGCTTTGAAATACGAAATGAGTTGGACGGGATGGCATATGTCAGATGAAACAACACATGTGACGTTCCTGCATATTAGACAAGATAGACATGTTAGGAAGCATCTGCTGGGAAGGACGAATCAGAACTTTAAACAATCATAATATGCAAGTAAGCATCGACATGATAGAGCATCATAGAAAGTACATCCGTAGGTACTTTTGGAGACGAAGCCGCCCTTGGATTGGACTGGAGAAGTATTGACCTTAGTATAAGCGTAGGGGTGGTCTGAGAGGATGGCTGGCTAGCTCGCTAAAGTGGCAGCCTCCGGGTATGATTTCTCACCGCCTTCCAGGTCACTTGCAATATCCCAGTAGCTCAACAAAACATAGCTCGGTGCATTTTGAATCGCACAAAGAAGACGTTCGTAGAGGTGATTGTGTCAGTTGGAGGAATAATTCAATTAAGACAACAACCACGAAGCCATGGGGTCAATACGGCGAAGCAAGACTAAGCGTAGGACCAGGTACTAGCTCTGCTTGGAGGAGAAGGACTATATCATTGCTAACAGACGAAGGGACCTTGACCAGATTCATAACGACCTCCGCTCCCCAAAACACCTTGCCCAGCACAAAACCATCAAGCCAGCCGAGGACCTACCTGGCCTAGGGCAATTCTACTGTGTGGAGTGCGCCAAGTGGTTCGAGGGCGAGAACAGCTTGGTACAGCATAGGCGGGGAAAGAATCACAAAAGAAGGTTACACCCCCCCCTTTGTTCCGTTTATCAGAGTGAAGCACCTTTATAAGCTTTCTAACTCGTCACAGAGTACGCTCTTTACGTGACGAACCGTATACGCAGAAGGAAGCCGAAGCTGCAGTGGGCTTGAGGACAGACAATGGCACCAGGGAGAAAATAGCAGATGCAGCTTCAGCTTCAGCACAGCAGCCTGCGCCAATGGAGGTCGAGGACGCTATGAACCAGTCATACGTTCTATGAGGAACACATAGAAGGAAACGTTCCTATTCCAGGTCTACCCGGCAGCTTCGCAGCGCACATTACAAAGACAACTCTCCAACGCCAGGTTTCAGACCCTCAACAATGCCCGTCTCAATCACTGCGGGGACCTCCAAAGTAATTTCGCCGCAAGTTACCGTCAATCTTTATCATTGATCGCGACGACACGGAATCGCTAGGGAGGTATCAGAGCCTTTGTCAACCGTATAAGAAAGATTACGTTTACCGCTCAGAGTGGAAATCATGATGACAGCCGCTGATCAGCACCTCAAAATACCCGAGCGCAGATTTTCTGAAGCAGATTTTCTGAAGCAGATTTGGTCTCAAGACTTTGTTACCCGAAGCAGCTGCGTTCCGCGAATCGAGGGACCCGTTGCACCCGAGAAAGGGCCTTCAAATAATTTTAGCCATATCAAAGACTAGATCCTGAAGCTTGAAGACTATTTTGGCTATGAGATCAGTCTATATCTATTCTGTGTATTTATCTATCTCAAGTTGCCTATAGTCTATCCCAACCCCTACATTCTTCCCCTAACTTCCGAGTAACCCCCCCCCAAAACCAAATCTCCCAAACCTCTCCGCCTTCACCCACACTAATTCCCCCCCACAATCCTCCCCTCAAAATCCTCCCCCTCTGAAGCCCCTACCCCAAAAAGCCCCCAATTCCTCACACACACCGACTCCACTACCTCATCTCTCATCCTCCTCCCCGCTTCCACCAACCTCCCATATCCGTCCTCCCCTCCATCCCTCCCTCCATCTTCGTTCATGGGGTTGCCGGCAGGCGTAGATCGAGCTGGCGCTAGACTCTCACCGGGAATATGCGGGATATTGACCGTGATGACGATATCGGTAGATTGCGGCACCAGCCGGATAAGGGCCAACAGGATGGTAGAAGTAGGCTGGGCGGTTGGGCCAGGGGGTGTCGTTGTAGCATGCAGTGTCAGTGCAGGAGTTCCGGAGCTGCACCTCAAAACAGTATCGATTAGCACACACAAACCACCAACCATCCCAAACCCCGCTCAGCCAAAACCCACCCCAACAGGAAAAGCTTACACATACGGAAAATTGCCCAACCGCACCTCCGCACTCTCAAGCACCGTACACTCATCCCCTTCAGCAACAACATCCGCGAGGTGGAACCTTAGGGCTTCGGCGTCGGTGTCTGGGTCCGGGTGCACGCGCTCGGCGAGGTCGAAGAGGAGGGAGGTGAGGCCGGTGGTGGAGAGGTAGGCTTCTTGGTTGTCGGGGACTTGGCGGATTGTGCTGTTGGGGGGGACGGGGGGGTTAGGGGGGGTGGTTGTTGGATGTTTGGGGGGATGACGGGAGGTTAGAGAAAAAGGCGAGGGGAAAAGGAAGGGATGTGGGGTGGGATGTGGGAGGGGTTGGGGGGGAGGGATGACAAGAAATGTGAGGCAATGAGACACCAACGACAGCATCCTCTTGAAAAAAAACACGAACAAACCCCAGCACAGAAACACCCCCCTCCTCCCTAACCCAAACCCCACTCCCCAACCCCACCTCACCCCCCCACCTCCAAAACCCCCCCAAAAAATCAAACTCACCTAACATCAGCAAACCCCCCCGGAATCCCCGCCGTAATCGCCCCCCCAAAAAGCTCCGTATGCCTAAGACCCGCCGCCGCCATAACTTCCCACTTTTTCTAATCTTCTCTGTTCCTCTCTCTCAAAAAAAAAGAGGAATGCAAATTTCGAAACTCAAAGCTAAGAAAACACACGAGTCAATGCAGACGTTTCGCCATAGCGCATATATGTATGCCGGATTCAGGCGGTTTTTTTGTTATCAAAGATCCTGGAGATTTCTAGGCAGCGCAGGCGGCGGGTTTATGTAGGCATCGGTAGGTGGCAGCGCGAGTGACCAACACACTTACTGTACGAGCAGCGAATGAAGAGGGATTTTGATAATAAAAAGAAAGGGTTCTGGGGTATTGAGTCGCTAGGTTTTTGTAGAGTTGTTGTTATTGTTGTGAGGGGTGGGGGTTGGGTTGGGTTGTTACTTTGGGGGATGGGGGGTTAGGGTTAGGGTTATTGGACTGGAGGCCTGTCATTACATTCTCTCGGGGTATCAGATGATTTAAAAGCGAGAGAATCCTTGGTTCTAGAAGACAATACTTTTGCGACGATTTAATTGTATTTCCTTTTGCGTTTGGACTGTAACACATTTCAGCAACGTTCGCGAGTCAACTCAGATTCAAAAAATCTTATTTCCTCGCCACATCATCCACCACCCCTTCGTCTCCTCCTCTCGACCCCTCGTCCTCCTCCGAGTCCTCAACGACCACAGCTTCCGCACTGCTACTTCGCTCTTCGCCCTTCTCAGCTTTCATCTCCCTAAACTTCCTCCCCACCACCGCCATCACCTCCTTCTGACCCAGTCCCTCATTCTCCCTCTTTAACCTAGCAAAGTTGACCTTCATAAATTTCTGGTACTCCGACAAGCCGCCCATCTTGCCGTCATTGGCCGCTCTCGGCGCCGGCTGCACCTGCACCAGCTTATTCTTGCACGAGCCACAGGAATGACGGGAGGGGTCGATAGACTTTGAATGGCGCTTGAATTCCATGCCGCAAGACGTGCAGGCCCAGATGTATTTGTAGGCGATAGTGTAGCTGTGTTTGGTTGTGACATGGATGTTGCGGTGGGAGAACGCGGCGGTGCATTTACGGGCCCTGATGTGGGGAGAGAGAATTAGGCTGGATGGATTGGGGATGGTGGAGGACTTGGACAATGAGAAAGGAGATCGAACGGGGGCGGTACCATGCTTTGAATTCTTTGCCATGAGGGTTGTTCTTGACCCCTGAGATCATGAAGTTTGCTAGGTGACAGTACTCGTGAGCGATTACGTTAATGAGACGATCTATGTGTTCAATTAGTGGTTTTTCTTGTCGGCCGGATTAAAACGTGCAAACCTTCATCATCAATAACCTTCTCAGCAAGCTCGATTGAAGCATGGTGACGGTAGCTTGTTGTGATCACAGTACCATCTGTGCTCTTCGGCTTGAACGCTTCTCTTCTCCAATTTGCTCTCCCGGCTGTGGAGTTCAGTTTCTTGCTCCAGATGATATGAATGCCTCCGGCGGAAGAGGCCAGCGCGGAAACTTTGCCGTCATTGATAGTCTGATCAAGCTCATTTAGGAATGAAGTAGCGAGCTCGTATTTCTTCTCATTGAACGCTTTCCGTTGCTTTGCTGCTCGTTTGTCTATCTTAGGGCCTTTACTAGGACTTCTACGAGGAGATCCGGGAGACGGCGATTCTGCTTCATTATCTTCGCTGACAGAGAATAGCTTACGCCTCCTCGAGGTGTTTGGGGTCTTCTTTGGTGAATATTGGTCATTCCAGTCGTTCATGACTTCTTGACTCCAGAAAGCATCTATACTAGGGCGATGAGGAGATTGGGGAATGCGAATCCCTCCTGATGGAGAACGCAGCCTGGGTTTGGATGGACTTGCGGGAGGCGTAATAGGCCGTGCGCCTTCGAGGATCTTATGAGGTGATCTGGACCTCGGAGGAGAACTTTCTGTTTGTCAGTAGAAGCCAGAAATGGGGGTTTGTTAGTCTACGTACAATTGCAAGACTGCAGGAGCTGCATCACTATTCTGATCTTCAGAAGACCCGGGCTCAGTCATGGTGGACTGGCGTTTTGGTAAAATGTCGATAACTTCAGTCAACGGGTTTCGTGCAGACGGGACTGGCAGATAGGGCTTTCCTATCAGTAATTTGAGCTTGCTTGAAGGTCTTTGAGGGTCTTCTTCAGGTTTCTGCAGGGGCATATTTTCTCCATCGCTGGTAGAGTCGTCGATGACAAAGGGGTGAGATTTCCTGGACAAAGGCGTAGACACCTCCCTAGTCTGTGGGACACTTCTTTTGGGTGACCTCGTTGATACCATTTCTGATTCACTAGCAGATTCGTCTACAACAAAGTCTGAAAGATCGTCAAAATAGCTCTCGTCATCTGATCCAGATGCGTTCCCTTGAGGGATAAAGACTCTGTAATTTATAGGTTGCCTCGCCGTCCTTCTCGGACTCGAACGTACCTGTCTGACATCGTTGAGACTGCCAGCACTCGTCTTTAGCCCAGGGTTTTTGGCCTTTACGAGCCGTCCATCGGTAATTGGAAGTATGAGGGAATTGACTTGAGCAGTTCCGAGTGGTCGCTGACGGCGGGACTGCTTTTCGTTGCACGAGACATCGGTGACGGTCATAGACATATTACCATGATATTCATGAGCAGCAGCGCTCTCCACTATGCGCTTTGAATCATTGTACCCAAGAGGCACTTTGTTCCCATGCTCTTTCGTTAATACCTTTCTAGGTATCTTCGGAATATCTGTCCTAGACCGGCGTAGAATTGTCGAGACGTCTGGGAATTCCTTATCACTGTCGTAAACTGCATTCAATCTAGCCATCTCATGGATCTATGTTCGTATCCCGATCACGTTGCTAGCGCTCTATTGAGACCTGCCTGCCAAAAAAAGGGATGTCGTTGAGTAGAGTGCAAAAGTAAACAAAGAGGCGTTACTAGGGGCAACGCTTACTTCTGCAGAGGTAACTTTTGCGGCTTACTTGCAGGTCCTTCATATACAAGTTGCTTTGATAGTGCTTGTATGATTCATGTGCAAGCTTCTCTGGCCCCAATATGCACACAAATGCCAAAACAATGTAGTTTAATTGTACAATACTAACAATCATAACCAACGCCCATCAGAAAGACCACATCCTATGCGTCCATAGTGCACCATCTATGCGAAAAGACAAAAGGCTTTCGAAATAGTACTCCGGCCGCCAGCAACTTGAACTGATCCGAGAACGTTGTAATTTACAGCAAAACCATTCCCGCACCAACCAGCGCAGCTACCGTGACATATACCGCAAGTTGAAGCATACCAAAATCAAACCTGGGGACAGTAACCAAACCCGCTGAACTCTTCGTGCTGCTCGAGGAGCTGCTGGAGCCAGTGCCTGAAGGGCTGGAAGTGACGACGCCAGTGCCTGCCGGACCAGCTTGGCTTACCAACGCTTGACAATTTCCGTTGGATTTGGGGCTCTGCTTTGTAGCGGCACTATTGAAGTCACAGGGATTGGTGTTTGCCTTATTATTCGTGGTTTGGTTGAGGTAGAACTGATTGAAAGCCCAGGAAAGTCGTTCAGTAGAGTTACACATTGAGTATGCCCCATACGCTCCAGTGGTAGCGTTGGCGTTGATGCCCTCGCAGTAATTGCCGTTGTGCGGATCGCAGACATAGGCGAATTGAGTCGTGGAAGTGGTGTTGTCGAGGTTGGATTTGGCAACACAGGTCAGGTTCTGCATCATGCAGCCGCACAGCTGTGTGTTTGGGGTTGGAGGTAGTACGTCGCTCTTAGCCTTCCAAGTGGCATCGACACTCGGGCAAGCTTGAGGGCTATTGGTTGGGGAGTATAACGCCGATTGAACGCCAGTCGGGGTGACCTTGGCTATCTGGCTTGAAAATGCTGTGAAGTCAGGAAGCTTGGTGGCTTTGTTGTCGGTGCCCACGGAGACAAGACCTTCCATCGGTGTCAATAAACTCCACAGTATATTCCTGCAGCATACATAGACTCACCAAAATCGTTAGCCTCCTGGAAGTACATGTAAACAATACCACCAGACCACACTTTCGTCATGTTGGATCCGTATAGGGCCTGGACTTCTTCGAATTTCCGCGGTGGCGATGTGTTGCAACCATATTCAGCGAAGAACGCTGGCACATTATAGGAGGCAAATTCCGTTGTTCGGACATCGTACTTTGAGGTCTCGTAGGTGTCGGTACGTTTACACCACGAATAGATGTTGTATCCCCAGAAGTCGATAGCCTGCTCTGGTGGGCCGCAATCAAAGTAGTTTGCAAGCTCGGTTCGCGTTTCATCATCGTTGGTAGCATATCCAACTCCCATAGGTCGGTATTTCTTCTGGACAATATACGCTTTCATATCTCGTACCGCTGCCTTAACGAAAGCACTGGCGACAGTGTTATTTGGGGCATTCGAAACTTCGTTGCCTGCAAAGAAGCCAATGACGTTTGGGTAGTTCGCAAGAGAGTCAACAACTGCACTGTACCGGGAATACAACTCCTCGTTCCACATGGATGTATCCCGATTTATGGAAGTTGCAGGCTCTCCTAGATCTGAAATAACGTAGATGCCAGCATCTTGGAGCAGCTTCATACATCCCGAGTGATCAAGTGTGGGATTAATGGCGTACACACGGATCGTATTCGTTTGTAGCTGTTGCATAAGTGGGACATCTCGCGCGCAATTCGAAGGATTGGCCAGCGGGTCCTGGTAATTGGTACTACCACTGATCGTTCCGTTGGCAGAGAAATCCTCTATTGCACGTTAGATCTCCGGTCTATCGTGATAGTTTTAGGATACTGACGCTGATATGCCACACCCTTAATGAAGCTATACAGACCGTTTATCAGCGTATGATACAAACACATCTTCGTACTCCCAAACTTACAATTCCGTCCCATTGGTCTTGTAGAAGAACTTGGAACCCTAAAAGTCGAGATAGGTTAGCTAGAAACAGGGTAACATTTTATCAACTGAAAAGGCCACGAACCTTGATAACAATGGGATCAAGCTGGGCAACAACAGATGAAGTGAACAGGGCCGCTGCCACGATGGCAGCTGATGTGCACCCGAGGCCCTTCATCTTGATCAAAGCTGAAATGGAATATTGGTATGTATTGTAAGAAGCAGCCAGGTTCTGGTGTAACTATGCTGGGTTGCTGAACGCAGAGATGATGGCCCGGCAGGTTAAGGACAGTTCAGGAAGTAAACAGGAAGTCGCGGTCCAGGATAAAGGGAGTCAGGAGACCAAGCAGGTAACAAAGCGACCTTCTTGAACGAATGTGAACGATCAATACTGATCCCAGTTATATGAGAGAAGACAATCAACGAAGGCAAGAATGTTTGGGCGTTGACACGGTGTTGGCTCCTTGAAGTTGTTACTGTGTGTACGGACTCTACCTGGCATTACCCGATGCCGCGCAATCAAAAGAACTGGGATCACGTGATGTGCCGCAGCCGGCAGAGTAATCCTCTACTGTTTCATAACTGGCATCACCTCACTGTTCCTTCCATAAAGTAAGGTGAGGTCCTCACTCGTACAATGGTCGATTTCACACTCAGGAAAATACCACCAGCTGCCACCACATAGCAACGCAGTCGCAAACCGAACCCGGCAATTGCAACTCCGACGGCGGTCTTTACACGGTCGTGATATTCACTCCAGGGATTAATTACCATCCTTATTCCTATCCTTCCAAGATTTCGCAGAATTGGCGGAACCAACGGGAAACGCGCGAGTTAATATAATAAAATACCTGTTGAGATTACAGTGGAAGTACGGAGTACGGAAGTACGGAATACGGAATACTGTAAATTTATCGGGGGCTACAGCGGCAGAACCGCCGGCCTGTCCCCCTTTTCCCCCCTAAACGACTATCTTGAAGATCCATGCCGGTTCAGGCATATCCTTATGCTTAGGTAGTGCTCCAGACCAAACCGTTTGCGGCCATCTCGCCACTAAGCTCGCTGCAGCTATTTTTGGCTTGCAAAGCTCTTCGGCCAGCGATGATGCTATGATAAAACTCATGATTGGTGTAGAGTAGGTAGGCATTTGACGAAATAATGGTGATATTCCAATGCGAATAATACATCAGGTCTAGAAGATCGTCACAGAATATATAAAAAAAAATAGACTCGCAGATGGCAGGGTTTTAATTAGCAACACGGCGTCTCGAAGCTTCCAAGCAAAGCCGTTGGTATTATTATTATCATCATTATCATTGCGGTTGGAGGATGCGGTCATGGTCGTTGTATGTACTTTACCCACGACCGCCACCCGTCAAGCCCTTTCTGTCTTCTCCGGATGTCTAGGAGATTAAGTGCTTGGCGTAGGAAGGAGTTGCGTACGTGAATTATCATACCTGCCTTAGGAACCTGGGATACTGGGATATTCTTTGCCCAGCAATACAGTGATTCCTCAACTTTCTATAGTTCAACTTGCCAGTTCTGCCAGAGCATATCCGCAGAGCTGAATGATTAGTGTACGGCCTTTTGATTCGGAGACATGAACAATACCTTGACCGGCGGTTACCCTAATCCCCTGCGAAAAGGGTCTTGGATTTATGGTACGGAGCTAGTCCGTGTCGGTATCAAATACCTACAGTGGATCTCGTAAGCCGTAACCAAGTCAATTACACCAGGGGAAGTGACTTACTTTGATTCTCCTATTCCTCCTTCCCATCGAGATAACACTCTCAGCGTTTCACGTCTTTCGTTACTTTGACCCTCAACCCATCAGCCCGGTCGTTGGCGACATCTCGCTCTCACTTCAGGTGTCATTGAGTACGAGAAACGGTGCAGTACTATTCTAATTGCAGTGGATATTACAGCCGGTCGTAACAGCAACTGCGCGCTTTCCTCTTTCACTCTCGTTGCAAGTCAAAATCAACAATTACAACATCCACAATCCTTCATCTACGGCCACGGAAATAGGGAGCCGATCAAACCGATATAATCTCGTCGAGAATCTTTGGAGGTTTTCAACGGCTATACGTCGAGTTTCTTTCTTTCACCAGATCAACTAGTTTTCACGCGACAGCTTCCAGTTCACGACACCGAACCGCCTGGCTTGGCACTTCTTCACAATAGTAGAACTGGCAATCCTGTAAATGGAAATCATTTGATGTAAGTTCATTCTGATGCTTTTGAGAGACCGTATTTTGTTGCCTTCACACTTTGCACAGTCCTCTTGTTACGCACGCCGCAACAACGCAATTCCCCTCGTCTCTCTCTTTGACTGACAATCAGCAGCAGCACGAAAGTTTCACCTATTCCTAATCATGTCCGGCCATCCACAAGGTCAGTACGACGATGGCTATGGCCATCAACCCCAGGCGACAGATTCGTACTATCAAGACGAACACGACCAAGGCTACTATGATCAGCACCAAGACTATCACGGTGGTCAACAGCAAGAATACCAACAGCAACATGGAGGTGCCGGTTATTACGACGAGGCGTAAGTTTATGTTTGAAATTATCTTTTATTCCGCTCACGTTCAGTAGTGGCTATTACAATGCCGACGCGCATGATCCGCATCAGCAAGATGGAGGATACTATGAGGGCCATCAAGGCTATCAAGATGAGTATTACAATGATCAATATTACGACCAAGGTACACCGGCTGCTGGTCAGCAACCTCAACACGGGCAAGCAAACTATGGGTTCGTACAATGAGAAGATTGAACGGCTTCCAGTAACATTAACATCTATTAGGGCCAAACCTAGACGTCGCGGTCACGACTCAGAGGAGGATTCCGAGACGTTTAGCGATTTCACCATGAGATCGGATATGGCTAGGGCCGCTGAAATGGACTACTACGGCCGGGGCGATGAGCGCTACAACAGCTACAACGAAGGTCAACCTGGTGGTCGTGGGTACCGGCCACCATCGTCCCAAATCTCTTATGGAGCAAACCGATCCTCTGGTGCATCGACACCTGTGTATGGCATGGATTACGGAAACGTGCTTCCAGCTGGGCAACGATCCCGAGAACCTTATCCTGCATGGACTTCTGATGCTCAAATTCCCCTTTCAAAAGAGGAAGTCGAAGACATCTTCATGGATCTAACGGCCAAATTTGGTTTCCAGAGAGACAGCATGAGGAACATGTACGATCACTTCATGACCCTGCTAGATTCTCGGGCATCTCGCATGACCCCCAACCAAGCTTTGCTATCACTTCATGCCGATTACATCGGAGGCGACAACGCCAATTACAGGCGTTGGTACTTCGCAGCACACCTTGACCTCGATGACGCTGTCGGATTTGCCAACATGAAACTTGGAAAAGCGAATCGTAGGACTAGAAAAGCGCGTAAAGCTGCCAAGAAGAATCAACAGGATCCCCAAAACGAAGAACAAACCCTTGAGAATCTAGAAGGCGACAATAGTTTGGAGGCTGCAGAGTATCGATGGAAAACTCGCATGAATCGTATGCCTCAGCATGACCGCGTCCGACAAATTGCTTTGTACTTGCTCTGCTGGGGAGAAGCCAACCAGGTGCGTTTTATGCCTGAGTGTATGTGCTTCATCTTCAAGTGCGCTCTCGACTACATGATGTCCCCCAATTGTCAGAATCGGGTCGAGCCAGTCGAAGAGTTGACCTATCTCAACAACGTGATAACTCCTCTGTATCAATATTGCAGAGACCAGGGTTACGAGATTGAAGATGGCAAGTATGTTCGCAGGGAGAGAGATCATAATCAAATCATTGGCTACGACGACATCAACCAGCTGTTTTGGTACCCTGAAGGCATTGAAAGGATCGTCTTCGAAGACAAGTCGAGAATGGTCGATGTACCAACGTCGGAGCGCTACCTAAAGCTAAAAGAAGTGAACTGGAAGAAGGTCTTCTTCAAGACATACAAAGAAACTCGATCATGGGGCCACATGCTCGTCAATTTCAACCGTATCTGGGTCATTCACGTCACAACCTTTTGGTTCTACACAGCCTACAACGCGATCACTTTCTACACTCCTCACTATCAGCAGCAACTAGGCACGAAGCCAACAGCGGCAGCTCAGTTCTCTGCGATTGCCCTGGGTGGTACTCTCGCCTCTTTGATCATGATTGCGGCAACCTGTGCGGAGTGGACTTACGTACCGCGCCGATGGGCTGGGGCTCAGCACTTGACCAGGCGCCTGCTGTTCCTCATCGGTATTTTCCTGATCAATCTTGCACCCAGTGTATACATTTTCGGATTCGCCAATAACAAGACTATCTACAACGCAAAGATCGCCAAAACCCTCGGCATAGTACAGTTCCTGGTCGCCCTCGCAACGTTTTTCTTCTTCTCTATCATGCCCATTGGTGCTCTCTTCGGCAGCTACCTCACCAAGAAAAACACGCGGCAATACGTGGCCAGCCAAACTTTCACCGCGAGTTGGCCACGTCTACTTGGTAACGATATGTGGATGTCCTACGGACTGTGGGTCTTGGTGTTCGGGGCAAAGCTCGCGGAATCTTGGTTTGCCTTGGCTTTGTCTTTCCGTGATTCTATCAAGATTCTGTCGGAAATGAAGATTAGCAGGTGCGCTGGCGACGCGATCATCAAGGACATTCTCTGCAAACAGCAACCGAGAATCCTCCTCGGCTTGATGTTCGTCGTTGATCTTTGCTTATTCTTCCTTGATACGTATTTGTGGTACGTTATCTGGAACACCACCTTCTCAGTCGCCCGCTCTTTCTACCTCGGTGTCTCCATCTGGACCCCGTGGAGAAACATCTTCTCCCGATTGCCAAAGCGCATCTACTCAAAGGTCCTGGCTACCACGGATATGGAGATCAAGTACAAACCAAAGGTGCTTATCTCCCAGATCTGGAATGCCATTGTCATATCTATGTACCGAGAGCATCTACTGGCCATTGACCATGTACAAAAGTTGCTCTACCATCAAGTCCCATCGGAACAAGAAGGGAAGCGGACGCTGCGCGCACCGACGTTCTTCGTTTCTCAAGAAGATCACTCATTCAAGACCGAGTTTTTCCCAACACAAAGCGAGGCAGAACGCCGAATATCATTCTTTGCTCAGTCCTTGTCAACACCTATTCCCGAGCCTCTACCGGTTGACAACATGCCAACCTTTACAGTGTTGATACCACACTACGGGGAGAAGATACTGCTTTCTCTTCGTGAAATCATTCGTGAAGATGAGCCATATTCGCGAGTAACGCTTCTGGAGTACCTCAAACAGTTGCACCCCCACGAGTGGGATTGCTTCGTCAAGGACACCAAAATCCTTGCCGATGAAACTTCTCAGTTTAACGGTGACTACGAAAAAACCGAGAAAGATACTGCGAAGAGCAAGATAGATGACCTTCCTTTCTACTGCATTGGTTTCAAATCTGCTGCCCCTGAATACACATTGCGAACACGGATCTGGGCATCCCTTCGATCTCAAACGCTGTACAGAACAATTTCTGGATTTATGAACTACAGTCGTGCGATAAAGCTTCTGTACCGTGTCGAGAATCCAGAAGTTGTCCAAATGTTTGGCGGTAACTCTGACAAGCTTGAACGTGAGCTTGAGCGTATGGCTCGGCGCAAATTCAAGATCATAGTATCGATGCAGCGTTATGCCAAGTTCAATAAAGAGGAGCGAGAGAATACCGAATTCCTTTTAAGAGCATATCCAGATCTGCAAATCGCATATCTTGATGAAGAGCCTCCAGCGACTGAAGGCGACGAGCCTCGACTGTACTCTGCTCTTATAGATGGTCACTCCGAACTTATGGACAACGGTATGCGTCGGCCTAAATTCCGCATTCAGTTGTCTGGCAATCCCATACTAGGTGATGGCAAATCAGACAACCAGAACCACTCGCTTATCTTCTACCGCGGCGAGTACATCCAACTTATTGACGCTAACCAGGACAATTATCTCGAGGAATGCCTGAAGATTCGAAGTGTTCTCGCCGAATTCGAGGAGATGACAACTGACAACGTCTCTCCCTATGCTCCTGGGCTTGCTCCTACTAAGACTAATCCTGTAGCTATCCTCGGTGCTCGTGAATACATTTTCTCGGAAAATATAGGTATTCTTGGTGACGCTGCCGCCGGAAAAGAACAAACATTCGGTACCCTGTTTGCCCGTACTCTTGCGCAAATCGGAGGCAAGTTGCATTATGGTCACCCAGATTTCCTTAACGGTATTTTCATGACAACTCGTGGTGGTGTGTCCAAAGCGCAGAAAGGATTGCACTTAAACGAAGATATCTATGCTGGTATGAACGCCTTGCTTCGTGGCGGAAGGATAAAACATTGCGAGTACTATCAATGCGGGAAGGGCCGTGATCTCGGGTTTGGGTCTATACTAAACTTTACGACAAAGATTGGCACAGGAATGGGAGAGCAGATGCTTTCGCGGGAGTACTACTACCTTGGCACTCAATTACCCCTGGACCGCTTCTTGTCCTTCTACTACGCCCACCCTGGCTTCCACATTAACAACTTGTTCATCATCATGTCGGTCCAGATTTTTATGCTTTGTATGATTAACCTTGGCGCACTACGACATGAGACCATCATCTGCACTTACGATCCGAACAAGCCTCCGACAGACCCGCTACGACCCACAGGATGTGCGAATCTTACTCCAGTGATGGACTGGGTGTATCGATGTGTTGTGTCTATCTTCATCGTCCTGATCATCTCTTTCCTTCCCCTCTTGGTCCAAGAACTCACAGAGCGAGGCTTTTGGCGTGCCATCACCCGTCTGGGTAAGCATTTCGCCTCGCTGTTGCCTGTATTCGAAGTGTTTGTCTGCCAGATCTACGCCAATTCCCTCAGCCAAGATCTATCATATGGTGGTGCTCGCTACATCGGTACCGGTCGTGGTTTTGCAACCGCGCGGATTCCTTTCGGTGTTTTGTACTCAAGATTTGCGGGGCCATCAATCTATCTAGGTTCGCGCCTGATGATGATGTTGCTCTTCTCGACCCTGACTATTTGGGGGGTGTGGCAAGTGTACTTCTGGGTATCCTTACTCGCATTCTGCGTATCGCCTTTCATATTCAACCCTCACCAATTTTCGTGGAACGACTTCTTTATTGACTACCGTGATTTCCTAAGATGGCTCTCCCGTGGCAACTCAAGATCTCACGCCTCTTCGTGGATTGCTTTCTGCCGCCTGTCGCGAACACGCATTACTGGTTACAAGCGGAAGAATCTTGGCGATCCGTCATCGAAAATGTCCGGGGATGTCCCTCGTGCACATTTCTCCAATATCTTCTTCAGCGAAATCATTGCACCCCTACTGCTTGTCGCGGCCACCCTCATACCCTACCTCTTCATCAACTCTCAGACTGGCGTCCAAAACAACCCGAAACCCACCAATTCTCTAATCCGAGTCGCGGCAGTTGCATTCGCACCAGTTGCAATCAACGCCGGAGTTCTGGCGGGCCTGTTTGGAATGGCATGCTGTATGGGTCCTCTTCTAAGCATGTGTTGCAAGAAGTTTGGATCAGTCTTGGCCGCAATTGCCCACGGAGTAGCTGTTTTCATGCTACTGGCTTTCTTCGAGGTTATGTTCTTCCTCGAGGGATGGGTCTTCTCCCGGGCTCTTCTGGGCATGATTGCCGTCGTTGCGCTGCAGCGATTCATCTATAAGCTCATCATCGCCCTCGCTCTTACACGTGAGTTCAAGGGAGACTCTTCAAACATTGCATGGTGGAGTGGGAAGTGGTACTCTATGGGATGGCAAGGCTTCTCGCAGCCTGGGAGAGAGTTCCTCTGCAAGATTACTGAACTTGGCATGTTCGCCGCGGACTTTATTCTTGGCCACGTTATACTCTTCATCATGCTTCCGGTGATCGCCATCCCATACATCGACAAGCTCCACTCCGTGATGCTATTCTGGCTCCGACCAAGGTATGATTCAAAGTCAAATTTCCTGCTCATTCGCTTTTCGCTAACTGTGCTCTAGCCGTCAAATCAGACCTCCTATATACTCGTTGAAGCAATCTAAGCTTCGAAAGCGCAGAGTCATCCGCTTCGCCATTCTCTACTTCCTAGCCCTCATCATCTTTGTTGCCCTCATTGCTGGACCAGCGGTCATTGGCAAGTTGAAAATCAAACTACCGTCGATTCCCATGCAACTCATGCAGCCTACGGGCCAAGACAACAACGATACCACAACAGGCTACACTGGATCCGCCCTGATCAGTCTCCCGGGCATGACGGGAGGAGCTGCGGCTACCTCAGGTGGATCTTCAGCAGCGGCAACGTCGTCGGCATCGAGTACCGCTTAGACTGTTGACATTTCCTGCTAGATTTTAATATAGAGGAAGTGAGGAGGTGCAACACGCATTGTACAAACCCTCAGCCGCGAGATTGAGTACCTCGACTTCCCACCCGGCAAAACTCCAATGTTCTTTCCTTTCGTGGTGAGGGATTCACGGCGTCTAGGAACATAGACAGACTGTTGCCTCATTCATTTATCGTGCTGCGTATACAAGACGCAACTGTAACTTTCCAGAGCGACACGGTGCGAATCTTGAATCTTGGCTTGTTTGGTGGGAGACGAGGAAGCGTTTCAGCATTAATGGATGATACTTTTTAGCATGTCGCATATTGGAAGTAGTCTGGGGTTTTTTGTGGTTTTATTGTGGTCTGATGAATACGAAAGCCATAGAGCAATTAGAAGAATGTACTCGCTTCAGCAATCGCTGGGTTATTATTCGGGTTCACCAATATTTGATCGTTGTTATGTGCTTTTGACTAAGTGCTTGGTTCATTATTGACTGATTCTTTTAACCCTGGGCCTCAAATAGTAAGGTCGCTGATTCTTCTGAAACCGAATTTGATCCTCTGTTGCACCACTTCCGACCTGCTCGAAAAGAAAGTCTGTACCACCGAAACGCCCTTCTCAAGTTGATCTGCTTGCAGACCTTCCCAATCAATCATGGAAGATTACAATCTGTATAGGATTGGGCAGAAGTCAAGAACAATTGATCGCTAAATGGCTCCCAAGCTTGGGGCCGCACTGATAGTTCACCGTATCATCAGACCGGATTCCTTAGAAGAAACCATCGCTGATAGTACGTTTGGGCCATCAATCAGTCGGGACCATCTCGAGGTCCACAACGCGACGCTCTGCCACTGATCTTTGAGTTTTGCCGACATCAATTCAGGGATTACAGGAACCGGTGTCCCCTGGTGCAGGATACTTTTGTGGTAACGGTAATCAGCGAGGGATTGACTCATGTAACTTTTAGGGAATTTCAGATGGAACAGCAGCTGATAGTGGCTTTATAAGGAATTATTAACAGTCCATAGTCTAAAACCACGCGTCTTGATCGCAGTGGGCCATGTCCATCCGTGGACCCCACGCCCAGGTTGCCATCCTTGATAAGGAAGCTGTAAGAGAGCCATCCAAACCCCGTCCCTCGGTATATCTGCGAAATAGAGAAAGTGGCTATGTTATTTCTGGGAGCAGGGCCTGCTCGCTCTACGGTGACAAAACAATTTCCTAAGGATACCTTACTTATGACTTTCATGCTCGTTGAGATGATTTTCAAAATGAAAGTCGCTTATACATAGATTTTGGGCTGGCTGCCCTTCGCATTAGGGAGGTCCGGCTGAGAAGACAGCCATATCACATTACGAGGATATATTCTAATGAAGTAGGTCGGAAAGTTGAAGAGGGCGTGCCGCATGCTTCTATCATATGGAAAACAGTACCGAGCCTTTTCTCAGACAGAAATCGATCTTTTGAACAGGTCCTGACGGCACAAGGAAAGCATCCTGCCCTGAGGGACCGTACTTTGACGACCCCTTCAGAGCTCTTAATGTACGCCCTATCCGATTTCTCAACGGAAACGCACGCCCAGACGACACGGCTGATGGTGACAAGCCTTGTAGTTTTGCAAAGTCAAACTCGTCCTTGATTAAGGTATAGAGTAAACGCTGTAAGAAACCAGAAGAATTTGATGCTGATATTGAGTGGTCAGATGTGCTGCAATAGACCTTGGGCGTACTGATGCATACGTGTTCATGATAGAGTGTTTCGACTTGTAAACGTAAAAGATGTACGATGCTTGATATGATGAACTTTCTACATCCGCGTTCTGTCATAAAGTGCAAGCTATCAATATGGACTAATCAGAAACACTAGTGGCAGAAATTGATGCTTAGTCAGGATATCCAGCTGGAAGCTGGAGCTTTGCCTTAACGGGGTTAGTGTGACACGTCTGAGAACGTGAGGCAACTGGAGCTCCGCGAAGTCCCGACTTTCAATGGCGCAATGGATCTGCAAGACGCTCAAAGCTGGCTCGTAGACGTCTTGAATGAGGTATCCGTCCAATTTCAAAAGGTCCCTGGTTCAGCAATTCTCCTAAGATATATCAAGTCAAGCTACCAGAACGATCCGGTGCGCTCTGCGGTCGAGCTCTTTCTCTTCCTCTTCGCCGTTAGGTACCTACTTGCACCTAAGTACTCGACGCAGAAGAAGAGCTACGTAACATTGTCGGAAGAGGCTTGTGAACCACTCCTGTCGCTATTGCGACCTTCTGACTTTGATTTAGGAGGTCGACGAGCTGGTGGAAGACTGGACTCCTGATCCCCTAGTTGCGTCTCAAACTACGTTCGAGGAAGCCGAGAATGAGAAACGGCCAGTCATCATTGGGTAAGTATTAGCTATTCCATCAGAGGTATATGACTACTAGAATACTGATCGCGCTCCAGGCCTACCGGGCCCAAGTCGAAGCTATCGAACGGGCGAACGGTGACAAACCTTGCGTCATATAACTTCTACAATCTTGTCGCAAACGAAGCCCTCAAAGAGAAAGCCATCCAGACCCTAAGAACATATGGTGTAGGCCCATGTGGTCCTCCAGGCTTCTATGGGACGCAGGATGTACATATGAAGACAGAGGCCGATATAGCTACGCACCTCGGGACTCCTGCTTGCATCGTATACGCGCAAGCGTTTTCTACAATACCGAGTGTCATACCCGCATTCTCAAAGAGAGGGGACATCATTGTCGCTGATGAGGCGGTCAACTATGCGATCCGGAAGGGCATTCAAATATCCCGGAGCACTGTCCGGTGGTACAAACACAATGATATGGAGGACATGCAGAGAGTGCTGCAGAGGGTGACGAAAGAGCAGGCAAAGAAGCCGTTGACCAGAAGGTTCATTGTGACCGAAGCGTTGTTCGAGAACGTGGGGGACATGGTGGATTTGCCGAAACTCGTACGTTTCATCTGACTACTTCTTTCCTGAAACTCATGACTAGGAACAGATCGAACTCAAGCTCCGCTACAAGTTCCGACTCATCCTCGACGAGACCTGGTCCTATGGGGTTCTGGGACGAACCGGTAGGGGGATCACCGAGCACCAGAACGTGGACGCTACTGGTGTTGACATGATCATTGGCTCACTAGCGGGGCCTCTATGTGCTGGCGGTGGTTTCTGCGCCGGTTCCGAAGAGATCTGTGAGCACCAACGCATATCGGCTGCGTCTTATACCTTCTCCGCCGCTCTACCTGCAATGCTGGCCACGACAGCCAGTGAGGCGCTGCTCATGTTGCAGAATTACCCCGAGATACTGTCCCAGGCACGGGAAAACATCAAGACTATGTGGGCGCAACTGGATCCGAGGAGCGATTGGGTGCACTGTACTAGCGCCATTGAGAATCCCATCATGCTTCTTGCCCTGAAGCCGGATGTGATTGCGAACAAGAAGTTAAGCACAGGCGATCAAGAGCAGCTGTTGCAGGATGTCGTTGACGAGGTGAGTTGATGACATGGCACGATGTCAAACACGAAGACCGTCAGCTGACGCGGACTTTTAGACGTTGGTAAACGGGGTATTGATCACAAGGTTAAAGAGTATGCCTCGTGCCATCAACGCAACGACGAAGGAAATTGGTTGGGAACTACAACCAGCACTCAAAGTTTGTATTACTACCGGGCTGACGAAAAAAGAGATGGAGAGGGCTGGGATTACAATTAGGCATGCGATCACCAAGATAGTTAATAGGCGGAAATGAAGGCTCCTCCACAATATTGTAATATCTTAATATGGAGCATATCTCTCCGGTAGCGATCGCCCGACCGTAAGGCCATTGCGTCTCCCGAGCGAGATTCGAGGCTTGGGTTCGAGTTATATCACACCCATCCGTCCACTGAACGATTCCCAGGTAGAATCCTATCTCTCGAGAAATGCCCAAAACCGTTCCAATCACACAGACTTCTCCCTCCTTCCTTCTGGAAGCGCAGGCAGTGCAGCTATCACGAATGATCCACCAGGGTAAGGTAGCTGTCTGGTCCTGTGGCATAGCTTTAGGAACGTGCATATGTCTGTCTACTTTAGGGACAGTAGTCTCGCTGTTTCCACCAGAATCCTTCTGGAACCCGGTACTCCGTATACATTTGGTATTCATGCTGGGTGTGCGGGGCGTTGGACTCCTCGTTGTGGGTTGCGATGTAGTGATACAGACTCTAGATCAAGCCCTATATTCAGGTACAGGTACGGAATACACAATGGAACTGTGCCATGCGGGGCGGGAAAGGGAAAGGGAAAGTGCAGCCAATCAGAGGCGGAGGCATGGGAGGGGTACTGCGAATCTGACGATAAGCGCCCGTTTGTTAATAGGATTGCCCGAGAGGACGACCCCATGTTGAGCCCCAACTCCCTCTCCCGTAAATCCGTCCTGATTTCTCGAATCTGAACGACCTCGCGTCAGGATTGAATGATTGGATTAATCCCACGCCGTCCATGGCTGCGGAGTCGAGGCCGTGGATCGCCGCGTTTGTGTCAGGATGCGCTCACATCTAATGCCCCAATGCCATCGTGCATCAGGAAACCTAGACTCTTGTTTGCGCCTTCTTTGTGAAGCAGATTGACTTCGACTGGATGTTTCCTTCATTTCCGTCTTCTTCAAGGGCTTGCCAAGGTACCTGGTCGGCCCGGCCAGGAAGGTGAATGGGCATTAGACGTTCTATCCTTCCTGCATCGTGGGGTATGAGATTCAGAATTAGGTACTTAGGGCTTCACTGCTCTTGCCGCCTTTCGGTGAAACATTTCACCCGCCCTCCCCCCCCCCCCCACCACTCTATCCATTCACTATCTTAAGGTACCTTTACCTTAACACATCTGACTTCTACTTCTTCTTTTCTTTTCTTCTTCCTTTGATTGCCTTCACCACCTTCACCTTCACCTTCATCATACGAGAAACACTGTTGCAAGCGTCAGGGACGCATTGATCTTCTACATTCCTTTGGAAACACAGCACGAGAACATCGACTGTTTCTCACCAACGATCCTTTCAGACCACGCCTCCTCAAGTGCCGCAGCCGTAACTACGCATTAATCCACTCAGTGTCCGTTGTCATTGTACCATACGTGTAACGGAAAGAATTTGATTGCAGCTTCCATTGTTGGTTACAACAAAGACACGTGCGTGTTCATTATTTACATATCCCTTGACCCTAAACCTCCAATCCCTTGCTCCTCGATCTCAACATTGCTCTAACACCGCTGAGCGGTAACAGTTCATACCTTGACCGTATCGAGTACACAACCTTTCCAACAGCCACAGTTATCTTTGCAAGATGAAGACTGGATTCTTCTGTATCGCTGCTCTATCCTTGGTCCAGCTTGCTGTATCGCAGCCTCATCGTAAGAAATCTCTTGGCTTGCTTCGTGTTGACATGGTTTGACAGTAAAGATAGGTCAGCAGCAACACAAACACGGGAAACGCCAAGACGTCGTTACGGATGTTGTCACAAACGTGGCTTATGTTACTATGGACGCCGAGGACGTTGTCGTCTACGTGGACCAGAACGGCAAACCTATCTCTACCTCGACTAAGTACAGCAACCACCATGGACCTACTACGACCCCATCTCCGTCTCCGCTAAGCGCGCCAGCGTCAACCCAAAAAGCGGTTTCAAACCCACCACCAGCTTCTAAAGTTGCTGTAAGCAGTCCGCTACCGCCACCTCCTCCGTCGTCGGATCCTGCATCGCTACCATCGTCACAAGCTGCGCCGCCGCCAGCTCCATCATACTCTGCTCCTCTACCCCCGCCCCCTCCCCCGCCATCTTCCCGACCAGCACCACCGAATCCGGCCCCTTCATCAACTAGTTCATCGGCCCCTGTCCATTCAAGTTCGCCCCCTAGTGGTCCGAGTGGTGGCGGACCTGGTTTCAGCTCTGGAGTTTCTTACTCACCGTATAATGGCGACCAAACCTGTAAGTCAACATCACAAGTAGCAGCCGATCTCCAGGGTGTTAGCGGCTACGATGTAATCCGCCTATATGGCACGGACTGCAACCAAGTCGCGAACGCAATCGCTGCAACAAAGGGAAAAAACGTCAAGCTCTTCCTCGGCATATTTGATCTCGGCAGCATCGCAGATGAATGCAAAACAATTACCAGCGCCGTCAACGGTGATTGGAGCCTTGTCAATACAGTCAGCGTCGGCAACGAATTGGTCAACAACGGTGGAGCCTCAGTCGGTCAGGTCACTGCAGCTATCGGCCAAGTTAAATCTACACTCAAAGCCGCGGGCTACAATGGTCCTGTGGTCACAGTCGACACCATGATCGCCATGAAAGCCCACCCCGAGCTCTGCCAAGCCTCCGACTTTTGCGCCATCAACTGCCACGCCTTCTTCGACGGCAACGTACTTCCCCAGAATGCCGGCGACTTTGTACAAGGCTGGGCCAAACAGGTCTCTCAGGCTGCGGGCGGGAAAACCGTGGTGATCACCGAGACGGGATGGCCCACACAAGGAAATACTAACAACAAGGCTGTGCCGTCAAAGGAGAATCAGCAGAAGGCTCTTGATTCGATCAAGACCAGCTTTTCGAGCAACGCGATCTTGTATAACATGTTCAATGATGCGTGGAAGAAGGATAGTGCAACTACGTTTGGGGCGGAGAAGTTTTGGGGGATTCATGGGGACGCGCCTGCTTAGGCCGGGCGTGGATCGCGTCTTTTCCTTTTCCTTCTCTACCTCGTTCCCTCTGTTGAACAAAGGGCCATGCGAGTGTATTGGTACTAAAGCATGCACATACATGTGGGGACTTGTCCAATAATGATCGCCTTGGAGGCAACCTTTACATCTTTTTGATGATGATTGCTCAGTGGTAATCTGGATACAACCGATCGTTTCTTCGAATCATTCGGCGGGGGTGTAGCGTTGGTCTTTTTTTTTCGCAATGGGGATTTTTTCGATTCTTTCGATTCTATGTACATACGATAGGGCGCCAGCATCATTTATTCCTCTTGAATCTGCTACGGGTGTTTTGGTGTCTTGAGTGGGCCAAGTGTGGGAAAGCCATCGTTGTTTGCTCGAAGACTTCGCGGGTTCGTAGGGCTTTGGCAAACGTGTGCCTCGTTTGCGTGTCCCTTTCCTCCCTGTCCTGACTGACTGACCTCCCACATGAGCCAGCTCTATACATACCTATGTACCTTATGATTGATTGAGTGAGTACCTTTTTTTCGGTTCTTGGTTCGATGAGCAATCTCTTGCTAAGTATCCCGTTTTGTATCTCTTTTGAGATGAATGGATGAGGGAGGGGGGAGGGGGGAGAGGGGAGCGTGGTGGGGGGGAGGTGGGAGGGAGGGGGGAAGGTGGGAGCGTGGTGAGGAGGTGAGAGCGTGGGACGTGGGATGTGGGAGGTTGGGGTTTGATTCATGGAAGATGGGGTCGAAGGGGTGGGGAGGGGGGGATCTCTATCTGCGTTGCGGGCAGGGGAGTTGTACATGTAGGAGGGGGGGTTTTTGCAAATGGGGAAAAGAACCAAGATCCCAACCGTGTAGTTGGTTGGTGTGAACAAACTTTTCAACATTGCCCGGAGTTTTGTTTTGGGGTGTTGAAATTGCACAAGTGGCTCGGCTGAGCGTAAGATGATACAACAAGAGGCTTGAGACCCTCCCCTCCCCTCCCTACCTGGAAAGACGACTCTGTAGATGAGGGCTCAAATCGAATATGGTACAAGCGCTACAATTCAAGATTCGCCTTCAACATCAAACGGGCTTTTCTCCGCCGCTTCCAAGACCTCGTCGTTCAGCCGCAGCGTAACCCCGTCCCCTACACTCTGATCCGCTGCGCTCTGCGCGGCTTGCTGTTCCTGTCGATGCGAGTGGCCGTCGCCATGGGAATCCCGCCGCAAACTCGGCGTTTGCACCCCGGGTTTTTCCATGTGCGCTGCCACCTCCACCACACTCAGCGCGCTCGCCATTGCTGAGGGTTGCTCGACGCTGAGTAGGTTTTTTGCGACGAGCGTGCTGGAGATTGATTCTCCGTCTTCCTCTTCTTCGAGCCAGGGGACTTTTGCGCAGCGCGCGACTAGACGGGCGGTGGTTTCGTCGACGGCGCCAAAGTGCGAGCCGGCACTGCCGGCGCTGGTCATCATGTTCAGGAGCCGGAGCAGCTCGTCGCGTTTGTAGTGGGGGGTGTATTTGAGCTGGGTGTGTGCGAGAAGCGGGTAGAGGACGCGGAGGTACGTGTGGCGGAGAGGGTTGGAGGTGAGAGGGAGATCAAGGAGGTTGCGGATCATGACGTCGACGAGGACGCGCAGGTCATTGGTGTAGAAGTATTCGTATGTGCTCGGCGTGGTGAAGAGGAGGTACAGGAGTTTGAGGATGAGGAGTTGCAGGGAGGTTTCACTTTCTCTGTTGAGCACGAGAATGATGTTCTCACCAAAGGTCTTGTACGCCGAGCCATGCAGGGAGAGGATCTTGATGACTTTGTTTGTTAGGTGCGCGGTGGGAGAGTGGTCCGGGTCCGGAGGGGCGTGGGCGGTGACCATGTATTGTTCGTTCAATATGAGCTGGAAGACGGGGTTGTCAGCGAGGGTTTCTTTGACTTTGACATGGGGCAAGCCATACCAGGACTCGTATAACAGGGTAATGATATGGGTCGTCAACGTCGTCGGAAAGACCCTCGATAATTTCAAACATGTATGTGATGAATTCGTCTTCGATTAATACTGCAGTGCCCATCAGAACCGTCGATTGGCAACCCAGAGTACTACCGCACTCACTTAAATCTTCTATCCGTAATCGTTGTATTCGTGACATCTCGTAAAGCAATTCTAGCAGCAGTCTATGCAGCCCGGCGTCGTCGTCCTTTCTCTCCTGGATCAACTCGACTAGTCTTATGAAAGCACCCTCCTCGTTCATCATGTTAAACGTTGTCTCATTCTGCCGGCCATCAAGGAGCAGAAACGTAATGACGAGGTGAAGGGTATCGGCAGAGTCTTCCTGTGAGGGCAACGTTAGCAGTGCAGTGACACATCAAAAAGCTGCTAATCTACCTGTAAAAGAGTATAGACAATCTGCCTGCGGACATAGTCTCTGTGCGCATCGAATAGAGCGGATGCCAAAAGCTTGTAGGAGCAGCGAGCAATGTCATCTTCACTATGTAGGTACTCGCCTGGTACAAGTTCGTCAGTACAAGTGGGGGAGCGGTGCTGGGGCCACAGTTACCTTTGTATTGTGTTGTGAATGTCAAGTAGGATCTAAGGGCGTTATCGATAAGGTCGTGCGACTGGCAATGTGCGGAAACAATGTCGTCGAGTTCTGGGCGTGGCTTGTCAGTGCAATGGTCTAGAGGCTTATTTGTGGACGCTGGCTTACACACCGTCCCAGAACTGCTGCTCATTTTCTAGGGTGTACAAGACCTCAAACTCCATCTCAAGTATCGCTATATCTTTTCAATAGCATGGCTGGATTTTTCAGCTGTTCTCCTAAATATTCGTCGAAGTAGAGGTCACGGGTACCATGCCAGGAGATGGATTGGTCGTGTTGTGGGGATCGCTTCTACAAGATTCTGATATTCATGTTGTAGATCATCACTTATGGAACAGCCCGTTGTATGGTGGCACGTTACTATGATGTGCTACTGTCCAAGGATACTCAGAAAGATTCATAGTGTGCAAAGAACTGCCTCGTCAGCGCCGAATATATACAATACAAGGCATTTCGTTTCTGCACCACCTCGGGTCTCGGGATATCAGACTCTCCAAGACAAACGCCGTCCCATGCACCCTGTCTACTTGGGTCTCTTGAAAGGATGCGCTTCCGTATTCCTAATAAAGTTAGCTAATATCATTCTAGGATTTCTGAGCAGTTACTCACAATACATAGTCGTCCAAGCTGACGACACTGGGATCGCTAAACAACAGATAGAAATATTTCAAAGTCTCAGCTAACCAGAATGATTCCATTTCATCCTTTTGCTGTGGTGTCTCGCTTGTAACGTCTGTAATGGCAGATGCACCAAAGTTGGAGGCAGTGTACTTGTGAATCGAGGAAAACATCTCCCACCCCTTCTCGCGCCAATAATTGTTACCAGTGATCCTGTACATGATGAAGACGGACTCAATGGCCTCCGGTCTGCGTTGAAGTAAATTTCAGCATGCGCATATGAAGCAGAACGGACACATGGGCCTTACCGAAGAATATATTTACTATCTATCAGTCTTGATATTCCTTTGGGCAATCTCTCATCCTTTATTCTGGATTTGGCATACTCTTCTCGTGTAGGCATTGGTGGCTGCGTGTACTCAGGGACGTCTGGCTCAATCGGTTTGCTGACTTGTTCTTCATCGGTAGCCATAGTTTCTTCTGTTGCGGCACTCTTTCCAAGATTGTCATGTCCTTTAGGATTCACAATAACGGAGTCTACCTCTGTCTTACTTGGCTCTCGCTTTGGAGGCTCAGGGACCTTGCTGTCTGATATCTTGTCTAGTTCCTTCGCCATGTCGAATTGCCTCTTGTTCAAAGACCCTGGCGCCGAAGTAGATTCCACGGCCGCCTTGGCAACGCTTGGCTTGATTGTAGATGTGGTTACTGTTGTCGCCTTCTCTTCTTGAGGGAGCTTATCTGCTTTGTCTACAAGTGGTGTAGCTTGATGTGCCTCGGTTTCTTTCTTCGTGTCAGGCACGTCAGTCTCCCCATCTATCACGAGCTGGGCGGGTGTTGCATGGGTATCATCAACCCGGAATTGCCTCGAGCCTTTAGGCGCCAGTGCCTCATACCACTTCGTCTCGTTCCATGGGCAGGCCTTCGAGCTCTCACAGGGTACTGCCAGGAAGTATTCAGGCATGATGCCGGTTGCCGTCGCTTCGTAGGACCACACGCAGCCGTCAGTCAGTTTCTTCGCAATGTCGATGTCGCTTTCCCGACCAAAGATCTTAGCACCAATGGCATACATTCCACCAGTGAAACAGGTCAGATGTGTATTCTCTGGCTTCAAATTCACGTCTGCAGGGTCCTCCAACTTGCCAGTTGTAGTTACCAAGCCTGCAAATAGGATGTCTCGATTTTCATCAGGGATCATAGGTCGGAACAGCAGATATTTCTCGATGGGCTCTAGGGTCGCTTCGTACATGGTTCGATACTGGTCTTCAAGACCGCCAAGTAACATGTACTCTTTCGGAAGATATTCGTAAACAGAATCTGCCTGACCACCAACTGTGAACTCTTCATTGTAAACATTCGGTGGTGAAGCCAATCCCTGCGGTTCGCAATCTGGTGGCTTACTAGTCGAAGGAAGAGTGCTATCTTGCAGCTGTCTTTTCTTAGCACTGGGGTCCGATCGCGAAGTAGGGCTAGATTTTGAAGATTGCTTCGGAGAGTCCTTGGCCGTTTCGTGCGTGTCCGTAGATTCTTCTGAACCATGCGAATGACCTTGGCTCTTAGAAGCTAACCATTCGGGTGAACCAGCCAATGGCCGAGTGGTATCATCGGAGCCTGAAGACTTGAACGCCTCTGCACTGTCTGTTGAGATTTCGGAGACAGCTTTCTGAATGGTTGCCGTATCTTCATCCTCCTTATTTTGCCAGATCCATTCTCCGTCTTTCAGATCATGGGAGGTAGCAATCTGGGGAGACTGGGCTTTAAGGTTTCCAGGTCCATTTGCGAGGAATTTATCCACGGGTGTTGACAGCAAACTCGGCTTCTTGCACCCGGAAGCGTCTACCGATTTTGGCCACAAGCCGGGCATCTTGGTATTGTTCTGCCACATATCAAATTCGTTGGTGATCCGAGCTATTGCGTCGTAGTACTTTGGTTCCTTTGTGATCTGTGCAAGCCTGGTAAATTCTACAGACATGGAGCCCAGTTCCGCTAGTACTACCCTTGTACGGGCCCGATGTGGCTGGGACGCAAAAGCAGGTTGCCAGAGATAATATGTCATGGGCATACGGTTCGGAGTATCAAAGGCTCCCATCAGTATCTCAGCCAACTCAACAGCTTTATCCAGAAGTACCATATATTTGCCTCCACTGATATCAAAAGCGCCAAGGAGACCTCCAAGATATCTTATAGTCGTTTCGAACATGGGGATGTCTCTCCTTGGACTCATGGTGAAGTCTATATCCTTGACTGCTGCCGTGGCGTTTTCGAATTGATCAATCATGCCCATCATCCATAGAGTATCCAGAGTGTCTACTAAAGTTGCAGCCCATCCGCAGAAAGGGTTGCGATATTGCCCTGAGACTGGGGATAACTCATCCTGCATCCAAGCGTTTTTGGTGTATCCCTCCCAAGAAAATTCAAAAGTCTTCTTGATTTGTTCAAGCTTCCTTTTCCGATCGATCTTGTCTTTTACGGACTCCTCGGGAAATTCATACTGGATCTTCGGTATGGCCTTGGGTTTTCCTGTGGGCAATTGTATGAGGCTCTCCGAGGGGATCGGGAAGTGCTCAGGAAACCTTTTCCAATAAATCTTTGGTTTCTCATGATCCTCAATCACCTCCTGTCTACCATCTCCTCTACCTGGATCTAGTACAGGGGCTGCAGGGCCCGACCCAGCCTTAGCGGGCACAGTAGTAGTGGAAGCGTTCTTGGCATTTGGCACACCAGTGCCATGAACAAATTTTGCAGAGGTGCTAGCGGTGGATGCTTTGCTGATGGAATTACTGCTAATGGACTTGCTTGGGGTTGAGATGTCTAAACTATTAGCCGTAGGGGTTACTGAAGGGCTTGGTGAGATTGCAACAGTATCTGAAATGGTTGTAGGTCGCGTATCACTGGTGCTGATAACGAGTTGCGTCTCTTTGGTTGCAGACTCTGAAGTTGAGGTGGTGGCCTCCTGATCTTGTAGCTCCTTGTTCTTCGCACCAAAGTTCTTCAATCCTTCTACGCTGGAAGCCCCAGCGCTCTCTAGACCTTCTAGAGAACTGAAGTGATAGAATGCCCCAAGCGCGATAACGGCAAAAACCAGGAAAACCCTATACCGGCGCAATCGAAGCATGGTGGTGGACAAGGGTTCTCATGAACCAAGAGGAGACAAGGCGGAGGCCAACGTGATAGAACCTCTAGGACTCATAGGCAGCCTGGCCAACCGTGTTGTCATTGAGATCCGACCTCGAGCTTCACAGAAACAATTCTAGCGTGAGCAGCGTAGCAGGCGTCGACAGTATTAGATATCAAGCTGTCCGCCTCGCGTGCTCCTATTCTTTGCTTGGCGGAGTTTCTTGGCATCGGCAGACTTGAGTCGCCGAGCAGCGAGGGGGAGGGGAAGGAGGTGGGGGCCAGGGGCCGTTTGCGGTTTTTTGACTGCCATACTCGTAGACCACGATATAATCAGGACCGTCGACATATGCGAGTATAGTGAATCTAGCTTGACTGTTTTGTTCAAGACGGGATGCAACGGAATTATGAGGCAAGTCACACGTAAGCTACAGGGTCCCAGCATGTTCTTCCGGCTTCGGACTTCAACGATCAAGACGATTCATCAATTACACCCTTTTCAATACTGATATCTAGCAGATTTTGGGGTGCATACAGCACAACGTACAGTATTCTACCACGGTACCACGCAGCGCCCCAGATGCTCAATCGGAAATACTTTGATTCATTCATCCCTCTCCTTCCCCTGGTCCTGGGCCTTGCGGCCGTCCCTGTCTCCAATCAGTACTCGACGTGTATTCACTTTAGCTTTGACTTACCATCTGTCTTGCTTTTAGTAGCTCATCACATAGCAGTAGGTTAGAAGCTATCCCTGAACTTGACGCAATACAGTTTCGTAGCACCCGGAACGAATCGTACACACCCTCCTGGATTGGATCCATTGGCTCACCCGTAGTCAGATTTAGTCCAACAATATTACCTTCAACCTGCTCATCTTGGAGTGCAGCCACTAGTAGCAAATATTAGCATTCTTCTGGTCAGGTCCGAAGACAAGGTCCTTACAGCAATCCTGGATGTCATGCCCTGCATTTGCAGCTAGCGTTTTCGGTATTATCAAAAGAGCATCTGCGAAAGCCGAGACACCGTATTTTGCTTTGCCCTTAATCTGCTTTCTGAACGATTCGCTTGAAAGGTGGGCAGCACAAGCGATTTGGAATGCTCCTGCTCCCGGAACTACGCTTTTATCTACAATCATGTTATACACACTTCGTAGACCATCGCGGACAGCGTCTGTTATTTGCGTTATCGTATGTGTATTTGGGCCTTTGATTAATAGAGTCACCGATTTTGGATCTTTGACGTCCTCCTAAGAATGGTGGTTTAGCACTTGAAACTCGAAAGAGGTTTAGCAACTACTTACAATGAAGGTATACTTTTCTTCTCCCAGTTGATGTTCATAGACAAGTCCAGCCCATCCGAGGACGTCAGGGGTCAAATCATCCACACTGTTCTGCGCTGTACCGCCACAAACAAGCTGTAGTCTCTCCATATTCCTTCTCTTGGCTCTCCGAAGTGCGAAAATTCCGTTCTTGACCAATACATCCAAACTTAGCGGATCTATACCCTTCTGATTTATGATCACAAACCCTTTCTTTGGATCATTGCCACAAACCTCCTTTTTGAGTTCGACAATCTTGCGAAGCTTGTCATCTACGAACCTCCTCTCGCTCTCCACAAGCTTGTCACGCTGTTCCGCGCTGGAGTAGTAAAAGCCCGAGTTGACCTCTGACTTTTCATATTCGAGACTAACGTTTAGGGTCAAGATAAAAGCGTTCTCCACACGCTTAGGCATATCAGGGTGTCTAGCACCATGATCAAGTGCGAGCCCTTTGATAAGGGAGGTGTCTGAGGCGGTTCTGTGTTGCATTTTCATGATCTCGATCATAAAGAGGTCGGGTTTTTCTGGAGGATGATAAATGGAGAGTACAGCGTCAACAATCGCCGGCGTAAGCTTTTCAGCAAGTGAGGCGTTAAGCTTAGTGGCAAGAGATGTTCGGGCAACCGAGAGCAGCAGTTCTCGATCAACTTCCTTTTGCAGCTTGAATGAATCCAGGAACTAACCGTGATATGTCAGCTCACGTTAGCCCAACATGCACAGGGAATTTACCTTGAGAGTTTCTGTCTTTGCGATCTCATAACCGTCGGTAATGATACGAGGATGTAGGCCTTCAGATATATATCTATCCGCCTGTTTCAGAAGCTCTCCAACCATGAGAACCACCGAGGTTGTCCCATCCCCTGTGATATCATCCTGTGCTGTCGCTGCTCTGGCAATCATGACCTTTCCATGTCAGTGCATCTTCGGCGTATCAAGAAGAACTGAACTTACTGCTGTTGGATTTTGGATTTGCTTGGGATACGTTAGCCTTGCCTTTGCAACCAAAATTCTGGAAGCGGTTACCATCTCTCTTAGTAGAACGTTGCCATCTTTCGTTAATTTGATCTGTGATAGTTATAATCTCTATGGTCTACTAGTAGGTGTGATGAGCGGTCACATACCGCTCCTGCTCCGTCAACGAGCCTGAAACCATGGGTAAGCCGTATGCTTTGGGTGAGATTTGGGCGGAACATACATCTTGATAGTCCCTAGAGGCCCCAGATTTGACTTGAGAACATCTTGAAGCCCTTCTCCAGCCGATATGTTAACCTTCAGAGCTTCACCTCGTCGCTGGATCGATTAGTACAGGGCTCTTTTCACATGTTGAAAGTAGCGCTCACCCTTGACTCGGCTTTAGGGTTCAGTAGCTGAGCGGCCGACATGGTCTGAACTGAAAGAGTATCTCAACAGTCACAATGTTCTGGCCGGTAGGGTGCTCATGCGCAATATTATTGTGAGATTTTGTGGTGGAAATTGATCAAGCGCGTTGGAATATTTTATACACGCGGTGCTTTGCCTGTCGGCCCGACCTCCAAGCTCCGTAGGGCTGACAGACAAACTTAGTTTTAGCGAGCCTGGGATTTCTCCATTGTGCAACTAAACTCGGAACGACAGCTTGAGGGAAGACAATAGTATAAATAGCCACTATAGCACTTTCACAGCACCTCAGGCCTTTCGGCATCCTCAGAGCGACTCAAGATGTCGGTCAATTATCTGCTCCACGAATCTCCAGTGGGCTATGCGGTCTTCCAGGTCGTTCACCAACCTGATACGGTCGGCAATCGGCTGAAAGAAGTTCAAGAATCTGTCCAAGTATACTATGGGAATTTTGGAGGGCAGATTGAGCGACACCGCTAATGATACTCAGGATCTTGCGAAATTCGGGAAGATGGTCAAGCTTCTCAGCTTTGCGCCATTTCAGTGAGTGTATTAGGTACGAGACTAGAGAAGAATAACATTAATCTGTGTCGTAGAGGAGCGGCTCAAGCTCTGGAGAACGTGAATGACATATCCGAGGGCATTGCTTCGGAGTATCTGGTTTCACTACTGGAAGTCAACCTGCCAAAGGCGGGGAAGAAAAACAAGATTACGCTGGGGGTCTCAGAGAAGAACATTGCAGGCAGCATAAAAGCAGCATTCCCAGGCATTGAGTGCGAAACCGGGGATACGAGTGGAATAGTAGCGGACATGCTTCGGGGCGTTAGACAACATGCGCCGAAGCTCCTAAAGCAATTGCAAGAAGGAGATGTCGAGCGAGCACAATTAGGTCTCGGACACGCCTACTCAAGAGCCAGGGTCAAGTTCAGCGTACAGAAGAACGATAACCACATAATCCAGGCAATTGCAACGTTAGATCACCTCGACAAAGCTATCAATACATTTTCAATGCGAGTACGAGAATGGTACTCATGGCACTTCCCTGAACTCATCCGCATCGTCTCTGAGAATCAGCAATACGCCCGCCTGGCTCTCTTTATTGGTGACAAAAAGCGTCTTTCGGACGCAGACCTGCATTCCTTAGCAGAGCAAGTCAATGATGATGCCGGCATTGCACAGAGTATCATTGACGCAGCAAGAGTCAGCATGGGTCAAGACATTTCCGAAGCGGACATGGAGAACGTTACAACTTTCGCCGCACGAGTCGTCAGCCTTTCAAAGTACCGGAAAACCCTCCACGCCTACCTCATCTCTAAAATGGGCATCGTAGCTCCCAACCTCGCCGCTCTGATCGGAGAAATCGTTGGAGCGCGCCTAATATCACATGCAGGCAGTCTAACAAGCTTATGCAAATACCCTGCCTCCACTCTACAAATCCTCGGCGCAGAAAAGGCATTATTCAGAGCCTTGAAAACCAAGGGTAACACGCCTAAATATGGCCTAATATACCATTCCTCGTTCATTGGCAGAGCGGGGCAAAAGAACAAGGGTCGTATCTCGAGGTTCCTGGCAAACAAGTGCTCTATCGCCTCACGAATAGATAACTTCTCAGAGGCACCTACGACGAAATTCGGGGATGCGCTCAGGATGCAAGTAGAGGAGCGGCTAAACTTTTATGCTTCTGGGGCGCCGCCTACGAAGAATGAACTAGCTATGGTATCTCACCCTCCCTTTCTTCCGTTCCCTTGCTCTTGCGGGCAATCTATGCTGACAACATCCCACAGAAGAACGCAATGGATTCCGTCCTTGCCGACATCAACATTGACGACCCTACCAAAAATATCGACAGCGATGAAGACATGGCAGATGTAGCGCCAAGAGCTATACAGAAACAGGAAAAGCAGAGGAAGGATAAGAAAGAAAAGACAAACAAAAAGGAGAAGAAGGACAAGAAGGAAGGGAGTAAAGACGAGAAGAAGAAGAGGAGGCATAGTGAAATGAACGGGGATGGGGAGCTTGGTGGGGATAGAAAGAAGAGCAAGAAGAGCAAGGAATAGGAAGGCACTTTATGAGCAATTGGTTTCGATTTTGCAAGGCGTTAATAGGATATGTAGATACAATTTTATGTTGGCACAAGAGATAGGATATCTCGGGCTAGTCAAAAGCTATGTACAAATGCATCGAGTACTGTATACGGTCCCGAATACACGCTTCTTACTAGCTATACTAAATGTATAGCCACTAGGTAAACCATCTATTTGGCCAAAATGCAAATATCCCTGTCTGATGTAAAGATCTTTGTACAAACGAAGAAGCGCCTAAGCGCCACCAGAACGCAATGCTCGCTATCGAAGCTGGCTACTGGGGAATCATTTAATCGTCTTTGACTCAATCAGCCTCTCCAAAGTCCCAATGCCCCGTCTGTTTCGCATGCTCCAACGCACCATTCTCTCCCACAAAACTCCCTCCGCACTGATTGCACTTGACACTGAACTTGGCCGTATCCGTAAAGTAGTGTCGCCCTTGTAGCACCCTGCACAGCTCCACGGCCGTATCTAGGATGACACTATCCTGGGCGTCAAAGACCTTGGTGTCGAACTCTGGTGGCGCGTACGAGCTCTTGTATGGCGGATCCGAGGGCGAAAAGGCGATGGTATCGTAGTGTATGCCCGAGTAAACGAGTATGCAGCGTGTTGGTCTCCCTTCGTTGAATCTGTCGACCCGAAGTGTCTGTACATCGATGCTGCAGATTTCGATCTCGAAATGCCGGCTCAATATGTCTAATTCTATGGCTCCGCCCCATGCGTCCTCGGTCTGTATCCACCGGCAATATTCATCTGGTTCCTTGTCAAGCACCACCGCGCTGTACACGTCCTTGTTCGCTTGTATCTGCTGCGCGATGATGGAGCGAAGCTCCGTCATGTTGTCCATTGCGCCGAAAAAGGAGCTACCGAAAGCGCGGAAGAAGCAGCTGTTATCGTCAGGCATAATGCGAAGAAGGAGCGTAGAAGCGTAAACGGGGAGAGGGAGTTCGGGGGGTTCAAGGGAGGAGGTGGTAGCTTTGCGGGATAAGGAGAGGGGTTTGGTGGGTTTGCCAGTCATAGTTTGGTCAGGGGATGTGCCGATGCCGGCGAAGGAGAAGGGAGATGGTATGGGGGTATTTGACGAGGCAGAGGTTCCGTTTGGTAGTGTTGGTTGGGTGGCGGGGTTTTGTACTTGGGTGGCTGAAGAACTTGTCTTGGGTGTTTCTGCGGGCTTGATGGGTTTCTCGCTGACTATCAACTGTTCGCCATCGAGCCGAGTCTCAAGGTCGCTCAATTTGGTTGATGCTGAGTACTGATCCAGAGGTAATGGCTTGGGTGGATAGCCATACTTTATGTCCGGCTTCGAGATTGACGTCTTTCTTGATATTTGCGTCTGGAGTTCTGCGACTGTGGCGATCTCAGGAAGTGATATTGTAGACTGGCCCCCAGGACCACGCAGTCTGATCCTCATCGATGCTCGGAATCCTAGACGCTTGCAGCGTAGGGCGGAGAGATTCGTAGTAGGGATTTGACTGTAGCTAGTAGGTTATGGAGTGTAAACAGAAGATGGTGAGGGCATTAGTACTAATCCTGACGAAAGTACAGTTGATGAAGTGGGCAAGCAGATATGGTCGCAGAAAGTGGTGCTCTTGTTGAACAAGGGAAGAAGAACAGATACCTTGGGGTTAGCGACAACTGGACAAAAGCAAACTGGTTGAACAATTAGATTTGACATCCTCGGCTGGTCCGGCCAGGAACCACCGAGTTCCGGTTCCAACCTGACAGAGGCTCGATCTGGAAGAATGATATCCCGACGCTAATCCGGATATGTACTTAGTGTCGATCACCCGCCCTCTGGACGGACTGCGAAATGTTAAATGCGTCGCGTTCGGGACCATATCAACTTTCCACCGTGTCGTTTGGCATTCTGTATGAACGATGTGGGAAGCTTCGACCTAGCCGACGCCCAAATAATCAAGTAATTCATAGCATATCGCAAAGATGGCAGATGCAAATCAATCTAAAAGCCCTGCGCTCGTGGAAGTGGGTGAAAGCAATACCGTACCTAGCGGCCAAGGTACGGTTAGGGATGAGCAATGGCGAGCTATGAAGAGTCTTATAGACACTACCTACGAACATAGGCAACCCGAGTAGGTTGCTCTCGCAACGATTCTTAGCGATTCAACTAATGTTCTGTAGTGGTCACGATCCGTCGAAAGTATTCCATCGGAAACCGAACAAGCGGGCACTTCCAGATTACTATGATGTGATCAAAGAACCTGTTGCTTTGAGTACCCTCAAGGCAAAGGTCAATGGCCGGGAATACAAGAATTTCGCGGAGTTTGTCAGAGACTGTGCCTTGATCCCTCACAATGCTCAGACATACAATCGGCCAGAAGCGGGGGCTTACCAAGATGCAATCGTCATTAGAGACCTTATGGAGAAGGAGTTTAAGAAGCTTGCAGATCAAAATATTATTACCGCCGACGAAGCCTCCCTCCCAGACCTTGGAGAGATACCGCCAGCATCTCCGCTACGCATTGTCGAAGAAGAGGAAGACGAAGATGATGAAGATGACGAAGATGACGATGACGACGATATCGACGATTCAGACGACGAGGGAGGTAAGCGAAAGCGAAAGCGCGGTCCACGGTCTGTCGCAGCTATCACCAAGCGTGAGGGAGGTTCAAAAGAAGATGTGGGCCAGAAAGACGATCCGAGGAAGAAGAGAGGCCGACCTCCTCGCGTCGATACACCTATGGAGTCACGGATCAAAGCTGTTTTGAAAGGGATACGGAAGCATAAGAACGATATGGGACAGATCATGATCCATCAGTTTGAGAAATTACCTGACAAAACTACGATGCCAGAGTATTACCAAGAGATCAAAGAACCTATTGCCATAGAAATGATCAAGGTAAGTCAATCGGCCTCGGCGTTACTGGTGATAGCCGCTCATTTGGTACAGCGAAAACAAAAACGAAAAAAGTATCAGTCTGTGGACCACTTTATGCGAGACATAGATACGATGTTCAACAATGCGAAGACGTATAACACAGATGAGAGCCAGATCTACAAAGAGGCGTCTTATCTACAGGTACGCTCATGCAATTTGCGTTCTTGACATCCTTTTTGCTTACGCATATAACAGAATGAAGCACACAAGCTCGCCGATGCGGAAAAGCGTAAGCCAGATACAGACTATGTAATGGAAGAAGGTCGTTTGCCCTTGCCGAACGGCATTCTGCACAACGGCGAATTGTGGAAGGTCGGAGATTGGATCCACATCCAAAATCCTAACGATGTGACGAAGCCCATCGTTGCCCAGATCTACCGTACTTGGCAAGATAGTGAAGGCCAGAAGTGGGTGAACGCATGTTGGTACTATCGACCGGAACAGACGGTCCACCAGTTTGAGAAGCACTTCTATCCTAGCGAGGTTGTGAAGACTGGGCAATACAGGGACCATCAGGTCGATGAAATCGTGGACCGGTGCTTTGTCATGTTCTGCACGCGATACAGTAGGGGCCGACCCCGGGGTTTTCCAACTGATAAAGAAGTGTACGTATGCGATTCGAGGTACAACGAGGAGAAGCATAAGCTCAACAAGATCAAGACTTGGGCCAGCTGCTTGCCTGATGAGATTCGGGACAAAGACTACGAGATGGATCTTTTCGATGGGTTGAAGAAAGTCAAGAAGGTACCGAGTCCAATTTTGCATACTTTAAAAGAGGACGCCAAAGAAACGGATGAATTACCAAAACCTCAGTGGGGTGCAGAAAACGCGCCACCCATTATAGGTGCGGTGTATAAAGGGTCGAGGGATGAGAATGTGAGTGCGGTGTGACTCGATGTGGGAAATACCATTAACATGAGTAAAGCAATCTCCACCTCCAGAACCAACTCCATCCCCACCTCCACAGCTTCCACCCCCACCTCCAAGACAAGTTTCCAGTGCAGCAAATCATGAATCACCGAACTACGGAAGGAACAGCGAAATGGACACAGTGTATAGAGGAGCTGCCCGTCCTTCTGCTTCTAATCCATCACCCTCCCACGGCGCTCAATCTTCCTACACCCCAGCACCACTCCCGCAACACCACCAAAACTCGGCTTCCCCAGCGCCAGTCTCACAACCCCAATACGGTCATCAAAGTACCACAAGTTACTCCCAAGTGCCCCACAGCTCCATCAGCTCGTCCCAGCACTCCTCCCATCTCGACCACTACTCTACTCCCCAAAGCCGTTACTCCCAACCCTCAGCCGTCCACCGCTCCGCCGCAATCCCAGGCGTCAGCAGTGGCCAGCGTCCTTACGAAGTCTTTCACCTCAGCTCCTCCGCCAACGCCTCCATACCCGAAGATATCCGCGAGCAATTCCAGCGTGATGATCAAGGCCACGTCCTCTTCTTCACCGCACCCCCTCTTGACGTTCTTCCCCCGTTAAAAGAAGGCTCCGCACTTGGCCACACCGCCCGCTATCTTGCCGAGAAACTTCGCCGCAATATCACCCTGAAGGAGCAACGAAAAGCTAGCGGCCTTCCCGAAGAGCCAGAAGAAGACGCGGAGCCCCCGCGTAAGAAGCCAAAGCTCTCTACTGACCCGGCTGTCTTGTCCAAAGTCCCGGAGCTGAGGGATAGAGCGTTGAGGATATGGATCGAGCAGGTGGAGCAGGGCACAGAGAAGATCTATAAGAATCTGTATGGGGAGCATTGGGAGGAAGGGATGAAGTATGAGCAGGAGAGGCTTGCGAAGGGCCGGGAGGAAGCGAGGGCGAAGAACGAGGTGTTGGAGGAGAGAGATAGGAAGAAAAAGGAATCCAGGAAGGTGCAGCTGCTGAGACCCACGGTTTTTCTGGATGACTTCGATCCGCGGTATTGAGAGGGCGTGGCTGGGGATTTGTGAGAATAGGTGTTGATACGAAGGTCTTTCCAGGAAAGCTATGGAGCTCTAAAAATGGACTTCCATGGGGGAGGAGTATGTCTTGTCCCATGTGTTGAGGACTTTGACCACGGGCTACCGATTCAGGAACCCCAGGCGGTAGAGAGATATGATTTCCTCCAGATTTTCGAGGCGGATGGCATCTCGATGTGGGATGTCAGAAGGATTGAGATATTCAGGACCTCTTTTCGACAGTTTTCAAGGGAGCGTTATACCCATACTGGCCTTTGATTAGATTCTGGGGATCTCTTAATTGGCGACGTTGTCTTGTCAACACTGTGCTCTATCATCTACGAGCATACTCGATCTCCGCCGCAAACGGTTATTTAGCTAGCTAGAAGGATCTCAATTCTAGATTAAATGTTCGTGGATTTTGTGTAGTCAAAGTCGGAACAACATGGGATTGCTAAGTGGACAGAGGTTCGAGTAGGAAAACGCCGAATAGGAGAGGAAGCCCTGCCATACCAGAATCTGAAATAGACTAGTAGTAAAGAGTCTGTCAGAGAAAATGCTGCACAAGACAGATGCTAAAATATCAAGAGTAAGCCATCCTCGCACGCCTTGTTCGGAAAGGAAGCCGTAACCCTTTCATCAGCACCATTCCCACCCTTTGAGCATAAAGCACTCCTTCCGCCACAGCCGCTTGCGCTCGACTTTCACTTGCCCCCCTCACCACCACAGCCTTCCACCAATCCCTCAAACAATCCATCCCGCCTCCTCACCAGCCCTTCTAATTCCCTCCTCATCCTCTCCACCTCCATTAATGCCATCTCCCTATCCGGCGGCAATCCATCAAATCCTCGAACCCGGCCTTCCAATCCCCGGACCCTCTTCTCCAAGTCCCTGAGTTCGCGCTCCTCGGTTTTGATTTCGGGGAGGCCGAAGTCGGGTTTTTTGCCAGCTGTGAGGGTGGACTCGAGGGCTTTAGTGCGGGATTTGTACTCATTCATTTTGAGGCCGATTTGTTTGGTGCCACGGTTCCAATCGGAGGTTTTTTGAGCGAGGTTAGCGGTACTGGTGTTGGTGTTGCGATGGTGAGAGTGGAAATCGTCCGTGGCTGAGGTTGAGGTGGTGTTGGTAGAGGAGCGTAGTTTGGAGAGGAGGTCGAGAGCCAAAGCGTGCTCGGACTTGAGTTGTTGGTGGAGTATTTCAACGCGTTGGAGTTGTTGCTCGACTTCGCATTCCGAACGGGTGAGGTTGGCAAGCTGAGAGGCCATTCTTTCTGGGTTGGTAGAGACAGAGCCTAGGGCTACGGAGAGGGACGCGAGTTTTTCAAGAGCTTCACGGCCTGCGGCGGTGAGAGATTCTTTTATTGAAGTTAGAATGGATGATGTAGGATCCTCTTCTCGTTCAGTCTCTCTTAATTCCTTGAGAGCTTGAGCACGGGTAGATGCAAGGAGGGCGTCTTGTTCGGTCTGAGATGTGGAGTGCGAGGCTAAGGTGAGGAAAGCGGAGAGAGTAGCTTCGTTCCGCTCGAAACTGGGGATAGGGTTTGGGTGAAATAGAGGGGCAAGGAAAGCGGTGACTTCGGACCAGGCACGTGAGAGTGAGGCTGCTTGAGCGGCTTTGGAGGGTGAGATTAGAGGGTCGGGGGAGAAGTCCATAAGATGGTGGTCAGGCTTCCATTGAACTGGCTTTTGAAAGCTAGTGGTTGTTTTGAAAGGACGAAAGCCTCACAATAGATCGAGTGGTCTTCTTGAGATGCAGTAGTGATCTAAGTAGGAATGATCAAGGTGAGCGTTGTAAAGAACCGCGGGGAATCTCGGCAATGCGCCAATCAATAACCTTGCCGCAGCGCTTCTGGTTTCGGCAGTACTGGTACGAGCACGATAGGGTTGTCGGTAGATCTGCATTTGGACACATTTCACCTTTCTCCTCACCACCTTCTCTTTTGATGGGCTTCCCTTTACGAAGCGAGTAAGCTGTTACGCATTCACCATGATTATTCGGATCTCCTCACTGGCTCTAGGAACCGCTCTGCTCACTTCTCCCTTCGTTTTCTGCCTTTCACCTTCCGAGATCCCCTCCGATACACCAATAGCTTCCCTTGTCTCCTCCGCCAAAACCAACCTCGCTTCAGGCAATGCCAACAATGCTCTTATATACTTTGATGTCGCGGTGTCGCGAGACCCAAACAACTACCTCACAATTTTTCAACGGGGCGCAACATACCTTTCTCTAGGCAAGAATGCACAAGCAAGCCAGGACTTTGACAGAGTATTGTCGATTAAACCTGAATTTGAGGGAGCTTTGTTGCAAAGAGCGAGAATAAAGAGCAGGAATGCGGACTGGAAAGGGGCAAGACAGGATTACCTGACTGCTGGCAAAACTGGTAGCGCAGAGGTCACACAACTTGAGGAGGCCCAAGGGGCAGCCCTACTAGCCACCGATGCAGAGAAAGCTGGAGATTGGGAAGGATGTGTCGTGCATGCTGGAACAGCCATTATGGTCGCAAGTTCGGCTTTGAGTTTACGGCAAATGAGAGCCCGGTGTAGATTCGAGAGAGGAGAAGTGCTAGAGGGCGTCAGCGATCTGGCGCACGCAATACAAATAAATCCGAAGTCAATAGAGCCGCATTTGCAGATTTCGTCGATGCTGTTTTATTCGATTGGGGATTTGGACAAGGGGATTGAGCAGATGCAGAAGTGCTTGCGCTCAGATCCCGACTCCAGAGCCTGCAGCAAATTATACAGGCGCGAGAAGCAGCTCAATAAGGTCATGAAACAGATCTCGGCGCTCAAAGAAAAGAAGCAATACAACAGCGCTGTCAAGCTTCTGGTCCGGACAGGAGAGGATATTGGCTTGATCCAGGACGTGAAAGAGGATGTTGCTCAAGGCAAAGAATCTCGAATCATTCACAAAAACTCTCCAAACGATCTTTATGCCAGTCTGCTGGAGATGACCTGCGAACTGTACACAGAGGCAAGCACACTGACCCTCCACGCATCCTAAAATCTCAACTAACTCCATCCAGATGAACAACAAAAAGAAAGCTGCACCCTACTGCAGCGAAGCTCTCGCTCTAAACCCACACTCCCTCTTCGGCCTCCTCGCGGAAGCCAACCGCCACCTTGAGAAAGAAGACTTCGAAGCCAGCATCCAGACGCTCAACCTCGCCAAAGAACACCACGGCGGCTCCGAACGAATCCAAACCCTACTCCAGAAAGCGCACACACTCCTCAAACGCTCGAAGACAAAGGACTATTACAAAGTCCTCGGCGTTTCTACAGATGCCGATGATCGCACGATCAAGCGCACCTACAGAACCCTAACGAGACAGCACCACCCGGACAAGAACCCGCATGTGCCCAAGGTCGAGGCGGAGAAGAAAATGGCTGGTATCAACGAAGCCTACGAAGTCCTGAGCGATCCAGAATTGCGGGCGAGGTTCGACAGAGGCGACGATCCCAACAGCCAGGAGCAGCAAGGTCAGCCGTTCCATGGTAGTCCATTTGGGCAAGGACCCGGCGGGCAGCAGTTCTTCTTTCGACAGAGTGGTGGAGGAGGCGGTGGAGGCTTTGGAGGCGGCTTTCAGTTTCGGGGGTTCCCTTAGGGAAGGCATGGGCGAGGCGTTTGGGGGTTGTTCTTGGATGTAGCTTAAGATGGTTTGGAAGTGGAATCGGGCTTTTGTAGCATAGGGGCGTTGACGTTTACTGTCGATGCTAGAATCAATTATAGCACTGTACTTGATATCTGGATGAACATTTTTCCTACATTTATTTGCTATCATCCCCCTACCTACGTACATCCTTCAATAAAAAAAAATCCCACTACCCAACCTATTCATCCCCTCCACCTCCTCCTCTCAAGAAACTCCACCAACCCTCCTCCCTCCATCATTCTCCCACCAATATCGCAAAAAGCAAAACGAGAAACGACACCTGCAGGGTTCGAACCTGCGCTTCCGAAGAAAATAGATGTCTAAAAGACCTTCCACCAACGGGTTGGAGAAAGTCATTCAAGTCTATCGCCTTAACCACTCGGCCAAAGTGTCATTGAATATAAAATATCCTTATTTAAAAATATATATTATTATTAATGAGAGCTCTAGGATAATTGGAAGATTCCTAGGTGAATAAACTCCGCTTGGAGAGGGTTTACTATTTTTTAGTCGCTACAGTGGCATCCCCGGCGTATTCAGCTGAAAGCACGGGCTACAGTCACTGAAGAGACCTGGATGTAACGATACTTAAGTTCGTAACTCTACTCTGGTATCACTAGAGTAAGATTCTCATGTCGTCCAAAACCCACCAGACAACCGCCCATGCTAGCCTGTCCACATCATGCCAAAAACTCCACTACGCATTGGACCCAAAAAATCCCCAGACACTCAACTCCACGCTCACTCCAAGCATTACTGCGGACAATTACCCAGGAAAAGCAAATCGCCCAAGGTTGAGCTTTGGTCGTTCGGGCCTGTCCAACTCCGAGCCTGAAATCACGTCTTCAGTTTCCGTTTCTGAATCCGGAAAAATGGCGTCCTCGCTACCTTTGGTGGACGACAAGTCTAGGCTGGCATTGTAAAGAGGTTTGGATACGGTGGGGTTTTCTGTGAGGACACTTTTCTTAACGCTCTCTGCGGTAAGTTCCGTAGACTTCTTGAAAACGCTTGTACGGGAGCCAAGAGACGCCACACATGACTGGGTTCTGGTCAACGCACTTGCTCCGAGCCGTTGTAGTGGCGTCATGCTCCCCTGCCGGAGTAGGGGGGCTCTGGACTTGTTCTGGAGGAGACTCTGGTACTCCCCAGGCGTCACCTTATGTTCATTTGCACTCCGCTGTGGTAGGCGAGGTTCCGGTAGATGCTGGTGTGAGACTTCCCAATCCGAAGCTACTGGCTCGACTGTCCCACCCTCATCTTGGATTCTGGAAATCGAGGAAGTTGAGTCTGGAATGTTCGGAGCAGATGTGCCTATAGAACTGTCTTGCGGAGTAAGTCTCTGATGCTCCACTGATTTAACCTTGTGTATTTCACCGTTTCGCTGCGGCGGACGATTCTGCAATGCTGGCTGGTAAGAGAGCTTTTCGCACAAAGCTGCTGGTTTAGAGGCAACTCGGTCATTTAAAGTCTTGCTACAGGCGAGAGTCGTATCTGTGAAGCTTGTAGCGGTTGTCGTTGTGGTGGTGTTTGAGCTTGTTGAACATTGTGAATCATCCGAGGCAGAGCCGTTGTCTCGACGAAATTTAGGCGGCGGATCCCTTTTACACCCACTTTCTCCATCGTTGAATATCTTCAGCTTGCCTGTCTTTCTCACTACAGGACGATCTGAGACGTCTGGCAATCCAGCCATTATATCCTCGACGGAATCATCAGACCAGATGTTAATATCTTTACCTTCCCCACTGCTCTTCCCGCTCCTCTTGAGCGTTGGACTCGGATCTTGCATAGACGGCGCAAAGAACCGACTTCGTTGCGTCTCCCCCTTAGCCGAGGTTTGAGGAAGTTGTACCGCATCTCCAGGTTCTACGCACAGCCGTCTTCGTTTTTGCGGGTGTGGTGCAGAGAGGGAAGAAGCCGTACCGCTGGCAGGTAATAGGCCTGTGCTTGCCGCTACGGTAGATGGTGGCATGGAAGCGCTGGAACGAGGTAGTGTTGGCGGAGCTCGGGCTGGAGTTGATAGCCAAGGCCCATTTGATCGCTGCAGGAGCCGTTGCTGACTGGGAGATGGCGTGAAGCTATTTGGATCCAGCTCCGCCAGAGGTGTCCGTTTGGCTTTGAAAAACGCATCAATTGACATGTTTGCTTTGAGGTCCGCAGAAGTACTGAGAGATTTTTTCAATGTCCTTCCCCATGGCGTGCTTGGCAAGCTCCCAGAAGTGCTCTTTACTATTATAGGTTCCTTGGTCATAGGATGAAGATCACCCTTGGCTATGCCCAGAGCAAGACTTCGGTCAATAGCACCCCCGATGAACTCGAAATCCTTAGGCTCGTCGTCGATTTCCATGCTAGTAGTCATGACGATATCATTCACCAGTGGACAGAACACACGTTGGTGGAGGAAAGTCAGTTCGGCTTTTTGGAACGCTTCCAGGTATCCAGTTGGAACATGGTATTGACCGTCAAATTGCAGCATTCGAAGGATTTTCTCAATTGTCCTATACTTTCGTACAAATCGATAAGCGGTCTTCAAGCCCATCTTGTTGATGTTTGTCAAGTAATCGCAGCCGCTGAGAATAGCCATTCGTCGAAACTCGGCGTCAGTCCAGCCCACTAGGCTAATCTCCCGACAAGCAGTAAAATCACTTCGATTGATCTCGACGCAATCCCCATACTGGTCGAGTTTTGTGAGAAGACACTTAGCCCCAAAGACTAAAAGATCCGAGTCCTCAGATATTATACCGTGTATTACACCCTTCCGCTCAAGGTACGCAAGCTGGGCATCTGCTTCGTAAGGAGCAACGACATATTGCACCCCCAACTTCTTGAGCTCCTCGATCAATTGCCTTGCCATCTCTGGAGTAACATCCACTGCCTTCTGCAGTTCAAGGTATGCTTGAGAGGGTTTACCGAGTCGGTGGAGTTCGAGTCCTAGTTTCCTGCTCTCATCCCGCTTTTTAGCCCGTTCTCCTTCAGTCAACGCTTTGCTGGGTAGATAGTCGCCATCGAAGACCAAGTATGGGATGACACCAAAGTGTATGAGCATTCGCACCCGGTTCATCGAGAACTCGACGAATCTAATTCGAAGTAAGTGTTTTGCTCAATGCGCACTTAGATCTGCGAACATACTTGCTTGTCGGTTTTCCCAGGGCGAGGTCGATGGCGCAAGCCACCGTCCCTCGGTGTAGCCAGCCATAGGCGTCGACTCCAATTGTTTGACCGGCGAACTTTTTGAGATTACATGGCTTATGGATGGACTTGAGTAGTGGAAGCAAGCCTATAAACGTAAGGAGTGGAACAGAGAGCGCTCATACATATTCACACACCGGAAATACCCATTGCAGATCGTAGGGAAGCACATCAAACTCAAGAGCCATTTGTTCATCAATATTTACCCAGTGGTTTCATCCACATAGGTTATCGTAATGGAAGCGCAAGCGCTATAGTGAGGATTAACGTGCCGTCATTTCCTAGGAGCATAGTAAAGCAATGGCAATATATAGAAAAGTTTTAACAAGGCCCTATCTGCGTGTTGTGTATGCACTCCTTGTGCAAAGTCGCGGTGGAGAACGCGCAGGGAAGCGACCCAAAAGCGGTGAAAAGTTCTGCCACCACAGAAATCCCCCACATCGAGCTTTGGAACCCCCAAAGTTCATTCAATCTCACACCCGTTCGTTACAATGCCGAAAAATCTAGCAAAGTTGCAGAAGAAGATTTCCAAGAAGAAGGGCAACATCACAAGTCTGAATGAGAACAGCCGAGACTCCCAACGGCTGCGTCGCGCGGGTGCGAGAGGGGAGAAGCTAGAAAAACTGGCGGCGGCAAGGGCAAAGGCGAATCAACCCCATAGTATGCATGGCAATCTTCCTCAGATATTGTTGTACAGGACGCTCAATTTCTACAGTGCAAAGGGTGGCATTTTTCCAAGGAGCCGCAAAAGCCACAGATGGGCCGATTGGAGCGGAGAAGATCGCGAGTCTCATAGAGAGGTCGGTCGATTATACTACAGTACCTGAAGACTAGGGCTTATGCTTTATTAGGTACATAAGACGTGACGACGAGGAGCTGGCAAAATTCAAAGAGGAAAGAAGGCCTGGCCGAGTTTCAAGTACGAGGGAGGATCTGCTGAAGCAGCGAGTGGCAGTAGAGGAGCGGGAATACAACTCAGGGTTCTGGATGCCAGATGTAAAGGATGAGCAGAACCTAAGGCTGTTGCGGGACTGGAATGGGCAATGGACGTCTTTAAGTACCTTAAAGTATGTTCGTATAGCACGCGATGGGAGAAAGCACCCTTCGAGCTTTCCACCAAAAGGACAATCATGACATTTAACTCTGATCCCCAGCAGCATTTGAGTGTGAGGCGTAAAGAATATTCTCCGCTACTTTGGATACTTAGTGACATTTGGGAACCTGTCAAACTGCTCTAATGAACATATACGAAGATTCATCCATCTAAGTGTCGAAGACGTAGGTAAGGTGGCATCTGCCGCAATACTGGCGATTTTGCATAGCAGCCATAAAGACACCAGCCCCGCACTGTATCGCATCATTAGCATTTTCTGCCACTGGATGTTTGCAGCGGCGGCTTACCTCAGGTGTAGGACATTCTCTCCTCAACCGCTCAATCTTGCCGTCTCCATCCACCTTGTAGTACTTGAGCACAGCCAACTTCGTCTTCTTGCGCTTGTGCTTGATCTTTTTGGGTGTAGTATACACCTTCTTCTTGCGCTTCTTGGCACCACCACGCAGACGAAGGACAAGATGGAGCGTTGATTCTTTCTGGATGTTGTAGTCGGAAAGGGTACGGCCATCCTCGAGTTGTTTGCCAGCGAAGATCAGGCGCTGCTGGTCCGGCGGGATTCCTTCTTTGTCTGGGGGGTTTAAGCATGTACAGAAGGCGCTAGAAGGAATGGCATCAGATCGCTCACCTTGGATCTTAGCCTTGACATTGTCGATAGTGTCCGACGACTCCACCTCAAGGGTGATGGTTTTACCCGTAAGGGTTTTGACGAAAATCTGCATGATGGCCTACAGAGAACGGGATAAGCTTCGGCGATGAGCATAATATACCGAACGAGATCGAAAGACATATTAATTCCTGTGGAGTTGTCCCAAACTTACCTCGACAAAATTGTCGTCCTCAACCGTCTGCAGAAATATTCAGAAATCAAGGTAGGAGACAAACTCGAGAGAAAGTCATTGTGTGTCTCGCTTATGGAGGCGCTAGTCTAGCTCATACGCCAAGCCTTGCGGATCCGCCTCTTGACAGAATAAAAGCGACATACGGAGGTATAGATTGCTGGTCTGATACTGGGGATTTATGAAACTTCGAAAAGCTTGTAGAGCTTGAGGATTCTGGAATGCACTCCTTACTATCTGTATGAGTACTCTGTAAAGTCTGGAACTATCATGACCATCTTTCGTGATCATACGTAATTGTGAGTGTTGTACTCAAGAAGCTCGCGCTTAGGCAAAACGTGTGTAGCACGGGTTTTAGTGTCGCAATTCTTTCATCCCACTCCCCTGCTCCCTGGAGCTCTCCCCTGCTCCCTCGGACGTTGCCCAGCACTACCGAGACACACAGTATTGATTCTTTAAACGCCATGCTCTTGTCATCAAACCCTCCATCATCGCAAGCTGAGCTTGAACTACAAACTCTAAGAACATCTTGACCTACAATCTCAAGGCCTATAACTCTACTTAATCGCATAAAATCCGGCAATCAACCAGGAGCTTCGATCCGTGGAGAGCACCTGCCCAGGAACATCCCCTTCAGCACCATAACTTAATCGTACGATAAAATTTCAATTTGACTGGGTAAAACTCAAGGATCTCAAGCTTTGCCCGGCCGAACAGCTTACGCTGCGTGAGGTACGTATATTTAACCCATATGCCGAGCTGAGTAAAACTGACCTTAGTTTGGCAGTATCGAACCACGAAGGATCTCCATTATGTCTTCGACAACGCCCAATTCGAACTCGACTTGCATCTCCATGCTGTCTAACCAAACTTCCGACCTTCCATCAGGATACCACCGACGGCAGAACTCGACACCCACGGTATCCATCGCCCCGAAGGTCCCTCTTCTTCCTGCAACGCAACCACAGTACGAAAACCACCGACGCGGACAAAGCCTAGATCAAATGATCTATGACCTCAAACCCCAAGGATTATCCCAGCAGGACAAGAAAACAGTAAGTATTGACCAAGGACTCTATCAATATCAGCAGCATACAATGCGAGAAGCGCAGCAACAGCAACCAATGGCTCGACCGGGCCAATTGAACAAACAGGAACCAGTACATCAGAACGACTCTCCCAGATACATTCAGCCCGCGCCAGAGCAGGAATTTGGCACCGGGATCATTGCAGACGACGAATTTTTCAAGCAACAACCTAATACGAAGGATGACATATTCGAAATTATCAGCAAATATTCACACACGGACATTTCTCAATACACCAACTTTGCTGCTTCCGCTGGATACCTTGAAGGTCTCGGAGATGAGCTGGTTGGAAACGTCCGAGACACATCAAACCCTGGAGAGATAAACGCTTTTGAGGTACCATGCAACGATGGTTTGCCTGGGTCTTGGCCTGGATCTTTGCGTCCAGAGAGTAGAGAAGGACATTTACGACCTTCTACGCCGATAAAACAAACGGCTACGAGTAGGTTGAACCTTCGCTCGAGCCCGCAAGAACGCGATTGCTAATATCATAAAGGTTATTTTCCTATAACTCCAGCCACGACGCCTTCCGAAAAGTATACGAGAGTGCAGCAAGCCTCAGAGAGCCGGACAGCGGGGTCATCTCCTGTTAGAAAAGATCCGAATATGATCATCAAGGCTTCCCATGCAATGCAACGTGGATCGTCGTGGCAAGATTCGTTTTCAAAGCAGGGTGCTTTCATGCCTGGCTCTGAGCTTCCATCACCACCGAAAACAGGACGTCACAAGCGACCAAAGTCCTTTGATATCACGGCCATTCCTCCGCCCGATTTTCTCAATTTGGAGAACCTAAAGCTGGACTTCCCAACATGTAGTAATGGGTACGATTCATCGCACTACTCGCCAATGTCGAATGCTCTGTCGCCAACATTATCATCTTTTCAACCTTCACCAAAATTAGCGCACATGTCGTTGTTTGGTACCACAACAGACAATCTTTCAGACTTTCCGATCTCTCCTCGGACATCTAATTTGCCTATTTCAAAGAGTGCTGTAGATCTCGGAACATACCCTTCACCTGTCAAGGAGCCCTTCAAGCCGAGATCTCAATCAATACCAGAGCTCGATCTCGAGGTCGATGCATCGATCGAAGACACTGGCGTCACCTCTGATGAGATTGCATCCTTCATCTGCGGTCCTGACTTGATTGACCAGAAATGGATGTGCGTGTACGACGGTTGCGGGAAGAAATTTGGGCGCAAAGAAAACATCAAGTCGCACGTCCAGACCCACCTTGGCGACCGACAGTTTCGCTGTAATCATTGCAACAAATGTTTTGTACGCCAACACGACCTCAAGCGACACGGCAAGATTCATAGTGGCATCAAGCCATACGTGTGTCCTTGCGGTAACGGGTTTGCCAGGCATGACGCTTTAACCCGACACAGACAGCGAAACACGTGTGTTGGAGGTTTCGGAGGAGCAGGTCCCAAGCAGCCAACCAAACGTGGTAGACCTAGGAAGACAAGGCCTGACACAGAAGAGAGACTAGACAAAGCAGCAAAAACTCGACAGAGAGTCCTAGAGAGAGCATGCGCATCGTCAGTATCTGGCTCTTCGGAAAGCTCCTACCCAAGCCCACCACAGCTGTTCGACGATATGGATATCTGTGGGGTGAACACTCAGGACAACATTGACTCCTTGCCACTGATGACAACTGCCCTCCCGCCCGACTTCTTTACCTACACACCACCCACGTCTCCAGGTTATAGCACCGGAAACTGCTATTCATCACATCATTCTCAGCACTCGCATACTCCGAAGGCGGCGAGCATGAGCCCCTCGCCACAGATCACGACGATACCAGAAGACGAACTAGGTGCCCAATTGGACCTACTCAGTCAGGCAATGTCGAGAGAAGGCTCGGGAACTGGATCCGACGACTCGTCCGAACCTGAGCTTGACGTCGACCAGATATTCCAAGATCTTCTCAATGGACAAAATCCGGCAATTGTCGACACGGAGTCCCAAGTTTTCTCGGATAGGCTCGACGCCGTCTTCACCAACCCTTGGGCAGATATCTGTGATGAAAGCTCGACGCAGAATTTCGATCAAGCGCTCACTATGATGTAAAAGGATGATTGGGATGACGGATGTTTTAAAGCCTGGGGATTGGTTGGGCCATTCTTGTACCTTTAGCAGTGAAGGCGGATAGATAGGATTCAATTCGTAACGTGCAGACTGAGCCCACAGCGCGTTGCAATGGTTGCCATGTCAAGGCTTGGTTCACTTGCGCTGCATTTTCCGATCCTGCCACCTTTAGATGACCTCCAGCAGCACCATTACCCTTTGAGTAACCATAGGCACCGGCCTTCCAACTGTAAGGCTAGGGTAGCCAAGGCAATGTATGCCGAACATCAAGCGTTATGAGAAGCGCTTGAAGCACCATCAGATCCCTTAATTAGAGATTTACTGCCATCCAGTCAGTCAGCCGTTAACCGCATACATTATTGTTCACCGCCTCGGCACAGTGATGCTCCGGATGGCATAACCACTAGAGCACGTCACAGTTCACAGATGACATTTGGCATTTGACATTTGACTTGCATAGCCTGGAGGATCCGAACAGCCTCTTCCATTGCTACATGACTGCGAGAGTCTACGGGAAGTAAGGTAGGTACGGAGTAGGTAAATAATACTTGGTATAAAACATGGAAGGTAAGGTAAGGTACCTTAGCACCTTAGGTACTATAATTGAGGAGTGAAGTCGGAAGTGGAGGGAGATTAGACGGTGGATAGATTAGATTGCAAATCATTATCGATCAACCACGGTAGCGAGTACTTTAGCCACTCATGAGGCCTTTTGAGAGCAGAGCGACTGGGGTTTTTTAAAATGAAAGATGAAAATACGTATTCCTTACCTAGGTGTGTGCATATTACTGCGCCCTAGAATACCGAAAACCCACGGCTTGAACGGTTTAAATCCCTGAGTACGGAGTAATCCTCCTGTCGTCGTTTGAGAGAAAACATCTTCCCCTCCCCCTTCCCCTTCCCCTTCCATTAGTTCTACCACTTACCACTTCTTGACCGTTCGAGGGGTTGATATTATTCACTGCATCCTAACACGCGTTTATTCTCTCTGTCAATTCTGACCGCCCAATATTAATTCGCTTGACATTTGCGGCATTTCGAGCCGAGTGCGCGAGCTAGTTACTCTAGAACATCCCCCCATTCCCCCGACTTTCCGCCGCCTGCCTCAAAATCTTAAGTCTCGTGCTCCGCTGAGCTGGCCACTCTGCTGGGCTGGTGCTACCGCCGTTGAACGAACCCCCATATCTGAGACACAGCACTCGCGGTGGAGTCGCGTTGTGAGAGACAGAGAGAAACAACTCTTCGGCTTCCCCGGCCTTGCTCGGCAGGCCTCAGATAACGATGAAGTCGTTCCTCTCGCGGAAAGAATTTCAAAAGACCTATTCAAAAGCCAAACTACCTCTCTCATGGCCACCCTCGTTACGAGCGATAATACCTCATCGCATACGGCGGAGGCTCAAGTCAAAGATACGGAGTAGACAGTCGCCGTCGTCTTCCCTTGCCTCTCTCCAGACATCTCTATCACCTGCCGACACCCTCCGCTCGCTCCGTGTGCATCGATGGTCTTATTACGATGGACAGTACCTAATACTCATCATCCTCGGCATTTTCTCCTTATCAATAATACCCTCCCCTGGGCCCATCATAAAAACCGCCATTGCGACGCTCATCCTCATCTCCCTCATACTACCACTCACCCGCCAATTCGCCCTACCGTTTATGCCTATAGCGAGCTGGCTCATATTCTTCTACGCATGCGGGTAAGCGAGTTATCCTGTTCTGGCATTTTTGGCGTTTTCCCTTTGCATCATGGCGATTACACGAGGGCAGACATTAACGTATCAATCCACGAATTGATAGCTAACATATGACTCTTAAGGTTTATACCAAGCGACTGGCGGCCACCAATATGGGTCCGGGTCTTACCAGCTCTAGAGAACATATTCTACGGCGCGAACCTCAGTAACATCCTTTCTGCTCATCAGAATACCTTTTTGGATATCATGGCATGGCTACCATACGGGATAATACATTTTGGAGCACCTTTGGTCTGCTCCGGCATCATGTTCATATTTGCATCGCCAGGAACAGTACCGGTCTTCGCGCGAAGTTTCGGCTACATGAACTTGATTGGGGTTTCGATACAGTTGCTGTTTCCGTGCTCGCCTCCTTGGTACGAAAACAAGTATGGGCTGGCGCCAGCTACTTACGCCATCAAGGGATCACCTGCTGGTCTTGCGCGTATCGATCAGCTCTTCGGTATTGCTCTATATACCCCCACCTTTACCGGATCACCGATGGTTTTCGGTGCTTTCCCCTCCCTACATGCAGGAAGCGCTGTTATCGAAGCCCTTTTCATGAGCCATGTGTTTCCTCGTCTCAGGCCCTTCTTCATTGCCTATACACTGTGGCTGTGGTGGGCAACAATGTATCTGTCGCACCATTACGCCGTGGATTTGGTCGGCGGAAGTTTACGTAGGTTTTCTAATGACCCTCCTTTACTTCGTATCTAATATTTTACAGTCGCGGGGGTCGTATTTTACGTCGCAAAGTCGAAGTTCCTCCCACGGATGCAACCAGAGAAGACGTTTCGCTGGGATTACGATTACACCGAAGTTGGCGAAGACCCCGCAGAGAAAGGTTACGCTCTCGCAGATCTTGATGCTGGTCATCATGCCGATGCCGATGAGTGGACTATTGGATCCTCGTCTTCGATATCTTCGGGCTCGTTGAGTCCTGTTGATGAGAGCCAGTCGATATGGGAAGGAGAAACACTGGCTTCACATTCAGATACCGAGGCGCAGCGGTAGCACAAACGACCTACTGGAAGGTCTCGACTACTTTCGATTTCGTCCTCCCGTCGAAGTCCTACCCAATTATGAAATCACGGCCATACATTATGGAAACATTGCGTTAAGCGAGCCACTACATCACCCTTCCACTCCTGTGTGTCTGCCATCACGACCCTACAGGCTTTCAAAATGTACATAATTCGGCCCGCCTCTTGGGTACTAGCGGGCACAATTACTATATAATACCTAATCCGTCGCCCCTATTCTGGGGAATCCCCCTTTCGCTTCTTCGCATAACACAGGATACCCACTTCCGCGTGCACCAACATTCGCTTCTCGAGTTGTACATACACATTCGCTTTCACATACTTCTTTTCCGCTTCTGGGGATTGTCTGTATAGAAATTCTCTTCTGCATTCGCTTGGCACAACCTGCATGGGTTTTGGATGCGGGAAGCCAGGGCTGGGGATGCGTCCCTTTTAGAGCCTGGTTTGGGAATAGCGTTGAGATGCGCGCTGGTCTGGACGGCTTTCTGTTTTGGAATGGACGGAGGTAGTTGGTGGGGATGCTGTGGGGGTAGTGTAGGGTAGGATGGCGGTAGAGAATGAGTAGAGGTAATTGAAGAGAGGGTGAGAAAGATGTTTTGGTTAACCGTACTATAACTGCTCCTGGTCTGACGCGACTGAGTAAACTAACAGAAACCCCATATGGGATACTGTATAACCTCAAGCTAGCCCGAGACCCGACCACCCCCCCTCTAAAGTCGCGATATATGCTTATGTCGTCACAATCCCCATTCCTTCCCCTTTCAGAACATAAGAAAGCCCGGCATCATATCCCAACTGCCCGTGCCGTGCTTCCACAGCCCCAACTACAATGGCAAATCCCCTTCCAACTGAACTTGTCAACTCGGCAGAAGGTTTCCAATAATTGAGATGTTGCTGCTTTGATAATGTTACGAGCTAGGGTGGACGATTTTAAAAACGATACATCCAGTATCTAGGTTACTTGCCGGCCACCAGAAGATGTCAGATGCGGATCAAAGGTGTGAGAAGCACGCCGATGAGCTGGGAGAATCCAGGCTCCGAGGCAGGCCAGGGTCGATGGTAGGTAATATGCGGATCGTAGGATTATTTTTATGCTGTTGTCAATTGAGTTAAGATCAGAAAGTATTAGTCCCAAGGCCTCGCCGGTCATCTGCCTCCTTAAATTGTAGAAATACAGTCTTTTCTAAAAGATGATAGAACTGCAGTGAGGACCTTACATGGCCTCACCGTCGGCCATAAGTATATCTCGAAGCTGACTATGGAAGAATTATGACGGAAGGTAAGAATGAAAGTATTATTGTCATTCACTAAAAGTAAAAGCAGGCTGAGAGTTCAATGCTCATGATAGCTAAAAAGAATAGATATTTGAATGAGCTGTATCATTTAGGTATAGAGAAGTACTTTCACAGACACAAAAATTTATACCCATAGGGATAACATTATGATTCCAAAGATTGATATGGTGGTTATCGGAGCGGGCCACTGTAAAGACTGGCTGCGGAAATTGTTAGCTGAGGCGTCGACAGGTGGACTGATGATTACATACTAAAAGGCAAGTTTTTAATCAGATATAGCTCCGTCTCCTCCACCCTAAAAAAAAAAATGTCTTATTTTAAACTATATACCAATTTTGTGACTTTCAATTACCACTTCTAATTGTTCACCAAGTCAATTTTGTCGAAGAAACTTTTCGCATGCAATTCTTATCTACTTATATGGTCTACTGTTTCTTCATCTACAGCTACTTCAATATTCGCTATTCAGTGTAGATTGAAAGCACATCAGACTTCTTAAACGGCCTTCTGCGTGAAAAACGTGTCACGTCTTCTTGACCTATTCAGCACCATCAAGAGACATAAGAAAATCTCGTATTCGGTTTTCAAGCATCATTCAGAAATAAAATTGCATTACATGTTAATAAAAGAACCGATTGCAAAATCATCTTTTGTCTCTTGTCTACCTTTCACACCTAATTTCTTGATGATTACTAGTTTATTAATTTCACCTTCGAAGACTCTAAGAGGAATTCAATCGGCTTCGATCATTGCTCAATGGAAAATCTATAATCGAAATCCATAACTGTTGCTTCATTGTTATCTTTTTGTTGACTGAGCATTAAGGAGACCAAAGAGTATCTTGATTAAGCCTCTATCAGAATGTTGCAGCCCGAGACTGAGAGGCCCAAATGATTCATTTTTCTCATGCTAGGCTAGGTTAAGAATCCCCCATCACCTTTCTCCGTTCCTCTTCAGTATATGTACTCGTACCCTGCTTCAACGCCGCAACCAACACAGACAAGGACTTCTCACCAAAGTCACTGGCATTCCTGATCTTGTCTAAATCGTCTGCAAATTCGGTCGTGACTTGCTGAAGGTAGAAGCTTTCAAAGTCCGATGGTGCTGACTGCGTTGATACTGCCTGGTGATTGTCAGCAGCGACGCTGAAATACATATTGAACGGTTTCACCTGGGACGAGGACTGCGGCTGGTCCTGGTCCTTCTCTGCGTGATTCGACGGGGCTTCAGCGGGAGTAGTGTCAACTGGCTTCGATCCGGCCGATTTGGATTTCTTGGATTTTGCCTTGACACATTGTTGTTAGTAGTCTATTTAGAGATTCGGACATCTAGGATTAATTCACATACCATGAGTGCTGTTGGGTTGCAGATCTTAAATCACGCTCCAAATTGGAAATGCTGATGGATGACAATGTGCGTAGGGCACAATTTAGGTATATATGAATCAAGACTCGATTTCAACAATATTCTACATGAATGCACTTGTTGTCAAGTAGACGTATCTAAGAAATGTAGTGTCGAGTAGTTAGATTTTCCAAGTGGCAAATTGGAGACGGCAGTAGGTATTCTACGTGTCGCCGACAACACGAGGCTTCCTGCCGGACCATCTGAACAAACGCTGATACTGTGTATCCTCGCCACCACCGCAAACCTAACGATGTAAAGCTACAGTTGCCTTTTCAAAATTGCGATGGGCCCAAAGGGGGCATCACTGACAATTCAGCATCATGGACTAATAGTGACAAGTCAATAGACTGCGCATGTCCAGGCAGCAATCAATGTGAATATCGGTCAGGACTTCCATCCAAAATTGGGATTCAGAGCCTTGTTTCTGAATACATCTTTTTTCGTACTGTCCTCATGGCGCCAGCAGTTGAAGCAAGCTCGCTGTCGAGAGTGCTAAGTCTTGCAGACAATCCGCCTTTGAACCCGTGGAACAATGCGGTACTAGAGATACAGCAGCCATTGGTGCTGTATATCGCACGAGTCCCTGGTAGTAAAGGTGAGTAATTGCTACTCTTAACTCTGCTCTGGGCGACAAGACGCTGATAGAATAATTAGATATTTTCCTCACGACGATGAAGCCGCTCCAGAAAGTTGTTACTGCTCAAGATATCGAAAGCTCACTTTACTACGTGCATGTGGACGGGGCAGAGGATGATAAATTGCGAGAAACTTGGATACGGGAACAAAACCACCAGGTCAGCAACGGAGAAGCTAATGGTGACGCACCTCACGGTAGTATCGATGGCGTTCCAACAAAGCCTCTTCCAGCCAGTCCTCAACTAGCTTTGGGTGATCGCCCCGAACCTCCTCCAAAGGTCTATCCTTATTACCAACCGCCTGCAAAGGGTGCAAAAGGCAGTACACAATATGGGCGCCAGTTTGCTGGCTATGGAACAGGCTCCGGAACAGGCTCCAGGCGCGTAGATCCAGAACCTTCGTCGATAAGCCCTGCACAAACCCTATTGGGGCCTCGTCCCATGCACCAGCGTCTCCGTTCTGCAGACAGTGCTGCTCTTGAGCCAGTCCCTGAAAGACAGAACGCTAACCTGAGGAGGTGGTCGGAACAGCCAACTTTGACCGGCACATCACTACCGCCTAGGCCCTGTATTAGAAGGAAAGACGTTTCTTCGAATCGATCTCCCGACGAGTTTGGACCGGGTCCCCCACTACTACCGCCTAGACCTAATATTAGTAGGCAAGAGTTCCATCGAAGTCCGTATTTTATGGATTTGGAAGCTACTCTGGAGCCGTCCAAAATCACTGAGAGGGCTGGGCACCGTTTTGGAGACAAAGGTACCTCGTTCACGTTAATTCGGCGGTATGATGGATTTCAATGGAATGTGGGCAAAATCTCAAATAACGTTGACGAAGTGTTCAAGGGTTCAAAGGATGTGCCTGGTTCGCGGTATGACCAAAACCCCGGGTATATAAACGGTGCAATGTCAATCGAGATCTCAACCCCTGGCTATTCGATATTTGAGGGAAACAAATCTCAGCGTGATCAATTTAAAGCAACAGATTTGCCTCGAACATCTCCGAATCATGAAATGCTTGCTTTGGAAGAAGGCCGGGGAGGACAAGCAATGTTTCGACGCCAGCTCCAGGCATCCTGTGACGAAATCAGACCTGAGCTGAGGCCTGTGCTGAATGCAATAAACTCCTCACCGAATACACATAATTCCAGACCAAAGTTCAATCTTCACAGACCAAGCCACGAGAGTGAGAACACAAAAGTGGCTAACCCCGCCTCACCGAAATCACAGCGGTCGAAGCCCCCCAAAACGAAGCACTACGTTTTCCGGAGCCCTTGGGATGGCATCTGTGACTTCGACGTGGGTGTTCTAGGTCGTTCTGTAAAGTGCAAGCACACTATCGCCCCTGCGACTCCAGACTCGAAAGCAGGATCACGCTCAGTCCAAGTGAGCGAGCTTCGCTTCAATCTTCCCAGCTCCAAGGCATTTGGCCCTCCTCCCAAAAGTCCGTCCCCGAATGACACGTCGAGAGAATCCAAAAAGTCTTCATTTTTTTCGACGCAGCACCGTCGGCACAATTCGTCCTTTGAAAGATACGATTCAAAAGGCTACGATGACGATTTTGATGGAGACGAGCGAATGGACCTCTCACTTGGCCAAGAGCTCGCTGGTGGCGGCTTTGCGGGAAAGCAGGCAAAGCTCGGAAAATTGATCATTGAAGACGAGGGACTGAAGATGTTGGATCTGGTTGTTGCGGCTAATATTGGGCTTTGGTGGAAGGTTTATGAGAGGGTTGTTTGATATCATGTGGCCTTGTTAATGTTTGGAATAGACGGGATCTTCTTTTCCTGTTGAGGCAAAAAATACCATTTCTCTGGATTGTACATGCTTGGGAGTCCAGAGTGACTTGGAGACCCAGGAATAGAAAGGTTACCGGTCTGCTACCTCATGCTGGAAAGCAGCAGCTTCTGTTCCGCCATATGAGTTTACCCATTTTACCCTTCATAGCATCTTCATTTTTCTGGCCGCGGTAAAGCGCCACTTCTCTGGATTGTACATGCTCGAGGGCACAAGTGGCATGAAGGCCCGGAAAAGAGAATCTTACTGATCTACTACATCACCTGTAACCCAGCATCGTCCATTCCGCATCTTAACTTTTCAAATCTCCAACACATCCTTTCATCATCATTTATACACTACTGTAATCACCCCCCCCTTTTTTCCCATCCCTCTAATCCATCAAAATCTCACCCATAACTCCCCCTTTACAGCCCACCAACCCTACCGTATCAACCACCCACGTAACAAAACCACGAAAAGACCAAATCCGAGAATCTCGCAAATTTCACCAACGTGGATATCCTTTCTGTCGTACATAGCTGTGATTTTCCAAGGAGGTCTCTCTCACACATACACACAGGGTGTGTATTTTTTTTTTTTTTTTACGACTGCATGTTCCTTTACCAGCGCTCTACCCTATTCTCTAATTGCATATTTACAAACGATCTGAACTGGGTTTCCTCAAGTAGGTAGGTAGGTTAGGTCCCCTTTTATCCTTCCTGTTCGGGAAATGGGTATGTGATTAGTGGTGGGACATATATCATCAGTGGTGGAAGGGTTCGAAAGCTGGTTTGAGAAGTTTGTTCGAGCGGGTGGATAGTTCAAAGCTGCTTTTTGTGAGAGAGAGAGAAAAAGATGACGGGACTAAGGTGTTCGCCGGATCGTGATTATGGAGATCTAGTCATATAGACACGTAGCCATTAGTAAACAAAAGGTTGGACCGCAAGCTATAGCGAGATATCCAGATGAGAGAATAGAAAAGTCGACGAAGGTCAAAGCGTAGCTCTAAGCAGCAACGAAGAAGTCCAGTTCGCCCACTAGAAAAGCCGCGATTTGGTCTGATGTTGTGCTTTGCACCACAAAACATCTATTTCAACCAGCAACACCCAGCACCAAGGAAAAAACCCCACGCCCGATTAATAGTACACAAGCCATCTGGATGCTCCGGCTACATTAGCTCATAGACATAAAGATAAATGCCCCTTTATCATGGATGAAACGCCCCATAGCCCGGAACAGCCAGTGCAAAAAAGCAAACCCCCAACACCGACCTGTTTCAGGCAGGGAAGGTGCTCGGTTTCGCCGCCAGGATGGCCATGCTCTCGCGCTGCACCTTTTCCTGCTCCATCTGCTGTTTAGCTGCCTTGGTGACTCTTGGTTTTCTGACTGTCCCGGTTTTCGTGGCGCCGAGGGTGCCGTCTTTGGCGGCGACTGCTCGTCCGGTGCCTCTTGCGATTCCTCCTCTGCCCCTTCCGCGACCGCGCTTTGCTCGCCCGTCGGCTCTATGTTTGGTCAGTGAATGCTCTCGAAGGGGATAGGATATAGGAACGTACCTTTCGATGTTAGCATCCTCCCCTGGGGGCACCAACGGCCCGCTGTACACGAAAAACCCATCCTTACTGGCCGCCGCTTGCTCCTCCCAAGCTAGCTCAGTATCATCCACGAATGGATCATCCTTGTCGTACATATCCTCCTTCATCATCCGCTTCTTCGGCGCCTTCTTCACCGGTCCTTCGCTGCCTTCGCCCCCTGATCTGGGGACGCCCATGCCTTCTCCGTCCAATCCCATCCCGCCCATCTCGACATTACTGACCTCCCCATCTCCTTCCCCCTCCGACAGATCCAGAGACATTTCGTCAGCGGACATCCCAGATCCGGATTTGTGGGCGTTCTCGAGCGCGGCCCCTGCAGCAGCAACACGGGCAAGCCGCTCTTGCTGCGCGGCGAGTCGTGGATGTAATGCATTGAAGCCATAGCGTTCCTCGGCTAAGCGGGCAAAGTTGACATATTTGTTCTCAGTGTCCAAGGATACATGCAGGACCACCGTCGGTGCTGTCTTGCCAGGCGCTGTAGAATCCAAGGCTCCACCAAAGATAGACCCAGAGAGGAGGCCATTGCCCGATGATAGAGCTACTGGAGTCTCCTTTTTACGAGTAGGTTTCGGAGAATGTGCCGAGGAAGAAGCGCCGGGGGTAGAGGTTGAGCATTTTTTGATCAGGGTTGCAGCCTTTTCAGGTATCTGAGCGGTATGATCCGTATCGATGTCCATAGGTGTTGCTGCATTTTCCTTCGGTGCTTGTAGCGCCGCCGGCAATGACTCTCTGGGGATTGATGCGAATGAAGGCTGAGGTGGGGCGGGTTGCGGAGAAAGACGAGGTTTTTTAGTCACAGGTGGGGATGGCCCATCCCGCTTCGACGACTGGAGGAATGTGTACTGTTGCGGTGGCTCGATAATACTGGCAATTGAGCCTGGAGAGGCACTTGGTTGATTGGTAGATCTCGGAGGCGTAGATGCCCTTGCTTTGACAACAATTGGACTGGGAGCCATTGTGCGAGGTTCTATTGTAGAGGATCGAATGGGATCATAGTTCTGGCCGCTTGTTGGCCGCGGATTCAATTGTGTTACATTGTGACTGGGATCGGGTGGTACGCGAATAGCTTCAATTATTCCGTTTTGGTGCGACGGGAACGTAAGAACACCGTATTCTGGCGGGGGGGCCGACGACGGCAACGATTCGGTTATCTTGGGTTGGCGTTGTGCAACTGGTGGTGCGGCTAGCTTAGCGTCATTTGCTTCTAGAGATGCTTTTGATCTTCTCTTCACAGCTGTTCCGGGAGCAGCTCGAGGTTTCCTAGCTTTCGGTGGCTCTTTGCCCTCAGTCGCAGTTGCAGTGGATGATTTTGCGCCATCGCTTTCTTTCTTCTTGCGAGGTCTCGGGATTTTCTTGGGAGCCGATGTGTTTATGACTTTAGCGAGGTTCGGTTTCGTCGTTTCCCCTCCGCCAACGTTGGATTCAACATTCCCTTTTTGCGAAGGTACAACCGCATGCGGTTGAATGTCTGACGGGGAGAAGGATGCTGCATTTGTGGGCGAATGCGGAGATGGAGGAGATGACAGGCCTGGCGAAGAGCTGTGGACGTCGCGCGGTCGTGGCACTTCGGCTGCCGTTGACATGATCTTCTACAGACTACACCACCATACAGAAAAACACAGGAACCTGTACTAAAGTACGGGCAGACAGTAATCCTATGGGAAGCAGTCCGCTAGATGCAGGATATATGGGCAGTGGGTGGTAGAGTTGACAAAGGAGTTATTGGACCTTTGGATGGTGGAAGTCGCGATAGCTTCAAAAAGGAAGTCAAAGTCGGTCAGGGCCTTTAACACGAGCGTTTATTAAGGTAATAATGTTTGTTGAAAGCTTAAGTGTGGCCAGAGTTGCCCCTTGATTTGTGTATGACAAGACACGCCGAAAAGTCTGGCAAAAAGCGGCCGGGAACGTGTCTGTGACGAAGAATTTGATGGTGAATTGTTGTGAAAACAAGAGTAAAAGAAGGAAAGAATGGAGGCAGTGAAGAAATGGAGAAGATGGGGGGGATATGGGTTGCCAATTTCTTGGGCCGGAAGGAAGAAAGCACTAGGTTTGACCACACAAGCATAAACGAAGCAGCAAAAGGCAACACATCATCTGGATCTACTACTACTACCACTACTACGACTACCTACTAGATTATTACTATTCCATGGGGATCGGGCGACCTGCCGGGAGCCTACGAAAAGGCAGAGCACAAAGTCCGGGACAAGACCCCAGGACCCCAGGACGGGAAGGGAAAGGCCCCATGAGTGAGTGACTCCTTGTACCATGAGACTGGCTCTTTTGTGTACAACAGCAATAGAAATGGCCGATGGCCGACTTAATGCTGAGACCTTCACGAGCTACAGCATCTGCCAATCAGATGGTACCTTATCTCCTGTCGGCATGGAGGATAAGTACGGTAAGGTAGTCCCGCATGCCTCAATCGCTTGCAGATCCCCCAGAGCCGCGACGTTGGCTACTGTCGATGGCGTAGCTGAATGATAATCAAGACCTTAGGCCATAGCTGAGATACATGGTCCTCAGCTCTTCAATCCCGTCAAGACCGTGGTGGTGCGGCGACAGAGCGATGCGTTCAGAAGTGGAGAGAAAGGGATTGCGGTTGAGGAGGCTTTGCACTTGTGGCTGGAGAACACTAGCGCCAATGTCGGCTAGTCTCCATTTGCGTCAAATTCATCCGCTGACAAGTTCTTTGTCCAGACGAAAGGCACACAAGAATCTTGCCAGGTCTAGGTATACGATGGCTGGGTTTGCAGCTGAATCTAGATTTACCCAGCTATTGGAATAGTTGCTTGGTCCCTTCAGAAAGCATCAGGCTGACTGGGGAACATAACTGGCAGTGATGTCGATATTACCCCATCATTACGGTCACTCTTCCAAGTCACATTGCCGCACAAATGGCAATCATAACTAGATGGATATATGTCCAATTTAAATGAGCCGAGAATCTCGATTATCCAATCTGCGTTTGAAGGATTTGTAAGACTGTAATGACTGCACCTTATTCTGTAAGGAAGCCTAGCGGTCAAGTCGAGGGCCTAGAGATATCACGAAGATTATTGTTCTGTTCGCTTCAGTATCTTCTGACTTTTATCCTAAACATTTGTGGGAAAGGCATTTCCCAGGCACAAAAGTTTGTCCATACTGGTTGGTCTGGGAGATTTTTATAGTAGTGATAAAAGCTATGGTTCCCGGTCCCCATATCTTTCAGTCATGGTTGGGATGCACAACAGCTTGTAAGACTGCTTTTCCATCTTCGTAAGAGTCAAGTGCCGCATTCACCTTTCCAGCATCCAATCCTTCGATGATCTGGAACTTTTGTAACGCAATCTTTCCTTGTTCTAGCCATTGGGGCAGGTCCTGCCAGAATTGCTTTTCGAAAGGCTCAAGATTGGTGCTCATGCCGATTATTATCTTGATTTGGCATTGGGGTCTCTTCTGTCTTATCGTTTGCTCCATATCCTCGGTGATGGGATGTAACGTTGCAAGCTGACTGGAGCGATCAGACGTTAAGACGTCGAGTGCGAGCTCGTACGTCCAATTGACGCAGTCATAGACATGAGTGAGCCTGTTCGATTCAACAATATCTCGGGCTTGAGCAGGAATCGATGCCGAGTTTCTGTCAATGACATGAGTAGCACCGAGCCTCTTGAGCTTATGCTCCCTGTGCCCGGAGGCAATGGCGATGATCGTACCGATTTCGGCAAGCTTGGCAAGCTGAATCGCTAGTTTGCCGACGTTAGATCCACCACCTATGATGATCAATGTCTCCGACTTGTTATGGAAGCTTGAGACATCCGCGTTCGAACTTTCCATGAAGGGTGATGGAAAGTTGAAACCTGAAGGGGTGAAAAGAGTGATGAACGAAGTAACGACATTGACTGGTAGAGTCGCGACTTGGTCGTTGGTAAGATTTGGTGGTGTCTTGGCTGTTGCCGTTATATCCAGGATCGCAAACTCTTGTAATCCGGCCATATCTGGGGTAGGATAGTTTACGTCAGCTTCACCAAAAACACGATCACCGACGCAGAATGTCGAAACGTTTGGTCCAAGTTTCTTAATAATGCCCGCCACATTTGTGCCCAGAATGTAGGGCAACTTGTGGCCGATGAAGAGGCCAATGTTTCTGCCATAAGCATCATGGGGGAGGACTGAAATACTTCGATTAGCTTCAGATGGCCTCAGAAAAATGTAGCCCCAAGATCTTCGAAGCGATTTTGGGCCACCAGAACCGAAGGTAACTCACTCATGGTTGAGGTGACTTTGATCAAAACCTGGCCCTCCTTCGGCTCAGGCACATCCCTGGTGTTGAGCACCACGGGCCTGCCAGTTTCATTGACGAATAGAGCTTTCTGCATAATTACCACAAGACCGGTTTTGATTGATGGTGTACAGTAATAAACTTTTGGAAAGAAGAAAATAAGCAAATAAGCAAGTGCTTGAGTGCTTTATACTGGAAACGTGTTCTGGACGATTCAACGAAAAATGCTACTTGTTGGGGCAATATATGAAATCCAAACACTGGATGCATCGTAATCAGTCCGGGTCACCCAGACCTTTTACTTGATCTAGTATCTTGATCATCCAGAACAGTTTACTTAAATAAGCTTGCAAAGAACGGCGTTAAGAAGAGTGATCAGTAAACAACTAACTGATCTGTCCTCGACCCGCATGTCATGCATGCTTATGAAGGACCCAGAGCAGTCTGTAAGATGAGACATTCAATAAGTAGGTCGCCTCACTAAAGCAGTAACGACAAACCCTTGTATGAAGGTAATGGTACGTCAGAAAGTGGAGATTGAAAAACATTGCTTCTTAATATCGAATGTTTATCCCCAAAAAGACTTCCAGCTCGCCAAGTCGTTAGACGAGGGGAATGCTTTGACAATAAGCACCTTCTAGTTGCCTCAGGAGTAGGGCACGAACATGTATAATACATGTTTATTGACTAACCAAATGAAGTTAGTCAAAACATGTATTATACATGTTTATTGAAGCATGTATTATACACAGGGGTAATAGCAGGGGGGGTATATATTTATAGTATCAACTAAATTGGCTGTTCCATGAGCATGTGACCATCGACGAAGCTATTCAGAAAGTGCTTCAGCACCTGCCAGTGCACTTATTCAAATGAGCCTGCTGACGAGTAGCTTTCATTGCCAGTACGTATTGACAGTAACGGCATCGAACTGTAGTAAGAGCTCTTCCAGGTACGATTATCTGCTGAAAGGCTTCAGCAACGACCTCGTTCCGGGGCTTACCACCGCGTTGCGGAGGCATGGCTGGTGGTAGGAAGACAGATCTACTCCATGAAGCAATGGTGACACCGTGACAGCGAGGTCAAACCCCCTGAGCTAAACAAGCTGGGTTTAGCTTGCTTACATAATATAAAACCAATAAACAAACATGAATAAACCGCTAAGAGGTATTATACACGTTTATTGTAGAATAAACGGTTTTTTTCTACCCCTACTCAGGAGTCAGGAACCTCAGACGTGTTTTTGCTACTAATCCCCTTCGGGTAAGCCGCGGCAGCCAAGCCCCTTTGGGCTAACTGCCTTGCTTACCTTAACGGAAATATATGGTTTCCTTTAACTGTATCTATACAGTAATGGTTCAAATTACCGTCTAAAGGCGGTATTATAGTGAATATACTGACTTACAGTAGCTCATTATATATGTGACAAAATGATAACCGAGTATTAAAAAGAATGATACTCTTACAGTCTAGTTGAATATTCGTTTAAAGATAATACACTGATATCAAAGAAAACAGTGTTGCTACGGTAGAACCTGAAGCTCTGTGTAGTTTCAAGATAACTGCTACAATACTGCCAAGCCTTATCTTCGGATAGACTGTATTTCAGACAACATCAACGCTTCTGCATTTTCAAGCTTAGAATCGATCGATTCAGCCAATTTCTACGCGGGGGTGTGTCGCACGAGTTGCGTGAACATCATGCGCATGATCATCATGAGTATTGGGTAGGTTGATACAGGGGTGGGTGCAGGGCATAGATGATAGGTGAGTGACTACGGAGAGGCATTGCAGGAGGATGATGCAGGTATTGCTCATGATACATGATACTGTATTTTACATATGCTTATTTTCATCACCGTTCCTTTCCAAGGTCGTTTAGAAATTCTAAGCGTATATTTTATAATAACGTGTCATTAAGAGGACTGCCTAAAGGCGATGTAACTCAGGAATTACAGTAACAATATTTTATGGTAGTACTACGGTGCTGCTACGGTAGAGCCATTCCTCATAATTCCGCTAAGGTACCTACTAGAGTGCGAAGTCATCCAAAGGATCGCTAACCTGGAGGGGCTTAGCCCTTACACGTCTGAGGTCCTGAGGCAACATACTGTCCAAATCACATTCCGTTGCAACATTCTGATTTAGAAATGTGTCATCGTTCTTCTTGTTCAGGCGTCCCTTATACTGCAAAACTCAAGAACCCTTTGTAACTAGGTGAACTCCCATCTCACATCTGATATGGCGATCCGAGGTCAGCGTTTCCACATCGACTTGGATTCAGACGAAGAGACTGATAGTCCTAAGCCCTCAAGCTCAGCCTTCACAGGTGGATTCCCAAATGGCCTTGTTGAAAATGTGAAAGAGCGGTTTCCCTCGGATGACAAAATCCCATCACCCCCTAGGATAAAAGGTTCTGAGACGGGATTTCCTGCTCACAGAAGACGGCCTAAACCGTCGACTTTTAAACAGAGTAGAGAGGTCAAGTCGCAGGACAATGGGCATTCAGCGCAATGCACTACGCGAGATCGTGATTTGACACGGAATCGGCCACCTCCGTCCAGCAATGGTATCGGCTCCGCAGCAGCAGCGGTCGAGACTGTTAGTCCTACCGCGGTGGATGAGCGCCAGAAGATCGATGAAGAGAATCAGCAACGGCTTGCGACAATGACATCTGATGAGATCGAGGAGGCTCGACAGGAGCTCCTGAGCGGATTGAGCCCATCTCTCATTGAGAGATTACTCAAGAAAGCAAACATCGATGAAGGGCGGACAGACTCTCGTTCTGAGCTCGAAGCTCCAAAGCTGGAAGAGCCACTACCGCCATCGCTTGAGACACCAAGCTCAAAGAAGGTCACTTTCGAAGAACCCGACTCAACCGCAACGGCATCTTCGTCTCATACGAACACCAAACTTCCTATTTCGGATCCCGAGAATGCACCAGCCGTCCCACCACCCGATCTTCAACCCGCCTCCCTCCCCCTCGCCCCTCAATTCCATTTCCCACAACCACCGCCACCCCCTGACCTCGACCCCTCAGACCCCGAGTTCCTCACGAATCTCCACTCAACCTACTTCCCCTCCCTCCCGTCCAACCCTTCCGCCCTCTCTTGGATGGCCCCAATATCGCAAGACGAATCCTCAACATACTCCCCCTCCCAATCCTCCCTCCCCCCTTCCTCCCTCCGCTTTGACTTCCGCGGCCATCTCCTACCTCCCCGCCTCGCCGCCCAACTTCCCTCTACCCTCGGCCTCCACCACCATGCCTCCGCCCCGGAAGCCGCAGGCTATACCGTCCCCGAGCTTGCTCATCTAGCCCGCAGTGCCTTTCCAGCGCAGCGGTGCATAGCGTATCAAACGCTCGGAAGAGTCCTATACCGGCTCGGAAGAGGTGATTTTGGGAACGAGGAGGATGATCTGGCAGAGGGGTTGTGGAAGTTGATGGATCAGGGGAGGGTGGTGGAGGGGATGGTGGAAGAGGCGGGGAGGGGAGGGGAGAGTGGGAATCGGAGTTGTTGGGTTACGGCTACGGAGGCGGTGTGGTTGTGGAGGAAAGGTGGGGGTAGGAGGTGGAAGGCGAAGTAGGAATGGATGAGCGGTGCTTCTGGGAAATGAGATGGCCAGGTCGACGCAGAGTTCACCTGAATGGGTTGATGGGTATTTGGCGCTCTTCAGGAAGCCTGTTAGAAAGAAAGCTGTCTCCCGCTGCCAAGACTTAAGATATTTCGACTGGTAATCCCAATGGATAACTGGAAATCTTTTGGTGGAGGTTAAGACGACATCGTAACGAGCCACGGTTAATATACCCAACAGTTATGCTCCTTGACGAGCAGTACGACGGTTTTAAAAACAAACAGCCATTGACCGAAAATACCATTTCGCTAGTTCGACACCTAGATCATCGCAAACCATCAACCAGACACTTATTTTGGCGCGGAGCTTGACCTCCAAGTCTCCACGTCGCACGAAATCCAACACCATTCAGCTACCATGGACTACCAATCTATATCAAACCCCGATTTTGAATCGTTATGTAGGGTATCCCCTATTTACAGGCCCGAGATCTTCCTCCACCGCGTCTAGCGAGAAAGAGGCGACGGCTCCAGGTCTTTCCGTAGTATCCAAGCACTTCTTGAGAATCTCCATGACCACCTGTCACATATCGAGTATTATCTCCCCTGAAACCATCTCTCATAATTCTGACAGCAGAGCCCATAATCCGACTAAACCACCTTCGTAGCCTTCAGCAAATCATCCAACTTCCGCCCCGAGCTTCCAGAAACAATGTGCTGCCATATCTCCTCAGGAACGGCGTCTTCGGTGGGCAAGATGCTCCAGTTCGGGCTGTGTTCGGCTTTTAACCATTTGAAGTCGTCCACCTGGTTCCATTGGTTTTGATGTACGGATTCGTTGGAGGAGGGGAGGTCCTGGGTTTAAAGAGTTAGCTTCGTTTATTGGTTGGTATATGTATGAGACGGGAAGAGGTCTGCTGATTGCAACGTAGAGCTTGGAAATAGAATGGATGGATAGCTCCCTAGTGGAAGAGAAGGACTGTCTGGACTGTGGGCGTCGGAGAGGAGACGTTTTGGCGGAAGCTGCTGGAACTTACGTATACAGCAGGCAAAGGCGCAAACTTGATACTTGTACAGTCCTCAATAATCGGCCGGCTGCTCGACCTCAGATACACCGAGCAGTCCTTAGACTCGTGCATGCGGACTTGTCGACTCGAGACGACAATTACACACCTTTCCACACCTGTAATATGCGCGGCGCCGTCTACTGAACCACAGATCAGTAAACTCTCTGTGACGCCCTTAATCGTAAGGCTGGCAAAGGGTAAAGTGGCGGTAGTTGAGGCCGAAAGGTCGATTATGCAGTGGTGAAGATTGATGAGGGATGCGGGTACGGTAGCTTTTAGAGCGTAGGGAGGAAGGACGCGGTGGATGTTGGCGCGGCGGGCGATGGCAATAGGGGGCCCAGAGGTAGTAGCGGGGGGTGGGGGCGGGGCTCTGGCTTGTGAGCTTGCGGCCGCGTCCACTGGGGCTGCAGCTGCAGGACTGCTGGCAAGATCATTGGCCGGCACTGAAGGGGGCGCTCTGGGAGCAGATTTAAATGCAAACTTTTTCTTTGGAGCAAAGCTTGAGCGGGTTTCTTGAAGCTTTTCTCTCAGGGCTTTGATTGCCTGATTTAAGGCATCTCATCAGCATGTCCTAGAAGACAAGGAAATAGTTTAGGTGAACCTCCGAGTATGTACGCTGGTCATGGGCGGGTGTATGACTTGATACGTCCTTGACTTCGCTGGAGAGGCCAGAGATGCCTGCCAGGCAGCCGTCTACAGCGGCAGCTCGTTCGGCATCACTGAGAGCAATGTCTTTCAGCTGATCGATCTGTTCGCTCAGCGCTGGAAGTCTTTGTGTCAGCTAATTTAACCGGGACTGATTACGGATTTTGCGTGTGCAGACCTACGACTTGCTGCTGGAAATGGCCGTAGAAATTCTCTTTTAGACCCGTTCCGCTGCCTGCTGAAGCATTTGAGAAAGACATAACTGCGAAAGGCAAGACCGAGATCTCTAAACTTTCGATTAGAAACGAATACTTGGACTGCAAGCTGTGGGTTGTATTATGAAATCGCGACGGACTGTTACGAGTAGAGAAGTCGAAGATTTTTCGATAAGAAAATGTTGAAAGGAAATGCCAGAGATAGACTGTTCAATAGTCAGGCCAAGGGATTGGGCTACGATTTAGAACAGCGGAAGAAGGCATCTAGATGGCGCCCAATTTGTAGGAAACTCCGCCAAGTTGACGAACAGTGCGTTGAAGAAGCGGGGGTACTTGGGGTAGATGTACGGAAGTAGTACTTTGGCCGCTATCTACGGACTTAATGAAGTAGATATCTACCACTTGCGGAGCGGCAATTGCATGAAGAAATTAAGCTGATTACGGTATCGTCGTCAATTCGCATTGGAGAATCATTCACGGTCTGGATGTAACATCTAGATTGAACCTATACCCCCGTCCCATGCCTCTATGACTGTGGTGGTACATCAATCCCGTAGTTCTGCTTTATCCTCTGCCGCCGTCTCTCAGCATAGCCCGGACCATATATACCTGCAGAACTCATTAATCAAAGGCCTACACAATGAGCGAGCTCATCATACCTCTACCTTCCCCAAGTTCGTCCAGAGTCTCCTGGATGGGTCGTCTCCTATTCTTCCTTAACTGCTCTTTTCGCTCGTACTCGTCAATGCTAGGATCTTTTTCGTAACCACTCAATTTGCCTCCTGTGTAATCAAAGACACCTTGCAGTACGGCTAGACCAGCTCCCAAACCCAGTACCGCTGGAAATGTCCGAACTGTTCCCTATCAGCAGCCGAAACCCTTCGGTTACGAGTAAGAGCTGACATCTGAGGCCGAGTACTGCTCCCGCTAGGAAGCCTCCTAAGGCCGGATTCCAGCTATCATCTTTCTCACGTAGATTTGCCGAAGCAACTCTAGCAAACTCGTACGTTCCTCCCATTGCAGCTGTAACGATTATTAGGATCATTTTTTCAATCATGAGAGCGACAGTACCAAGCCATACCAAAGACTACAATCGTTCCTCCTGTTCTTGTGAAGATACCCCATGCCGAGACATTTTGCTTTGTCAGGGTGTTCTGTATTGACGACACAAGAGCTCCAGCTCCTCCAGTGATCGCAGTGGATTTAAGTGCTGCGCTGATAGCATCTTTGGGCTGGTACACCGGTTCCTCTTCCCGCGCTGGGACGACGTTCGGCATTGTCAATGTCTGGCAGCCCAAGAAACCAGCTCAGGAGGACGTTTGCTCGAGACTCTTTGCTGGTGAATGGGGTAGTGAGCATCAAGCGTGCTCCGGGCCCTCGGGATTGCTTGGCGGGAGGGATTAGACTAGCGCGACAGCGGGCAGAGCTTGACGCGCTTTTAACGATTTACATTGTACTTTCCGCCAGAAGGTAGGAACAAGAAATTGTATTAATAGAGTATCTACCTACCTTAGCCAGTAGCCACCATGGATTTCGAATGTCTAATGATCCTACAAAATTGTCTCTCAATTTAGCTAGATGCAATTCAGCGCCGGGTTAACTGTTTCATATGGAAAACCACCATATTTACGTCGAAATTTGTCTTTGCCCAAGCAATGTGAGCACCACAGAAGTGAAATATCTCGAAAGTAGCCTTTGATAGGTATGTAACTCCTTTTTAGGTTGCCTGGATCCCCAAATCGACTTGGCTTGCCTTGGAGAGTAGTGATGCAATTTAGTATATTGATTTGTTTGCCAAGATAGTTCTGTGCTTGCTAATTTCATTGTCCCGCAGTTGTGAGAATATCTCGTGCATAGACCAGCATCCGCCTCAATCCCAAAATCTTACGCTACTCATCTCCATGATATAGACGCTCCCTCTATACGGAGCCTTGAAGACCGCCGGGAATTGGACCGTGTTACCAATAATACAACCTTTCATTTTGGTGAAAGACAAAGCCTTTACTACGAAGACGTTTCGTAATCAGTATCGTACGAGAATCTGGCTGTTAGATGTGGAAAGGTGCACTCCGAAAAAGATTCCCATGAGATTCTGTGTCTAGCGGACCTTGGTTCCAGCATTGCGTCCGGCTCAGCAGCATCGTTTGGAAGAGTCTGAAAGATTGGAGCGTTGAAAAGAACACGGAGAAGCGCATTAAAAGTCTTTGGAACGCAAGGGCACGGATGTGCGCGTGGCCTGCGTTTGAAGAGGAACAAACCCTCTAAAGTTTCCAACATAACAAAGAAACTCGCTGGACCTTCCTTGCCGTATATTCAACCAACTGCCCAGTTGTTTTGCCTGGCCATGCAAGACTACTAAGAGTTATATGGTAGATATGAGAGTTCAACTCACGGGAGGTGATTTTGCATTACAAACCACGCATTTTTAGATGTATTTCTGTTGACATAGAACAGGCAAGACCGCGCCACGCATCCTTCAAGATCTCACTTCCTACGATCCACGCCGACTGCCACCAACAGGCTATAATATCCTCACAGAGCTTCCAGTACCGTTTGAAGATATTAGAAAACCCCCGGCCCGCGTGGCCCAAGGGAGCTGTCATCATGTCTGGTTACTGAAGGATGAACAATGCCTCTTGCCCGATAGCTGGGATAGGCGAGATCCATTGACCAAGTATGTCATTGCGGCCTACTGTGGGGTTTGCAGGTCCCATCTCGAGCTGTCGATCGTCCTTCAAGGAGAAGCCCGTCGTTCTGTGCCCTGTCCCAACCAGACATGGCCTCTTCACCACTTTATCCATCTACCCGAAATTTCATCGAGTAATCAGGCAGCGCCAAATGGGACGTACTCCAAAGTTGGTACTGACTGGGTTGATACGCAACAGTTTCAATGCTCCTCACCCCAGTGCTCGGCCAAGCTTTCCGTCCAGATCAAGCCTTGTAAATTGATACAAGAATGGGCCAACTTGCTTACTGCCACTGAACTCATTAAGGTGCGGGCTGAGAAAGCAATATCAGAAGAACCTGAACGCTTTGAAGGTGTTGCGGTACCTTCATCCACGGATATACTTACGAACTTGCGTACGTATATATCAAATTCCATGAAAACAAGGGATGAAAGGAAGATTTTAGGGAATAACAAGAAGTGGCGCCTCTGTCTAGGCGAACCCTGTGCTGACCTGGTCCAGTATCTTGGGTTTAGACGTGACGTAAGCTGAGGCCCCCTAAAAAGAAGTGTTTCTGAGTGCTGATTACTAGATGTAGGGTGAAGACTGGAAGCCGCCTCAACCTGAGCCGGCGGCGAAGACTCCTTTTACTAATCCAACCAACATTCTTTTGAATGATGTTGACAAGGAGCTACTCGTTCTTCTTTCTGAAAGACCGGAAGATGAGAGACGGGGAATCAGGGTGGGGTATACGCCTGTATCGGCAATGGCAGAGTTCAAGGGGGCGCTGGGGTGTGCGGAATGTATGAGAGCCCACGAATAGAAAGATGCTTGCTCATCCATACTAACCTATGTTCTGACCTGTGAAGACTCGGTAGCGTCCTCGTCCCGGACAGTGGACTTGACCGTTGAGGAACATCCGTAAGTAATGTCCTTGTAATTGAAAAGCTATTTCATATTAATGCTGACAATCGGTCCGACCAGATTCTACGCCAGTTTGGGCGCAACAGCCGACTTTCATGACGACCTCATTGTCTTTGCCTACCAACGACAGATTGATGTCGACCCAAGTAATACCCCTTATTATTTCGAATGTCTTCAAGGGCTTGGAGAAGGTCGGAACAGTGAAGATTTGCAAACTCAGGCGGCAATCGAAGCCTCTTCGGGTAAAATAAGTCTTAAAGACATTAAAGACGCCTACAAAGATCTTGGTTTGGACTTCAAACAACACCATTTGGATGATGAGACCATTATCGGCACGTTCCAGGCCAGAGTTTCGGATGCGCCGAGGCAAGAGTCAGAGTTGCGAAGGGCGCTTCAGATCATAGGTCAAAGTCGTTCAAGCAAGAAGATCCAATTTATTGCGTCCAAAGGTAAGTCCGATGGTGTAGACTAATCCAAATACCTTTACTCGAAATACATTAATGCTCACGAAGTCACAGTTGTCACAAACTACGAACAAGCATTGTTATGGTTAGGTGCCGCGGACGACATAAACGATGAGTTTCTGGTGTCAATGTATAGTGTTAAGGTAAGTCTATGAACAGTTGATCGAATATTCATAATTTGGCCCGAGAAGCTGGAGTTGTGAATGAACTATACAAAGAATATTGTACATTGAATGAACACTTATTGTGCTTTTCATTGTAGGTTGATGAGAAACCATCAGATGAACCGATCGCTCGCCAGGCTATGGCCCTGATAGCCGAGCATCGCAATAGTGATGCCCTCAAAAAATGGCTCGAGACCGGAGAACTGGGAGAGTCTGAGATGGATGTTGGATATGCTTACAACCGTCTTGGTATCACTGACCGGACTATCGACGACGATACTATTCTCGCCGCCTACAACTCCCTTGCTGCGGATGCGCCATCGCAAATAGCTGATCTGAAGAGGGCCGTCACTGCAATCGCGAGTTCTAAAGAGTCTCAGCTTTTGCAAGGTTTCTTAAACACTGGTATGGTCTCTTCAGAGCATCCGCTTTCTGAATGGCCGGTGGGGTTGGAGAATATTGGCAATACTTGCTATCTCAACAGCTTGTTACAGTTCTACTTTACAGTACAACCTCTTCGAGACCTAGTCCTGAACTTCGAAACGTACAAGATGTCGATTGATGCGGAAAGCCTTGCTAAAAAGCGAGTGGGATCAAGGAATGTGTCTCTGAAAGAGATTCAGCGTGCTCAACGATGTCAGTACACAATATTATTCACCCCGGAGCATATGCTAATTTGTACAGTTGTATATGAGCTACAGAAGCTCTTTCGGAGTATGATCACCGCACCCAAAGCAGAAGTTTCACCAGAGCGAGAGCTCGCTCGTCTCACCCTCATTAGCTCGACCAATGAGGAGAGTTTTCGCCGGAAATCAGTGCTCAGTGCACATCGTCCGTCCCTAGGGGAGATTAACGGTCGACCAGTCATTGGCCCTCTTCTACCACCAAGGTCACTTCCAAACCAGGCGAACACGAAAATGAGTGGCAATGCGACGCTCGAACTTGCGGATGCAAACACAGACGTGGACACCATTGAACCTAAGGGTGCAATTACGAAGGTTGAGACGGTTGATCGAGACGACTCAAGCGAAGATACGTTAGTTGAATGTCCAACTGCGAGTGAAACAGATACCGTGATGATAGATGTCGCTGGAGAAGATGCAAAAGAGCAGCAACAACTTGTTCTAGAAAATAAGGAGAATCTGCCGCCTAACAAGGCATCTTCCGCACGAGCGCCTTCGCCAGAAAACATTCTCGCACCCCTTGAATATACATCGCCCTCACGTAATAATGAACAACCTCGTCCGCTTAGCCCAATCAAGGAGACGAGTCGAGTTCAAGGCGAGACCGAAACGAAACCAACCGCTGGTCCACCGAGTAGACCGCCGCCTTTTCCTCCTAGGCCCATACCAGATGATCAAAAAGTGATACAGGAGGAAATCAATTATGGTGCTCAGCAAGACGTCACTGAGGTAATCGCCAACGTGCTTTTCCAATTGCAATGTGCTATCAGGGCAGACACAGTCGACGAATCTGGAGAGCAGATTGACCGAATAAAAAAACTTTTCTTTGGGAAGCAGAAGTCGTACACTACAAACATCAAAGGCTCGATTAGGACCAAAGAGGAATTCATCTCGGACATCAAAGTGGACGTTGAATCTGGTCCCCGTGATATCTATGCTGCATTAGACGGTGCGTACGACGTACAGGAAGTCGAAGTCGGAGGAGCATATGAACCGCAGTACACCACCATCAGCCAGCTCCCACCAATCCTGCAAGTCCTTGTTCAAAGGGTACAATTCGATCCTGAGAAAAAGACACCTTACAAGTCAAACCACCACTTGGAGTTGAAAGAGACCATCTACATGGATCGGTATATGGATTCGGCTGATCCAGACCTAATGCAAAGGCGGAGAGATTGTTGGATTTGGAAGAAGCGCCTCAACGACTTGGAAAAGCGAAAACGGGAGATCACTACAACGGATTTGGGAATGAGCGTGTCTGAACTTCTAACCTCCACCACCGTATACTTAGAACAACTCGCCGCTGTCGATGCCGCCACTACTTCTACAGACACTGATCCTATTGACATATCGCCGACTCTAGTCCGCTGTATTACCGAGGCTGGAGAAGGGACTAAGCTGGAGGTCGAATCTATCGATCAGGAAATGAAAAATCTTATGACCAGCATCAATAGCCAATTCAACGACTTACGTAATATTCCCTACCGCCTACAGTCGGTCTTTATTCATCGTGGCTTTGTACATTCGGGCCACTACTGGATCTACATTCGAGATTTTGACGCCAACATTTGGCGCAAGTACAATGACGGATATGTCACCGAAGTAAAAGACACGAGGGAAATATTTGAACAGGAATCTGCAGAGCGACCAGCCACGTCATATTTCGTGGTATATGTCAAAGATGAATTGAAGGATCAGCTGGTCAACCCTGTTTGCAGAGATATCGCCGAACAGGTCCTGGAGACTGAAGATACTGTGATGAAAGATGCGGTCGCCTGTCATACTACGGATCAGCCCGATGTGGCCGATGCAAATGGAGTAGTAGCTGGCGGGCCTGGTACATCAATTCAAAGTCTCCCCAATCAAGGATTCCAATCCGACTACGCCACCGTAACCAAAGAAGCAAAACAGGACAACACAGGTCACTATGGCTGGGATGACCGTTCCGCAACCGGGAGACCAGATTGGTAAGGGGTTTATGGTGCACTCTGATGCCGCCTGTGGTATCTCAGTTGCAATTCGAAGATACTGGCACTTACACCGAAGCAACATGCTCCTGACAAACCTGCTCGCCTAACCTGCTTCGTATATACAGGAAGAGTCTTGCACTGGACCTGCACTGAAGCGACCGCAAGAGGAGCAAGACCACTCACCAGCTTCCCGCATCTGGTAATGTGGTCCACGTCAGCGCATGCGAATGTGTGTCGTGTGAAACCATTTCCTTCCCTCCAGACTTCAATGGCTAGGAAAGCAAAAGAGAAACAACTACCATCATTGTCTCAGAATTTTCCCAGCTTTCTCAACGTTGGTGTCTTATCCTGGTTTACTCCGGCAATTTGAGACGCATCTGATCCTCTTCTTTTCTATCATCCGATGTCTTAGTGGCCGAGTCCTCTCGCAGTGATTGCTTCCCCTATTCCCCCTGGCTGCGACGATGGTAGTGTCTCAGTAGCCCGCAGTGCAGCATAGCGACGGAGCGCGTCTTTCCTTTTTATCTCAGCGTGGTGCATGTAGCATAGACTCTGTTCTAGATGTCTTGTTCTTGGATTCGATGAGAAGTGAAATAAGGTGGAGATGAGATGTTTGGATTGTTTTGAAGATATACCCGCCTGGGGTTTTTCATTCTATGAGCATTAGGCTTGAGGGTAGTTTACAGTCTTCCGATCATCTAGAGATGAACAATTCGCAGATGGCACGGGCATAAAAGAGGTAATGCTACTGCCTATACGGTGTACCTGTTTTGACTCAAACCAATGTTCATAGCCTTACACATGAGTGGTACTACAGTAAGATACCAAAGGCGAGTAAAGTAGCCATTCAATGACATCCGATTCAGCGCTTGATGTTGTAATATTGGCAACCGTGATAATTTACATGTCTATGTAACGTTCTCCCGCCCTTTAAAACGACCAAAACGCCGTCATCCCACCCGTCACCGATACGGCGCGTCCGCCCTGGCCGCCGCCGCCAGCTCCGGTTCCCACTTGTCTCCGTTCGCCAAAAGCTTCTCCTTGTTATACAGCAACTCCTCCCTCGTCTCCGTCGCGTACTCCGCATTCGGGCTCTCCACAATCGCATCCACGGGACAACTCTCCTGGCAAAACCCACAATAGATGCACTTTGTCATATCGATATCGTACCGCGTGGTGCGGCGAGAGCCGTCTTCGCGCTCTTCGGCTTCGATGGTGATGGCCGAAGCGGGGCAGATGGCTTCGCAGAGCTTGCAGGCGATGCAGCGTTCTTCACCGGTGGGGTAGCGGCGAAGAGCGTGCTCGCCGCGGAAGCGGGGGGAGATGGGTCCTTTTTCGAAGGGGTAGTATATTGTGTAGCTATCGAATTGTTAGAGACCGGTGGTTATGAATGGAGCGAGGGTACTTGCGGGGGGCGGAAGAATTGCTCCAGCACGACGTACATTCCTCGCATCATCTCTGTCAGGAGGAAGTATTTGCCCGCTTTGTCTAGCGAAGTCTCTTTGCTCTCATCCCATCGCTCTTTTCGTGGGAGGCGGAAGCCTAGTGGAGGTGGTCCTGCTGGAGTTGCGGCGCGAGAGGCGGAAGAGGAGAAGGCGGCGGTGGCGCGGGGGAAGGTTGTGCGGGCGGAGAGTGTGGCGCTGGGAGGGGCGGAGGTAGTGAGTGTACGAGCCAGACCGGCAATGTATCTGGTGGAAGCCATGGCGGCGGACTGATCCAGTAGTCGCGCTGTGAGAATTGTTGGTGTGAAGGAAAGCAGATTGGAGAAGTGGATATCAAGCCCTAGTAATCTGCAAGAAGCGAGGTTTGATTGGCGGAGGCGTATCGAGAGACGCTAGTGGTTAGTGCACCTTGTTTGCCGGAAGGACGAGCTGTTAGAAAGTATCGTCACTTGAGCTCAAGAAGATTCCCACAACCCGACAGACACAGTCATTGACAACAGCACAATGTTACGGACAGCTCTTTTTCAATCAGTTCGGTGCGCCTCCAGGCTAGCCGTTCGGACACGGCTCCCCGTATCAAGGGCAATTGCACCATGTCTTGCTGTAAAATCTTCTCCCACCGCTCCCCTTACGAATGTTCAGGCCTCACGATGGTACTCGGCGCCAGCTGGCTTGTCAGAACAGGAGGTCGAGGGGAGGATAATGGATCTTTTGAAGAATTTTGACAAGGTATGTGATGAACCTGTGCATGTAACAAGCAAGCCTAACGACAAATGATTCCAGGTCACCGACGCAACAAAGGTATATGAGCCTATTACGTCGCCTAAACAAAACACGGAGAATTGACCTAAGCTGAAGCTTTCGAATGTATCACATTTCGCAAATGATCTAGGTCTCGACAGCTTGGACACCGTGGAGGTGGTAATGGCAATTGAGGAGGTACGAGTTTTCACGTCCCCATCTCTGACTTTTATAGCTTACACGTGTATATAGGAGTTCAGCATTGAGATCCCTGATAAGGAGGCGGACGCGATCCACAGTGGTGAGCTCTCTAGTAAAGACTAACTTATAGTCCCTTTCCCTGACATTTCCGACAGTGGACAAGGCGGTTTCGTACATACTCTCTCAGCCAGATGGTACGTCTATACAAATCTTGCTTATGAGAAGGGATTGCTGACTTGATCTTCTAGCTCACTAAACAATGGTTAATGGGGCATTGGTGAATTTGGACGGATGAGGTGCTTCTCTTTGAGTTGCAAAATCCTTTTTGATCTGTTTACGTTGGTGTATGTTAGTAGAACAGGGTGCGGTCATGTTCGAATTATACATAAATCAAGACTCCGAGAGCCATTCATCTTTGCTCAACATTATGATGCGACTAAACTTGCCAGACTCAAAATAACTGGCCGTTTTGTCGACATTATCCTATCCCCCTTTGGTTCCAGTTGAAGCTCTAGATACACGGCTTCTCAAGTGGCAGCCAGATGAACGTATATACATCATACCAAACTCCTCGATTGTAAATGTCTATATAGACATGTCGACTTGGTGGATAGTAGTGATAAGTCCAATGCTCCATCCGACTCACGGCACGATGTTATTCCGGCTTGCGGCGCGCGGGCGGCTGCTAGGGTAGCGAGCCGTTTCTGGTGACAGCCAAACATATCTACTTGAATCCTTCTTACAGTGTAGGGACATACTAATAATTGATAGCTGAATTTCAGCTGAACTTAGCAATGAGCGACATGGGAGCGTCTCTTCCAGCTTAACAACCAAAACACTCCTGAGCTATTCCATCTACGGAGCAAAGCGAATGGTTTCACAGATAGCCCTGACACCCATCATATTCCCTACAGGGGACGCCGAAGATAGTGTCACAACCACAAGGGCGACTACATGGCGTCAGCCGGTGGCCTTACTCGACGCCGTGGTGGAGGAGGGGGATCTTCAGCTACCGGCGACGACGAGAGCGACCCAAGCCGGGTGAACTCACCTACGCCAAAGGCTGGCTTTGACAGTCGCACTCCAGAAACATCCTACACTGGTGGAGAGAATGGGCACAAAATAGCGTTCGATCCCCGAGATATAAGTGAGACCGAGGAGCGAAATAAGCAGCCAAAGCTTACACTAATGGAGGAGGTATTGCTTTTAGGGCTGAAGGACAAGCAGGTACAGGGGCCAATCAATTAGGCTATCTACGCAGTAACATGCTAACATCTAACGATCTTAGGGTTATCTTTCCTTCTGGAACGACAACATATCATACGCTCTGCGAGGATGCATCGTCATTGAGCTCGCATTCAGAGGTCGCGTAAGCATGCAAAAGGACTCATCGAGGCGGCGCTTTCCGTTAGCAGACAGAGTCATTGAGGTGATTGACGAGACACTGACGGGGGAGGTACTCTTGGACGAAGCATTGAAGATGATGAAGTCGAGCGAGAAAATGAGCGTCAGCTCGTGGATCGATCTAATGAGCGGTAAGGAAGGCAGATCTAAGGTAGCAGATGGTAAAGCTAATTCACTAAATGATAAGGAGAGACCTGGAACCTCATGAAGATTGGCTACCAACTGAAGCAAGTCCGAGAACGTCTGGCCAAGGGTCTGGTGGATAAGGGAATATTGCGCACGGAGAAACGTAACTTCCTGTTGTTCGACATGGCCACGCATCCGGTCGCCGACGGTGGGGCGAAAGACGAAATTCGACGTCGGGTACGAACGGTGCTGACGAACAGGACCGTTGTCCTCGCGCCAAGTCAATTCCTCCCCGAAGATATGGAATTTAGGTACATTCGAACAATAGCAATGGTCTGCGCAGCATACGCAGCAAATGTGTTGGAGAACGCGCTATCATCACTCGGTCACGAATCCAGGGAACGAGCATTTGCACAGGTGGATGAGCTTCTGTCTGAATATTCACAATGGCCTTTTGGGAAACGAACTGGTGGCGCACAAGGCATAGGGGCGAATCTGGGGCACGTGATAACGGAGGAGGTTAACAAAGGAAAGGATAAAGAGCTGCAATTAGAGGTATGTCATGTCGCCTAAGCTCATTCTGATCCCCAGTCTCGATGAGCGGCCGGAGTATGGTTTGCAGCATCGTCCGCTGCAATGGCCCAGAACTTCGACTGACATGAAGCTTAGGTTGTGGCGGCTTGCTTGAGCGTATTTACTAGGCTGGACTCGTTATTATGAGCTCCAATCGTTGCATTCCAATGAATAAAGGGACGAGAATACTGTGATGATGGAGAAACAGGGTCCGGGAGATCATGCGACATGCATTTCATCTATCGATTTGCAGGTTTGGCGGTAATGTCTTTTGCCATATGTCGCGATTACTTTGCTCTCGCAGATAAATAACTTACGAAACCGACTGCGTGATCTGAAACCTGCGTATTTCCCAACGGCCTGCTGACCAATGAATGCCAATTGCAGGGCCGAAATGCCTGGATTTCGTCATCTGACAGGTCTGCATCGGTTGGTCCCAGCTAATCCGGCAGCGTCTCGTGGACTCCCTCGACCCAGATCGGAGAGCACCAGATCTCGTACCACCTCACGGCACTCAATTCGAATCGCTCCGACGGCACGATGCAAGTCATCCGGGTGGGACCCGCCGCAAGTGGAGACGCATTCCAGGAATCTAATTTTGATGCGTCTGGATGGGTAGTACTGTGCTGCCACTTGCACTCGTTAATCGTAGAGGACATCAAGACCGAGTTGTCCTTCTGCCGCCACTAGCTGACGATCCAGAGAAGACCCGAGGGCATCGCTCTGTGCCTGTTGGAGCCTGTGGCTGCCAACCCCCCCCGAATGCGCCAGCTCGTGAGAGTCATGGCACTCGGGGAGCGATGGCGAACATATATAGTCCCGAGCAAGATGTTCCAATCGTCCGTGTAGTGTGGCCGATGGATCTATACTTGAGCATGCATCCATAGGCAGTAGACGTTTGGTGACACTTTCCCCTCTCGGGAGCCTTCTACGGAAGGTGCAAAGGGCGTGAGGGTGCTGTGGGGGCGGAAACAGAGCTGGCCGAAGGGGGTCCATGACGAAACCGCAACCACGCCCTCACGGTACTTTGATCATTCCAATCAATAAAATACTGCTCTGTGCTCGGTGTTCGGCGTTCTGTGCTCTGATCTTTTCGAGTGACATCAACGCACATGAATAATACCTTAATAGAGCACCTACATTATCAGGGTAAGGATGCTGCTTTCCCCATCTCTGACCAGTTGCCGGAATATGCCAGATCCTGCCCTCGGTTGCACCGGCATGCGCAGTTCCCTTCTGTCACCGTTGCAGCGCCCCGCTGCAGAACTGCAGCTTCCCTCTTCCCTTCCTTCCCCAATTCCCAAACCGTCAGTCGAACCAACCAAGTACCTATAAGTAAGGTAGCCTCGTATTACCATATGTATCACCACCGTACAATTTCCCCATTCACAACCAACTCAGCTGAAAAATGAATTCATCGTTTCCTTTTTTGGCCCGTTACGCAAAGTGAAAAGCCCCCCCCCCCCAACCGGCTTGATGATGATTGATTTGTCAGTGTCAGCCCACCCCCGTCTCACTCACTCATCGTCACCGCCTACCTAATTCTGAAGATCTGCAACGCCAACACCAAAAACTCAATCTGGGCAAACCTTTTGTCTGACTTTGGACCCCCTTTTTTTTGACCCAATTGGCGATTAGCCACACGCTACCTACGCTAGAGCCTAGATGGGAGTCCGACCCTGTTTGCGCATGACCACCGGCCCATTCTCCACCCCAGATTTGTTTGGCTCGCCAATAGGAGTGCTTGCTTTCAACCACAATTCCAATTCTAGCCTTTCGCTGAATCTCAGAACGCTTTTGCTAGAGCCACAACTACCCGATAAGGGCTGCGTACTGGGTGGTGTGGCAGCCCTTCAATGCGGAGATGAGTCCGGAATTCTCTGAAGCGACTTTTCATCCTTTCCATTGTTTGCTAGTGTGGCAGCCCCCCCTTCCTGCGGAGATAAGTCCGGGATTCTCTGAAGTCACTTTTCATCCTTTCCATTGCTTGCAAGGGTTGGCACAAGATTCGGTAATGCTACATGGCTAGATAAGGTGCTTTGACTACGTGTGGCTATTGGCTCAGTAAAGTAGGTCCTTCTTGAGCCGTGGCAGAAGCGTGACTATTCAGCCGCTGGCTGCTGAAAGTAAGGTACTTGAGGTTACCAGCAACGAGCGGGATGCTACTGCTTGGCGAGGTCGCCGTGAAGTTACTTCCCTCTACGTCCGAGGGGCAAAAGATGAGCAGTGCCGTCTGCGAGGGAAGGACGAGACGGCAACGAGATCTCCTCCGAGGTTGGCCTGGATCTAGATCATCATGCAAGATCCGTCGCGTATGACAGCACATATAATACAGTGGACACGCATTGTTCGCGCCTCGCGTTTGCAAACCATCTCCTGCTTGGAAATACTTGCAATCCAGTATTCTTTGAATACCGATTTCTACAATGAGAGAGTCGGCTACCTCATTCCAGACTGAGACAGCTTGTTGCTACCGGCTCAGCTGATAGGATTGGGGGAAGCCGTTTAGGAACGGAGGTACTTTTACTTTGGGCATTGTCTTTTACCTCTAAGGGATTTCCAGTGAATGCACAATACCTTACCGAATAGAACAAGGTACTTTTATCTCTACCTCGGGATTGACACGCTGCACAGGGGGGGAGAGGGGGGAGGGAAATTCAAGATGATGCAACAAAGTGGGTCTGAGATCTCGCGTATCGGAAATCTGGCCGCTAGTGCCACTAGTTTACTAGTCGGATCGATGGCAACTTGGTAACTGCAGTTGCCGGCTTTCTGATTGGTTCCAGGAATCTTCGGATTGGAAACGAGCCGGCGGTATCTCCTCAGTGGAGTCGAACTCCCCTTCCATTGGTTTTCCCTCTCAAAAGCCGCGTGAATCTTCTTTTTGGCGTCCCCCCCTGCTCCCCTGTTCCCCGATCCACGCCACCTTAGACACAACAGATCCGACTTTCCCTAGAGAGCATCTAGTGCAGCCGTCCCATGATGGAAGAGGGCGAGGGAGGTAATGGATGTGCGTGTGTGCGTGTGCGAGTGCGACCAGGCCGAAGGCAGGCTCAGCAGAAAAGCCCCCATTTCCTTATCAACACACCCTCTCCCACCTCCTTACTGACTTCCCTCTTTTTCACATTGGCATCATTCCCGTCAAGTAAACCGTTGAACATACATACTCAACTGGCAATCAAATCTCATCCACCTCTTTACCTCGAGGACGTGTGGTGCTTTGGTTGTGGTTTTCGCTATTAGGTGCAGGCCCAACCAGGGAGAGATTGAGATCGTTTCCTTACCCGCAACGTCCCGGGGATAATCGCCCCAGATCGATCCCGAGGCAACCAATCCTCCCCATCGCGACCGTCGAACATCGACACCAATTCACAATCCACAAACGTTAATATTTTCAATCATCTCGTCTTTTCCTCATCGCGTTCTTGTTTCTTCTTGAACCCGTTCGTTTCTGAAAAGAGCAATTGCAATCCTTCATTCGAACAGTATTTGTGTTTCGACAATTTGCGACTTCGAGTTCCTGTGACGAAATAACTCGGACGTAACTCGGTGCGCTTCGCAATTCCATAGACCCGAAGGAACAGCAGAGCCTTCGCCCACTCTCTGCCCACCACCAACCACTTTCCTCTAGCAATTGCAAAAAAGGGACTCTTCATTCTCAATGCCTCCTCAGCGTACAATACCGCCTTCAAAGGCAATCAAGACGGAAAGAACGCACGAGGAAAACCAAGAACGGTATGCGGGATACCGGTTTCTTGGCTAAAGCATGGTGTTAATCGCAATATAGTGCCTACATTGCCGCCTCCCGGAGAAGCGACCGAAGTCTCGAAGCTCGAGTCGAGTCAGCACGGAGGGCATCGGAGATACACAAGCGACGAACAGGTCGCTCCTTACGAGTCACCGAGCAAGATGTGGTCAACGAGGAGATGTACGAGGAAGAAGATGACGACCTACCGATGCAATACAGACGACTCACCGCCCATCTCCAGACCGGTTCCGCAGACTTTAACCGACGTTTATCGGCGTACCTCACCAATCATGTCGCCATGAGAAGTGCTCTGGACCAGGCCATCACCAACTCCTACGCGCAGCAATACCCCAACGCTCCGCAGTTCGCGCACAACCAACAGTCAATGTATCCGTCTCCCTTCCTCGCTCACAACATGCAACAGCAGCAGCAATCACCAACCTCGTACGTCCAGTCGCCGTACATGGCTCAGAATACACCGGCCTTCAGAGCAGGGCAGCCCGTCAGGTCAGCCTCAGCGGCAGGAACCCAAGACACTCCTGGCTACACCCAGCCTGCAACGACTCAGTCGAGTCCGATCGACCCTTCCGCTTCGGCCGATCTTCGAAGAACCTCGATGCCGACAAAGATGCCATCAAAGTCGGTATCGCCGGTCGCCTCCAGGACGCCGCAGCCTTTGCAATCAAGGCCGACAGTTCCTCCAAAGACCTCTTCCTTCCCTCCCAATCAGCAGATGCCGGCCTACAGCAATGTAAGGCCAGACGGTCAGCCGAACCAGCAGATGCGAGCACCTCCTCAGCCGCAAATCAACCAACAGCCAACGACCAACATGTTTGGCTTTCAAGACTTTAGCCCCTTCACCACCGCACTGCCGACCGAGTCGCAGATGCTTCTGGGGTCAGCACTCGACCCGAATGACCCATTGACCTCCATGTTCATGGCTGGCAGTGAGAACATGCCAATGCCAAACTATTACAACACCACCCCCGCCTCGCTGATGAAGCAACGCAACTTCCATCCGTCGTATGACGGAATGAGTGCCACTCTTGCTCCGAGTGCTCTGGACATGTCACCTGCGCAAGGCATGTTTGGCAACCCGCCCGCGACGACCTCGGTCTCAATGGGCAAACCAGGGTTCCAGCTCCCGTATGACGGCAGTTTCCCTGACTTTACCAAAGGGCAGCAGATGTTTGGCGGTGGCACTAGTTCCAACGGGAGCGGCGCTGCTACACCAGGCCTTGATGGAACCTGGGATGCCTTTATCAATGACAATACTTGGAACGAGACTAGTACCTGAGAAGTGGTGGCTGCTTGTCCAACCATCTTGTTTTTGACGATACCCTCTTCCGGTCCCTGGCTTCAACTTCATCCGTACACAGCTATAAGCTTGCAGCAATCCATCCTGACCGTCTTCCCTGTCTTCCTCGACAACTCTTAGGGATGACCCAGGGAAGCACCTCTCGTGCTGTGTTACGATCGTGGCCTCGCCATGACGTGGTATCGCTTGCGCTTCCGAGGTCACAGGCGAGCCAACATGACTCGACTCGGCGTTCCTGCCTTTTTCCTTTCTTGACCAAATTCACCACTATTATTATTATTATCCACACCGTCCCCACTCCCACTGGTTTCGAAGTCCAGAAATGGATTCACCATCGCCACGATTAGTGCTACCGCCACCATGACTACCACTACCACGTCATCACTCACTCACCTTACCATCAGCACATCGCTGCCGGAAGAGTCTCTATTTTGCGACCCAGGCTTTTTCAATTGGACTTGGCTCGGCGTTGGTCACGGCACACATCGGAGGGATAGTGTAGCATATCAAAAGGCGTTTGTATCGCCAGCGCTCTTGCTTTTTTTTTCCAAGCTTGGAGGGGCTTTGTAGCAATTTGCTTTGTATCCCAAGAGCCGGGAATAGCTCTTGCTCTATTTGCTTCATGGCGATCTCTTATAGATTAATCGGAGGAGTCACGGAAACCATGTGTACGAATTAGTTTTCACGAACGCCCTTGATGCCATTGCAGGCATTTGAGGGTCAGCAAAATACAATCCGAATTGTTTCAATCATCGCACTGCTACAGTAGTAGAATAACCCTCCTCACTGAAAACTTTTACAGCCCAAAACATGCTCATTCGTCCTCCCCACCACACCACCACCACACCGCCACCAACCCCCCCGTCCCTCACTCACCCCAAAACCCCACCAACCCCACCCCCACCTCAACAACATCATCCCCCGCCCGTCCCACCCCGCCCACCCGTCCTTTAACGCAGATCCCACCATCCCCACCCAGAGCTTCTACCCCCCCCGAAAAAACACCCTTTCGTTTTCGTCATCCCCATCCCCATCCGCATCCGCTCGTTCCCGATCTTTCCGCCATCTTCTCGATCTTTTCGATCTGCGTGAGAGGGGGTGGAAAACTCAATCTTGCAAAAAAAAATGGATTTGATGGGGAGAGGGAGAGGAAGTTTGGTTTGAGGGGTTGGTTTGAGGTTACTGTGGATGGGGTGGGGTAGGGTGAACCGTGGATGAATGGGGTTTACTGTAGGTTTTAGGGAGGGAGGTAGGTGGGTGAGTAGGTACAGTAGGTGGGTGAAGGGCTGAGGTTTACAGTACTGTGGGTAGGTGGGTAGGTAGGTAGGTAGGTGGGGTGGGTGAGGTGGGTTGAGTGAATA